>Ga0315291_10011924_pt1 | contig 10567 bp, 9 predicted proteins | sample YL17G12_20_MG_FD_203070 | JGI IMG/M metagenome (GOLD analysis project Ga0315291, IMG submission 203070) | Sediment microbial communities from Yellowstone Lake, YNP, Wyoming, USA - YL17G12_20 | ecosystem: Environmental > Aquatic > Freshwater > Lake > Sediment | place: USA: Wyoming | collected... | reverse complement strand
CACACCGACCTCGTCGAGTGCCCGGCGTGCGGCAAGTACACGAAAAAAGCCGAGGCCGCCTGCACCCACTGCGGCGCCGCGCTCTCGAAATAGCCCATGATCGAATCGCCGGAGCGGGCCGCCCTCATCCAGCGGGTCCGTGATCTCGCGAGGGAGCGGCAGGCCGTCCTCCTGGCCCACAACTACCAGCGGGGAGAAGTCCAGGACGCCGCCGATTTCGTCGGCGACTCTCTCGAGCTCAGCCAAATGGCGGCCAAGGTCGAAGCCGGGGTGATCGTCTTCTGCGGCGTCCACTTCATGGCCGAGACGGCGGCGATTCTCGCTCCTCGAAAAGTCGTCCTGCTCCCCGACCTCCAAGCCGGATGCCCCATGGCCGACATGATCACCGCCGACGAGATCATCGCCTGGAAGCGCCAATACCCCGGGCGGCCTGCGGTCTGCTACGTCAACACTTCGGCGGCCGTCAAGGCCGAATGCGACATCTGCTGTACGTCCGCCAACGCCGTGAAGGTCGTCGAGTCGCTCCCCGAACGGGAGATCCTGTTCGCCCCCGACCGGAACCTGGCGGCCTGGGCGGCCCGGCAAACGGCGAAAAAGATCATTCCATGGGACGGCTATTGCCATGTCCACAACAATATCCTCGCCCGGGACATCCGGGAAAAGCGGAAGATGTATCCGGAGGCCGAGGTCTGGGCCCATCCCGAATGCCGGCCCGAGGTCATCGACCTCGCCGACAAGGTCATTTCGACCGGCGGGATGGTCCGATGGGCCCGCGAAACGGATGCCGCGGAAATCGTGATCGCGACCGAGGCGGGCATGACCTACCGGCTTGCCAAGGAAAATCCCGGCAAGAGGTTCTATCCGGCCCATGATCCGGCCTTTTGTCCCAATATGAGGAAGATCACTCTCCCCAAGGTCGTCGCGGCCTTGGAGCGGATGGCCCCCCGCGTTCTCGTCCCGGAAGAGATCGCGGACCGGGCGCGCGGAGCGATCGAGCGCATGATCAAGCTGTAGAAAAATTAAATACGGGGACACATCACTTAATTCAAAGTTCAGGAGGGTCTTCAATGTCGCTCGATCCGAAACTTAAACCGGATGACGTTTATCCCATCGCCATCCGGGCCGAGATGGACGCGGCCGAGATTTATTTGGGGCTCCACGGCCGGGTCAAGAACGAGGTCCTGAAGCAGAAACTGGACTTCCTGGCCAAGGAGGAAGGCCGGCACAAGGCGATCCTCGAGCGCCTTTTCCAAGATCACTTTCCGGACCGGAAGCTGGTCGTACCCGCCGAGGCCGGGAGGCCGAAGAAGGCCGTCGCCGTCGAAGAGGCAACGGCCGTCCTTGACCTCTTCAAGTTGGCCATGGGGAAAGAAAAAGAGGCCGAGGAGTATTACCGGGATGCTCGGGCGAAAATGGACGATCCCCGGACGCGGAAGTTCCTGGAGTATCTGAGCCGGGTCGAGCGCAGCCACTACTTCATGCTCAAGTCCGAGATCGCCCTCCTCGAGAAATTTCCCGATTATTACAACGCCGAAAGTGACGACCCGACGGCCCTGTTCCACCTCGGCCCCTAAAAAAGGGAGAAGAAAAGGGGACGGTTCTATTTTCCTAAGAAAGCGATGCCCACGCGCCGAAGTGGAGGCCCCGCCAAAGAAATGGAAAGAAAAATAGAACCGTCCCCTTTTTCTCGTTTTGGGGAGGTCCTAATGGACCGGACGAACGTCCGTATTTTGGAAATCATAAAAATCGTGGAGAAAGAATATCCGGCGGCGCGGACGGCCCTGACGTTCGACTCACCGCTCCAGATCCTCGTGGCGACGATCCTCTCCGCCCAGTGCACCGACGAGCGGGTGAATCAAATCACCCCCGCGCTCTTCAAGAAATATCCGACCGTCCGGGCCTTCGCCGAGGCCGACAAGTCCGAACTCGAGATGGACATCCGGCCGACGGGTTTTTTCCGCAACAAGGCCCGCTCAATCATCGGAGCGGCCAAGAAGATCGTCTCCGACTTCGGCGGAGAGGTCCCGGATTCGATGGAGAACCTCATCACCCTGCCGGGCGTCGCCCGTAAGACGGCCAACATCGTCCTGTCCTCGGCTTTCGGCAAAGCCGAGGGGATCGCCGTCGATGTCCACGTCAAGCGGTTGTCCCAGCGGTTGGAGCTCACGAAGCGGGAGGACCCCGAGAAGATCGAGCAAGACCTTTTAGTCCTCGTTCCCAAGAAAACCTGGCTCGACTTCAATTATCTGATGGTCAACCACGGCCGGGCCGTCTGCCAGGCCCGCAAGCCCAAGTGCCCGGTCTGCAAGCTGCGGGCACTCTGTCCCTCGTTCCCGATTTGACCCTTTTCTCCGGTTGACCTTGAAAATCCCCCCTCTCCCCCCTTTTGTAAAGGGGGGCGGGGGGGATTTTCCAAGGTTCGCGGGCGACGATGAACCAGGACGATGAAATCTGGTATAATTTCGTCGACTAGGGACGCCCTCATGAAATCCGGAATCCAGGGATCGCGTGTTCTCCTTGTCTTGCTCCTTGCCCCTCTCGCTTTTTGCCGAACGAACCAAGAATCCCAGTCGCGGGTCGAAGTCCGGGACGGGATCACAACCGTCTTCAACGACGCGAAACAGGTCTTTCGCCCTCTCGATTTCAGGATCGACCTCCTCGTCGGATTTATGCTCTCTGCGCCGACGAGGAGGGATACGTCGGCCTTTTCCGGATGAAGATGAGCGGCTGATGCGGAAAGAGGCGATGTTCTGGACGGCCGGCGAGGGGGGACAGGTCGTCTGTGCCCTCTGCGCTCATCGCTGCGTCATCGCGCCGGGGAAATGGGGCGTCTGCGGCGTCCGCGAGAACCGTAGCGGCGCCCTTTTTATCCATGCCTACGGCCAGGTGATCGCCGCCCATGTTGACCCCATCGAGAAAAAGCCTTTTTATCATTTCCTCCCCGGAACGACCTCGTTTTCGATCGCTACGGTCGGCTGCAATTTTCAATGCGGTTTCTGCCAAAACTGGAGCATCAGCCAGGATTCGATCAAGGACGGCGGCGGCAAGGGCGCCACGCCGCTCTCGCCGCGGGACGCCGTCCGGATCGCCCTGGATCGCGGCTGCCGGAGCATTTCCTATACGTATACCGAGCCGACGATTTTTTTCGAGTACGCTCTGGATACGGCCACGCTCGCAAAAGCGGCCGGTCTGGCGAACAACTTCGTGACCAACGGATTTATGACCGCCGAGGCGCTCGAAGCCGCCCGTCCCTGGCTCGACGCGGCCAATGTCGACCTGAAGGCCTTCCGCGAAGAGACCTACAAGAAAGTTTGCAAAGCCCGCCTCCAGCCCGTCTTGGATTCGATCTGCCTCATGCGCCGGCTCGGGATCTGGGTCGAAGTGACCACCCTCGTCGTCCCCGGCCTGAACGACGGTGACGAGGAGCTCCGCGATATCGCCCGATATCTCGCGAAAACGGACCCCGACATCCCCTGGCATCTCAGCCGCTTCCATCCCGATTACAAATACACCGACGCCCGGGCGACGCCCCTCCCGACCCTCCGGCGCGCCGCCGAGATCGGTCGGGAAGAGGGGATCCGGTTCGTTTATATCGGGAACGTCATGGGAGAAGGGGACGAAACGAAGTGTCCGAATTGCGCGGCCATTCTCATCCGGCGCCGCGGCTTTTGCGTCGAAGCCAACACGATCGGGGCGGACGGCCGTTGCCCCTCCTGCCGAACCCCCATCCCCGGTAGATTCTGAGACATGGAACGCTATCGGATTCTGGACCATATGGCCGACGGAAAATTCCGGGCTTTCGGCGTGACGATCGAGGAGGCGTTCGGGAACGCCGCCCTGGCTTGCGTCTCGCTGATGTGGGGCTGGGAAAAGGTCGAACGCCGGGTCGAGTTTCCGGTCGAAGTCCGCGGCCGCGACCGCGAGCAGCTCCTCTATCGTTTTCTTGAGGAAATCCTCTATCTTCTGGACACCCGCCGATTCCTGCTCGGCTCCGTCGAAGACCTCCGGATCGTCGAGGAGGAGAGCCTTGCCGGGGATAATTCCTCCTCCACCCCGGGAATGATCGACGAGGCCGCCGAAATCCTCCCCGCGTACCGCCTGACGGCCCGGTTTCGCGGCGACGATGAGCCGGCGCGTTACGAGTTCCACGGCGCCGTCAAGGCCGTCACCTACAACGAGATGAAGATCGAGCGCGGCTGCGGCCCCTGGGTCGTCCAAGTCGTCGTGGACATGTAAGGTGTTCCATGGAACTCACCAAGATCAGCGACAATATTTGGGAAATTCCGAAACAGGGGGCCATGCGCGTCCCGGCCCGGATTTACGGCTCGGCCCATCTCGTGGAACTCGCCAAACGCGACCAGACGTTCACCCAAGCCCGTAACGTCGCCTGCCTTCCGGGCATCCTCCGGATGTCCTATGTCATGCCCGACGCCCACCAGGGATACGGCTTCCCGATCGGCGGCGTGGCCGCCTTCGACCTCGAGGAAGGGATCATTTCGCCCGGCGGCGTGGGCTACGATATCAATTGCGGCGTCCGCCTCCTCCGGACCGACTATGTCGAAAAGGACGTCACGGCCCGGCGCCGCGAGCTTCTGGCCGAAATCTTCAAGGAGGTCCCGGCCGGCGTCGGCAAGGGCGGCGTGACCAAGCTCAGCCCGAATGTCCTCCGAGAAATTCTCCTCAAGGGCGCCGGGTGGGCCGTCGAGAATGGTTACGGAACGAACGAGGATCTTGAACGGACCGAGGAAGGCGGCCGGATGAAGGAGGCCGACTGGGCCCACGTCTCGCCGCGGGCCATGGAACGCGGCATCCCCCAACTCGGCACCTTGGGCGCCGGCAACCATTTCCTCGAATTCCAGAAGGTCGAGCGGATCTTTGATGCCGACGCGGCCCGGACGTTCGGCCTCGAGGCCCCGGGACAGATCCTGGTCATGATCCATTGCGGCAGCCGAGGCCTGGGCCATCAGGTCGCCTCGGATTACATCCAGTCGATGGAGGACGCGTTCGGGATCAAGGGGTTGCCCGACCGCGAGCTGATCCATGCCCCGGTCCAATCGCCTCTCGGCCGGCAGTATTACCAAAGCATGTGCGCCGCGGTCAATTACGCCTTCGCCAACCGCCAGATGATCGCCCATTGGGTTCGCGACGTCTTCCGGAAGGTGCTCGGCAGCTCCCGGGGCATGCGCCAGGTTTACGATGTCTGCCACAACGTCGCGAAGATCGAGCCCCATCTCGTGGATGGAACCGAGCGGCGGCTCTGCGTCCACCGCAAAGGCGCGACCCGGAGCTTCGGTCCGGGGCGGCCCGAAATTCCCGAAGCCTACCGTACCGCCGGCCAGCCGGTCATCATCCCCGGCAGCATGGGAACGGCGTCTTACCTTCTTGTCGGAACGGCCGAGAGCGAGGACCTGAGCTGGAGCTCGACCGCCCATGGCGCCGGCCGGGTGATGTCCCGTCAGGAGGCCATCCGCCGTTTCCGGGGCGAAAAAATCCGCGACGATCTCGCCCGAAAAGGGATCGAGCTCCAAGCTACGAGCTGGAAAGGCATCGCCGAGGAAGCCGCCGAGGCTTATAAAGACGTCGACGAGGTTGTCGCCGTCTCGGATGCGGTCGGTCTCGGCCGCCTTGTCGCCCGGGTCGTCCCCATCGGGGTCATGAAAGGCTGACGCCCTGTTCGACAGGTTCCGAATCCGTTACAATAGCGTCCGGGAGAAAAAAACCATGTTGCACATGCTCGAAGTCGTCGGCGCATCCCCCGCCGGATTTTCCGAGGCCGTTGAGGTTGCGATCGCCGAAGTCGGACGGCTGGGGCGGAAAGCCCATTTCTTCCAGGTCGTGGAACAGCGCGGCTCCGTCCGGGAAGGCCAAATCAAGGAATTCCAGGTCATCCTGAAGGTCGCCGTCGAGGGCTGAATGAAGGTCGTCCTCGCCGGGTACAACGTCGACCGGGACGTCCTTGAGGATCTGAAACGAGGCTCGCCCGGACGGCTCGACGTCACTCCCGAAACGCTTTCGGCGTCCTACGCCCGGATCTCGCGCGATCCGCGTCCGGCCGACGAGCTCCGCCGGGCCGCCCGCGAGGAGGTCGAAAAAGCCCGGCGGTCCAATCAGACCATCATCTTCAAGATGGGCCATCATTCGGTGGCCGAGCATGCCGTCTTCAACTTCGACCTCATAGGCCTCAGCCGCCTGGCGATCGAGGAGGTCGAGCGTTTCCGCCTCGCGTCCTTCACTGAAAAATCCCAGCGTTACATCACCCTCCGCGACGATTTCGTCATCCCCGACGAGATCGCCGGATCGGGCCCGCGGGGCCTCTTTGTCGAGACGATCCTGGCTCAGAACGCTCTTTATCACAAGCTCTATGGACGGCTGAAGCCCCTGATCCGCGACCGGAATCCCGGCCTGGCCGCGGACCCGAAAAAACAATCCCTGCTCGAAGGCTGGGCCAAGGAGGACGCGCGGTATGCCGTCAGCCTCGCCACCGAGGGGCAGCTCGGGCTGACGGTCAACGCCCGGACGCTCGAGCTCATGCTCCGCCGGTTCGCCGCCGCGCCGCCGGCCGAAGTCAGGGACTTGGGCCGCCGGATGTACGAGCTTGCCCGCGAGGTCGCCCCGTCGATCATCCTCTTCACGGAGGCGACGGATTTTGACGCGAAAACCTATAAGGAAATGGCCGCGGCGGCCGGTGAATCGTCGGGCGCTCCCGGGACGCGGGCCTCCGCAGGCAACGGTTCCGGCGTCGGGAGAGAGGAGGTCCGCCTCCTCGGTTTCACTCCGGATGGAGACGATCGCATCCTCGCCTCGATCCTCCATTCCGTTTCCGCCTCTTCCTTTCTGGATTGCTGGAAACGGGTCAAGAGCCTTTCCCTCCGGGGAAAACGAAGTCTGTTCAAACGAGCGTTCGAGCGGATGGAATTCTACGACTTCCCTCTCCGGGAATTCGAAAATGCCGACCTGACCTTCGAGCTCGTCGTTTCGGCCTCGGTCTTCGCCCAGCTCAAGCGCCACCGCATGGCGACCTTGACGACGCAACGGTACGACCCGGCTCTAGGCGTCACGACCCCGCCCTCGATCGCCGCCGTCGGGATGAAGCGCGAGTTCGCGGACATGATCGCTCGAACGGAAGCCGCCTATGCGGAACTCCGGCAGAACGCCGGTCCGGCGGCTGATTATATCCTGACCAACGCCCACCGCCGCCGTTGCCTGCTCAAGGTCAACGTCCGGGAGCTGTACCATATCGCCCGGTTGCGCCAAGACGGGACGGCCCAGTGGGACATCCGCCGCCTCGCCGGAAAGATGTCCGCCTTAGCCCGCCGGGTCATGCCCTCGGCGTGTCTGCTCCTGGGCGCGAAGGACGCCTACCCGCGCCTTTACGAACGTCTCTTCGGCCGCCCGCCCAAGCTCGCCCCTCCCGCCATCAATTAATCACGATCTCATCGACGAACAACCAGGCCTTGCCGCCCGCGCCCGGATGCCAGGCGGGACACGTTCCGATGGACTTCGCCCTGACGCGGACGAAACGGACCGGCGATTTCGGGCTGGAAGCGGAATAATCTTTGACCCGGGGCGCGGCCGCCGGCGTCGGTTTTTCCTTGAAGTCCGCGACCGTTTCGAAACGCTCGCCGTCCGCCGAGACGGCGATCTCGATTGCGGCGGGCAGAAAGATCCAGGAGAACTGCTCTTCGAGAAAACCGCAGCCGATTTTTCCGACCGCGGTCGGCCGCCCTAGGTCCAGCACGGCTTCGAAACCGGCGCCCTCGAAGCCGAGCCATTTTCCATCATGAAAATCATAGCTTCCGCGCTCCCCGTCGACAAGCGCTCCGGCGTCCCGGCCCGGGTATTTCGGGCTCGGCGGTTCGGAAAGCCGTACGGATTTTCCGACGGCCGCGTGGGCGATCGTTCTCGGTCCTTCCGGGGCGAGGCGGCCGGGCTCTCGAACTCCCGCGCCTTTTCGGCCGGTCAGGGAATCTCCCAGATCCTCCCGGGCGCGCTCGGCCAGAGCTTGAAGATCGGCGACAACGCCGGGATTTCCGACGGCGGCGTTTCTCGTTTCCCCGATGTCGGAGGAGAGGTCATACAGCTCCAGGCCTGTCTGGATCGTCGCGGTGGGGCCGGGAAAGCCGTCCTTTCCCGGCGCCTGCCCGGCGTAGGATTGCGAAGCATGTGGGAACATGAGCTTCCAGCGGCCCTTGCGCACGGCCCGGAGCTGGCCTCCGTAGTAATAATAGAAATGATCCCTCGGCTCGGCTCCCGGGCGGCCTTCCAGCAACGGCAGAAGGTTCACCCCGTCGATTTTGTTGCGGGGGAGGCGCGCCCCGGCGGCGGCGGCGATCGTCGGCAGGAGGTCGATCGTCGCGGCGATGCGGTCCGTGACTTTCCCCGCCGGGACCCGTCCCGGCCATCGGATCAGGCAGGGAACCCGGGGCCCGCCCTCGAACATCGTCCCCTTCCCTTCGCGCAGCGGCCCCGCCGAGCCGGCGTGCCCGCCGAAGTTGAGCCAGGGCCCGTTGTCGCTCGCAAAAACGACCAGCGTGTCCTTCTCCAAACCGTGGCGGGCCAGCCTTTCGAGGATGCTTCCGACGGAGGCGTCGATCTCCATCATCACGTCGCCATAAAGGCCCTGCCGGCTTTTCCCCCGGAACCTCGCCGCCGCGCCCAAGGGAATATGAACCATGGAATGGGGAAGATAGAGGAAAAACGGCCGGTCCTTGTTCCGGTCGATGAACCGGAGGGCGTTCTCGGTATATAAAGCCGTCAGCGTCCCTTGGTCCTCGAGGGTGCGGACGAGGCCGACCTGGTCGTTGCCGCGGATGAGAGGGAGGGGCGGATAATTCGCTTTCTGACCCGTTTCGGCGGGTTTGCCGTCGAAGCCGACCGGCCACATGTCGTTGGAGTAGGGGAGGCCGAAGTATTCGTCGAAACCGTGTTGGAGGGGGAGAAAGGGGCGATGGTGCCCGAGATGCCATTTCCCGAAGCAGGCCGTGGCGTAGCCTCGCGCCTTGAGAATATCGGCAATCGTTTCTTCGCCGGGTCCGAGGCCGATCGTCGCCCAGGGCATGAGTGCCCCCTGGATTCCGACCCGCTCGGCGTAACAGCCCGTGAGAAGCGAAGCCCGGGAGGCGCTGCAGACCGCCTGAGAAGCGTAGAAGTCCGTGAACTTCAGGCCTTCGGCGGCCAGGCCGTCGATCCGGGGCGTTTCGTAACCTCGGGCGCCGAAGCAGCCGATGTCCGCGTAGCCCATGTCGTCCATGAAGATCAGGACGATGTTCGGGGGACGCGCTGTTCGCATCCGTCGGCCGGCCGAAAAACAGGCGCCTCCCGCGAGAGCGGCAGCGCCGGTCCCCAGTGCCCCGAGGAATTCCCGGCGCGTCGCCTGTTGGGACTTCGGCATCGAAGGACCCTCCCCGGCCCGAAATCGGACCTCTCTCAGTCCGAGACGAGGCGGTGGATTTTTTTCTTCCCGGCCTTCAGGAGAAGGCCGTCCCCCGTCACGTCTTTATCGGAGATGAGCCTCTCGGGGCTCTCGATCCGTTCGTCATTGAGGTAGAGGCCGCCTTGCTTGATGAGGCGTTTCGCCTCGCCTCGCGAGGAGGTGAGGCCAACCTCGGTAAAAAGTTCCGCGGGGGCGATCCCGGCCTGGAGGCGGGACCTCGAAATCCTTGTCGTGGGAACGAAGGCGATATCCTTTTCCCCGGCGATGCCGAACGCCGCCGCCGCGGCCGCGCGGGCTTCCCGGGCGGCTTCTTCGCCGTGGGTGAGGCGCGTGGCCTCGAAGGCCAGAAGGCGCTTGGCCTCATTGATCTCCTTGTCCCGGAGTCCTTCCAGGCGGTTGATTTCCTCGAGGGGAAGGAGGGTATAGAGTCGGAGAAAGCGGCCGACATCGCGGTCGTCGCAATTGACCCAGTATTGAAAGAATTCGTACGGACTGTAAAGGGAACCGTCGAGCCAAACCGCTCCTTGGGCGGTCTTTCCCATCTTGGCCCCCGAGGCCGAGGCCAGGAGCGGGAACGTCAGCGCTTCGGCGGTCGCACTCTCGACCCGGCGGATGAGGTCGACGCCGGCGAGGATGTTTCCCCATTGATCGTCTCCGCCCATCTGGAGGGTGCATCCGTATTTGCGGAAAAGGACGAGGTAGTCGTAAGCCTGGAGGAGCTGGTAGTTGAACTCGATGAAAGACAAACTTTTTTCGAGCCGGAGCTTGTAGGCCTCGGCGGCGAGCATCCGGTTGACGCTGAAGTGGCGGCCGATTTCGCGGAGGAATTGGACGTAGGAGAGGGGGAGGAGCCATTCGGCATTATCGACCGCCAGCGCGCCGACGCCGTCGAACTTCAAATAGCGGTCGAGCTGGGCGTGGATCGCCCGTCCGTACGAGCGGATCGTTTCCTCGTCCAGCATTTGCCGCATTTCGGTCTTGCCGCTAGGATCCCCGACCATCGTGGTACCGCCGCCGACGACGGCGATGGCCCGATGGCCCGCCAGCCGGAGGTGAACCATAGCCATGATCGGCACGAGGCTTCCGGCGTGGAGGCTCGTCGCGGTGTTATCGAAGCCGATATAGAACGTCGCC
>Ga0315291_10011920_pt1 | contig 10569 bp, 11 predicted proteins | sample YL17G12_20_MG_FD_203070 | JGI IMG/M metagenome (GOLD analysis project Ga0315291, IMG submission 203070) | Sediment microbial communities from Yellowstone Lake, YNP, Wyoming, USA - YL17G12_20 | ecosystem: Environmental > Aquatic > Freshwater > Lake > Sediment | place: USA: Wyoming | collected... | reverse complement strand
GGGGGCATGGCTTCGAACAACCCATATCTTCCATACCTGGGTACGTTGGTGGGGGTCAGGGACCTGGCTACCGACGTCAAGATGTTTCAGGTGGCGCTCGACGATCCAGGCGAGAGGGCGGACTTTACCTATCAGCCTGGGCAGTTCGCTTTCGTCTCCGCCTTTGGGGTAGGGGAGGCCCCTTTTGGCCTGGCATCCACCGCGCTCCGCGGTCCGGTGCTGGAGTTTGCAGTAAACCGGGTAGGCACGGTGACCGACGCGCTGCACCGGCTGGGAGAGGGGGACGTGGTCGGTGTACGAGGTCCCTTTGGGAACTGGTTCGCCCTGGATGAGATGAAGGGGAAGGACGTCATCCTGCTGGGGGGAGGCATCGGTGGAGCCCCACTGCGGCCCGTCATCCATACGATTCTCGACCAGCGTGCCGACTACGGCAGGTTGACCATTCTGTGGGCGGCGCGTCTCCCTTCTCTTCTCATCTTCACGGACGAGTTTGACGGCTGGCGGGCAGCCCCGGACACGGCACTGCACGTGACCGTAGACCAGGGAGACGAGGCCTGGACGGGCAACGTCGGCCTGATCACCGAACTGTTGGAAAAGGTCGCCCCTGCTCCAGAGAACACGGTGACGATTACGTGCGGCCCTCCCATCATGATCAAGAACACGCTGCTGACCTTGAAGAGGCTGGGTTTCAGCCCCGACCAGATGATCGTCACGCTGGAAGCCAAGATGAAGTGCGGGATCGGCAAGTGTGGGCGCTGCAACCTGGGGGAGAAATTCGTGTGTACCGACGGCCCCGTCTTCAGTTGCGCCGAGATCGGCCAGTTCCTGGAGAGTTTCTGATCTCCTGGCAAAGGAGTTATTCATGAGCGACAATGGCGCGGACACACTATGTCCGTTCGAACCGAAGATCATCGGCTTTCTGTGCCGCTGGTGCTCCTACCCAGGGGCCGACCTGGCCGGCACCAACCGCATCCAGTATCCCCCCAACATGATCCCCATCCGGGTGATGTGTTCGGGGCGGGTGGACCCCACCTTCGTCATCAAGGCGCTGGCCGATGGGGCAGATGGGGTGCTCATCGCGGGCTGCCACCCGCCGGCGGACTGCCACTACCAAAGCGGGAACATCAAGGCCATGCGACGGTATCCTTTGCTGCTGAAGATGCTGGAGCAGTTCGGCATCGAGAAGGAGAGGGTGCGGCTGGAGTGGATCTCCGCCTCAGAGGGCACCAGGTTCGCTCAGGTCGTCGCAGGGATGAGGGAGACGCTCCAGCGACTGGGCCCACTGAACTGGAGGGTGGGGCAGGCTTTCCAGCCTGCCGAGAGGGAAGTCCAATGAGCGCCAAGCCCAAGGTGGCCTTTTACTGGTGCGCCAGTTGCGGCGGGTGCGAGGAGACCGTAGTTGATCTGAACGAGGACATCCTCAAGGTGGTCGAGGCGGTGGACATTGTGCTGTGGCCCGTGGCCCTGGACTTTAAGCGCAGGGACGTAGAGGCCATGGCGGATGGGGAGATCGCGGTGAGTTTCATCAACGGGGCCGTGAGGCTTTCCGAACAGGAGGAGTGGGTCGAACTCTTACGGCGGAAGTCAAACCTCGTCGTCGCCTTCGGCTCCTGCGCGCACCTCGGCGGCATCCCCGGCCTGGGCAACGTGACCAACAGGGAACTGGTCTTCGAGCGCAAGTATACGGCCGTACCTACGATAGACAACCCCACCAGGATTTTTCCGAGCCAGGTTGTCACCGTGGATGGCCATACGCTCGAGTTGCCCCGCTTCTACGACACCGTCAAGACGCTGGGCCAGACCGTGGATGTGGACTATTATCTGCCGGGCTGCCCGCCGCCATCCAACCTGGTGTGGGACGCGGTTACCGCGATCCTGGAGGGGAAACTGCCCCAGAGGGGGGCGGTGTTGGCTCCGAACAAGGCGCTGTGCGACACCTGCTCGCGCAACGAGACGAAGCCGGAGACGCTCACCATCCAAGAGTTCAAGCGTGCGGCGACCAGCACACCTGATCCGCAGGAGTGTCTCCTGGCCCAGGGTTATGTTTGTATGGGGCCGGCGACGCGTTCGGGCTGCGGGGAGCGGTGTATCAACGCAAATATGCCGTGCCGGGGTTGCTTCGGCCCTCCGGATGGGGTCGTAGACCAGGGGGCAAAGTTTCTCTCGGCCATCGCGTCCATGATTAGTGCTACCGATGGAGAGGAGGTCGAGAGGATCATCGGTGGTATCGAAGACCCGCTGGGGACCTTTTATAGGTTCAGTCTACCCAGTTCGTTGCTTGGGCGCACGAGGATAGCAACAGGAGGTTGACCGCATGGCTCAGAGAATCACGATTGACCCCATCACCCGGCTGGAAGGCCACGGCAAGATCGAGATCTTCCTGGACGAAGCCGGGGACGTGGAGCGGGCCTTCTTTCAAGTCCCCGAACTGCGAGGGTTCGAAAAGTTCTGCGAGGGGCGGCCCGCCGAGGAGATGCCCAGGATCACGCCGCGGATATGCGGCGTCTGTCCCACCGCCCACCACATGGCTTCGACCAAGGCACTGGACGACCTGTGGAAGGTCGAGCCGCCCAGGACGGCCAAACTGTTGCGTGAACTCATCTATACGGCGTTCATGGTCGAGGACCATAACCTGCATTTCTTCTTCCTGGGCGGCCCGGATTTCGTCGTCGGGCCTCAGGCTCCAGCCGCCGAACGGAACATCCTGGGCGTGATTGCCAGGGTGGGGCTGGACGTCGCCGGCGAGGTGATCCGGGTGCGCAAGGAGTGCCGCGAGATCATCCAAACGCTGGGAGGGAAGGTGATTCACCCGGTGTGCGGATTGCCGGGGGGTGTCTCCAGAGGCATGAGCGAGGAGGAGCGGGAGAGGTTCGCCAGGACCGCACAATCTGCGGTAGCGTTCGCCCAATTTGCCCTCCAGATCCTGGACGACGTGGTCCTGAAGAATAAAGAGTACGTGGATCTCATCCTATCCGACACGTACAGCCACCGCACATACTACATGGGGCTGGTGGACGAGCACAACAGGGTCAACTTCTACGATGGCAACGTGCGGGTGGTGGGGCCAGACGGTAAGGAAGCGGCCCGGTTCGCCCCTGGGGAATACGTCCACTACATCCGGGAGCACGTCGAGCCCTGGTCATACATCACTTTTCCTTACCTGAAGAGCGTTGGTTGGAAGGGGTTCGTAGATGGGGCAGAGAGCGGGGTCTACCGGGTGGCGCCGCTGGCCAGGCTCAACGTAGCGGACGGCATGGCGACTCCCCTGGCGCAGCAGGCGTACGAGCGGATGTACGAGGTGCTGGGAGGGAAGCCGGTTCACGCGACGCTGGCGACCCATTGGGCGCGGCTGATCGAGGCGCTGTATGCGGCGGAGCGCATGGTCGAACTGCTGGAGGATGCAGAGATCACCAGCGAGCACATCCGCAACGTGCCCACCGAGACCCCGAGCGAGGGGGTGGGCATCGTCGAGGCGCCGCGGGGGACGCTGATCCATCACTACCAGACCGATGAGCGGGGGATCCTGACCGGGGTGAACCTGATCGTGGCGACGAACCACAACGCCGCGCCGATTGCGATGAGCGTGGAGAAGGCGGCCCGGGGGCTGATCAAAGGGGGCCAGGTCTCGGATGGATTGTTGAACATGATCGAGATGGCGTTTCGGGCCTACGATCCCTGCCACGCCTGTGCTACGCACGCGCTGGGCAAGACGCCGCTGGTCGTGGAACTGCGCGCGGCAGACGGCACGCTGCTGGAGCGAATCGAGAGAGGCTAATAGAGATTCTTCGCTGCACTCAGAATGACAGCGGAGACGCCCCGGAACAGGGCTACGAGCGAAGATGGCTGGAACGAGGAAGCACGCACCGCAGACGCTGGTGGTGGGCCTGGGCAACCCAATCCTGACGGACGACGGGGTGGGCATTCACGTCTTGCGGGAGGTGGCAGCCCGCTGCCAGCGGGAAGACGTCACGTTCGTGGAAGCCAGCGCCGGTGGGCTGCGCTTGTTGGATACAATCGCCGGCTACGATTGTGCCATCATCGTGGATGCGGTTCAGACTCGTGCGGGCAAGCCGGGTGACGTATATCGTCTGTGCCTCGACGATCTGCGGGCCTGGCAGACCTCGTTCTATTCCGTCTCAACGCACAGCCTCTCGCTGCCCGATGCGCTGGCGCTGGGGCGCAGCCTGGGGCTGGCTGTGCCGGGCGACGATGCGCTCGTCGTCATCGCCGTCGCGGTCGAGGACGTGTTGACTTTCAGTGAGGCGTGCACGGCGGCGGTGGCTGCGGCCATTCCGCGTGCCGTGGAAGCAGTGTTGGCGGAACTGATAGGGGGTTAGCGATGAAAGTAGCCGTGGCATCTCTGGGAACGGTGCCGGAAGCGTGGGTGGGCATCCAGTTCGGCATGTGCTCCCAGTTCCTCGTATTCGACCTGGACACCATGGAATACGTCGTCGTGAGCGTTCCACCCCACCTGGACAGCCCGGAGCGGGTCAGCCTGGCCGCCATCCGGGCCGTCGCCGGGCAGGGCGTGTCCGCCGTGATCACCGGCCGGATCAAAGACACCTGCCGCCAGGTGTTGCTCGACCTGGGCATCGAGGTCATTGACGGCGTGGAGGGCATGACCGTGCAGGAGGCCATCGCGCGCTACAAGGCTGCCGGTCTTCAGACACCCGCAGCCCGCACGGGCGTGCGCACCCGCGTCGCCGTGGTCTCCCAGGGCGAGGGGCTGGAAGCGCCCCTGGGACTGCGCTTCGGCACCTGTTCTTTCTTCGTCCTCGTAGACCCGGCGACGCTGGAGTGGGAGGCCGTGCGGGTGGAGCCGGACGGGCCAACGCGGGAGGTGAACCTGCAGGGCATCCGGGCGGTGGTCCGGGGCGGGGCTGACGTACTCATCACTCCCCACATCCATGCTGAGTGTTGCAAGGCCTTGCAGGCACTGGCGGTCACCGTCTACCTGGCCCCTGAGGGAATCACCGTCCGCGAGGCGCTCGAGCGATACAGGCAGGGGGGACTGGAACCCTTGGCGACTTGACCCGTGCGGAGAATATGATATACTTATGTAAGTACACCATACTTACATGACAGGACCATTCCGACGAGGAGCAGAAATGGTGCGAAGGATTTTCCGCACGGGCAATAGTACTGTGGTCTCGTTACCGGTGGACGTGCTGGAGACTGTCGGGTTGGAACTGGGCGACGAGGTGACCGTCGCTGCCGACGTAGAGCACGGTCGCATCGTCATCACGCCTGTCGCGTTGCCTGGCGTGCGTCCCGGTTTCCTGGAGCGAGTGGACCGCTTTATCGAGAACTATCGTCCGGCGTTGGAGACGCTCGCCCAGGAGTAGCAGGTGGAAACCCTTACTCTGGCCGAGGTGATGGTGCTGCACGCCCGGCTGATCCAGCGCACAGGTGGCAGCGGCGGCGTGCGCGATATGAGCCTCCTGGAATCGGCGCTTGCCCGTCCGCATGCCACTTTCGGCCAGGATGATCTCTACCCCGACTTGTGGAGCAAGGCGGCGGCGTTGATGCACTCGCTGATCAGGAACCATCCCTTTGTGGATGGCAACAAACGTACCGGGCTGGCTGCCGTTGCCATCTTCCTGGAACTGAATGGCTACGTGTTAGCGGCCAGCAACCAGGCGGTGCTAGAGTTCACGCGGCAGGTGGCTGTGGGGGGAATGGAACTGACGGAAATGGCCAACTGGCTGGAGGCGCACAGCCGGCCGGCTGAGGGCAGCGGCGAGGTCCGACGCTGAAGCATCGGCCTGAAAGAGCAAGGCCCTTCGGGCTGATATTCGCAGCCCCGGAGGTTTAGCCTCGCGTCTCCCCGCCTCATTGACTGGGTATTATGCCTGGATCATCTGGCCAGAGTCCGTAAGCGGGGTGTCCGGCGGATGTTATCCGAGGCTCCCGCGCCGGCCGCACCCATAGTGCCAGGCGCGGCCGTCCTGGGCCAGCAAGTCGTCCGCCGCTGCCGGCCCCCAACTCCCCGGCTCGTAGGCCACGAGCGGCGGCGCACTTGGCCGTTCCCAACTGGCCAGGAGCGGATCCACCAGCCCCCAGGCCAATTCGATCTCGTCGGCGCGCGCGAACAGCGAGGCGTCGCCCTGGAGCGCGTCGAGTAGCAGCCGCTCGTAGGCGTCGGGTAGGGCACTGGCGCCAAAATCCTCCGCATAGTGGAACTCCATGTCCACCGGGCGGGTGCGCATCCCAGTGCCCGGCTCTTTGGCTTCAAAGTGCAGGCGGATCCCCTCGTCAGGCTGGATGCACAACGAAAGAGTGTTGGGTGTGATCTCGTCGTCAGGCACCTGCGGGAACATTAGGTGGGGCACGCGCTTGAACTGGATGGCCATCTCGGTCGTCTTGGCCGCCAGGCTCTTTCCGGAGCGCAGGTAGAAGGGGACGTCGCGCCAGCGCCAGTTGTCCACGAACAACTGCAGCGCGGCGTAAGTTGGGGTCTGGGAATCCGGGGCCACCCCTGGCTCCGCGCGGTAGCCGCGGTACTGGCCGCGCACGCTGCGGGGGACGGGACGAACGGCGCGCAGCACCTTGACTTTTTCGTCCCGCAGCGCGTTGGCTTCGAAGATGGCGGGCGGTTCCATCGCCGTCAGGGTCAGCAATTGCAGCAGGTGGTTCTGGAACATATCCCGCAGCACGCCGGCCTGGTCGTAGTAGCCGGCGCGGTGGCCCACGCCGACGCTTTCGGCCATGGTGATCTGCACGTGGTCCACGTAGTTGCGGTTCCACAGCGGCTCGAAGATGGCGTTGGCGAAGCGGAAGGTCAGGATGTTCTGGACCGTCTCCTTGCCCAGGTAGTGGTCAATGCGGTAGATTTGGCTTTCGTCGAACACGGTGTGGATGTGGTTGTTGAGGTGGCGGGCGCTCTGCAGGTCGTGCCCGAAGGGCTTTTCGACGATGATGCGCCGCCAGCCCGCGTCGCTCTGGTTCAATCCGGCCTGACCCAGTTGTTCGACGATCACCGGGTATAGCAGGGGAGGGGTGGCCAGGTAGAAGAGCGCGTTGCCCTGCGTGCCGGGGTCGGTGTCGAGTTGCGCCAGCCGCTCCGCCAGGCGGTGGTAGGTCTCAGGGTCGTCGTAGTCGCCGGCCAGGTAGGAGTGGCGCTCCGCAAAGTCGGGCCACAGTTCGCAGACGCCTGGCTTGAGGCGTGCATATTCCACGACACCCCCGAAGAGTTGGTCGCGGAAGGTCTGGTCAGGGAGGGGGGTACGCGCGACGCCGATCACGCGGGTGGCTGGCGCAAGGAGGCCTGCACACGCCATGCTGTGCAGCGCCGGCACCAGTTTCCGATGTGTCAGGTCACCCGAAGCGCCGAAGATGACGATGGCGGCAGGATTTTCGACTGCGGATTGGGGATTGGAGATTGGAGATTGGAGATTTGCCGATTTGCTGATTTGCTGATTTGTGCTCTGCGATTTGCCATTTGCCATTTGCAATTTGTTATCTACTGCTCAAGTCCGTAGCGGGCTGCGCCCAGCAGTGCAACTTTGGGGTTGAGGATCACGTGCACCGGCACCTGCGCCAGCAGTTCCGCAAAGCGCCCCTTGCACCGGAACGATTCCATAAACCTCTCCTTCTCCAGGAGAGGCAGGATGCGGGGCGGGATGCCACCACCCAGGTAGATGCCGCCAGTGGCGAGCACCTTTAGCGCCAGGTTGGCTGCCTCGGCACCCAGGATGGAGACGAAGACGTCCAGCGTGGCGGTGCATAGTTTGCATGGTCGTTCGCGATCGAGCGCGGCATTGACGATGACCGGGGTGGGGTCGTTGGTGGCACCCAGTTGGTCGGCCAGCCAGGCCGGCTCAGCGGCGTAGCCGCTGTCCTTCAGGTACGCGTAGATGTTGGGTAGCCCCAGGCCGGAGCAGACCCGTTCGTAACTGACGTGCTCGAAGCGGCCTTGCAGGTAGCGCAGCAGTTCGACCTGCAGCGGATCCGTCGGGGCGAAGTCGGTGTGGCCGCCCTCCGAGGGGTGCGGCCGGTAGCGTGCCCCGTCCCAGGTGAGAAAGCCTTCCCCCAGCCCGGTGCCTGGGGCGATGACGGCGATGGCCCCGCCGGGCGCCGGTTGGCCCGCGTTGAGGGTGTGCAGGTCGGCCGGCTCGAGGGCTGGCACGCCGTTGGCGATGGACTGCAGGTCGTTGAGCAGGTAGACGGCGGAGAGGCGCAGTGCGTCCTGGAGGTTCCCCTCGTCTATCAGCCAGGGCAGGTTGGTGATGGAGGCGCGGCCGCCCACCACGGGGCCTGCCACACCGAAGCAGGCGCGTTCTACCTGCCACTCGACCTGCGATAGGAACTTGCGCGCGACCGCTTCCAGGCTGGGGTAGTTGGCGCTAGGGAAGGTCGCTTCCGCCAGCGGCGTGTGTGGCCCGGCCTCCGACGACACGATGGCCAGGCTGGTCTTGGTAGCGCCGATGTCACCGGCAAGGAGTATCATGGATTGAACGCCTCTCATTCTTCCTGCTCCCGCCTGCTCGGCGCGGACAACAGTCCGCGCCGAGTCCGCCGGACTGTTGTCCGGCAGGAGCGGTGGTTGCCGAGTCCGCCGGACTGTTGTCCGGCAGGAGCGGTGGTTGCCGAGTCCGCCGGACTGTTGTCCGGCGGGAGCGATGACGCCGCTCTTATCCTATCAAGATCGCGCGGGCGGGTGCGCCTTCAATGCCGGCGATCTTGAGTGGCAGACACACCAGGTGATACAAGCCAGGGATGATGCCGCTCAGGTTCAGGCCCTCGAGGCAGATGATGCCCGCGCTCAGCAGCGCCTGGTGCGTGGGCCGGGTTTGGCCGAAGGGCCCCACCGACAGATAGTCCACGCCGACGAGCCGTACGCCGCGCGCCACCAGCCAGTGCGCCCCATCCTCGCTGAGGGCGACAAAGTCCCTGGTGAACTCGCGTCGGATGGGCGATTGTGCCACGTCCACCTCTCCACGCCCCCACAGGTCGGAGTTATGGGTATGGAAGAGCACGCGCTCAGTGCCGGGTGGGATGGGCAGTTTCGCGAGCAGGTCCGCTGACAGCGTATCGGCTTCCAGAGCCTCGACGACCAGCGCCGGTCCCACCAGCACGTTCAGGTCGAGCGTGTCCACGCTGGCGCCACCCTGGATGAAGTGAGCGGGTGCGTCTACGTGCGTGCCGGTGTGTGCGCTCATGTCGAGGCGGGAGACGGTCGCGTTGTCACCCCGTTCCAGGTGGAAGGGTTGGGTGATGTGTACGGGTGGGTCCTTGGGCCAGACGACGAGTGATTCTGAGATGGGGAGTGAGATGTCGTGGATTGGCATTGAGATTCCTCGCTTCGCTCGGAATGACAGGCGGGCGCTGCGCTCGGAATGACAGGCGGGCGCTGCGCTCGGAATGACAGGCGGGCACTGCGCTCGGCAATGACAGTTGGGCGCTGCGCTCGGAATGACGTTGGGCGTCAGCGGCAGGGAATGAACAGTCTCTGGCCGGCCCGGATGTAGTTCATGTTGTAGATCGAGTTGGCCGCGGCGATGCTCCACGCACTCACGCCGTAGACGCGGCCGATGCGCAGGAGCGTATCACCACGTTGCACGGTGTAGTAGGAGCCGCACGGCTGCGGTCCAGGGTAGGCCGGTCCGGCCGGCACGTAGAGACGTTGGCCGACCCGGATGTAGTTGGGGTTGGCGAGTTTGTTGGCCGAGGCGATGGCCCACGGGCTCACGTTATACAGGCGGCCGATGGAGAACAACGTCTCCCCCCGCGCGACGGTGTGCCAGGTGGGAGTGCCGGACACGGCGGGGGCCGCTGCAGCCGGCGCGACGGTGGCCAGGAACAGAGACAGGGCTAGCAGCGCCGGGAACAGAACTTTCAGCGAGAATCTGACAGACATAGCAAGCCTCCTTTTTCAAGTGTGACCGCCCCTCACCCCAACCCTCTCCCCGACAGGGAGAGGGAGCATTCTAGAGAAATTCCGCCTCGAGGGCCTCATAGTCCTTCTCTGCCCAGGTGCGAAGCGGTTGTCTGACCAGCGGACCGGCGGCCAGGGTTGCCACCTGGTCCTCGTAGGTAGGCTGCCCCTCGACCCGGTAGAGCACGCCGATGGGGATGCGGTCGCCCCATTCGTGGGCCTTTTTCCAGGCCGCTTCCTGGTTGGTGGGGTCATAGTCTTCCTCTTCCAACTTGTAGACCCGCGGCCGGTAATAGTCGTAGGAGTAGGTTGGGTTGAAGGTGACACAGGGCTGGAGCACGTCCAGCAGGGCGGCGCCCCGGTGCTGGATCGCCGCCACCATGGTGTCAATCAGGTGGGGCAGGTCGCCGGACCAGGAACGGGCGATGAACGTCGCCCCGGTGGCCAACCCTAAGGCGATGGGATTGACCGGCTGGTCAATGGCGCCGGTGGGTGCCGGCGAGGTCTTAGACACAAACCCCTGCGGGCTGGTCGGCGAATATTGGCCTTTGGTCAGGCCATAGACGCGGTTGTCCTGCACAATGATGGTGACGTCGGCGTTGCGGCGCATGCAGTGCAGCAGGTGATTTCCACCCAGGCCATACGTGTCGCCGTCCCCGGAGACGACGATGGCTTTCAGGCCATGGTTGGCC
>Ga0315291_10011919_pt1 | contig 10570 bp, 7 predicted proteins | sample YL17G12_20_MG_FD_203070 | JGI IMG/M metagenome (GOLD analysis project Ga0315291, IMG submission 203070) | Sediment microbial communities from Yellowstone Lake, YNP, Wyoming, USA - YL17G12_20 | ecosystem: Environmental > Aquatic > Freshwater > Lake > Sediment | place: USA: Wyoming | collected... | reverse complement strand
GCCCTGGCTGATATGCGGCGTTATCTCGAGGCTGATGCCCACGTCCTTGTATTCATACGTCTTTATGACCGTGGGGGTAATGAAATCCGTGGTCTCGGTGATCCTTGATTCCATAACGAATGGTCTGTTTTCGCCGACGACTATCCTGGCTTTCTGATGATTCGAGGTCAGAATGTGCGGGGTGGAAAGAATATTGACGCCTGAGACCTTCTCAAGGGCGTGCAGTATAGTTCCGATTCTGCGATCCTTGCCGGCCCCTCGCCAGGCGCCGAGGGCCAGGCCCTCGAGAGTGCCGCTGGCAAACCCCACTCTCGGACCGAATCCTGTGGCTCCGAAGAATCGAACACTTTCATCAACGGACGCGTCAAGGGTGGCCCAGTCAATGCCTATTTCTTTGAGGCTCTCTTCGCTCACCTCTATAATCTGCATCTCAACAAGCACCTGCTCGCGCACGACATCGAGCTTGTCTATGATCTCGGCGATGACCTCGAAGTCTTGCGCGGCGGCGGCGACAATGATGGAGTTCGTGCCCTCGTCGGCGGTCACCTGCACGGGCTGGGCGGCCTCGAGCGTGCCGGAGATTTTCAAATTGGATAGAGCAGCGGTGAGCGACTGAGCAACTTCCTTTGCCTGGGCGTTCTGGAGGTAAACGACGTGGACGTTGTTTGTGCCGACGGGCCTTTGAACATCAAGCTGCTCGGCCAGGCTGCGGATTGTCTCGGCGTCCTGCGCGTTGGCCACAACGATAAGAGAGTTCGTCCTCGTATCAGAAAGTATCTTCATGTTGTCCGTGTCGGTCTGCGGTGTGCTTCGCGTGCGTGCGGCCTGTGTGGAAGCTGCGGCGCCTTTCTGCATTATGCGGGTAATTTGCTCGCTCAGAACGTCGGCTGAGGCGTACTTGAGGGGAATTACCGTGACATTTTCCTTCGAGCCGGCCACATCGAGCCTCTGAATAATTGTGGCGAGATAATGTATGTTCGAGGATGTATCGGTAATGACAATCGAATTTGTTCTGGTGTATGTGGATGTCTGCGAGTCAGCGGCCAGGAAAGGTTGAATGATCCGGCTGACCTCATCGGCGTTGGCATAGACAAGCGGCATAATCTGGGTCACGACGGAATCGGTCTTGGGGATCTGCGAAGGATCGCTGCCGATGCGAACCTGCAAGCTGCGTTTCGCGGCCTGAGCCTTTGAGACAACCTTCACGAGGTCCGCTGCAGGGACGGCGGCATATCCCTGGACATCGAGAATCGATTCCAGAACGGAATAGAGGTCGCCCATGCGTATCTTGGTGGGTGACATCACAGTGACGGGGCCGGTGACGCTCTTGTCCACGACAAAATTTATGCCGGTTATGTCGCCGATGGTCTTGAGGACGGTGCGAATATCGACCTGGTCGAAATTTATGGATATAAGCTCATCGGCCATTCCCGGCTCATTCAGGACGGGTATATTGACCGGCGTATGCGAGGATACCGGCTCCGCCCCGCCTCCGGTTCCATGCGACGCGTCCAGGGCCGGACCCGAAGAAATCGCAATCCCGTCTGAAGGCGAAGGATTCGTCTTTTGAGTCACGGCGACATTCCGCTGATATGCAGTATTCGCCGGTGTCCGGGACGCCGAAAAAGCGGGGGCAGAGACTTCGTCGATTTTAGCGGTCAGGTTTGCACCGGCGATGCTTGGCTGCTCAATTTGGCTCTGGGCAAGGTCTGTGGAATGCAGACTCTCGGCCGGTTGTGCGAGGGGCTGATTCGGCGAATGCCCCATCCGTGATTCGCGATTCGACTTGCAGCCCGCAGAAATTGCACAAGTAAGAGAGATAACGCACAAGAGGCTTCCCGGCACACCGAGCACGCTTCTTCGACTTGGTTTATGACTAATTGGCAGCATGTGTTTTACCTGACTTCCTCTGAATGTTCAGCACTATCACTGCAAATCAAACGTTAGCTCCTTCGTTTCATCGCCACGTGACAGCTCGAGATTTATAGCCGGCTGTGATTTTGCCTTCTGGAAGACCTGGAAGGCCTTCTGAATACTGGTCAACTGCTGGCCGTTCACTATGCGAATTACATCCCCATTCTTCAGGCCGAGACCTTCTGCGACAGGGACATCCTCCAGGCCGGTAATCTTGAGTCCCTCCACCTTCCCGTTTACGGTATATGGCTCTATAACCGCCCTGCTCAGTATCTCCTCGATGTATCCGATTCTCGATGTGCTCACAGCGGCAGGCTGCTCGGATATCCGCGTTGGCGGCAGATATGCAGCGGGTTTGACGCCGCCGGGGGCATCCTTAGTGTCTCTCGCAGCAGTTGCAGGCAGGGCAGCCTCGGCGGTCTTGAGGCTCAACATCTTTCTCCGCCCCTCGTGGATGAGAATAACTACATTGTCCTCGATACTCTGAATATAGGCGCCTGCCACTGCCTGGCCGGGTCTGTACAGGTCAACGGCCTTTGTTTTCGTGTTTCTGATGATGGCGCGAGAGAACGGCGGACTTCCGCACACCGTCCCGACCAATTCCAGGCCCAGTTCCTGGCTGGCTGACGGGAAAAAGCCGCCGTCGGCACGGCCCGGCTCCGATTGCATCTGGTTCGATGGCTTCCCGGCGGCCCCGAATATGCTTCGGCTGACAATAACCGACCAGTCTTCAGCCGAGTCCTGTGCCGGATATGCCATCTCAGCCGCGCTGCCGTTCTCAGTGCCGACCGCAGAAGCCGGTGCAAAAACATCTGTCGAACTACGCCAGACCAGCAGCGAGGCGGCAACGATGTAGCATAGAATCAGCACAAGAGCTAACTTGCTTATGGACAAGAGCTTATGATTGTACAAGTTTTCGCCTTTCTTTGCAGAGACATAGTTTCTTCACACTGAAAATTATCGTCCGGTTGCAGCGGCCACTTAACCAGCAGCCTATGATTTGCCCGGCGTATTGACATCTGCACCAGAAATGCTCTCAGCACGGCTGGCTATATTCTGTCGCGAGGATTATCGGCCTTAAAACGACAGGACCCGAGAACCACCGATTGTGCCCGTCCCTGTCAAAAGGACAACCCAACACGCCAGCGACAAAAGGCAGCGCCCGCACTTAGAGCAGCCCTCAAACCACGGAATTGTAGGTTCATCGGGAGGAGCGAAGTCAGCGAGGCGTGAACCAACCTGGGTGCTGCGATGGGACATTGCAGAAATGTGGCAGACCCGATTTTTATGGGGCACTTCTGTACCACTTTTGGGATAGCCTGTTGAGTGTATTCTCCCGAGCGACCATATTCTGTTAATGTTCTCTCGGACTGTCCCAGAAGAACAGGACGCTAAGAGAGGCTCAACTTTTTTGCAGAAATACCCTCAATTTCTCTTGACAGCTTGCACCAATATGTTGTAAATAGGCACACTACGTGACTCCGAAAGGAGGAGGCCATCTTCGGTACACCGTGGGAGGGTGGCCGCTGTGTCGCGTGCATAGTAATAAAGGAGTGCGGTTGCTTGGCGCTTGCAGTGTCACTTGCTCTGGTGATAGTGGCAAACGGGACATCTGCCGTCGGCAACAGACTACTTTTAGGATCGCTGGTTTTGGGGTTTCAGTTTTGACTACAGCACAGGGTAAGTAGAAAGAGTATCGCACGGATGTGATCTCTTTCTGCTCCCTGGGCATTACCTGATGGAGCGGGAGTGTGAAGAGAACAGATTCATGGATGTGACTACCTGCGGCTGTCTGCCACAATCAAGGTTTTGCCGTTTTGTGCAGCGACGGATTTCGCCAGTTTCCGATGCCATCCCACCAAACCGAGATATAATCGACAGAAGCTCGCCCGCGACCTCTCTGGTCGCATATCTGAATTGCCATCTCGCGAAGCTGCCGCATACAACCGACCCCCCCAGTTCGCCAGGCGCTAACGCCTATATCAGCGGCCTGGCGTTCGGCGCGCTCAAAGTCAATCTTATCAGCAGTTAGGAGTTCTGCAAGTCTCTCGGCCTCCGGCTCTAACAATTCGGCCCATCGTTCTTTTTCGAGCTGCTCCTTGTCGAGAATCTCAGCCAACAAGCGCCCTTGCTCTTTCTGTCTGCTCTCTCTGGCGGCCTTGACCTGGGCCAGCCTGGTGGCGCGGTGTTTTCTGCTTACGGGTGACAGCACGACTTCCAGCACACCCGCCGCCGGATCAACTACTACCCAGACCAAAAAGGTTGCGCCCAAAGTCCCAAGGGCAATGCCCGATAAGAACTGCTGAATGCCCGTGCATACACCTATCATCCCGAGGCACCCGGCAAGGCCGCCCAGGAACGGCGTCGTGACATAGAAGCCGGTGTAGTAGCTCGTGCTGGTCAGAGGATGCTCAACCTGAAGCTTCTGGCTGCTGCTGACACCCCTGAAAATTGCGAACAGATAGAGACTTATCAGGATAAAGACTATCAGGGCGCCGTGCCCCGACAGGGAGAATACGACCCACCATCGCACGCCCGCCTGGTGCAAGGCAAGAACCAGCACATAACCGAAGCACAGCATGAACCACACCGTGCCGGCGAGGTGTATGGACCTTAATGTGCCTCGTCTGAACATCAGCGCACCTGCCGAAGGCTCAAGAATCCGTACGGAAGTCAATCTGGGCGGCGGTCAACTCACTAATAGCCGCGATACCCGCCATACATACCACTGGCACCGGTTCTGCTCTCGACGGGAGGATTCTGAATCATATATGCCCCTGAGAAGGCTCGGGCCAACGGCCTTATTGCCTCTTCGAGCGTCATGGCTATAGCTGCCAGGATAGTCGGTGGGATATATATTATGTCGCCTTCCTGCAGGAGAACATCCTTACTGGCGTCGCCGCGAGCTATCATTCGCTTATAATTGACTTTGAATATCTTCGGTTTAACGTTCGGGTCGCGCGACGGCCTTATTACACGGGTCCGCTGCTCCCAGGCCGTGACGCTAATGTGCGCCTCAGAAATAGCGGTCAGCACCGAATCGCGTCCCGAATATATTTTCACTCCGGGCATATCGACCTCGCCCAGCACGTAAAAAACCTTGCTGCGGAATCCAACGACCCGTACCTCTATGGGGTAATCCCCGACCAGCTTGTAGAGTTCCGCCACCTTCTGCCGCATCATCTCCACAACCTCCGCTATGGTCTTGCCCGCCACTTCCATCTCGCCTAAGCCCTCAAAGGAGACTTTCCCGTCAGGCCGAATTCGCTGGACCTGCAGATGGATCTCCGGGACCTTGGTGCAGTGTATTGCGATGTCATCCGGCGGCTGCAAAACGTAGTTTTCCGCAGTAACGTCAACTTCTTGCGGCTTTGCAAATGCCTGAATGTCCGCGGGGTTGCACACGGAGCCGCAACCCGCCCCGGCAATAGCAATCAGCAACAGAGCCACCACTGTAATCGTCTTGGCATAGTTCATTATCGTTCTCCTTTTCTTGGACAGTTAGATTCCATTTTTTACATATATCGGCCTGCTCGATAGCAAACTACAATTTATACCCATTATACTCCAGGCCGCCTCTTTGTCAAGGTCTTAGACCCCAAGTCCGGGCCGGGACAGTCCCGCGGGCAAAAGTGCATCTGCAGATGCTTACTGGAAGGCCGCTATCACTGTCCGCCGGCACCTTGTTATGGGACTGCGCAATATGACAATTTCCTTCTAATTTCCTTGCAAAACGCTTATGCCGGCTGTAAACTCCCCCCTTTGCACGCATAGCGTGCCTGTACGGGCGATTAGCTCAGCTGGTAGAGCAGCTGACTCTTAATCAGCGGGTCGCAGGTTCGATTCCTGCATCGCCCATTGAAGAACCCGGTTTTTAGTCCGCCGAAGGCGGATCGCCTGTCCGCCAAGAACACGCCGCGGTCATTTACCGTATAATTACACTATAGGACCGGTTTGCACAGGCGTTTTGCCAGACTGAATTCGCACAGGCCGACCGGAACTACGGATGGTTATGCTATGAAGACGAACCGAAATATAGTCTGTTGCGGGACCGCCGGGAAGGAGGAAAACTATGAACCTCCTCCTGAGCATAGTGCTTTACTTAGCCGTTGGTTGTGGGGAATGGTCGCTCGCATTGCGTCGCACGCTGGCCTGCGCCCGCGGGGAGAAGACTATCCTCGTCTTGATTGTTTTTATCGAAAATCTCTTGGGGTTGTGGGTATTGTCGAATTTTATCCGCACCAATAACTGGCTGCTCGCGTTCAGCTACGCCGCCGGCGCCGCAGCCGGCGCCCTCATCGTCGCAATGAACACCGATAAGAAGAAACCCGCCGCAACCATTAGTCCCTCGCCCCCTTGACTGCCCGCCTCGTTTGACGCAAACGCCGGAATCGAGATACCACCGAGTGTTCTATAACAGGTGAAACTCCTGCGCAGTTACTTGTTGTTGGGGCCGGACCTGATTGACATTGTTCATCCCTTAGCCGCAGCATCAACCTAGGTCTTTCCGGTTGGCCGGGTGAAGCACTGCGCAATCACTGGCATTAGGTTCTCTTTCGCTGTACACTGCCCGCAACTCGCCATCAAACTGCGCCGAGAGGCTTCCACCTCTCTTGAACCCCGCGGACAAATACCAAAGAAACTCGCCGATCTGTTCATTGAGCTCAGCGCTTGACACACGCCGGGTCACCCCGCATAACCTCGCGCACTCGGCTGCCGACAACAGCGCGACTGCGTGGCCTTCGTTCAGCATTTGTTTCTGTGTCGCTCTTCTGCTCATTTTAGACTCCGTAAAACCTGATAATCTTCTTCTTTAACTTGATGTCACTATCTCAAAGTTATCAGGCATTAGCGAGCTGTCGAGGAAGATCACACAATTTAGGTGTGCGCAGAATCGGTGCGCACTGATTTTCGGTGCGCATTGATTTTCGGTGCGCGGGGATTATCGGTGTGCGAAGGATTTAGCTCTTAGCGTAAGCTATGAACGCTTCTCTGAGTTGCTCGTTGTCCCAGTCCGACTCCGGGTCCTTGCCGATCTTCTTAAGGTATCGCTTGTAGCGGATCCAGTCCAAAGAGCATCTGTTCTTTTTACCCCCACGGCTACCGGGGCAGTTGGTCGCATCTGCGTAGCCCGTATAGAACCTCTTCCCACAAGATGGTGCACGACACTTGATAATGAACCGGCCCTTCGATGTCATACTCTCCAACTTCTTGGCAATTACGAAGGCCGGTCGGACACAAAGGACGGTCCCGCAAGAGGCCAGCCCCGAGCCACAGAGCGCTGGGATTACTGGTTGCAGGGAGACCGCGTAGGACAGGCGTCCACAGCCATCATCAATAAAACCCCCATCTGGCTCGCCCCACGACAAAAGTTCGTTGAGTTCTTCAAATTCCTCATTTTCCACTGGGACATCGTCCTCAATTCGTTGCATGATCTTCTGCAGGCGCGCTATCGTCCCTTTCGCATATAACCATACACAGTTCCAATATGCCTCCTCACACGCCTCGAGGCCTTCGACCCCATTGAGTAAGTATCCAATAGCCTCACGCCAAAAAGCCCCAATCGAGACTGGAAAACTTGGTTTGTAATGCCGCTCATATTGAAGGAACTTCTTCCGATGGCGCGCCGTTGATATCTGCTCAAAAGCCTGCCCAATCGTTGCGCTTGCGCTAAAGGCTTTCAACACCTCTTTCATGGCCACTATCCTCCGAGCATCATCCTCGTCCGATCCACCTTTGTCTCTTTCTTGCCAACGCTTATAGTATCTCAACGCGTCCCACTTTTTTTTATTTCGTCTCTCTGTAGGGAATGGTCTATTGTGTGGTATCAATGAAAGTGCGATCATCTCGTACGGTTGTGGCAGGCTAGCCCTGACCTTCTGAGAAAAGTCCTGGAGGATATCTTCGAGTCCATGTCGTATACGGCGACTCACACACACGCCTCTGTTCCCGAAGGTCCCTCCGCGGGCCCCAACCGCCTCACCAATTGCCGCCAGTCCCTGCCATCCAGCCGTATCCCAAGTCGTAAGCAATTCAGAAATGTCGTAGAGGTAGTAATCTCTTATTTCAGCCATACTGCTTCCACCTGCAACTACTCACTCAATTCCTCACGGCTGACCGTCGCTGGTCAGACTACGTCTCGTCATTTTGTCCTTTCGGTGGTATGTTTTATGAACTGTCTCAGACTCATTTCTTTTTCGTTTTCGTCCAGGGGGAATCTCCTACCTGTCCATCTTGTGAAATGACGAAACGAGGATTCCAAGACAACACCTGCGAATAGTGGCCACCACACCCTAAATATCACCGCTGTTACGCTTGAACCCGCCAAGATTATCAACGATGTCGCGTGACACAGACGTTGTCCTCGTTTCACCCGTCCATGCTGAGACCAACCGGTCAGTATCGAGATCAGATGTCGCAGGCCAAGCCAGGCCACTATTACCACCGCAACCCAGAAAGCAGCAGACTTCATTGCTTCCCTTTCGATTCCAAACGGTGCGGGGCGGAAAAACAAAGGGCGGAGGCTCAGGTGAGCCAAAAACGCCCCGCATCAAAAGCCCTTTATTTTGCTTAATCCATACCCCGTAATTCTACGCCTTTCCGGGCCTTTTGGCAACATTTTGCTCTCTAATTCCTTGTTTGACGGCCTTGGGGTGGGTATATTGACACCGACAAGTAAATATGTTGTTGCACTGAGTTTTTGGCGTTTCGTCTGAAACCGGCAAGTTTAGTGAGTCCGTAAACGCGCAGAAGTCGGTGCTCGTTTGCCTTCGGGCAAGACGGGCGCCGCTTGCGTGTTACGGACAGGCCTTGCCGGGCCTCAGACGGGCACGATGTAGCGGTGCCCTTTTTTCCTGCGCTGCTCAGTTGGTATTTTTCCTTGGACGGCCCAGAACATCGGCTATAAGCTATTTATGGAAGGGAGACACTGTGAGAATAGCACTGCTGTCAGCAATGTTTGTCATGCTCAGTCTGTGGGAGTATTGCAGTTATTTCTACAGACTAAGGTGTCTTCCCTACACGGCCGGATTCCTCAACTTTGCGGTCATCCAATGGGTGATCATTGGTCTGAATCTGATACGCTTCTATGGCTGGGTTCACGGCGTGGTCGCATTGTTCATTGCGATGTTCTTTCTCCAGTATGTTGCGCATTTCACCCTCGGTTTGCTGTACAATTTCGCGTTCGGAGAAAGTCCGTTGTGGCCTTTGGCGCTATTCTCTTTATCTGTCTGCGTCTGCGCAATACTGACCGTGCTATCCTTTTTTCTGGATGTCAGTGTCTCTCTCAAACTCCCGATGACTACAAACGCTTATCTCATTTTGATTGGATCCCTGCTTGCCACACTTTTTGTCCGAAGGCAAGTCGTATATTGGAAAAACATAACAGTCTTGGGGTTCTACTGCGAGACTCCAGAGCTATACCTCCGTCACGCCCGCGTATACAACGTCATTTCGTGGGTGTTGCTGTTTGTTCTGTTTGTTGTGGGTAATTGGTTAAGAGACTTCACACCTTGGCTCTTTTTTATCGTCATTCTCGCCGCCACGCTGGCAGGTAAGCTAAAAGCAACCCACCAGTACAGGCGAATCCTCCGAGAAATGCTCGAAAGCGACGCTCTCGACACTGACGAGAGAGAGAGAATATCGCGTCAGCTCTCGAAATCTGCGTCCGAGCTACTCGACGAAAAACGAAGACTGAACCGTATGATGTCCGGCAAGTTCTGACCGGCCCTCTGCCAAACCACGCCGGCATCCTCGGCCTCAGTTTCTCCGGCTGGCTCCTGCGCAGGCGCAGGGGGTCGCATTAGCCTCTTGCCTTTGTTTGGCTTTTTGTTATAATGAACATCCGGCGGGCTGCGAGCATTTCCCTCCTCTCTCCGCAAACCTGTTCCCGGCCCGCCTCTGTTTTTTCCGCCCAAAGCCTTCGATTTGCCTCCAAAAACAGGTGGAAACTAAGGGATTTTGGGGCAACTGCCATTTTTTCCTTGATTTGCCGGTCTGCAAGTTGTATATTGACATTGGCTTTTGGAGCCTAAGGTTTCCATAACATCTTAGTCATCTCGAGAACAAGGAGGAGGCAAAAATGAACAGGCGCATATTACTGGCTTTAGCAGCGGTTCTGTCGGTCGCAAGCACAGGCGCACTTGCGGACTGGTCACCGGGCGACGGCTACAAGATGCACAGCCCGCAGTTGCCTGATAAAAACGGCATGGACATCTGCTTAGTGCATCAGGCAATCGCCGACGATTTCAAGTGCTCGCAATCAGGCCCGATAACCGACATCCACTTCTGGGTCTCCTGGAAGGGCGACGTGGTGGACTTCCGGTCGGCGGGGTGGCAGGTTTCCATCCACGCGGATAGCGCCGGCCAACCAGGCATTACCCTCTGGACGCTGGACCCGGGCCGTGCGAGTATCTCGTCCCGGCTCTACGGAACGGGCGACCAGGGCTGGCGCTGCCCGCGCAACTCGCTGACGATTTCGCACGACCACACCAACATCTACCAAGTGAACATTACCCAAATAGGCAAACCTTACAACCAGACAAGCGGCAGAATATACTGGTTAGTCATCCAGGCCCAGATGGGCACGTCAACGGCAGAGGTCGGCTGGAAAACCTCGGCCAGCTCATATTTTGGCAAGGCAGTGTATCAGACTGTG
>Ga0315291_10011917_pt1 | contig 10571 bp, 1 predicted proteins | sample YL17G12_20_MG_FD_203070 | JGI IMG/M metagenome (GOLD analysis project Ga0315291, IMG submission 203070) | Sediment microbial communities from Yellowstone Lake, YNP, Wyoming, USA - YL17G12_20 | ecosystem: Environmental > Aquatic > Freshwater > Lake > Sediment | place: USA: Wyoming | collected... | reverse complement strand
CTCATTGATATTGCCCCGATTCAGCCGGTCGTTCCATATACTGCCGACCCAGAAGACAATGTTGCTTGGGGGTTTGAGTATCGGCTCTTCAAATTCGCCGGCAAGCAGGTCCGTCGCCCAGGGCTGGAAAAGGGTGCGGGCTTTGCCGTCAAAAAACGTCACCTGGTCCCACTTTTCGCCGGCCTGCCCGCCCAAGCACCGGCGGGTCTGCTCCGCCGAGCGCGTGTATGTCCTGAGCCTGATGCTCTTCGACGGATCAATTCTCTGATGAATATCGTCCGCGCAATTATGCAGGCAATAATAAACCCCCTGCCTGATAGGTAGGTGGCGGCTCGCGACATCAACGGAGATGACCAGGTCGCTGCCTTCTATTGCGTCTTTGTTTTCCAGCAAATCGTCCACCAGAACAACCTTTGCGTCGAGCTTCTTTAAGGTATTGAATAAGTGACGGTGGATGTGGGCGTGCGTATGCCCCCCGGTCTTGAGGCCCCATACAACTACCTTGCTGAACTTCTCGAGTTTTCTCCGCAATTCCGTCCCAGAGCGCACGGCGTCGGACCGCCTCGGTGTCTTCGCCATAGTAGCGGCAGCCGGCGATGCTTGATTTGTAAGGTCCACAGCCTTCCACGATTCGGAACAAAGCGAGCCTTCCTCGCGGGACATCTCAAAGGCCGGTTCGCAGGCATAACTGTTGACGGTATCGACAGAGCCGCTTTGGGCCGAGCACAGCACAGGCACAGCCGAGTCCGCCGCGGCGAACTCCCGGCGGGTCACTCGGATTAGAAGGTCCAGCCCCGGCTCAAAATCCGGCGCCAACCTTACTACGCCTACAGCCGCTCTCTCAGCAAGGGCCTTGTCGTGGCACTTATCCGCCGCCTGCGCCAGGTACCATAGGACCTGCTTGTGATCACAAAATGACTTTACCGCCCGCATAAATTCCTGCTCTGCCCGGCCAAACATCCCCTGCTGAAAACAGGCAAGGCCGCGCCAGAAGCTCTCAATGCCCGAATCAATCTTTTCCAAATCAGCGGGCACGTCGAACGCCTCGGACAAATCATCACGCCACAACAGACGCCTCGGCACAGCCGTATCATCTCGGATAAAATGGCTCCAGCGTCGCCGGCACATCTCCATGTCACGACCGCTTGCATCGGCGTTTGCCTGTTTCTGTGCGTCGAGCAGATCATTGTGAGTAACGAAACATCCCGGCAGTGGAATAAGCTGCTGGCCGGCCTCGTAAAGCTTATGGCACAAATCGGTATCGGCGCAATAGAACCTGTAGGCTTCGTCAAAACCGCCCACCCGCCTGAAGCTCTCTAACCTGACCAGACCATAGTTCATCAGCAGCCTGGCCCCATCCGTAAAATCAATACCGTATTCAGCCCAATCCTGCCTCGTCGGGCGCAGGTTCCTGTAAAAGAATATTCCGCCGGCCACCTCCTCCTTCTGCCTTTCCAATAACTCTAACGCCCGAGTAACCGCGCCCGGACCGAATACGATGTCGTCGCTGGCGTACATTGCCCACTTGCCCCGCGCCTTTGAGAAGCCAAAGTTGTACAACTGGGGCCATGAGTGCCTCTGCGGTCCCAGCCATTCCGACTCGCTATAGACTTCTTTGACGCCGTGTTTGCGCAACACATCCAGCGTGTTGTCGCGAGAGCCGCCTTTGACCACAATCAACTCGTAAGCTGCGCCCGCCGCAGCCTCTTCAAGACTATCGAGCATCTCATTCAGCAGCTCGGCCCTGTCCTTCGTGCAAAGCACAATGCTCAGGTCGCATTGCTTCTCCCGCTCATCCACGCCAGGCCCATCGGCCCCCCCGCCAGGGGCCCTGGGGGCTTGGCGGGAGGCCCGTGGGGCCGCGCACTGTATCGCCGAATCGGTTTTGTGGATGAAAATATCTCTTTTCTTCTTGACCGGCTCGGCACCATCCCGCCGGACCGGCGGCCTGTTTCCGGCATACCCAATCCTCAGACTCTTTTCCCCCAGAAACTCAAGGATCGAGTTGAAAAAAACGCCCGGCAGCATCTTGTCGTTTCTGCCGCTCCACCTGGTGTCCCCATTGTGATTCGTGTAAAAGATCTTTGCCAAGAGCGCCCACGGATTCGTGTCGGGGTCCTCGTAAAAGTTCTCACTGGCCTTATCAATCAAATATGCGAAGCACTTTTGCGCCAGACTGATCCATTGCTTGTGGTCCCATCTGAAGCGATGCCTGACATGATACGCAAACGGCCCAACGAATCTCTTTATTTGAAATCCCTCCAGGGCGGCAATCAACGGCGCCCAGTAGTCCCACCACGTCGCCCCTATACAGAATTCAGTTTTTGGGATACGCGGTATGAGTGATTTATGAAAGAAGAAGAAGTCGAATCCCTGCTCATAAACTTCGCCTTCTAAAACCTCAAGGGAATCCACGTTTATTCTTGACCCATAGACCAGAGAATCTCTCGCCTGGCTTTCGATGAAAGGAATAATGCCCTCGTCGCCTGTCAGAAAGATGTCCGAATTTACAATCCCCCCGAATTCAAAATCGCCGTGGCGAAAATACTCCAGAAAGTCGTCAAAATATATAAGCGGTTTGCCAAAGACCTCTCTTGCGTCCCGCTTTGCCGGGACAAACTCGACTTGCGGAAATGATTCCCTAAGTGCGTCGATTTCTTCAATGCAGTTTATCGAAACGGGTCTAAAGCCGAGCTTTACCCAGCTTTCTACTGCCCTTGCCTGCTTTTCAATTTCTTTCGGAGCGATACTCGTTGCAATAGTCAGTCGCGCATCCGGTTGTGTCTCAACGTCGGACCGGCGCCCGGCATCCGGCAATCCCTCCTGCTGCGGTGTGCGAATATCGAGACTATCTCGACCGGGCGCCGTGGCATTGTTGCGGCCCTCGACCGGGACAATCTGTATGTTGTCGGATTGCAAGAACTGCTCAAACGTCTTCCATTTAGGCCGCTCGGCCCGCGCCTCCCACAGCGAATCGTCCTGCATAAAAACGCGAATCTCCTGCGAAGACTCGTCAAAACTCCGCTGAACGGCCTGGGCAACCACTTCCGTCGCCACATCCTTGACACAATACGAGCTTTTGTATCGGCAGCTCCAATTACACCCAAAACATTCCAACGGCAGGCAGGCAACCGACGTCAGCGGTGAATAGGGCATGAAACGCCCGAAGTGTCCGCCGCCCAACAGAATCACATTAGGCGTTCCCACCGCGCAGCAAATGTGCGCCAGGCCCGTCTCTGCCCCGACCGCCAGCCGGCAGCGCTTGAGGATTGCGCAGGACTGCAAAATAGTTGTCCTGCCGCTCAAGTTTATCGTCCTTACCCCAATCGCATCCAGGTTCCTCTGGTTGATGTCACGGTCCTGCTCGGTCCCCAACGCGATTACCGTAAGCCGGTTGGCCCTGCAGAACTCCGACATCGCCCGGCCGTATCCCTCATACACGCGGCAGTCATACTGCGCCCCGGCAAACAGCGCAATTGTCCGGGCCGGATCGAGGCCGTTTTCCCCGAACAGCCTGTCGGCAAACGCCTCATCCTCCTGTTTCATCCAGACCACGGGCTGCAGCCCCGGCGCCTCAATGCCCAGCCCTTTGAGGAAATCCCGGTGCCGCTCGAGTTCGAGCTTGTGTCCTCCGGGGCTTGGCAGCAGGTCCGTGTAGAATTGATTGTGCATGCTTCTGCGCTGCGGCGAGATGTTGCACAGATTGCCCTCGAGTGCGACACGCCGCTCGGCACCGCAATTTATCGCAAACCAATCCGTCAGGGCCTCGCGGGAATACACTGAATTCAAGGATAGCTGTGGCTTCAACATCCGCAATCGCGCCGTAATCTCCAGGCGGTACTGTTCGTCCTTCAGCGCCCTGGCCCTGTTAAAAACCACAACCTCATCCACGTATGGACACGCCTCATACAGCTCGGCGATATGCTCCTGGCAGACAACGACTATCCTGGCGCCCTCGTACTTCCGCCGGATGTACGGCAGCATCGAAGCCGAAAGAACAGCATCGCCGATTGAGTCCGTACGAACCCAGACAATAGTCTTTTGAGTGTTGCCAGGCAAAGAGCGACTCACGGCATCATCGCCGAGGCCTGAAATGGGGATCAAATGCTCTGGTTGCCGGTTGATTGCGCCAAACCCACGTTCTATCTTTGCCAGGTTTTCCCGGGTCATGGCAATTTTCAATTGAGTTCCATGCCCGAAAGTCGTCTCGAGGACCGTAGGCCGAACGCCACAGGTTCTTAGAAATTCCCAGATTAGGTGTCCCTTTTGCGCTGCGACAGATGTATCGATTCGGCAACCATTTCTGGTAATCCCCGCGTCATCCACAATCAGTATGCCGTCTTCGGCCATCATGGGGACTATCAGCCGAAACTCTTCGAAAATGTAATTCTTGTCGTTAACAGAATCCAGAAGTGCAAAATGGAATTTGATGTCCCTGAGTGCCTTTAAGTACTTGATTGAATCTGAATGCACAAACTCGACATTCCCTGAGTTGTGACAAACCTGGCTGCTTATCCTTATAGAATCGGCACTGACATCTACTGAAATCAGACTGCCTCGGTTACCCAACGCACATGATATGTGGTACGTGCTGAAGTGTTTCTCGTAAAAACTGCGAATTGTGCCGGTTTCAATCGCGTTGATTTGCTCTCGAGGAAAAGAGCGTTTGATTTCATCAGCCGCATTGACTACGTGTTGCATTGCAGCCCGGTTGGCGGAGCTTGCAGCATCCTTCACGATATAGTCAATTACGACTTTGGGATGAGTCCCCTTGAACAGCACGGTGTGTGAATCTATGTCGCCTGTCCAAATAGGATACCGTGAGTCTATTTCATCTCTGTTCCACGGCGTCCACTTCAGGAAGCACTCCTCGTACCATTTGCCCAGGTCGAGATTCCAATGCCTGCCCCAGCCGTACCTGTGATATAGCTCAATTTTCTGTTTGACTTGCTTGTCCAGGACATAGCTGTAATGGTAGAGAATTATCCCCCTTTCCCTTGTCGCGGTCCCGTCCAGCAGATGCATCTGCTCGGTCGTTTTTTCACAGCCCGGCCAGACCATCGTGGGCGGTCGATGGGTCGTGAACCTCGCGCCGGGCACATATTTGAATAGTCTTCTATAATGGCACCAGTCTTCGAAAAACTTGGAAGAGACGAAGATATAATCAAATCCCTTCCAGAAATTGTCCGGAATGAAATTGACCTGCGCAATCGACGAATCGTCACTCAGAATCTCCCTGACCTTCTCCAAGTCCTGACGCTTATACACCTCATCGGAATCTATCAGCCAGACATAGTCGCCGGTGACATATTTGAGCGCCTCGTTCTGCATCTCGCATTTTTCCGGCCATCTGCCTTGAATCAGCCTGATCCTTTTCTGCGGGTCAGGGAAAGATTTTATGAATTCGACCGTCCCGTCCGTGCTGCTGCCGTCCGGACCGGCGGCGAACATGCAGTTTTCCACCGCGCCCTCGACAATGATTATCTCGTGGGCAAAGTCATAGACGGACCTGAGGCTGCATTCAATAAAGGGCATGCCGTTCAGCACGATCATCACGAACGAGAACCGCAGCTCCTGCTCTGCGGGATTCTCGGCAGCCGGCCTGTTCTCCATCTCCAGACAATTCAGCAACAGCTTCGCAGCGTTCTTCGCCGAGCCTAATGCCACCTCCCTTTTGGCGGCGGACAGCAGGCCGGCGCGGAGGCGGGCATCCGTCTGCCGCCCAAGGGCCTCGCACTGCCCTGCGACGATTTCGGGCGCCTGCTGATACGAGCTCTCGATACATTTAAGGGCCGCCGAGAGGTTATCTCCCTTGAGAAACTCGCTTATGGGCCTCAAAGCAATGCCGGCGGGCGTCAGCTCCCAGCTCGCGTGCGATGTATAAGCCAGAGACCTGTCGTTGCCGGCCATATCCAGATTTCGCCGCACCTCTATATCGAAGCTCCTCGCCTTTTTTCCTCCCGGAACGTGCGAAAAGTCGTGGTTCTGATGAACGATTGTCACCTTGCCGCTTGCATCAATGACGGGCCGGGCCGCCAGCAGCGCCTCTCGAACAAGCCAGTTGTCCCATACCTCCCGCCCCAAGGCCAACGGCGGAATCCTCGGCCACAAGCCCTTCTTGAAGGCAAAATAGTCGATGCCCGTCGGCGCGTGGTGCGCGCCCTCCCGCCCGACCCGCTCCATCAGCCGTTGCTGCCAGTCTCGCGCTGCGAAATCAATTTCCTGCGAAATATCAACATCCCACCGCCGACCAACCATCAAGAATCGACTGAACCGCCGCGCAACATTCCCAATTGCTTCGGCGAAATTATCCATAAGGATTATGTCGGCGTTGACATAGACGCATATCTCGTTCGACGACGCGGCCTGGGCCTTTTGAAATATATCGTCAAGCAGCGGAGTCCCGAATTCATTCCGCTCCACCTTTGGAATGTGCCTGCAGCCGTACCTGCCAGCGGCATCAGCGACCCCATCATCGTCTCCCAGAAGAATGATTTCAGGACTGGGCCTCAACCGCACCCAGCTCTCTATCGCATTTCTCTGGATCGTTGCAAACAGACCCGTAAACGCCTTAGGCATCGCAAACAAAGTGAAACGTATAAGCGTCAGCTTCATATCAATGCTTTCCCGTTCTCACGTCTATCGTCGGGCAAAAACGCTTATCGAATGGCACACATCGACAAGCCGAAAATCGCAAGAGGACCTCAGCTCCTCCGCCAGTTTGGTCGGCCCCATCCACCCACGCGAGAAACTCCGATCGGACGGGTCTTCGGCAATGTTGTCCTTCCTTGAATCGTGTATGAGTATGCGCCCGTTCTTTCCCACGAATCGAGACCACTGCTGGAAATCCTGTTTGACGTCCTCATAGTGGTGACTGCCGTCGATAAAGAGCAGGTCTATCTCTTTGTCCCACCGCTTGGCTGCGTTCTGACTGTAGTCATTTATCAGTCGCCAGTCTTCGAATGCTTCGCCGCGGCCCTTCTTCAAAAGGGCCTGGGCAACGGCATCGTGGCACTCCTGCGCCGCAGCCTGCACGCCCCCTTTCGAATCCGGAATAAACGGGTCAACAGAATAGACCTGAACGCCTCTCTTTTTGTTTAACAGGAACACTGCCGTCGAGCCGCCGTAGGCGCAGCCAATCTCAACGATTGCATTGCGAACATCACCAGCCGCCCGGGCCAGGAACGGCACCTCTTCTTCCGCTAACCAAAATGGACGAGGGAAGATAGAACGGAGCTCTTCTTTGGTCATCCCGCCTGCGGATTCGGCCCGCGCATCGCCGGCAAGGCCCAAAAAAGAGCTGACCAGCTTATATTTGTCTCTCTCGCTGAACAGTCCCTCGGCGATATTCTTTCCGCCCACCCTGAGCCGTTCTTTGGCTTGCGTGTTCTCAAGCAGAGACTTCACAGCTTGCCACAAGCCTTCTGTGTCGCCCGATGGAACCATCAAGCCCGTCCAGTTATCGTACAGGTACTCCCGGTTGCCAAGACAATCGAAGGCAACAAGGACGCACCCGCAGTGCAGAGCTTCCTGCTGAGTCCGCGGGCACCCTTCCCCCCAGAATGGATGCTTGCCGGGATTCAGGCCGACGAAAATATCCACGGTGCGCAGCAAATCCGCCACCTGCCGCTCATCGCCGCCGACCTTTATTAACTCAGCGCCCGCGCCGAACTCCTCCACCTTGCCTGCCAGAAAATCAAATGCCTTCCGGTCATCAGGCGAAGAATCAGGCATACACCCTATCCTTCCGGGGATTCTTTCTCGCGCATCCTCATAGAATACCGATTCGTCCGACCACTCGTTTATCAGAACCGGCTTGATCTGATAGTTGGCCATGTACCAGCTTTGTATGTAACGGGAGTGAGTGCCAATCCGGGCAATCGCGCCGCTATTCAAATAACGGTCCAGTTTGTCTCTGAACTGCAGCGTCCAATTCAGCTCCGCGTCAAAATAGTAGAATTGCCCTTCCCCAACTAATCGTTCCAGCCCAGGCGTATTCAGCCAACCCGAACACACACGCGTCTCATCACCCTTCCTTCTGAAATCTTCAACGTCCCGGTAGCTTATGACCGGCTCGTGGTTGACCAGCCATTTGTCGTAAGAGCCATCTTGAGTTGCTATGTAAGCATCAACACCGTTCTTGCGCAGCAGCTTTGCCCAAAGATTGTATATCTTCGCCCCCCCGTTAAAGCGTTCCAGCGTGCCCGAAGTGATGATGACCTTGGTAACGTCTCTCTGAGGATAATCATAATCAGATGCCGACCGGACTGCCTGCGCACTGCTCTGTGGCGAAGACGAAGCTGCTGCAAGCTCGCGTGACAATTGAAGCACCTCGGCATCATCAGGAGACTTATCCAGATATCTGCCGACATGTTCAACGGCTTTGCCGACATCGTGCGCGTTCAAAGCTGCAGCGGCGCAATTGCAGACCGTGTTTCTGTCGTATGGGTCAACCGCAAGAGAACCTATGAAACAATCCAAAGCTTCACGCCCATTTCCCTCCTGCCCCAGAATCACACCCAGATTATTCAGAGCTTTCGCGTGGTGGGGCCATCGTTCTATCAACCCTAAGAGGTCTTCCTTTGCGCCGCTCTCGTTGCCAATCTCATACTTCAGCTCCGCCTGTAAATTGTATAAGTCCGGAGAATCAGGATATTTGGCCAGAGCGTATGAAACGAGCGACAGTGCTTCCTGCCTCCTTTTGGCGTCGCACAGCTCCCGCAGAATCCCCGGCAGACTACAGGGGTCTCTATCGACAGATTCCCGCAAGTAATCCGGCAGGACAACCTCATATATCGTTTTCCCCCCTTTCCAGCACTCCACAAGGGTGTCCGCCTGCCGTAATTCTGAGGGGCTCGCTCGGTCTTCATTCGTACCCCAAGCTGGTCCCAACCGCCCCTGGCCGGCGTCATTTGCCCTGGCGGCAACACAAGGCAGCAAAGCCGATTTCCGCCCTGCAACACGCATTGTTTGGGGCATATAGAAAAAGACATCTTCATGGCTGACTAATATGTGCCGGTAACCATAGGACGCGAGCAGCTTGGCTATCTCACTCGGATGATACCCAAACTGCCTGGTGTTCGGTTCCCAACACTCACAAAGAACATCCGGATGACACTTCCTTATTAATTCACCAGCGCCTTTCAAGACCAAAAGCTCGCAGCCCTCCGTATCTATCTTGACCAGGTCCACTTTCTCGATGCCATGCTCAACGGCTAAATCATCGAGCTTGCGCACAGCAACTTCAAATTCAGCCCATTCATCAAACCGCAACGGTTTTCCTATACATGCCAGACCGGATGCTGCCCCGGATTTCGGATACTTCAGGACGGTCGCACCATTCCTGTCAGCCAGAGCAACCTGGAATGTCCTAATCCTGTCTTGAAGCCCATTGAGCGAAATGTTGTTGTTGAGAACCTTGTAGGTTATGGGCGCGGGCTCGAACGCGCAAACCCGCATCTTGGGATTCATTGCCGCAAGAAGGGAGAATGCGCCGGTGTTGGCGCCGATATCAAGGATTACTGGCTGCTCACATTCCAACGTCCTTTCGTAAAAGAACCGCAGCTCATCTTCTCCCCACACTGTCGGTATTCCGTCACGAGGCTGGCCCTGCCAGCAGCCACCTATCTCAACCGCTTTGGGGTCTATTTCGACTCGGAAATCATCCAACAAATATGCTTGCATAATTGCCAGTCTTCCATCGCTTCCGGTGCTTTTACCTCTTTGTCCTCGCCGTTACACACAAATGCCAGCCGAACCTTCGTTCCATCCAGCGAAAGACCTTTTCAGGAAGATAGCGAAAATACCACACCTTTTTGTACCGATACGCTCTGTAATCCTCGACGCGATAAGGAAAAACATGTTCGACTTTCGTCTCCAAGACCTCAAATCCTTCAAGCAGCTCCTCTATGCTTTTTCTCGTAAACGTATAAGTGACCGGGCAGCCGGTTTGAGCTTCGGAATGTCGTGCAATCACCTCATCCAGTTTCCAAAACGCGCCTTTGCCGTATGTCATCAGAATCCCGAACACCTTCCACGAACGCCGATGATAAACCATTAGCTTCAAAATGCTCCGCGGCCCCATATATTTGCGGATCTCGGAAATGGCCCTCGCAGGATGCGGAGTATGGTGGATTACGCCGAAAGAATAAACCAGGTCGTACTCGCGCACCGGCACAACCTCGGAAAGCTCCTCGGCGTTTGCCTTGTAAAAATCAATCTCCAATCCATAGACACCCGCCCGCTTTCCGGCGATCTCCAGCGACCTTGCCGAGTAGTCCACCGCCGTGACCTTCGCCCCGGCTCTGGCAAAATTGATGGTATCGGTTCCTATTCCGCACCCCACCTCCAGCACGCTCTTATCCTTCCATCGTTCAAACTGTGCAAAGCCCCGTATATGCGGCTCAACGAAATACTTCCTTGCCTCAACCTCTTCAAAGTATTCGCGGCTCCCGGCTTCACGCGGAGAATGATGCAGATTGCAGGGCCTGGCGTCCCAGAATGCCTCAACCTTACCCATAGCAACATCGGCAAAATTCTTTACACTACCGGCAGACATTTGACGTATGCCC
>Ga0315291_10011915_pt1 | contig 10571 bp, 8 predicted proteins | sample YL17G12_20_MG_FD_203070 | JGI IMG/M metagenome (GOLD analysis project Ga0315291, IMG submission 203070) | Sediment microbial communities from Yellowstone Lake, YNP, Wyoming, USA - YL17G12_20 | ecosystem: Environmental > Aquatic > Freshwater > Lake > Sediment | place: USA: Wyoming | collected... | reverse complement strand
ACGGGCTAAAGCCCGCACTACAAACTTTGACGGGCTAAAGCCCGCACTACAAACTTTGACGGGCTAAAGCCCGCACTACGAACAGGTTCGCAGGCGAGACGCCCGCGCTACTTTATCCAGCGCTTGGATTTGGTAGCTTCATCAAGATGCGCCCGGAAGCGGTTTTCCTTGCAGTTTGGGCTTGATAAAGCCCTCGCTTTTCGCTCCAATGGGAAAGGCCTGCGGGGCAACGCCGGATTCGGGCTATGGTCCGGGCCATGGCCTGCTTGACGGGAGCGCCGGCGGGCCGGGCTTTCATTCATCTTGAATTCGAGGAACACTGGAATGCGCGTCTTGATCACCGGCGGGGCGGGCTTTATCGGATCTCACCTCGCGCGGTTTCTTCTCAAGCATGGCCTGCACGTCACCATCATTGACGATCTCTCGACCGGCTCCATCTCCAACATCAAGGATCTCAAGTCCCACCCGGAGTTCGAGTATTCCATCGAGACCATTTTCCACACCTCGCACCTGGCGGAACTGGTGGACGAGGCGGACTGCGTCTATCACCTCGCGGCGGCGGTCGGAGTCCAGAAAATCGTGGACGATCCGGTGGGAACCATCACCACCAACATCCGCGGCACGGAGATCGTGCTGAGCCTGGCCGAGAAGAAGAAGAAGAAGGTCCTCATCACTTCGACCTCGGAAGTATATGGCAAGAGCGGCGACCTGCCCTTCCGCGAGGACGGCGACCTGGTGATGGGCGCCACAACCCGGCCCCGCTGGAGCTACGCCTGCTCCAAGGCCATTGACGAGTTCCTGGCGCTGGCCTACTCCAAGGCCAGGCACATGCCTATCGCGATCGCCCGGCTCTTCAACACGGTCGGGCCGCGCCAAACCGGGCGCTACGGCATGGTGATCCCGCGTTTTGTGACCCAGGGGCTGGCGGGCAAGCCGATCACGGTTTATGGCGACGGCGGGCAATCGCGCTGCTTCACCCACGTGGCCGACGTGGTGGACGCGCTGGCCAAGCTGATGGGGCATCCCGGCGCCGACGGGCAGGTGTTCAACGTGGGCAGCTGCGAGGAGATCACGATCGCGGCGCTGGCGGAGAAGGTGCGCGCGAAGACCGGCGGGAAGTCCCCTATCCAGAGAATCCCCTTTTCGCAGGCCTACGACGAGGATTTCGAGGACATGGACCGGCGCGTCCCGGACCTCGGCAAACTGGAAAAACTGATCGGCTACAAGCCGACCTACTCGATAGACCAGATTCTGGACGATGTGATAGAATACGAGCGTGGAAAAGGGACTGATTCACCGGAAACGGTGGGTGAGAGGTTTGAGAACCCTGGCGATAAGGGGAGGTAAATCCATGCTTCTGAAAACGCAGGAAAACACCATTACGAAAGTCAAGTTTCATCACTTCACCGCTTTCGAGGATCTAACCCTGGATTTCGTTCCGGGAATCAATATCCTGATCGGGACAAACGCGACGGGCAAAACGCACATTCTCAAGACCCTGTATTCGGCATGCGACATAACACGGACCGGGATGTCCTTTGCGGACAAGCTTCTTCGTGTGTTCCTACCGCATCAGAACCGGATGGGCCGCCTTGTTCACCGCCGGGTGGGCCGCGGGCGGGGATCTGTGACCGTCTGGCGAGGACAAGAGGAAACCCAAAGCGCCATGAAAGTGTCTTTCTCTACCGTTCGAAAGACATCAGCGGCAGTTAAGGGACAGGAGGAATGGGTGAAGCATCGCATTGAATGTGCATACATTCCCGTGAAAGAAATGTTAGCTCATGCGCCGGGGTTTCGATCTCTTTACAGCGGAAAGGAAATACACTTCGAGGAGACTTACCCGGATATCATAGACCGGGCGTATCGTCCGATATCTCGCGGCCCCGCGTCGGCAGAGCGGCAGAGGTTCCTGCGAATCCTCGAGAAAAGCATGACGGGTAAAGCCGTGGTGGCAAATGAAGAGTTCTTTCTCAGGGACCGGCAAGGCAATCTGGAATTCAGCCTCCTGGCTGAAGGCATGCGCAAGCTGGCCCTTTTGGCCATACTGATTCGGAATGACACCTTGCTGGCGGGATCCGTCTTGTTCTGGGACGAACCCGAGGCGAATCTGAATCCGAAAATGATGAAGACAGTTGTGAATATTCTCCTGGAGCTTCAGAGGATGGGGGTCCAGGTTTTTCTCGCGACCCACGACTATGTTGTCCTCAAGGAGTTCGACCTGCTGAGCAAGGAAACCGACAGCCTTCGGTTTCATTCTTTGTTCAGGAGCGAAGAAGGCGGACCGATTCTCTCAAGCAGTTCCGACAATTACGTGGATATACACCACAACGCCATTGCGGACACGTTCTCGGATCTTTATGATCGCGACATTCAGAGAGCCTTGGGAAAAGGGGCTCGGGAATGACAACTGCTTTCGAGGAGGGGACGCTGCGCTTGGACTTCACGGGGTGCCTAAACGCAGAACGTTTCGATCAACCAGGGCGGAAAAGGCCGGAAGGAATGAAGGCGGTGGATTTCGTGGTGGAGGAAGCGAAACGGTTGCTGCTTGTCGAGTTGAAAGACCCGTCTGATCCGAAATCATCTGTGGGAAACCGGGAGATTTTTGTCAGAGAAATGAAAACAAATGAGATGATTCATCACGAGTTGGTTCCGAAAGCGCGAGACACTTACTGTTACCTGCACCTGATGAAACACGACTCAAAGCCCTGCGTGTATGTGGTGTGCATTGGAGCGGAGTCTCTCTCTCTGGACCCGGCCCTGCTGATGAATTTCAAGGGCCGTCTTCTTGCCCGTCTCAGGCAGGAGGCGGACGAGCCTTGGGCGTTGAGATACGTCGAAGACTGCGTGGTTGTCACGGTCCAGAACTGGGCAATCCACTTTCCAGAATACAAAATCACACGAATTGCACCGAAAAGAGCCTGATCCGTGAGGAAAAGAATCTCGACAAAGGACGAACGGAACACTCGCACCGAGGGCCCCGTCTGGAGCCGGCGGCTCGCGTCGGAGGCCGGTGAGGCGAACGTGGCCTATTGCGCGGGCTGGGACGTGCGCGCCCGCGAGGCGGCGGACAAGCAGCTGCTGCCCTATGATATCTGGACGAACCGCGCCCACTGCGTGATGCTCGCCCGCGCCGGGATTATCCCGCGGGCCAGTCTCAGGAAGATTCTGAAAGCCCTGAAAACTCTGGAGACCGAAGCCGCCGCGGGCCGGTTCACGCTCAACCCCGCGCTCGAGGACGTCCACCTCAACGTCGAGGCGTTTGTCGAGCGCGAGGCGGGTGGCGCCGTGGCCGGCCTGATGCACACGGCACGCAGCCGCAACGACCAGGTCGCCACCGATATGCGGCTCTGGCTGAGGGAGCGCCTCCTGGAGTTTGTGCGACCCGTCCTGGATCTCGCCGCGGTTCTGGAAGGTCTGGCCCGCGGAAACCTTCGGACCCTCATGCCCGGCCTCACCCACCACCAGCCCGCGGCGTGGACCACGCTCGGGCACTGGGCGGCCAGCCACGCCTATGCTTTTCTGCGCGATGCGCGGGCGCTCGTGGACCTGCTTCCCTCGCTGAATCTCTCACCCCTGGGCGCGGCCGCGTCGTTCGGCACCTCCTGGCCCATAGACCGGGACTTCACGGCGCGCCTGCTCGGGTTTGACGGCCCGCAGGCCAACACGCTGGACTGCGTGACGAACCGTTCCGAGTTCGAAGCGCGGGCGGCGGGGCTCCTGGCGATTTGGGCACAACATGCCGCGACCCTGGCCCAGGACCTGATTCTCTTCTCCTCCCCGCCCTGGCGCCTGGTGAGAATCGGCGACGCATACGTCACGGGTTCCTCAATCATGCCCCAGAAGCGCAATCCGGATTTCGCCGAGGTGACGAAAGCCAAGGCGGCGCTTGCTGGGGCGGCCGCGGCGGCGTTGCTGGACTTGACACGGGGCGATCCTTCGGGCTATAACCGGGAGCAGCAGTGGTCGAAGTACCTGATTCTTGACCTGTTTGCGGAAATAGCGCCGGCTCCCCTGGTGCTGGGCGGCGCGCTCGAATCCCTGAAGCTGGACAAGGAGCGCATGCGCAACCTGATGCGAGAGGATTACCTGGAGGCCGCGGACATGGCGGACTACCTGGCCCAGTCGCGCGGGGTTCCTTTCCGCTTCGCCTATCGCTGGCTGGGCGAGGCGGTGCGCAAGAGCGAGGAGAGCGGCTTGCCGCTGGGGCAGGCCGTGAATGACGTGCTGCGCCGGGAGAGGCGCGTTCAACCTCTGACGGCTGCCGAGTTGTCCGATCTTTCATCGCCCGGCCGCCTGATCGCGCGCCGCGCCAGCGCGGGCGGCCCCGCTCCCGCGTCTGTTCGGCGGCAGTGCGTGGAGCTGCGCGCGGAAATCGGAACTCTGCGCAAGCGCGTAAACCAGTTCGCCGGACGGATGGAGCGGGCGCGGCGGCTCCTTGCACAAGCCGCGCGCAGATTCTCCAGTTGATCCTGTGCCAAGGTCTAAACCGCGATGAACAAAAACAAGACATCCCATTCTTTTCTGTTTAACCTGCTGGTGGCGCTGAATCTGCCGCTGTCAGTCTTTTGCGTTCTGGTGGTGTGCCTCCAGATGAACCCCGAACACACGATCAGCCCCACGACCGTCCTCGGGATGAAACCGCTGGCGTGGTTCTCGCCCCTGGAGGGCATCTTCGAGAAGCCCTTTGTGGGCCTGATCCCCCCCGGCCTGCTGGTTATTCTGTATCTCGCTGGATACTACCTCAGCTTCAACCGGCTTGCCAAGGCCCGGCCTTTCAAGCGCGTCGTTCTGTTGCACTTCGAGCTGGCCCTGCCGTTTGCGGCCGTGGCCGTGGCAGGGCCCGAGCTGGGGTTTGGATTCCTCGGGATTTCACTGCTGATCCTGATCGCGGCGGGGTATCCGGCGGCGGCCTGGATGTTGGAACGCGGCGTGGGCCGCGCGTTGATCACACTCACCATGCGGCTGTTGGCGCATGAGCGATACCAGATCGGAAACGCGCTCCTGTCGGTGGCCGTTCTTCTCGCGCCGGGGGACGCGGGCCTCATGCGCGCCCTGGGCACGTCGCGGTTCGATACCGGTGACGTGGTCGGCGCGATTGACGCCTTGGAGCCGCTGGTGGCCCCGGATTGCGCCGACACCAAGATGCTGGAGATCCTCGAGGAGTGCTACCGCACGGAACGCCATCTCGAAAAGGCGCTGGGAATGGAGAACATCCTCCTCGAGCTGGATCCCGGCAGAGAAGAGGTCCGGATGCGGACCGCCCGGGTGCTGGACGACCTGGGGCGTCTCGACGAGGCCATTGGTCTCCTTCACGAAGGAATGCCCTCCTCGCGCCAGGACTATCTGGAGATTCTGCTGAACCTCGAGATGAAGGCGGAGCATATCCCCGATGCTCTCGAGATCGTGCAAGCGCTCGAGAAACTCGACCCGAAGGCGGGAAAACGCGCCGAGCAGGCTTACCGGCGCATCCTGGACGCGCGTCCCGGCCAGAAGCAGGCCCTGGAAGGTCTCGGCAAACTCCTGGTCCGCCACAACAAAGCGGACGAGGGATACGGTCTCTTTGAGCAGGTAGTGGCGCTGGATGCCCAGCGGAACGATCTGCGGGGCCGGCTGGTCCAGTACTACCAGGAGATGGGAGACCTGGCCAAAGCGGAGCCTCACCTGGTGGCCCTGATGGATGCGGGCAACCCAAATGAGGACATCTTTCTTCTGTATGGCAACATCCTGACGCAGCGCGAGGAATACGACCGCGCGCTCCTCCACTTTCAGTACGCGGTCGAGCAGTTTCCCGACGATTACCGGTTCGCTTTTTTCCTGGCGCAGATCTCCTTCAAGACCGAGGCGCTCGAGGACGCACGGCGGTGGTGCGGCGAGGCGGAAAGGCGCGTCGTCAATCCGCAGGACCTGAATCGCATCAAGTCCCTGAAAACCAAGATCGAACAGGCCGTCACCGACCGGGATCTGCGCATCCTGCAGGAGCGCAGCCGGAGAGAGCCCGAGAACATCGAGATGCGCCTGAGCTTGCTGGAGGGCCTGTGCGAGCACGGCATGGCCGACAAGGCGGTGGGCGAATACGACGAGCTGCTGACCAGCAAGCCGGAGCTGCGCCAGCGCGTGATCGCCCAGCTCGAGAAGTTCTCCTCCGGGCCCAAGCAGAACTTCCGGTTGATGGACTACCTGGCGGACCTGAAGATCGCCGCGAGCCTTTGGGACGAGGCCTTTGAACTGGCCTGCAAGATGGCCGAGCGCTCGATGCAGGGCGAGCCGCTCCTGATTGACCGGTGCCGGCGCATTCTTCAGAACGACCCGAATCACGTTCCCTCGTTGCGGAAACTGGGTGAGGTCTACCGCAAGCAGCAGAAATGGCAGGAGGCGGCGGATGTTTACAGCAAGCTGCTCGAGTTGGGCGCGCCTGACGCGGGCCATTGCCAGAAGGCGCTGTTTGAGGCCTGCACGCACCTGCACCGTCCCGACCAGGCCCTCAAGATCGCGCTCCAGCTGATCCCGGAGCATCCGCGCGACATGGAGCTCCGGCTGCAGATTGTGCAGCTCTACGCCGCCGGCGACCGCTTCGACGAGGCGTTCGAGCACCTCCAGATCGCCCAGAGCCAGGACTACTACAATGCCGACGTGGTCCGCCTCATGCAGGATCTCAAGGTGCGCAAGAGAGCCCACCGGCTCGCGACACTCCTCGCGACCATCGAGAAAGAGCCGGGCAACACCGCCGCGCTGATGGAGGCCGGGGACCTCTACAATGAGATGGGCGACACGAAGAAGGCCATTGCATGCTACCAACGCGTGGCGCACGATCCCTCGCTCAAGGACCGGGCCGGGGTCAAACTCGCCTATGCCATGACCCAGCTGCGGATGTTCGATCTGGCCGAGGAGACGCTGGACGAAGTCTCTCTCCGCTCCGACAATCCCGAGCTGGAGACGATGCTCAAGAAGTACTGCTACGAGGTGGCGGAGGTCTTCCGCGAGGAGGTGATGCACGACCGCGCGCTCAAATTCTACAAGAAAATCTTCCGCGTGGACGCCGCTTACCGCGACGTGGTGGACAAGATCGAGACGCTCTCCGAGTAGACTGGCGAAGGCAACCCGCCCGCGAGATCGGCGACCAACCAGATATACCCCGCGAGGGCGGCTGGGCTCCCTGGTGTTCATCGGATTGAACACTTGTCTTCGCCCCAAAGGGCCGACCTCGTTCCGGGAGGGAAGGGTGTCCAACCAGGGGAAAGGTGGTTCCCGGCGCCTCTGGAGAGTTGGGGTTAGAGGGCATAAAAAGATGGGGAGCCGATACGTCTTGACCTCTGAACAGACCTCGGTTAACATCGGTACTTCGAGTGTTCATTCCTCTGGACACACAGAGCGGGCAGATGGACAGAGGAGGGAGGCTCCAACCGGCCCGGAGGTGCGTGTCAGATAAGTCCTTTGATATGATAGATCTATGGATATCGAGATGGACCGTCGTCCGGCATTGTGAGGGTGTTGTGGGCCCCGGAAGCGGGTCAGATCGGCGCATTGAAGAGTGGAAATGGGAGATAAACGCATCAAAATGATGCAGTTAAGCCGGAGTCTCAGCAGTGCCAGGCTGCGGATGGCGGGGTGCTGCTGGAGCATAAGCCTCGTGGATTCAGAGAGGTATGCATTTTCTCAAAAAAAGAATTGGACAAATGGCATATGAAGTGCTTTAATAGAATATGCAGTCGACGTGGAGTTTAAGGCGAGGAAAGGAATGCCTTTGGTTTACGTGTGCACTTGCTAATCAGTTCCCATCTCAACACCCATCCCCATACGTTGAAACCAACCAATAACCCAACAGAACAGCCAAAACCCTGCCAAAACACCTTCCATGCCGCGCCAACTTGGTTGTTCGTTGGCGCGGCGTCTTTTTGGGGGCTTGATTCCCGCTCTTTTGGAACTTGATTCCCGCCTCCCGATCCGGCATCATGCCATGCGGGGGCGTTCACTTCCTGGGCGGTGGGGACATACATGGTGCCAGGCGCATCCAAGACCAAAAGGGTTTTCTCCGCGTCCTCGCGGGCCGGCGCTGCTCCCCTTTGGGCCGAGGTGTGGGCCAACCGCTCCATCCTCTGGCTGCTCACCCGGCGCGAACTCAAGGCCCGCTATGCCGGCTCGATGCTCGGCGTCACGTGGAACGTCATCCACCCCATCGTCATGATCATGATCTACATCCTGATCCTGGGAACGATCATGCAGAGGAAACTGGGCGGCATCCACACCGGCGATTATGTGGTGCACCTGTGCGCGGGGATGATCCCCTGGCTCGTTTTTCAGGAAATCGTGATGCGGTGCTCCACGACCATTCTCGAAAACGCCGGCTTCATCAAGAAGGTCGCCTTTCCGGAGATCATCCTCCACCTTACGGCGGTCCTCAACTCGCTGTTCGTCCACGCCATCAGCTATGCCGCGTTCATCCTGATTCTGCTGCTGACCGGCTCGTTTCCAGGATTTCCGGTCTTGGCCTGTTTTGCCATTCTCCCGGCCATCGCCCTGTTCGCCCTCGGTGTCGGCCTGGTCATGTCGGTCCTCAACATCTACTTCCGCGACGTGGGCCAACTCGTCTCCATCGGGCTCCAGGTCCTTTTCTGGTTCATTCCCATCGTCTATTTCCGCTACCTGTTGACGGGCCCGGACGCCGGAGCCGTTGCGCGATTCCTGACCGGCTTGATGGAATGGAACCCCCTGCTCCATTTCGTCCGCATGAGCCAATGGCTCTTCGGCGACAGCCCCGACGAGGCCTTCTTCTCCTGGATCAGCCTCGGCGTGGTGGTGCTGGCGCCCGTGGCGGCCCTGTGGCTCGGCCTAAAGGTCTTCAACCATTTCAAGCGGGATGTTTTGGACAATATCTGAAACACAGATCAATGTCGAATGATGAATGATGAATGATGAATGACGAATGGTGAATGACGAATGACAAATAACGAATGGCGAATGACGAATGATGAATGAGAAACGGCGAATGACGAATGGCGAACGGCGAATGACGAATGGTGAATGACGAATACTACATGATTCATGAGGGAATCTAGATGGCCACAACCTCTGCCGGGTGTCCGGCGCCAGACGACGGCAAACCGCGCTGCGCCTGGTGCCTGGCGGACCCGATCTACGTCCCCTATCACGACGACGAGTGGGGGGTGCCGGTCCACGACGACCCCAAATGGTTCGAGATGCTGATCCTGGAGGGCGCGCAGGCCGGCCTGAGTTGGCTGACCATTCTCAAGCGGCGCGCGGCCTACACCAAAGCATACCGGGACTGGGACCCCGCGAAGGTGGCGCACTTCACGGACAAGGACCGCGCCCGGCTCCTCTCGCCCGATTCCGGTGTCATCCGCAACCGGCTGAAGGTGGACGCCTCGATCGCGAATGCGCGCGCTTTCCTCAAGGTACAGGACGAGTTCGGCAGCTTCGACCGCTACATGTGGGGATTCACGGACGGCAGAGTCCTGTATCCCAGGAAACCGCCCCGGACGTGGCGCGACCTGCCCACCCAGAGCGCCGAGTCGAGCGCGATGTCCAAGGATCTGCGCCGCCGCGGCTTCTCATTCGTCGGGCCGGTGATCTGCTACGCCCACATGCAGGCCTGCGGCATGGTCAACGACCACCTGGTGGGATGCTTCAAGTGCATGAAGTGGAAGAATTCTTCATTGACACGTTGACCAGAATGCGGATTTGGAATATGATGCGATGGGTTGTGATCTCGACGAAACACTGAGTCGCGGTGTTGTCGGATTTTCCTGTATCTCATTCGCGAAGGATTTCCTTGCTGTGACTACGAGTCTACTGCTTCGTGCATTTCAAACCCAATTGCAGTGGCCATCACCCAAGATGGTGTTCTCGCCGCCGGGGGCGGGTCCCTCAGTCTATGCACGGCTGGCTCGCCAGAAAATTGAGCAGCCGTTGCGTCAGACAATGCGATCAGACGGAGTTCAGGTGGGAGTTCTGGTGGGCGCTCCCAATAATGACAATTCAGACGCTCCAATCGCTATCGTTTGTGAATTCACCAACGCCATTACGGATGAGGTTCTGTCAGAAACGCGGCGATTGGCCTGGAATTTCTGCCGTTCGCCGCTCCTGATTACCATAGAACCACACCTAATTCGCGCCTGGAGCTGTTTTGAGCGGCCGGATGCACACGGCGTGTTTCCTGTGAGTCCACTCGAAGAGGCGGCGATTGACACATCCCTCAACCTCCAGCCACTTGCGGAGACTCTGCACTGGATTCACCTTGCGTCTGGGAGTTTTCTGAACCGTCATGCGGACCGCTTTCGCCGGAATGAACGGGCGGATACAACCCTCCTGGAAAATCTCCGGTTCATCAGAAAGAAGTTGACAGAGAATCTAGATGAAGACATTGCGCATGACTTGCTGGCGCGGATCATCTTCATCCAGTTTCTTTTCCATCGAAAAGACAGTAAAGGACACTCCGCACTCAATGCAGTAAAACTTCGCGATCTTCACGGAAAGGGCATCCTCTCTCGTGCCTACAAGGATTTGCCGAGTATTCTGCGTCACAAAGGAGACACTTTCAGGCTGTTTCGCTGGCT
>Ga0315291_10011914_pt1 | contig 10571 bp, 11 predicted proteins | sample YL17G12_20_MG_FD_203070 | JGI IMG/M metagenome (GOLD analysis project Ga0315291, IMG submission 203070) | Sediment microbial communities from Yellowstone Lake, YNP, Wyoming, USA - YL17G12_20 | ecosystem: Environmental > Aquatic > Freshwater > Lake > Sediment | place: USA: Wyoming | collected... | reverse complement strand
ACCAATCACGCGCACCACAAACAGCTAGAACCCCCAAACACTAATAAAACTTGCCAAAACCGAACACCACCAACAAACAACCGCTCAAACACAAATTCAATCTATATATAGAGGAGGGGTCTAGGCACCCCAGAGCAAGCCCGTCCCATCGCTTGAAAGCCACCATCGAAAAAGAAAATAAGACACTTAACAATATTCGTCTATCCTTGGGGGGTCGTCGTATAGCTTGGATGTCTGGGTTAAGTGAATTGTCGTGCATACTAGTCCCAGCATCCCTAGATTGGTTTAGTATACCAGCCTGGGGCGTTGGCGATCCTGGGTTCAAATCCCAGCGACCCCACCACAGAACCTTCTTTACCGAAAGAAGCTTCACCAAGAAAGGGGTTGTTTTTGAAGTCTAAGTCTTGAATGGCGCCTATCATTTGAGCTAGGGCATATTCTGAGGCCTTGCTGATGTTCAAGCCTATAGCTTGGGCCTTCTGCAAGATTTCTGAGTCTATGCGGATTGTGGTTGTGGTTCTCATTTTGACCCTTCATATATCAGGTGATATACGTTATTGCTGCGTGTTGAGGATAGCCGATTCTGTTTTCTTTGAAACATGGAATTCCTCGTCGATGTTCAAGATGTGGTGCAGCATCATTACCTCGTATTTGGCGGCCATCTTTACAACCAGCTCCTCCACTGTTTCCGCGTCATTGGCGTAGTACAAGGCCCATTCCAACGCTTCTTTAAACCCTCTAACATAATCATCCTTCATTTCTTCTTTCCTCCTCTTACCGTTCTTATCTGTACGATTGATTAGTATGATAACACTTATAAGTCTTATCGTTCTTCTTATTCGTATAGAGTGAAAAGGCATGGATACTGTCTTAAGAGGGTCATCAAGGGTCACAGAACGAGGACAAATCACAATTCCACAAGAACTAAGGGAAAAACTCAATATCAAACCTGGCGATCATGTCTATTTCATAGAGCAAAACGGAAACATAGTCATTCAGAAAGGTCCACTACATTTGACTTGAAGCTATGAAGAGGGAAGCTTTAGAATGAGAAAGAACATACTCTTTCTAGGCGTCATTTTCCTAATCGCGGCATTTGTGTTGTTCGGTGTGTCGGATGAAGTAATGCAAATTCTGTATAGGGCAGATCCTACTGAATGGGCAGGTTATGAAAACCCTCAGAACCATGACTTACTGACGCTGAGCGGCATATGTTTCTTAGCTAGCATAGTATTAGGATTCGTCGGAATAATAACGATAGTATATGGCGCCGGAGCTGAACGAAAATCTCAAGAAACCAAACAAGTTTTAAATAATGAAAGCGCTGAGTGTTACTATAGGGCATGCCCTTCGCTGTGTTGTTGAGATCTCGAGATCTCCGCATACTGTGTTTTTGAATGCCTCGAGTGAAAGGGGCACGGAAAAAATAGCGCAAATTGAAAACCAAAACCGTAAAGAAAAAACTGTGCATGTTTGTGATGTTGAGTTTTCTTGCATGCACGCTGTTTCCCTTGAACATCTTCAATATCCCAAAAGTGAATGCCGGTGCCCAGGAGGATCTGGGCAATGCTTTGACGTGGGCAAAGGCGTATCTGGATAGGTCCTACACGGAATTCAATTCAAGTTATGCGGCCATGCGTGATTTGCCTGGCCTTCCTTTTGTGATGGAAGATGTGACAGACGATAAGTGGATGTGCCCTGCCAAGGCAACGCAAGCAGTTCAGCAGGGCAGTGATGGGCCAGACTGGGGATACTATGGAGGATGCGGCATCGACGTCATCGACTATGGTTATGATTCGGACAGGTTGAAGCTGAGGTATAGATGGGACACTGAATGCGATGGCACTTTTGATGGTGTGGTCATGGATGTTGGACTGATAACGGTTAACAACGTAGACATGACATGCGGCGCGAACATCACGTCTAAGGCGGATTCAGACCATTGCGCGTTGTGGCTTGACAATGAGACAGTCATAGATCCGGTAAGTGTGGGTGCCTCCTTTGACCGCACGCACGCTTATGGATGGTTCACAACCCGATTCGTTGTTAGGCATGGAACCAAGATTGCTGCAAACATGTATAATGCTCTCGGTGAAACGGATAAAGCAACAAAACTTTTGAACCTGTGGTACGGTTCAGGATACACGAAAGACACATATGATGGAATATGGGGAGCCTCAAACAGCTATGATGATTATATTATGGAGTTTCCTTGGGCAGCTCACGCTCTCACTATAATGCCTGACTGTGAAGTATGGTGTAATATTCCTTGGTTTCAAATGGGTCAAGAAGGGACAGAACATTCAGGCGTTCCATATAGAAGCCAATTGCACAATGATGTTGTGAGGACGCTCGGCTTTACGCCAGGAGTAGGTGTCTTTGGACAGTCTTACTGGGAAATCGGATTCACCTTTAAGATGGCTTGGGCCTGTCACCTATTGAACAAATACAATATTAGTGATGCTTCAAAGCTTGCAGAAGCGAAGCAACTGATTGATGATGTTGCTTGGGATGGCTTGGGAGTAAACTGTGAAACGCTGCGTGTTGGCGGTGCCCTTGTTTCTCTCTATCAGTATGCTTGTTATGTTCCGTATGCGGAAGCCGAATATCTAGCTGCCCTGACAAAGTATTGGGAGCTGACAGGTGATGCGTTCTATGGAGAGAGAGCTGATGAAGTCGCGGGGATCCTGCTAAAGGTTCAAGTGAAGCCAGGAGACAAAATCCGCGTTGCAGACAGCAACGGAGATATTCGTCTTATTTGGCGTCCTGACAACACTGGCGGCTTCATGTGTGGATACAACTATGGAGGCGGTTTTGACTTTGGCAGCGCGCCATGGTGGTTGGCAGATGCTTACTTCTGGGCAACCAGTGCTGCAGGCCGTTATAATAGAGACTACGGCGAACTTTCCTCGTGTGGATGGACTAATCACGAGACTACGCTGATGAGCTATGCAGCGTTGTATCAATACAATCAAACTGGAAGAACCCCATTAACTTCAAGCGTGGACTTTACAATGCCCTTCTTTGATGCAGAAGCATCAACAAGTCATTCGGACCACGGTTGTGACTCTATACAAGCTGACAATTCTGGCAACATTAGAACCTTCTTAAGCATGTCAGCTTATGGTGAAAGCTGGTCTACAGTAACGTACAGCTGGACCGTTGAGCTGCCTGCCCTAACGAACTTTAGAACAAAACTGACGGTCTATATACCTTACTATGGTCAAGATGGAAATGCAGTGGAACGTTGGGTTCGAATATATACTCATAATGGAACATTGCTCGTTAGCGATTACGATAAACCAATAAACGGTGTAGGTGGCTATGGCGAAAGATACATCATATACACCAACATGACGCCAATAGATTCGCTCAATGCTGGAATTTACACGTTTAAGCTTACGTTCCGATTTAGTTGTGGGTGGGCCGGAGAATTCGCTGTTGGATACAGATATGATTATCTCATGCGTCCAACCGAATCTATGCATATTGAGTCTTTTGGGTACGATGGAGACGTGGTACCCACACCGCTGGTGCCTCAATATCACGTTCATTTAGACAGCTCCGGGCCAGGTGCAGCAGCATATCGGGCAACAGATCAGGTGCAGAATGGCGGGTTTGAAACTGGAAACTTGGCGAATTGGAACAATTTCTATGATCCGTGCACTGTAACAACAGGCGCCAAGCACACAGGCAGCTACGGTGCCCATTGTAGTGATTCAATCCTAACTCAGACGCTTGTGCAATATCCGACCTCATGGGCAGAGTGGAGCGCAGAATGCTATGTGAAACCACTCCAGTTTCCCAACTGGCCCTATGGCATAGATGAGGGAGAAATACGATTTGGAGTTGTAGTGTGGAAATACGATACGCTTCCTTTAGCGGATGAAACGAATGGCCCTTGGCAGTACGTTGAGATGGGGTGGATTCGGCGGTTCTATCCTAGCAATTACGAGGAATTCTTTGTTACATATAGAAGCATGGGGCAGACGTACTTCTCGGTGACATGGTCCCACAATTTCACTGAAGCATACATAGGCAATTGGCAACATTGGAAGATTACGATTGAAAACAATCAAATATTGTGGTATTGGAATGGCACCTTGTTGGCATCTACATCTACATACTACAGCATACCTGCACAAAGCGGTCCTATGTACTCTGGAGGGTTGCAGGCAGACTTTGGCGCCGTAGAAGATAGCACTGCAGATTTTGATGATGTTTCAAGCACAGTTGTAATGCTGCCCAATCTGGCCATAGACGCAACGCCAGAGCCAAGCAAATATTTCTGGTATTGGATAATAAACAACACACAACTAGGCTCGAAGCATTATTCGCCTCTGGCCACGCTTAACCTTTTGGTAGACCACGACTATAACGTAACAGCATACTTCGGCAACGTGAGCTACTCCATCAAAGAAACATATCCTCTTACAATTTGGGGCGATTTAAACATGGATGGCAGAGTACGTGTCGACGACATACTCTACGTTGCAACTAGATTTGGAAAGGATTCCACAATGCAGGATTGGGAAAGTTCCCTTTCCGAAGCCATAGATATGCTGTTGAACTCAGACGGCATGATCAGAGTAGACGACATCTTGTTCATGTGTCTACAATTCGGGAAGAACGCGCCATGATGAAGAAGGCTTCCTGCATATTACTCATCTCGTTTCTAATTGCAAGTATTGCAACTATGCTAGTGTCTCCAGTCTCTGCAGAATTAGCCGGCATAACGGTAACACCTAATATTAACACAACTCAAGGAAACACTTTCATGCTCAACATAACTATGAATAACGTTACTGATATGTATGGTTGGTCTGTTACTCTTGATTACCGCAAAGCAATAAACATGACAGATGCAATCGCTGTAACATCGTTCTTCAATGGAAGTCTGGGCTTCTCTCAAACCGATTTGAACTACTCACATTTCAGGTCATTCGCTTACGGGTATTTGCTAGAAAATGTTTCTGGGGTTAACGGGAGCGGTGTGGTAGCAACCATGAATTTCACGGCAGTATATAACGGGACAGCTAATATGGAAGCTTATGAGTCGGCAATGTTCAATCCGTCTGTTGTAGAAATTGCTCATACTATATCGGTTCCAACCGTCAATGTCGATGGAACCCCAATACAGTACTTCTTAAGCGTGGAAACTCCACAATATGGTTCGCTAAACACCACGTCAGGCGTGTATAATAATGGCACCAATGTAGTCATTAACGCCACAGAAACCACTGGAACATTTCAGTACGTCAAAGTGGATAGCACATATTACATTACTAAAACAGTTACCATAGCTATGAACTCTGACCATAAAGTCTCTGCTTCTTTTCAAATACCAACCTTAACAATTACCACAGAACCCAATGCAGACATTTGGGTAGGAACCTTGAAAAACAACAGTGGAACATTAGGAGTGCTTAGTTTACAGAAATCATATGGAACATATAGTGTGAAAGTGTCGAAGATTGGCTTTTACGATGCTCTGCAGAGTGTAACTATGGATGCTAACAAGACACTTGAAATCGAACTATATGAAGTCCGATATGCCAAAAATGTTCCGCTAAGTTTCAAGACAATCACTTTCAAGGGCACAGTATATTATTCTAATTGGAGCAAAACCTATGTTGATTTCGACGGGTTGATTGAAGTTCAGGTTATTGAAGGTACAACTGGGAGCATTTCTTTAATATTTCACTATGATACTGATTATCCAATAGTTGAAATAGACGCGGAAAACCTCACGTTGATAGAGTTTGACTTAGAGGCAGTCTATCAACATTACTGTTTATCATCCTACGAGGATATGCAGCAAACCAGTCACTTTACAGGCCTCAGGATCTCATCGAACATCCTGCTCCAAATAAACCTTGAAATGCCCCAAGCCCTGGACTTTTGGCACAGGCCCACAGAACTGTTGAAGATTGGCGAGGATGGTGGGATGAGCAGTTTCAGCTCATGGCAATGCACAGGCCGTACGGTGACCTTGAATTTTGAACCGGGAGATCCCACAGTTTCAATGATCTTCCACGCAGTACCAGACGCCATGACACTCACATTCTGGAATCTAATCCCATTCATATTCATTGTCGGTAGCGTAGCAATGCTCATACCAACGATCTTAGCTGCAAAACGCAGAAACTTCAAAGAATTCGCAATACTCCTAGTAGGCTTTTTAATCGTGACGGCCCTTATTCCGATAGTGCCCCAACTCATGGCATGAAAGCGCGGATCCTCGCAGTATCCTTCCCTCTTTTTTCCAACAATAAGCTAGAGCAGCAGCTCTCAGCTTTACATGTACTGCAGAGTCACCCAAAAGGGTGAATCAAAAAGCAGAGAAAATTGGCTCTTGAGACACACTCAAAAGATGAAAAACAGCAAAATTTGTAATACCCTGTATTTGTGAAGCACTACCGCATAATACTACATATATACACTGTTTGTTTAGTTTAGTTTCATAAGTAAGAAAAGAAGGACAATCAAGAAATTTCATGGGTTAAATGAGGATCAGGGCGGCTTGTCCTCCTCGCCTAAAAGGAAGGGGAGCCACGCCATCCATATATTTACGAGTTTTCTCCATCGCTGCCAGCTTGTGCGCATGCGTATGCTGTGGGCCAATTTTCTCATGTCCATTGGGCGAAGGCAGAGGCGAAGTATTGCGGTGCGGAGTGTTCTGTAAATGTAGCTGGTGCTACGCATCGTTATTTTTGCTATCATGTTCATTGGGTAGCCGTGTTTGCGGAGCATGAGTATAACGACTTTTTCGCGTTTGCGTATGGGATAGCGTGTGGGGTGCGCCGGGTAAGGATAGGATCGCGTGTATTTTTTGCGGTCGTAGCCGTAAGTGAGGCGGTCGTATACAGTAGTGATGGTTTTAGTGTGGGGGACTGGGCCCCAAGCTGTGGTTGTCCTATTTTTTGGGAGTCTAACGTTGCACCAAGAACCAATCATTCTTCGTTCTCTCCAAGGTGCATTAGGCTTTCTTCAGCTTCTTTAGTGTCGTCAACAATACCTTCCTCATCGTCCACGATTCCTTCTTTTCCTTCATCATCGCGAATTGGTCCTGTCGAATCTACTATTTCTTCTGAAGCTGCTGGAGTGACATTTGAATCTGGTTCATAATGAGGGCATCCTTCGCAATTTCTGACAGAAATCCATCCCCGATCTTGGCGCTGGCAGTATATGCTGTTGTTTCTGATTCGCTTTTGAGAATGCAAGCAACTTTTGACGTTGGATTCCTGGTCAAGTTTGGTTTCAATGACTATCGGTTCAGCAAATCTTATATGTTGTTTATTAGAAGTCATATTGAGCGCTTTCCTTTGGAACAGCATGGGGGGATCGCTTGATGGAAGGGCCCGGGGCAGGGCCCCTCTTCTGTTATCATAATGGTTTCTTCCAGGATGCGTTTTCGCTTAGAAACTCTTTGAGAGCTGCACGCACTAGATCTGAAACAGTCTTGAGTCTTGGATATTCACGCTTGATCCTTTCTTCGATCTTCTTTTGTTCTTCAAAACTTATCTGGACTGTTATTCTGGGCATGTCGGCCATTCTGAACCACATAAAATCGTAAGGCATAAGTATATTTAGATTTAACTGTCAAGACTGATATCTCAACACATACTAGATAACATACTAGCTATTATTACATACTGCCAGTTATTATGTTTGCACGCACGCGCAACTAAAACCTTTACACAGTGTAAAAGAAACCCCTTACATATGACAAGGAAGCACTAAAGCGCAGTCTGGCATGGACATTTTATACATGAATGTTTAAAATTCAGTTTGTCGATAGCAACCATCATGGTAATGCTTGGTTCGTGTCCCCCTCGCGCGCGCCAGGGCCACAACGAGATCCCCGGCCTTGAAAGGTTCTTCGCAGCGTCGACACCTGAAAGGATTGCATCTTTTCCTCAAACCCTTCATGAGTACAGCATCTAAAAGGTAGGTTTTCAGGTTTCGGCGCCTTCCCTCTGTTTTCCATAAGACTTAAGCAGGACGTCTAGGCCCCTTCGAACTTGCCGCATGACTTCAGTTCTATTTTTCAGGCGCGCATGCTCTGCTATCTGTCCGAAACTTTGGCCGTTCCGGTAGGCCGCGCAGACCTGCAGGGCCGTATCGTCAGTTTCAATATTCAAGGGTTCACCATTGCTTTCGGGATCCTTCTGAACGAGATCAAAGAGGCCCTGGGAGACGCTTTCTCTGAAGCTTCTGAACTGCAAGTAAAGCGCTACTCCGTAGACTGAGGCGAAAACCAATATTCCCCCAAACACGATGTAGAAGGCTATGGCGCCGGTCCACGTGTAGAAGAGGAAACATTCGGTGGAGCCTACAACCAAGAGCACGAGTATGATGCTCTGGAAGAAGAAGCTGAGAAACCGTTCATAGAATTGCTGCGGCACGCTTTCACGCTTATTTATTAAGTAATAATACACTAGACATTTAAAGACTCACCTTGGAAATATGCCACGTGGCATATCGGATTTGAAAAACATGGATCAACCTATGCTCTTGACGGATGAGATGGATTCAGTCAGGTACAGCAACTCAATCTTCATCGTTCACATGAAAGGCAAAATCAGAAGGGCCCTCTTCAGCGGCGACGAATGCGCGGTTTGTCACGTGCCGATCGTGTCTCAAGCCTGGATCGTTTCTAGGGGTGAGGGAAGGCTAAGCCGACACTACTACTGCATCGACTGTTGGAACTCTCACTATGTTGATGGAAAGGGAACTCCGCTTCTTCCCTTGAAAATTCAGCACAATGAACCCTCGGAAGCGCCTAGTGAACACAAGCAAATTAGTCATGGAGCCAAAACGCCAAAAGACGAACTACTCATCAGGGCCCATACAATGTTTCATTATCACCGCTACCAGGAGCTCGAGTGTTGCCTATGCAGCTCCCCCTTCAGATATGAACAACCCGTCATCTCATTGTACTTCTACGGTGCAGATCCAGCTGACGGCAAGACGCGTTACGTGTGCATTCCATGTTGGCAAACAACCCTGGCAAAGTTGTTCCCCTTATGCATTGAACCAAGCTGAAGGGATCTGTTCTTCTTAAGGGAAGTGTACAAGTTCTATAGATAGCGGTGGGTACATAGGTGGCAATTCTTCGGAACTACTCTCGCACGCGCCTATGGGAAACATCATGTCTTGAGCCTAACACGCTGACGACTTTCTTGTGGGCCCGATCACAAAATTAATAGGAGTTTCCTGGTGGGCGCCAAGGAATGAGTAGGTGTTTCTTCACTCCAAAGGCTAGCCTAAGTCGCTACGTTTGGGGTCCTCGTAGTATACTACGAGCATGCATGCGCGCGCCTGGGCCCTCGAGAGCTGAGCTCTCAGAGATCTCTGGCCAGCGACAGACTTCCAAACACACGTGGAAGTCTCTGGTCTGGGCCTAGAGGATTTGAACCCTCGGAGATCTCGGGCCCCTCGAGCAGCTGCAGCGGATCTGCGATTGAGCCCTCGAGATCCGTGAAGGGAGTTCAGAAATCTTTGTTTGAATTTCCGCTATGCCCTGGAACGCCCTGGCCTTCAGATCCTCAACGATTGACGGATTGTAGTAGTTCTGCATGAAGACTGATGTTCCGATTCGGCCATGAAGGAAGTCTATCTCCTGGGGTTTCAGATATTTGGTCAGGAAACTTGCGTGATTCTCCCGGACGTCTGCAAACCTGATCTTGTCGATGCCATGTCTCTTGACTTTCAACTGTATGCTGAACTTGGATCCGAGCTTGTCAGCATCCTGGATCCTGGCGATCAGCTCCTCTGGAACATAACTGACAAAGGCCTTCTTACTCTTGCGAATAAAGATCTCTTTGAATCTGAAGTGCTCAAGCATTCCGGCCTTGTAGTAGTCTTCGAGCTTTCCCTTCTGTGAGAGCTCTCTGACCAGGTTGAAGCTGCTGATTGCTTCCTGGAGTCTCAGGCCTGTCACTGCAATGAAGTCCATAAACTCAGTGAGCTCCGGGATCTTCTGTTTGACCTCCCGGATCCAGGCGAACACTTCCCCAGGATCCTGGGTTTTTGTCAGTCTGTCAATCATGAGGTCGTCTGCACTTTTGCCTTGCCAGTTGATGCCATAGGTTTTCAGGAGTGCTTTATATTCCTCGTATATGCCCAGAAACTTTGAAAGGGAGCTCAAGGATTTGACGACATTGGATCTGAGAGTAACCCTCTGTTCCTGGATCTCTTTCAGGTTTCGACTCAGAAGGCAATGACTGAACCTCTTGCAGTAGTTGACGTAATCCCTGACAACGTAAGGCCTGTGATCCCTGGACAACCATTCCCTGAAAGCCTCCCAATCTATGGAGGCTCCGTCCATTTGCGTTTTGCTAGTCAATGACAAGCCTGGGGCGTTGGCGATCCTGGGTTCAAATCCCAGCGACCCCACCAACCGCAATTCTGCCTTATTGTGCAAAAACAAGCCCGTTTTTAAAATGTTATTAAAAATCTTTCTGAGTTCTGAAAAGTATTTTAATCATCTAACATTCTAGTTCATTTGGCTAGTTTCGGATGAGGCGAATATGGATAAGAATATCGAGGCAAGCATCGATAGAACA
>Ga0315291_10011911_pt1 | contig 10572 bp, 8 predicted proteins | sample YL17G12_20_MG_FD_203070 | JGI IMG/M metagenome (GOLD analysis project Ga0315291, IMG submission 203070) | Sediment microbial communities from Yellowstone Lake, YNP, Wyoming, USA - YL17G12_20 | ecosystem: Environmental > Aquatic > Freshwater > Lake > Sediment | place: USA: Wyoming | collected... | reverse complement strand
ACCGAGATGCGGGACGGCGTCACGTTGTAAACGTCAAGGGAGACTACCAGAGGTATAGGAGCCCCATGCTGTGCGTCTTGGTCAACCACGAACTCTACGGCCAGCAGCGTTTGACTACCTGTCCCGCTTGCCAGACCGGTCGCTCGTGCCATTGATACGGCGAGTGAGCCGGCTGGCTGGTCGTTGTATGCCATGGTGAAGTTGCTTGTTACCGTCGTCTTGGTAACCGATGAGATTGAGAGAGAGTTTGGGTCGAATCGCAGATCGAAGTCGAGTCCCGCAACGTCTGCGGCATCGGATATCATCAAGTATGCTTGTGTACGTGCCCCGGGAGATGCTGGCTGTGTTTCGAGCCACGCTCGCGGACCGGCGGGGGCACCGCCTCCTCCACCTCCGCCGCCACAACCCAGGGTAATATTCGTAGTAGCAAAGAGCACTAAAAGCCCGAACCAAACGTTACCACACAACGGACCAATTGCTAGTTTCATTGCTCTTCCTCCTGTTCATCATCGGCCCCGATAATGGGAATTGCCAAAGAGTAACAGAGTGTCATCTCTACTAATTGACCACTTTCAGACACATGATGGCGTCCATTGCGTTCACCGCGCCGTCCCGATTAAGGTCACAGTCGGGATCATGTGGGAGGAGACCCACGGCGACTTCAAGTATGATCTGGGCGTCGTCTTCGTCCACGTCACCATCCTGGTCGATATCCGAGATGTGCCACACGCTGATGAAGTTTGTCTTGGTTTCTGTGTCCGAACCTCCCGTACCCGTGACCGTGAGGCTGACCGTAAAGCGACCCGAAGACGTGTACGTGTGCGATGGGTTCTGCTCCGAACTGAAGAACCCGTCTCCAAAGCTCCACGACCAACTCGTGATAACGCCGGTGGACTGATCCGTGAACTGTACCGTTAGAGATGGTCCGTATCCGCTCGTCGGACTAGCACTGAAAGCGGCTACCGGCGGCGCTGTTTCTGTCACGTGGATATAGTTCGTTCTCGTCATTGTGTCAGAGCCACCGGTACCAGTGACCGTTAGACTCACCGTGAAGTATCCCGCAGAGTTGTACGTGTGCGATGGGCTCTGCAAGGTACTTGTTCCTCCATCACCAAAGCTCCATGACCAGCTCGTTATCGAGCCAGTAGACTGGTCGGTGAATTGTACGACCAACGGACGGTTGCCGCTTGTCGGTGACCCGACGAACACTGCTGTCGGAACACTCTCTGTAACGTGAATGTAGTTCGTCTTCGTCACGGTAACTGAACCTCCCGGGCCCGTAACCGTCAGACTCACTGTGAAGTATCCCGTAGAGTTATACGTATGCGACGGGCTCTGGAGCGTGCTTGTTCCTCCATCTCCAAAACTCCACGCCCAACTCGTTATTGTGCCGGTTGATTGGTCACTAAACTGAACCGTCAGTGGTCGCTGTCCACTTGTCGGGCTAGCACTGAACGCAGCTACCGGCGCTGTTTCTGTCACGTGGATGTAGTTTGTTTTCGTCTCTGTATCTGAACCTGCCGGGCTGGTAACCGTCAGACTCACCGTGAAGTAGCCAGCCGAAGTATACGTGTGTGAGGGATTACGAGTTGTGCTCGTGCCGCCGTCGCCAAAATCCCACAGCCAACTTGTTATTTCCCCTGTGGACTGGTCAATGAACTGAACCTGGAAAGGTACTGGACCGCTGGTGGGTGTGGCGGTGAACTCGGCAACTGGTGCAGGTTCGACGACGTGAATATAGTTCGTCTTCGTCTCCGTGTCTGGCCCTCCAGGTCCGCTGACTGTCAGGCTTACTGTGAAATAACCACTAGTGTTGTAAGTATGCGATGGGTTCTGCTGAGTGCCCGTTTCTCCATCGCCGAAGACCCAAGACCAGCTTGTGATCGTGCCCGATGATTCATCGGTGAATTGGACTGTAAAGGGTCTGAGTCCACTTGTCGTGGCAGCACTGAAAGCCGCTACTGGCACTGGCTCCGTGGCGTGAATGTATTCCGTCTTAGTTTCGGTATCGGAACCCCCTGGACCTTCGACGGTAAGACTTACTGTGAAATTGCCCACCGTCTGGTAAGTGTGCGCAGGGTCTTGCTCTGTACCAGTACCGCCGTCACCAAAGCTCCATGACCAACTCGCTATCTCTCCTGTCGACAGATCCGTGAATTGGGTTTGCAAAGGACTCGCACCGCTTGTAGGTGCGGCGCTGAACGCAGCAACCGGCACAGGCTCAATGACATGGACATAGGTTGTCTTAGTTTCGGTATCCCAACCGCCGGGACCAGTGACCGTCAGACTCACGGTGAAAGAACCGGTCGTACTGTAGGTGTGCGTCGGATTCTGTTCCGCGCTGGCACTGCCATCGCCAAAGTCCCACGACCAGCTCGTTATCTCCCCTAACGACATATCAGTAAACTTAACCTCGAGGGGCTTCTCGCCGCTTGTAGGGCTAGCGCTAAAGTCAGCAGCCAGCCAAGGTTCGCCAGCATACTCGTCAGCCCCTATGTCGAAGTTCAGACCATCGCCTCGAGGCTCCGGGGTCCCGTCGTATCCTCTGAGGTCCCCCTCAAAGTCCTCGATCAGATCGGGAACGTAGCAACCCGCGTCGACGCACGGGGAATCCCCGCGGAGACGGAAATTAAAGGTCATTGCATCAACCAATAAAGGGTCTTCCGAGATATTCCCTTGCCCTCCTCCGCCCCAATCCTGGATGCAACAATACGAAGGATCGCCGCAGTCATAGAGCTGTGCGTCCGAGGAGGCCGTGTTCCCCCACACAATGCAGTTCAATATCCTCCCTGCCCAGCAGCAAAAATACAACCCTCCTCCAGAATCAGTGGCATAGTTGCTGTAGATCGTGTTGTTCTGGATAACGCCACGACAGTGGGAAAGCCCGCCGCCCATGAAGGCGGAGTTATGGCAGATGATGTTGTTCTGGATGGTCCCATAGCAACCGTCGATTCCGCCACCATATGAGGCTCTCCCGTTGTTCCTGATGGTATTGTTCTGGATGGTAGCCATTGTTCCATTGCCATCGATACCACAGCCGTACAAATGCATGACTTGACTCCCGCCGTTTCGGATCGTAAAGCCGGAAAGTATGCATGCCGGAGATTCCCAGCCAGAGAAGGTAACGACCGAACCGACACGTGCCCCATCTATGATAGTATTAGCCACGACATGAGGGTCGACTGGATCGGTCGAGCGCAAAACGATATCCTTTCCGCCAAGGTTTATATTCTCCACATAGATGCCGGGAGAAACGATGATTTCCCAACCGTCTGAGGCGGCATCTAATGCCTGTTGGATGGTTGGATAATCATCCGGCACTATGACCGTGATGAATTCGTCAGCGCCGATGTCGAAGTCGGAGCCGTCGCCGCGAGGTTCTGAGGTCGCGTCGTAAGGTCTCGCGTCGCCATCAAAGTCTTCGGTGACGTCAGAGACGTAACAACCTGCGTCGACACATGGCGAGCTTGGTCTAAGATGTAAATTGCCGGTATCAGGATCTACCAAGTTGGGATCGTCTGTGATATTGCCGCTGCCACCGCCAGTCCAATTCTGGATACAACAATAATTTGCTGACCAAGCGGGATCCCTGGGGTCGTCATAGACGTAAATCTGAGGGTACCCAGGCGCCGTGTTGGCCCAGACAATGCAGTTCACAACGCCGTGCGTGGGATTGGAAAACCACATTCCACCGCCAGAATCTGCTGCCAGATTCCCGTATACCGTATTATTTGCAATGCTAGCGTCGCAGTACCCTAGCCCTCCCCCGAGTTGTGCCGAGTTTCTATAGACCAGATTGTCTTGTATCGTCCCAACGCACCAGAAGAGTGCACCGCCCATTCGTGCTGCGGAATTGTCACAAATAATATTCTTCACAATCGTCCCCTGGCAAAGGGCGAGTCCGCCACCACCAGCGTAATAGTGGGCGGTGTCAGCTGAGGAGTTATTTGAAATGACGTTGTTTTGGATTATACCGTCGCAGCCGTAAAGCCCTCCACCGTTACCCGACGCAGAGTTCCATTCGATCGTGTTGTCCTCGATGACACCGTCGCAATCGTGGATTCCGCCGCCGTTTTCCGTGGACCTATTATCCCGAATGACATTGTTCCGGATCCCGGCCAGGGTACCCCTCCCCTCAATGCCGCGGCCGCTCCCCACGCTGTGCGTGATAGTGAAACCAGAGAGCGTACACGCTTCGGTCTCGGTGCCCGAGAAAACAACGACGCTGCCTCCCGGGCCGCGTTGGATTATTGTGCTCACCACCACATCACGGTTTGTTGGTTCCGTGGACCTCAGGATGATGTCTCGGCCAGTCACGCTAATTGGCCCGTAGGTCCCCGGCGACACGATGATTTCGTCTCCGTCTATGGCGGCATCTATCGCCGCCTGAATCGTCGAGTAATCTCCAGGAACGTGAATCACTGTCGCGGACGATGTAAAACACAAAAACATCGTGAGTGAAAACCAGAAGGGGGCAACGAGTGCGCCGCGCACCCGAGTCAGAACGAGCTCCACAGGGGTTGAACCAGTGCTTCGCATGACCTTCATCCTCCTTTCGATCCTGGTGGTTACCTATATAGTTTCTCCAAAGCTCGCCGTGCGTCCGGCTGCATGACGTCGGCGTAAACCTGCGTCGTCGCGATGCTCGCGTGTCCAAGTTGCTTCTGAACTAGTCTGAGATTCCACCCACTCGCCTTGTAGAGGTGGCAGGCATACGTGTGTCGAGCAGAGTGGATGGAGTAGCGCGGGCTCAAGCCGGCACGCGCGGCGCACCGCTTGAAGGATTTCTGTATCGCTCTCGTCGTCATGGCAGCGCCCTTGATGCGTGACGCCAGTAGAGGCGCGTCATGGGTCACCGGTTCGCCGTTCTCCTCCTTCCAGCGGAGATACCGCAGCAGGTGCTCTTTCAACGCTCCGTTGAACGCCACGGACCTCGGCTTGCCGCCTTTGCCGCGACGCACGAGCAGCGAAGACATACCATCGGCGATGAAGACGTCACCGCATTTCAAGTTTGCCACCTCACTCACACGTAAACCTGTACAAAGAGCAAGATGCACGATCAGGTAATCTCTGACCGCCGTTCTGCCCGCGTCTGCTCCTGCTTTCTCGGGTTCGTTTCTCGCTGCACGTAACAACTTTCTAACCTCTCTCGTCGAGAGGAATTTACTTTCATCCAAAACCCAGTACGACCTTGCCATACCCAACTATCCATCGGTGAACTCTCCAGCATCGGGTTCGTGATGCTTACGAAAAGCGAACTCTAGCGCTGCAGAGAGACGGTTCGAACTGACGGTGCTCTGACCGGTTACGAACACACGGTGAATAATTGGCGGGAAGGTTTAAGAAACTTTCGGACCGACTCGGCTTCGACGGGCGACAGGTGGGGCTGACTTCTGCATTTGTATGCCGTTAGCGGATTTCGAGAAAGAGCTTGACTTCTTACTGAAGCAGTTATATACTAATCACAAGTTCAGATTTCGTAAGAAATGTGAACCTTTCCACACGTGCTTCCTTCCGAGTCGTTACGAACTATCACGTCCACTCGCTCTCATTTGTGCGGAATGCGCTGAATGCTACCACTTCTGAAAACTGGAATTGCAGATAGCCGAGCTTCCGCGTACAATACGATATGGGCAAGGATGTTAACCAAAACATCCGGCAAGTCGGTGCCGATGATACGCGTAACGTTGGGCGTGCCGTTGGCTCGAGAGGTGCAGTCCGCAATGAGACACCAGTTTCAAGCGGTTCTCTTCGACTTCGATTACACACTGGCAGACTCTTCTAGAGGGGTGGCGGAGTGCGTCAATTTTGCGCTCAACCGGCTGGGTTTGCCTCCCGCCTCGTATAAAGCAATATGCCAAACAATTGGTTTGCCACTATCTGATGCTTTTGTGAGGCTGGCTGGTCAGAAGTGCGCAACGCGAAGTGAAGAATTCGCCCGCTTCTTTGCAGAGCGCGCCGATGAAGTTGTGGCAGGGTTAACGGTCGTGTACGACACCGCAGCGCCGGCGGTACGACGGTTGAAGCAGAATGGCCTCAAATTGGGAATCGTCTCGACAAAGTTTCGATATCGGATAGAAAGTGTATTGAAGCGGGAGGGCTTGCTGGAAGCCTTTGACGTGATCATCGGCGCAGAAGATGTAGCCCAGGACAAGCCCGATCCCGCTGGTCTACAAAGAGCTAGAGAGCGATTGAACAGCTTGCCCGGGCAGACGCTTTATGTTGGCGATAGCGTGATTGATGCTGAGACTGCGCGTCGCGGTGGCACACCGTTTGTGGCAGTCTTATCGGGTGTTACGTCCAGGGAAGACTTCAGCCAGTATTCGGTTATGGAGATTGTAGAAGACTTAACTCAGTTGGCTGATTGGCTGGTGAATTGACTTGATGCTCGGCAAGCGCACGCACGGGACTGGGCACGCTGATGCGCGGAACGGTGGTCCCTTAGGGTCATCGAACTAGTGAAATACGACGAAACGGATATACCTCGCCGTTACAGCACGGCGCGAGCCATGCCAGAGGAGACCATGGCTCTCTGGCTTGAAACCCTTGCCAGGCATGTCCCTGTTGATGAGATCAAGGTGGTACTCGATGTTGGTTGCGGCACCGGACGATTCTCAGCCAGCCTGAGCGAGCGATTTGGCGCAACAGTAGTCGGCGTGGACCCGTCCTGGAAGATGCTCGTAGAGGCGAGAAGAACGGTCCACCATCCAAGAGTTGAGTTCTTGCAAGCTAAAGGAGAACGTCTGCCTTTGGAGGGCAGTTGTGGCTGCCTCGTATATTTATCCATGGTGTATCACCACATGGAGAACATGGAGCTCGCCGCCGCTGAATTCTTTCGAGTATTGCGGTCGGGTGGATTCCTTTGCATTCGGAACTCAACACTTGATCTCCTTAGTAGCGTTCCGTACCTGAGGTTCTTTCCTTCGGCATTCGAGTTCAACGAGCGTCGTCTCCCCTCACAGAGAGATGTGATGGACGCAATGCAAAAGCAACGTTTCATTCTTCTAGTCCATGAGGTGATTCACCAGCGTTTCGCCCGCAACCTGCGTGAGTATTATGATAAGATACGAGAGAGGGGGCTTTCAGACCTCGCCAGTCTTCCGGACCGTGAATTCGAAGAGGGCATTGAGCGCATGCGTAAGGCTGTTGAGCAAGAAGTGTGCTCCGGTCCAATTCTTGAGCCCATCAACCTATTTGTTTTCAAGAAGAAGGCTGAACCGGCGTGCGCACCGCGACACGGGAAAACGCGCGCGTGAGCCGCATAACCTTAGGTGACGTGAACTGTGAGGAAGATTGAATATAGCATCGGACCCCATGTCTCAGACAGAGAACTGAACGGACTTTTCGCCTCGACCTGGGAGAACCATACCCCACGCGAGTTCGGCCCGGTGCTCGCGCGGAGTCTGACGTATGTCTGCGTTTACGACGGTCCGCGTCTCGTTGGCTTCGTGAACGTCGCCTGGGATGGCGGGGTTCACGGATTCATTTTGGACACCACGGTGGACCGTGACTACCAGCGCATGGGAATTGGGACGGAGCTCATAGCACATGCGGCTGAGATCGCTGCAGATCGCGGCCTTGAATGGCTGCACGTGGATTATGAGCCTCATTTGGGCGTATTCTATCGAGGCTGCGGCTTCCGAGAAACGCAAGCCGGTTTGCTGAGTCTGCGTGGCAATACCACCTAACCGGCGCATTCAGCAGGCCACTGGCCCGCTGATGCGCGCAACGTCATGGGGATATAACAAATGGAATGGACGAAGGGCAATTTCACCGTCACGACGGATCTCGCCCGATTCGACATGGACTTCGTTGTGACCTCGCTCCAAAGCGTGTGGCGGAAGGGAATGCCCAGAGAGAGGATCGAGGCAGCTTTCGCCAATTCTCTTTGCTTCGCGCTGTTTGAGTCACAGGAGCAGATTGGCTGCGTCCGCGCGGTCACAGACCGCAATTGCGTGTCCTGGGTGGTTGACCTGTTTCTTGCTCCCGAATACCGGGGGAGAGGTTTAGGGAAATGGTTGATGGAGTGCGTCCGGAACCATCCCGATCTAGTTCACACCAGGCTTGTGCTCAGCTCGGTCCCGGAGTCGTCCTCCTTCTACGAACACATCGGCTTCGAGCCGATGGAGAGAGGCTACTCGATGCATCCAAGGACTGGATGACGTATACCCCCATCTTACGTCGTTCTTCGCACCGAAGCTGAAACACGTTACCGAATGGGAAAGTTGGCTTGACTTGCCGTGAAGAGTATGCTATTAGTTAACGCAACGCAGATCGTCTTCGGTGATGTCAAAGGCGCAAACCAGAAAGGAGGGTATGAGTGTGTTGGTCGAGAAGAAACGATGTGTTGTTGTGTCATACCCTGGCGACTTTCTGGTAGGGTAAGCTTCTTGGAATGACCGCCCGACAGGGCGTTTCCTCAGGCAGCGTTCCTTCCCGTAGTCGTTCCCTTCCAGTACGCCGACCGGCGGTGTGACTAATCGCTCGATCCGAATCGGCTTCAGGAAGCCGGAAAAGACCCGGAAAGGAGCATGGTCCCTTGAAAGAACGTCATAGAGTAAGGAAGTCCGAGGAAACACCGCCTGAAAAGGCGTTCATCTGCAGACGATGCGGGCAAAGGGTAAATCCAGAAGCACCCGGCACGAGGCACCGCAACCATTGTCCATTCTGCCTCTGGAGTGTGCATGTTGATGAGCAATCAGGCGACCGTGCTGCACACTGCGGCGGCATGATGGAACCGATCGCGGTTTCAGCACGCAGAAGTGGCGAATGGATCCTGATTCATCGGTGTCAGACCTGCGGGGATTTGAGGGGGAACCGTATCGCTGGCGATGACAATGAGCTTGTCCTATTGTCACTGGCTGCTCGTCCAATCGCGAGACCGCCGTTCCCTCTGGAACGAATGAGCTTCGAGTCTGAACGCGAGCCGCGACGGACGCCGCCTTAGGCACACAGTGGTAAACTGTGACATTCACTGCGACGTTGCTGAGAACATGTGCCGGCTCCCTAACGCGCGTGGTGCAAACCGTTGAACGAGGAGAGCGCGAGCACCGTGAACGAACTACATGAGGCTATACAGAAAAGGATGGGACGCCGCTACGCGGGCGTTGCAATGGCATCAGGACCAAGGGATGTGGGATAATACGGTGGCTTCTAGCAACAGCCGCCGCGCGGCTGCACAGCGACGCACTTCTTGTGGCGTATCCGAGTGTCGCCGTTTGCCGCAAGAGGGACTAGCGGAGGTACTATGAGCTTATTTGTAGATGGCTGCCGGCAAATCTTTGTTGAAATTACGAGCAGGTGCAACTTCGACTGTCTGTTCTGTCCGTCTGGCATCGCCACACGCCGAAAGGGTGACATGCCCAGGCAAACTGCCTTCGATCTTCTCGCCCACTTACATGACATGGGATTCAACCGGAACCTTTATCTTCACGTTCTTGGAGAGCCATTGCTGCATCCAGACGTATTCGACATTATAGATCGCGCGGCAGACCTTGGCATGAGGCCGATCCTTTTTACGAACGGGGGCGCGTTATCAACAAACTGCGTTCAGAGAATTCTGTCTTCCAAAGCGATTGAGCTCGTAATTAGCATGCAAACAATCAACCGCGAATCTTACGAGGCACTTCGCAAGACCCCCTTTGGTTGGAACGAATACCTGCACCGGATTCAGACAGCTCTGGCCGACGCCAGCGAGTCGCCGGGCACGTGCGTCTTCCGCGTTTCGATTGGGGTTAAGAAAGCCGACCCGCAACATCCCAGTGACCGGTACTTCCTTGAGTACCAGTCACCAGCACACCTGGAGGCAGGCGTTGCCTCTATATTTAGTAAGGTCGCGGGACTCGATATCGAGAGTATCCTCGGAGGACTGGGACAGGAGGACCTGGCAACGGCGCAGCCGGTCCAAGTAAATGAGAGACTGCGTCTTAGCGTAAAGCAGATGGGCAATTGGCGCCGAATGAAAGAACGCGAACCTGCGACCAAAGGGCAATGCCCAATCTTCGGGAACGAGTTCGCCATATTGAGCGACGGTTCCGTGGTTTTTTGTCATCTTGACTACGACGGTGATACCGCGGTCGGCAACGCAAAGGAACAACCTTTGGAAGCTATTCTTAGCTCGTCGGAGTTCACAGAGGTTGTTAAATCCTTTAGTGCCGGAACGTGGGTTCCCAAAGGATGCCAAAATTGCAGGGGAGTGCGAGCTCCATGAGACAATCTCAGCATATCCGGGTACTGGTTTCACCGGACACCTTTCAGCGGTCGTGAACCGCAAAGCGTTATACGGCCAAGATGGGGAACAGCGGACAACCACGGAGCGAAGCGTGCGACTCACTCGCGGGGTTGCATCTTATGGAGGGCCGACGATGAAAGGACTGGATCTTGCGAGGGACTTCTATTTTGACTGCCTACAGCCAATCATTGTCAGGCAGACCCCAGATTTGAGAGAGGCGCACGCTGCCGGCCTTATCGGATACGGCTCCGACGTGCTTGGTAACGATGACGAATTCTCGCGTGATCACGAGTGGGGTCCGCGCCTCGTCCTGTTCTTGAGGGATAGGGACTATTCCCGAT
>Ga0315291_10011909_pt1 | contig 10574 bp, 6 predicted proteins | sample YL17G12_20_MG_FD_203070 | JGI IMG/M metagenome (GOLD analysis project Ga0315291, IMG submission 203070) | Sediment microbial communities from Yellowstone Lake, YNP, Wyoming, USA - YL17G12_20 | ecosystem: Environmental > Aquatic > Freshwater > Lake > Sediment | place: USA: Wyoming | collected... | reverse complement strand
AACGCGTGGACGGGTGTCGCCGCCCTTCTGGCGGTCGGCGTCGCGGCCTTCCTCTTCGCGGCCGCCGCCCGGGCCCAAAGGAGCGAGGACGACCCGTTCTACAAGGGCCTTCAGGAGCGCGGCCTCCAGAGCCTGATGCGGGCCTACCTGGAAACGAAGGGCGTCTCCGGCGAGGCCGAGAGCGGCGCCGCCAAGGAAGTCCAGGCCGCGGCGGAAGCGCAAAAGGCTGCTGCCGCCAAGAGCGTCGAGGAGCGCGACGCCTGTTTCGAGCGGGCGCGCAGCCTGTACGAGCAGGCCATCGCCGAGACGCAGAAAACTCTGGACCAGACCCCGGCCGCCCAGTGGAAGCCGCGGGCCGACCTGCGCCTCCAGATCCTCCGGTGGCGGGCGGCGGCGGCCAAGATGGTCTTCCAGGATTGGCTGAAGAACGACCTGCAGATCCTCGAGGTGACGGACCGGCGGGTGGGGAATCGGGAGGAAGCGGCCCGCCTGCTCCGGGTGGCGATGGAGCAGTTCCGCGCCGCCCTGCGCGGGGGCACCGAATGGCTCAGCGAGATCGACCGCGACGCCGACCCGACGAAGTACCGCAACGCCGGCTACACCCGCCACCTGGGGGACCTGAGGCGCGAGGCCGAGTACTACACCGCCTGGACGATGTACTGCCTGGCGTGGATCCTCCCGAAGGACTATAAGCCCGCCGAGGGCGAACGCTCCCGCAGCGACCTCGTGAACGACGCCATCACGATCCTCCAGGGCTATCAGAACCTGCCGGACCGCGTCGCCGCCAAGTGGTACGCGTATCTCGTCGTCGGCCAGGCGCAGCGCGAACTGGGCAAGTACGAGGACGCGCTGACGAGCCTGGCCTACGCGGACAACGCCGCCGCCCCGGAAGATGTGAAGATCCAGGCGGCGTTCGAGCGGGCCCTGACGCGCGTCCGCCAGGGCGAGTACAAAAAGGCCCGCGACGCCATCCAGACCGCCCGCGAGTTCTTTGGCGCCCAGAAACTGGACCAGAACCTCTACGGCCTGGCGCTGCCCCTGGTCGAGGCCGAGTCTTACCTCCTCGAGGGCCAGGCCAAGCAGGACGCCGCCCTGAAGGACAAGGCGCTCGCCCTCTTCGCCGAGGTGAATCAGCGCCCGCACCCCTGGCCGGCTATCGTCCAGGGCCTTATGGCCGACCTCGTCGGCGCTCCGACGAACGTCGAGGACATGGAGCCGTTCCCCCTCTGGCTCCTTGCCACGAACACCTACGAGAAGGCCCGCGAGAGTCAGGACCCGAAGCAGTTGGAGTACGCCCTGCGCCTGTTCAAGGTTTACGCGGAGAAGGTCGGCCCGCAGCACGAGAACCACCCGGCCGCCCTCTACAGCCAGGCCGCCTGCCTCCTCCAACTCGGGCGCAAAGCGGAAGCGGCCGAAACGTTCAAGTCCATCGCCGAAGGCTTTCCCAAGTACCGCTACGCCCCCGACGCCGCCAAGTACTACATCGGATCGCTCGGCCAGGTGTACGAGGCCGCCAAGACCGAGGAGAACCGCGGGGCCTACGAAAAGGCCCTCGAATGGTTCGTGGCGAACTGGCTCCAGACCGACCCGGGCCAGCGGTACTTCTATGCCCTGATCCTCTACCGCGGGGCGAAGTATGAGGAGGCCGCCGACCAGTTCGCCAAGGTCCCCCAGGACTCCGAATACTATCCCGACGCGCGATACTGGGTGGCCCTGTCGCGCCTCGAGGATTTCCGCGAGAAGGTCCTCCCCACGGGCGTCAAGGGGCAGATCCTCTCACGCGCCCGCGTCGTGTCCCAGGACCTCCTCGACTTCGCCGACTACGCCCGGCAGGCCCAGGGCCTCCCCGACGCCAAACGCCAGGAACTCCTCAACTGGGCCCAGGCCGCCTACCTCAACGCGGCCGGCATCTACATGTACCCCGAGGTCGGACTCTATGCCGACGGGCTCCAACTCCTCGAGAAAATGGAAACAACCTTCCAACTCGACAAGGAAATGCAGGGCCGCCTGCTGAAGTACAAGATCGAGGCCCTGCGCCGTCTCGGCCGGCTCGACGAGGCCAAAGCCGTCCTCAACACCTTCCTCGGCCAGGCCAAGCCCGAAGAGGTCGGCCCCGTCCTCCGCAGCCTCTTCCAGGCCTGGATCGAAGACGTCCAACGCCTCATCAAGGCGGGCGATAAAGACACCGCCCGCGCCAAGGTCAAGGACGCTGAGGAACTCGGCGACCGACTCCGCGAGTGGCTCCAGACCACCGGTGTCGAAAACCGCCAGGCGGAGACCGAAAACATCCAGTACGACCTGGCCGAACTCCACCTGGCCGTCGGCGACTACGACGTCGCCAAACGCAACTACGAGGAGATTGGCGGCACGAAGCCCGAAGAAGCCGCGCCCATCAAGGTGGACTGCGTGTACGGACTGGCGCGGTGCTACGAAGCCCTGGGCGAAGCGGCCCCCGACAACGCCCAGGGCGCGCCGCACTTCGAGCGGGCCCTCGAACTCTGGCGGGCCCTCCTCGACCTCGAAGGCCAGAACAAGAAGTCCGACCCCCAACGCATCTGGAACTACCGCTACCACGTCTTCTTCTGCCGCTACCGTCTCGGAGAACGCGAAGAGATTCGCGAGGCCCTCGACGCCCAGGAGATCCTGAGCCGGCCCGAACCGCTCGGCGGCGCCGACCCCGAACTCCAGCAAAAGTTCCGCCAACTCCGCGCGTGGGTCGCGACCCAAACCGCCCCGAAATAACCCCGCCCGCACCGTTCTCTTCCTCATTGGACATTCCGTGTTGGACATTCATCATTCGTCGTTGCCTCCCCCGCGCTCCTCTTGTGACCCCGCCGAGCCGCGCCTATAATCCCCTGGCCCATGGAACCGCCGCGCGTCCACCTCACGACCTACGGATGCCAGATGAACCGCCTCGATGCCGATCTGGCGGCCGCCCTGGTGCGCGCCGCGGGCGCCCGCATCGTCGCTGACCCGGCGGAGGCGAACGTCCTCCTTTTCCTCACCTGCTCCGTCCGCGCCCACGCCGAGAACCGCGTCTTCTCGAACCTCGGCGCGCTGGCCGCTCGAAAGAAGCGAGAGCCGCAGCTTGTCGTCGGCCTGGTCGGCTGCATGGCCCAGCAGCACGGCGAGGCCGTCCGCCGACGCGTCCCCGTCGTGGATTTTCTCTGCGCCCCGGGCCGCCTCGCCGACCTGCCTTGCCTGATTGAGGACGCGCGCGCCGGCCGCGGCGGCGCCGCCCTCGACCCGCGCCGCGAGGAAGAAGGGGCTGAGGCGTTCAGCGAATCCGACGCCCGCCTTGACGAGGTCGAAATCCGCGCCCGGACCGACCTGGCGCCCAGCCGCCAGGCGTTCGTCCGCGTCATGCGCGGGTGCGACCGCTTCTGCTCCTACTGCGTCGTGCCGTACGTCCGCGGGCCGGAGCGAAGCCGCGCGCCCGCTGCCATCCTCGAAGAAGTGCGCCGCCTCGCCCAGCGCGGCGTGCGCGAAGTGACGCTCCTCGGGCAGGCCGTCAATCACTACGCGTTCGACGAAGGCGGCCGCGCGTGGAACCTCGCGGACCTCCTGGAGCGCGTCGCGGCCGTCCCCGGCCTGGCGCGCCTGCGATTCATCACGAGCCACCCCGCGGCCATGACGCCGCGACTCGCCGTGTGCTTCCGCGATGTGCCGAATCTTTGCCCCCACCTCCACATGCCGGCCCAGTCGGGGTCCGACGCGGTCCTTGCGCGCATGAACCGTGGATACACGGCGGCGGAGTACGCGGAGAGAGTGGCGCTTGTTCGCGAGGCGGCGCCCGAAGTGGCCGTCGTCTCGGATTTCATCGTCGGTTTCCCGGGCGAGACGCCCGAGGACTTTGAGGCGACACTGGACCTCGTGCGCCGAATACGTTTCGCCGGCGGCTTCGTCTTCAAGTACAGCCCTCGCCCCAGCACGGTCGCTGCGCGCCGCTATGCCGACGACGTGCCGCGAAAAGAAAAAGAGCGCCGCCACCGGGAACTCCTGGACCTCCTCAGCGAGATGGCCATGCAGGACAACCAGGCCTTCATCGGGCGCGAAGTCTGCGTGCTCGTCGAGGGTCCAAGTCCGCGGGAAAGAAAGACTGGAGGCCGGAGACCGGAGACCGGAGGAAAGAACACGGTGCCTGTCGGCGGGAGCCGTGGCAGTTCCTCTAGCCTCCAGCCTCCCGCCTCCAGCCTGATTCAATGGCGCGGACGGCCGCCTGACAATCGCCTGGTCGTCTTCGACGGCCCGCCGGACCTGGCGGGCGAACTCGTTACGGTCCGCATCAACCGCGCGGGCGCGCTGACCCTTTTCGCCGAACGGGTGGAGCGGTAGGGTTTCAGCAGCGGCCTCAGGTGTGCGGTTCGAAAGGTTCCTCGCTTAGGCCCGCGCGAGGCGCGCACGGCTTGTCGGCAGGCTCGCGAGGACGGCCCCCAGCACCAGGGCGCCGCCGATGGCCAGTGACGCAAGGCGCACCGCCGGCTCAGCAAACAGGGCCAGGAACTCAAGGCCCGGCGCAGACGCGAGTTGCACTGTGACGACCGGCTCGCTCCGCGCGGCGCGGAGGGGCTGGGGCTGCGGCATGGGGGTTTCCCCTGGACGCACCATCCCCAACTCGTGCCGCGCCACCATCTCCACGTACGTGGGGTCGTCCGCCAGGGCCACGCGCGCCGCGTCGAGCCGGTCGCGCGTCTGGCGGAGGTCTTGCACCTCGGCGTCCATGGCGGCGCATTGGCGTTCGACGTCCAGGCGGCGCCGGGCTTCCGGTCCGAGCACGCCGGCCGCCACCAGGGCGCACCCTGTCAGGCAGATGGGCCAGTAGAGCCACCCGCTCGAAAGACGCGATGCGCTGGCGATGCCGGTCACGCTTTCCTCCACAGGAAGGTTCCGTACTGGGCCTGGTCGCCGAGCTCTTCTTCGATGCGCAGGAGTTGGTTGTATTTGGCGATGCGGTCGGTGCGCGAGAGGCTGCCGGTCTTGATCTGCCCCGCGCCGGTGGCGACGGCGATGTCGGCGATGGTGGTGTCCTCGGTTTCGCCGGAGCGGTGGCTGATGACGGCCGTGTAGCCGGCCCGGTGGGCCATGTCAATCGCCGCCAGCGTCTCCGTCAGCGTGCCGATCTGGTTGACCTTGATGAGGATGGAATTGGCGACGCCTTCGGCGATGCCGCGGGCGAGGATTTTGGTGTTCGTCACAAACACGTCGTCGCCGACGATCTGAATTTTGTCGCCCAGGCGATCGGTCATTTTCTTCCAGCCGGCCCAGTCGTTTTCCGCCATGCCGTCTTCGATGCTCCGGATGGGGTACTTCCGGACCCAGTCGGCCCAAAACTGGACGAGTTGGTCGGGCGAGAGTTTGCGTTTTTCGCTGAAGAGGTTGTACTTGCCGTCCTTGTAGATTTCGCTCGCCGCGGGGTCGAGCGCCAGATGCACGTCTTTGCCCGCCTTGTATCCGGCGTCGCGGATGGCCTGGAGGATGAGTTTGCAGGCCTCCTCGTTGCCTTTCTCGAGTTTCGGCGCGAAGCCGCCCTCGTCGCCGACCGTCGTCGCATAGCCCTTGGCCTTCAGGACCTTTTTCAGAGCCTGGAAGATTTCGGCGACCATCCGCAGGCCTTCGCGGAAAGATTTTGCGCCGAACGGCATGACCATGAACTCCTGGAGGTCAATGGCGAAGTCGGCGTGCGCGCCGCCGTTCATGATGTTGCACATCGGGACGGGCAGGATCCGCGCCGACGGGCCCCCGAGGTATTTGTAGAGGGGCAATCCGGCCTCGTCGGCGGCGGCCTTGGCGACGGCGAGGCTCACCCCGAGGATCGCGTTGGCCCCGAGTTTGCCTTTGTTCGGCGTGCCGTCCAGCGCGATCATCGTCTCGTCCACCGCCGCCTGGTCGCGCGCATCCAGGCCGACGACCTTGGGCCCGAGAAGGGCGTTGACGTTCTTGACGGCCTTGGTGACGCCCTTGCCGCCGTAGCGCTTCGTGTCGCCGTCGCGGAGTTCCACCGCCTCGTGTTCGCCGGTCGAGGCGCCGCTGGGGACGGCCGCACGCCCGAACGCGCCGCCGTCGAGGCACACGTCGACTTCGAGCGTCGGCGTGCCGCGCGAATCCAGAATCTCCCGGGCGTGGACACAGCAGATGGTGTTCGGCATGACAGACGGACTCCTTTGCGTTTCGGCTAAGAATCCCCTCGCCCGGATTCAGCCGCTTCCTGTTTATCGGACGCCGGTGCCCGGGTGCTTGACCCGAAGCGTCGGGGGGCGGGCCCGATGGCGAACCGCCGCCGGTCGGCAGCGGGGCAAAGTATAGGCCGCACGGTGCGCCTGTCAACGCTTATCGTGCGCCGCGCCGTAACAGCCGCGCTCGCCTTCGGCTCGCGGCTAATCGCCCGATGTGCCGCGTGCCCACGCTTAGCCGCGAGCCAAAGGCGAGCGCGCCGTTTGGACCTTGACACCACGCGGCGCCCGCCCCTATAGTCGCCCTTGTGAGAACTCTCGGAACGATCGTGCTGGCGGCGGCGGTGGCGCTGGCGGCGGGTTGTGGCGGCGCGTCGCGCGGATGGGAGCAGGGGACCCTGCCGACCCGCGACCGCGAAAGGGCCTTCGAGGCCGCCCGCAAGGTGCTCGGTGAGCATTTCGACGTGGCCGAGGCCAACTGGGCGCGCGGCGAGATCCGCACCCGCCCCAAGGCGCTCGACCGGCCGCGCCAAGGCACGCTCGCCGACGTGCGCGGCGCCGGCGGGCGCTACCGCGGCACGGCGGTGTGTGAGATTGACCGCGAAGGGATGGACGTGATCGCACGCGTCACCGTGCTGCTGGAGCGGGAGGGAACGGTCGCTGCCGCGGTCATCGCCGACACCGGCCGAGAGGAGCGGGGTCAGGACCGGCCGCTCTCGGTTCCGAAGATCGCGGAGCCGGGACCCGCCTCCGAACGCGAGGTCTGGGTCGAGACCGGCTACGACCGCGCGATGGCGCGGGACCTTTTGGCGGAGATCACGGAGGAAGTCCGGCGGATGGAAGGGCGCGAGGCGCTCCCGCCGGACCAGTCGCCCGAGGACGTCCTGGAGGAATCGCGCCGGATCGGAGCCGACCAGGGCTTCTAGGCCTGCCCCTTCGGCAGGCTCAGGGCGACGCCTGAGTTCCGGCGTGCCGGGATGGAAGGGCCTGCCCGTCCGACCCCTGATGAAACAGCTTCCGTTAGGATGAAGATCGCCCGGATGCGGTCCGGCCTGATCAAGGGCTTGGACAACCGCCATAAGTGATTTTGTTTGGGGCGCATGGTGGAGCAAAGGCGGGAGGAAGATCATGTTCTATCGTCTGATGGGTTGTTCCATCTTCGTTGTTGTTTGTCTGGCCGTTTCTGCTCTCCTGGGCACGCCGCCCATTCGCCAGGAGGATCGGGCACCGGTCTGGTCAACCAGCATGCCAGTCCTGTCCGGCGAACTGGCGGCCGCGTGGGATGACTGTAAGAAGGCCGCCGCCGGCGGCCATCTGGACCAGGTGATGCAATCGGCGGAGAATCTCTCTGGTCTGATGTCCAAGTTGAAGCCTTTCGAACGGGAACAGCTCCGGCCATTGTTCAGAGACGCTCTCGCGCATTGCCAAAAGGTAGGCAAGGACTTGCCGCATGATGCCGCGCAGCGCATGTTCCTGTGTTATCTCAATGTGAGGATTGGCGCCAGCCTCCTCCGTCCGGGGGACCTGCCCGATCTGCCGACTAGGCTTGAAGAAAAGACGCTGGAGATTTACTGGGCAGATCGGCAAGCCAAGGAGGAAGTCTCGCGGCAGACACTGGCCGCTGATATGGAGATGATCGAGCAGGCGGTCGAGGTCAAGCAAGCGGATCTGACAGAGGCCGCCGCCTCCTTGGTCACTGACGGGATGGGCCTGCTGTTTTTCCTGGCCGGGGAGGCCGACGATCCCAAGGCCTTGGCCGACCGGATCATGAAGCTGCGCCCCAAGATCATCGCACTGGGCGAATCGGAAAAGGAACAGGCAGCGGATCTGGCCCAGGAAGCTCAAGCCGCTGAGGATATTGCCAAGGGCATGGTCGCCCGCGCCGAACAGAAGAAGGCCTTTGTTGAGCTGTTCGAGAAACAAGGGTTGTATTACCTGGAGACGGTCAAGGGACTGAAACTCTCGCCGGACGTGGTCAGGATATTTGACATAGGCCTCTGGTCTGACACCCACGGGCGGGTGGACTTCCTCGTCCGATACAAGGAAGGCGATAAGACGATTCTCACCACGGGCTGGGTCGTCATTTATCGCGAAGACGGCGGATGGGAGATCACCGACGGAGACATCCTACCTCCCATGGAATGACCTGATCGGGGTCGGGGCCGGGTCAGGTTCCGCGCCGGCGGCGTGGCGCCGCCCCGGCGACTTGTCACGGCGTAGTCCGGAGGACGAAGCCGGAAGCCGGGTCTCCTGGCCCTGAGCGAGCGAAGCGGGGCGAGGGGCTTTCCACTTTCTCCTCTCTGGCCGTTGGGGTATGCTGCCGGGGTCCCTAGGAGCGGAAAAGCGTGAACCGGCGGCTGGACAAAGGGCAGATTGAGGTCGTGGACGACGCGCGGATTCAGGCCGAAATCGCCCGGAGAATGCGCCTTGGTTCAGACTGACCTATTGATCCTGCCGGCCGGTGCCTGGGGGAAATAGGTATCCCATCCATAGCCGGTTCCGTTGGCTGCGGCGGAGCCATCTTCCGAACCGTGGGAGCGGAGAGCAGGCATGCGGCCGAGGCTTATCGCATTTGATTACGACGGGACGCTGGCGGAGGATGGCGTGATCCTGCCCGCGACGCTGGAGGCGCTCGGTGACGCGAAGCGCGCGGGGTTCCTCCTGGGGTTGGTGACCGGCCGGCCGCACGACGAACTCGTTACCCTCTGCCCGGACCTGGGCCTGTTTGACCTCGTGGTGGACGAGAACGGGTCGGTGCTGCACTTTCCGGCGACGGGCGAGGTGGAGGACCTCGGTAGAGCGCCGCCGCCCGAGTTTGCGGCGGAACTGGCGCGGCGTTCGGTGCGCTTCAGCCTCGGCCGGGTGGTCGTCCGCACCTGGCGCCCGCACCTGAAAGCGGCACAGGAGGCGATCCGGGCCCTCGACCTTGCGCTCGACGTCATCCCCAACAAGTATGCCGTCATGATTGTGCCGCGAGGCACCGACAAGGGAACGGGCCTGGAGGCGGGCCTTCGGCGCCTGGGCGTCGCGCCGGCCGAGACGATGGCCGTCGGCGACGACGAGAACGACCGCGCCGTCTTCCGCGTGGCGGGCATGTCCGTCGCCGTCGCCAACGCCGTCGACGGCCTCAAGGCCGAGGCCGACCGCGTTATGGGCGCGCCCTCGGGCGCGGGCATCGTGGAACTCGTGCGCGAGCATCTCCTGTAGCCGAACGGTGGAAATCTTTCCGCGGGATGCGGGGGGCCCCATGGAGCCGCACGCGTCGGATGTCGTGGTGGTCGGCGGGGGGCCGGCCGGGGCGTGGTGCGCGATGCGCCTGGCCCGGGCCGGCGCCCGCGTCGTCCTGCTGGACCGGCCGCGAACCCATGCGAAAACGTGCGGCGGATGCCTGACGGCGCCCGCCTGGGACGAACTCGGCCGGCCCGAGGCCCTCCGCCCCACCGCCGTGCACAAAGCCGTCTTCGAGTGGGCCCGCGCCGCCCGCGCCGAAGTGAACCTGGACGGCGGGGCGGTCCTTGTCGAGCGCGACCGCCTGGACGCCTTCTTGCTGGACCGCGCTGGCGAGGCGGGCGCACGGCTCGTCCGTCGGTGCGTGCGGCGCATACGGCACGCGCGCGGCTCGTGGACGGTCGAGACGGACGACGGCGAGGTGCGCGGCGGCATCCTGGTCGGTGCCGACGGGTGCCGATCCATCGTCCGCGCCGCCCTCGTCGGACCGCTGGGGCGGTCGGACGTGGCGTTCGGCGCCGGTCTCCGCGCCGCCTGGAGCGGCGTGCGGCCGGGCGCGACCGAGCCCGGCACGGTGCGCGCGGTGTTCCATCTCGGCGTGCGAGGCGACCACGGTTTGCCGCGCCGCCACGGCTATGCGTACGCCTTCGGCGCGGCGGAGGGGGCGGTGCTCGGGGTCTGGGGACGGGTGCCGGGCCGGGCGGCCTTGGCGCTGCTGCGGCACATGGTGGAGCAGTGGCTGGTGGACGGAAGGGGCGCCGGCGCGCGAATTCTCGGCCGCTCGGTGCCGTGCGTCGTCTCGCCCGCCGGCTTCGACCGGCCGACCGCGGGCGACACGTGGCTCCTCGTCGGCGACGCCGCCGGACACGTCAACCCCGTCACGGGCGAGGGGATTCGGTACGCGCTTCGGGGGGGTCGGCTGGCGGCGCGGGCGATCCTGGACGGCCGGCCGATCTCCTTCCACGACCGGTGGGAGGCGGACTTCGGTTCGACCCTGCGGTGGGGGGCCCGCCTCGTCCGCGCCCACGAGCGCGTGCCGGTGCTCCGCTGGTGGATCGAGGACGCCGCCCGCGCGCCCCGGCGGATGCAAGCCTTGGCCGACGTGGCCCTCGGCCGCGCGTCCTACCGCGCCTTCTTCCTCCGCGGCGCGATCGAGAGCCTGCCCTATCTTCTCGG
>Ga0315291_10011908_pt1 | contig 10575 bp, 8 predicted proteins | sample YL17G12_20_MG_FD_203070 | JGI IMG/M metagenome (GOLD analysis project Ga0315291, IMG submission 203070) | Sediment microbial communities from Yellowstone Lake, YNP, Wyoming, USA - YL17G12_20 | ecosystem: Environmental > Aquatic > Freshwater > Lake > Sediment | place: USA: Wyoming | collected... | reverse complement strand
GAATACTTCATGTTCTGTGCAAACGTGGCGACTACGCTTGACAAGATCGCAATTGAGATCCGCTCGCTCCAGCGGACCGAGATTGGCGAGGTGGAAGAAGCGTTCGGTGCGAACCAGGTGGGTTCCTCCACCATGCCGCACAAACGCAATCCGATTAAGTCCGAGCAGGTCTGCGGCCTTGCCCGCATCGTACGGTCAGCGGTCGAGCCGGCACTCCAGAACAACACGCTCTGGGACGAGCGCGACTTAACCAACTCCTCCTGCGAGCGGGTGTTGTTCCCTGAGGCATCAATCCTCACGGATCACTGCATCCGGGTGATGACAACCGTGCTCGAAGGACTCGTGATCAACCGTGCTGCAATCCGCCGGAACCTTGCCTTTCTCCATGGCATCAATATGGCCGAATCCGTTATGATCGAACTCACCAAACGGGGTATGAACCGCCAGGATGCCCACGAGCGGATCCGGATGGCAAGCATGCAGGCACTTGTTGAAGAGCGATCGCTCGCTGATGTGCTGGGAGCGGATCCTGAAGTACTGCGCTATTGTTCCCGGACCGATATTGCTGCACTCCTCAACCCGGATTCCTATATAGGTACATCGGTCCGTCAAGTGGACCGGGTCATAGAAAAACTCACACACCTGTGCTTTTAGATCCCCATAAAAATAGTATATTTATAAATTCTGAAAATGAACATAGAGAGTAGGCATGAAACCGTACGTCAGGATTTTTGGACATTCGGTTTCACATACGGATCTTACCCGTATTATCATTATTGCATCCCTCACCCTTGTGTGCATCATTATCACCACATTATCTATTTCCCAGTCTCTTGAAACACTATACGCCCAGCTCTTCTATTTCCCTATCGTCTATGCAACCTATTTTTATCCCAAGCGGGGACTCTGGCTGGCCGGCGCCTGTGCCATTCTGTATGAGAGCTTTGCGTATCTCTACCTGTTTCCTGATACCGGCGCGTTGATCTATGTTACCGGACAAGCGATCCTGTTCATATGTGTTGCGGCCCTGGTTGCCTATGTAAGTGAGAAATTGAATTCCCGTGAGGCACGCAGTCGCAGCATCGTTGAAAAAGCTCAATCGGGCATCATTCTTTTTGACCAGAGTACCCTTGCAATCCACCTAACGAACGCCTATCTGGAACACATGCTGGGATTTACCGGTGAAGAGCTGGCCGGCATGACATTTCCCCAGCTCTTCTTATCCACAGAAGATCAACAGAAATTCTTTGAATCCTTAAAATCCGGAGAGGATACCAAAAATATCGAGACCATTTTTGTGACCAGGCATAAAGGGCCCATCTGGGTAAACCTTTCCGGGAGCCGGATCACCGAAAATCTGATTAGCTGCACGGTCATCGATATCAATAAATTCAAACTCGCAAAGCAGGCAGCCGATGAAATTGATGCCCAGTACAAACAGGTGGCCGATAATTTCCCGATCTGCATTATCATCATCAGGAACCAGATGATTGTGTACACAAATCCGTCATTTGAGGCATTCTCCGGCTACTCTCGTAAAGACCTGATGGGCAAAGATCCAATCTCGCTCATTTACCCGGGCGACCATGAGGATTTCCGGAATTCCTGTCATCTTGCAGAGACCCGGTCACCGCCTCCTGGCAGGATTGAGGTGGGTATTCGTATAAAATCCGGCAAGATTCGACCTGCTACCCTGTTTTTTACAAGGATACTGCAGGGTGAGATACCTGCCGTACTCATCAACCTCGTGAACATCCACGGACATGAGGGCTTAAAAGAACAGATCCTGCAGGATTCCCAACGACAACGAAGCATCATCAGCACCTTTGCCTTTGAGCTGCGCACACCCCTGCAGCCAATCATGGGATATATCAACCTGCTGATGCAGGACCCTGATAAATACGGGGTCACTGAGGAGACCAAGCTCATTCTTGACCGCTGCGCAAAGAGCGTTGACCGGGAGCGCCAGGTCATTAACCAGATGCTCGAACTCTCCGTCATCGATGCAGGAAAGATACCTCTGGATTACTCGATATTCCCTGTCCATGACCTGCTCACAACAATCATCGATGTAGGGGGATATCGGACAAACGCGGACATTACCATCGATATCCCGCACTATCTCACGTTTGATGCTGACAAGAACAAGATCTCAACGGTGATAGACACCATGCTCTCCAATGCAGTGAATTACTCAAATCCTCCCCGTAAGATCCACATCGCCTATATCTCTTCACCCAATGATACCATGGACCGCCTTTCCATCAAGGACAATGGTATTGGCATATCGGATTCCCGGCTTGATGAGATCTTTGAACCTTTCCCAATAGACAATTCCGGGGAGCAGAAACAGAAATATGAACGAATCGGGCTTTCGCTTGCCATTGCAAAAAAATATATCAAAATGCATGTGGGGTACATCAGCGTGGACAGCATTATGAACCTCGAGACCACGTTCTGCATTCACATCCCAAAAAAAAGACCTGAGGAGTTAGAGCACAATGTCACATAAAATCATGGTAGTGGAGGATGATCAACCCATCCTCGATCTGATGGATCTGATGATCCGGAAACTCGGGTACGAGCCGGTCCTGATTGCAAACGGGCTTGAAGCACTTGAACTCATTACAAAGGAACCGCCAGCCCTTATCCTGCTGGATATTATGATGGTACCCATCAACGGGTGGGAATTTTTGGAAAAACTCCGTTGGGATTATGGAATGCGTGAGATGCCGGTCATTCTTTTTACCGCTTCACCCCTGGTTGATGAAAAGATGGAGCAGCTCAAAGATCCGTTCCTGAGTGTGCTCATCAAGCCGGTCTCTTTTAGGGAGCTGAAAGCAGGAATCGCACGCTTTCTTGAGTAAACAAGAGCGGTTGGTTCTGGAAAAGTGCGAGAAATCATGCAAAGAATTTCTAATATTTCCAAATTTTAAACGCTCTTGGGGGCTTTGCCCCCGCCACTGAGGCATCCCCCAATGTGATAAGACTGCATTACCCAATCTTATACAATAATCCGAATTTTCTTCATGGAATCAGTATTTTCCCTCAACTTCACAGACGATAGATACTCAATTTCTGAATTTATTTATTCACCTTTCAATCATTTCAAAATTATTTCTCCTGACGCGTCCGAGCGGTCGCTCCCGCCGCTTTGTGCTTTCCCAAAAATGCGATAACTCCCAAACAGGAAATACGTTAGTATCGCGAGGCGCAGGGGCAGTACGGGGGGACAGGCACTGTTCCCTCCGTCAATATATGCGTTGGCTTTTACTAAAAAACAAGGTTTTCCAGAGAGCAAAAATTTAAAAAATCAGATATACCGTACCTTCTTTGAAAGTTTCCGCGGTGTATACAGGGGCCTGAACGGTTTACCCGCAGTATCCTTGTGCACCGCCTCTAACAGCGTATCAAGGGTGAACTGCTCCTTAAACGGTTTGTTGGGTTGCGACTTCCTGCGGATGGTGACCGTTAATTTCCTGCTTGCAATCTCTTCATACCAATAACAATAACAAATGGTATCCAGTCCATCCCGGCTTCGCGGACTTTTTTGCCCACACTCTCTTCACGGTCGTCAACATCACAGCGGATCTCTGCGGCATTGATCACGCTGCAGATCTCCTCTGCAAATGCACCATGGCGTTCGGCAACCGGTACAACACGCACCTGCACCGGTGAGAGCCACGTCGGGAGGGCGGGAACCGGTTGTGTGGAGATGTTTTCGAGAATGGCACAGATCACGCGCTCAACGCTACCGGTGGGGGAACAGTGGAGAATAGGAGGGGGATACCGTTACCGTGTCAACGGAAAAGACCGGCCATATGACAGCACACTGGCCGTTACAGGAGCTTGAACCACTCGCGGGTATGTCTTTTGCGAATAATACAGGGTTTTGCCCTGGGCATCCACCCGGATAGTGCCAAGTGGACTGCTGGCTGTCCCAATCGTACTGGCGGGTTTTACTGCTGTCGGTTGAGGAGTTGGTTGTACCGGCAGTTGCTGGGCGCATCCGGCAATGAATAGTGTCGAAATGACTACCAGCAAAAGGAGGAAAAGTGTTGTGTTTTCATGTATCATCGTCTATATAGGCAGTGTAAAATTCCCTCTGTTGGTACGATAACTCTTTTGATAGTTTTCAATTTTTAGAAATTGACAGGATAAACAGTGGATTAACGGGATGACTTCTGGGGTGAGAACTATGGATAGAATATGGGACCTCTCCTGTACTGTAATGGTCGAAACAAGGAAAATTTTGAATTGAGAGTAATCTTTCATTTTTCCACGATTTACGTCCCCTCTGTGGTAAACGTGCCCTACGACACTAAGAAACTCCAAGATATCGAAGCAAAAAAAAGGATTTTTCAGATTTAATGAAACTTTTTAAATTAACTCCTTTTACCCGTTACCTGTGTCCAGCCGGGCAGGCCAAAGGCGGTGACCAGTCTTTCCGTTGGCGTGCCATCCCAGACTCCGTTGCCACTGACATCAAGGTACCAGTTTCCAGACTCCGGTTACAGCCTGGACGCCCGGGGATCCAAACGTATGATAGTCATCACCGTCATCCCACATCCCATATCCATTGGTGTCAAGCCACCATCCCCCATTGTAGAATACGCCTATCTCATCTTTGCCATTGTGGTTCCAGTCTCCGGTCACGGCCTGGACTCCCGGGGATCCAAACGTATGATAGTCATCGCCGGTATTCCATATCCCGTCTCCGTTGGCGTCAAGCCACCATCCCCCATTGTAGAATACGCCTACCTCATCTTTGCCATCGTGGTTCCAGTCTCCGGTCACGGCCTGGACGCCCGGGGATCCAAACGTATGATAGTCATCGCCGGCATTCCATATCCCGTCTCCGTTGGCGTCAAGCCACCATCCCCCATTGTAGAATACGCCTACCTCATCTTTGCCATCGTGGTTCCAGTCTCCGGTTACGGGCTGGACGCCCGGGGATCCAAACGTATGATAGTCATCGCCGGCATCCCACATCCCGTCTCCGTTGGTGTCAAGCCGCCATCCCCCGTTCAGGAATACGCCTACCTCATCTTTGCCATCGTGGTTCCAGTCTCCGGTTACGGGCTGGACGCCCGGGGATCCAAATGTATGATATTCATCGCCGTCATCCCATATTCCGTTTCCGTTGGCGTCAAGCCACCACCCCCCGTTCAGGAATACGCCTACCATTATTGTCGGGTTGGCGGCTGACGTAGAAGTGACATTGATGAACGTAACCTGTGTTGAGAGGTTATATCCTGCACTATTGCTGGCATTCAATACGATGGAGTAGTTACCCACGCCAAATGTATAGGCCGGGTCTTGTAATGAGCTAAACCATACCTGCGTATTGTCCCCCGTCACGTTCCTGAACGACCAGTTCCATGCGATTGGTGTGCGACCGGTTGAAGTATCAGTGAACAGTACGGATAACGGGGCTGTTCCGTTTATGGGTGTCCCGATGAATTTAGCGATCGGGGGATTTGAGGCAAGGACCGCCTTATACGCATTCAACCGCCCTCCCGATGCAACTTTTCCGGATAGGGAACTCTTCACATCTACGGTCGAAAGGATAATATTTTTTATTTGTTCGGATGTCAATGACGGATTCACTGCTTTTACGAGTGCCGCAACGCCGGCAACGTGAGGTGTTGCCATGGATGTGCCACTCAAAGAAGCATAATTTCCATCCAAATAAGTACTCCAAATATTCGTACCCGGTGCCGCAAGATCCACAAAACTTAATCCATAATTTGAGAACCACGCAAGGATGTCATTGTTATCGGTTGCGGCAACTGAAAGGATATTCGTACTGGAATAACTTGCCGGATACACAGGCAAGACATCATTATTACTTGCACTATTTCCTGCAGCACAGACAACAACTGCCGGAGATGCATCAATCGCATCCTTCAGGCCTTGAGAAAACGAACCACCACCCCAGGAGTTGCTAATTACGAATGCACCATTTGCATTTGCATACTCGACAGCTTTAATTGCATCAGAAGTATCCCCATAACCTGCAGAATCGAATGCCTTAAGAGGCATGATCTTGACCTGCCAGTTTACACCCGCCACGCCAATAGAATTGTTCCCTACGGCACCGATTATTCCAGAAACATGTGTACCATGATGGTTATCATCGATCGGATCTGAAGTATTGGCGACAAAATTCCATCCTAGTACATCATCAATATAACCATTATGATCATCATCTTTACCGTTACCAGGAATTTCATCCGTATTATTCCAGATATTTTCTGAGAGATCACTATGGTCATAAAGGACTCCGGTATCGATCACCGCAACAACGACACTGTTCGATCCAGTTGAGATATCCCATGCTGCCAATGCATTGATATCGGCACCAGGAGTTCCCCCTGTCTGACCTGTATTATGAAAACTCCATTGGTAGTAAAAGTTATCATCGTTGGGTATTGAGAGAATAGTTGCGGAATTTACATCATTGATATTTGAGCCGGTTTGATCCGGTATTATAGATAGCACATAATCCGGCTCTGCGTACAGGACATCAGGATTTGATTCGTATGCAATAATTGCCGATTGTACATCGGTTCCGTCTGGCAGTTGAACAAGCTGCAACCCGCCAACACCTCCGGTACTGAAATCTTCCTCTACCTTTGCCCCCACGTTTGCATGAGCCATGCGTATTTTTTCTTGTGAAATGGATAATTCTGCATTCTTTTGGAATTTAAACCGGACAATTACCCGGTCTTTTACATATTTTTGACCACTACGGGAATCCGTAATAATATCCTGTTTATTTTCATAAAATGAACCCTTTTGAGTGTCATTCTGAAAAAGATTTGAGGAATTCGATAATCCTATATCTTTTTCGGAAAGAAGTTGCTTATCTGAAACTGCTGTCGGTGGAATACCTACTGCTTGTATTACCCCGATCAACCAAACAAGAAAAATTAGGATAAGTATACAATACCTCCATTTTTTCAAATCTGGTACCCCCACTACCTACCTGCTGCTAAGGATTGATTATTTTTTTTTATAAAAATGAAGCTGGTGTATGATACTAGGTTTATGCGAGGAATAAATAGTTGCACGGCACTGATGCATTGCCAGCCTCGATTATTTCATCAGAATAGGTAATCGTTAAGGAAGATCCGAACAGATGTAACCATGATAGTCCTTTCTTCGGGTCTTTCCATGTCGCTATTAGTTGGATTGATCGATACGGTCCAATGAGAGGGTGATTAGAAGATCTTATTTCATCTTATCGTGAGAACAACCTGAGCCCCTTTTCTCTTTTTTACGCTCTGCTAAAAGACAGTGGACGAACTGGTATCCCTGCTTTTCTGAGAGAGAAGCACTCTCCATCATCCTACCGATCACATTCAGTCTTGAGGCACGGTATTAGTGCAAGATCAAAATCTACCCCGTTATTAATCCAGGTAACAATCGAATTTTTGTTTGAATACCAATAAGATTCCATGATCTCTGTTCTTGGCTGGATCTAAAAGAAGGAAGTACTATGGACGGCGTGAAATTGATTGAAGAAATTATGTAAAATTCCTAAAAATAAGGGAATTGATATTTTTCAACTCCATTCGCCAATGACTGGAGTCCAGCCGGGCGAGCCGAATGCAGTGACCAGTCTGTCCGTTCGCGTACCATCCCAGACGCCGTTGCCATTCCTGTCGAGATACCAGGTACCATCTTTGTACACGCCAACCTTCGTCCTGCCATCGCCGTTCCAGTCTCCCGTTACCTGTGTCCAGCCGGGCAGGCCGAATGCGGTGACCAGTCTGTCGGTTCGCGTGCCATCCCAGACGCCGTTGCCATTCATGTCAAGGTACCAGGTACCATCTTTGTACACTCCTACCTTCGTCCTGCCATCACCGTTCCAGTCTCCCGTTACCTGTGTCCAGCCGGGCAGGCCGAATGCGGTGACCAGTCTGTCGGTTACCGGACCATCCCAGACTCTGTTGCGATTCATGTCGAGATACCAGGTACCATCTTTGTACACGCCTATCTCTATCCTGCCATCGCCGTTCCAGTCTCCCGTTACCGGTGTCCAGCCGGGCAGGCCGAATGCGGTGACCAGTCTGTCCGTTCGCGTACCATCCCAGACGCCGTTGCCATTCCTGTCGAGATACCAGGTACCATCTTTGTACACGCCTATCTCTATCCTGCCATCGCCGTTCCAGTCTCCCGTTACCTTCGTCCAGCCGGGCAGGCCAAAGGCGGTGACCAGTTTGTCGGTTACCGGACCATCCCAGACTCCGTTGCCATTCATGTCAAGGTACCAGGTACCATCTTTGTAAATACCTACCTTCATCCTTCCATCGCCGTTCCAGTCGCCAATAACTGGAGTCCAGCCGGGCGAGCCGAAATTAAACTGTTTATCGGTGCTGGTATCAAAGATACCGTTCGTGTTGTAGTCCAGATACCAAACGCCATTCTGGTAGATTCCTATCGTCATCTGTCCGTCGGCTGTTGGTGTCGGAGCCGGAGTTAGTGATGGAGTTGACGTCGGCGTAGGTGTTTTTGTTGGTGTTGGTGATGGAATTGGTGTTTTTGTGGGAGTTGGTGTAACGGCGGCGGTTGTTACCCGGGCCTGCATGGAATCCTGTCGTATCATCAATGAGGAGGTATCCACCGCTTCAAAATCTTTCAGACTCAGCGTACGCAGAGTTGATAAAACGGGGGAACCCCAACTGGTATCCCATCGGGGATCAGAGTTACCAATAATTTCGACGTTTGTTGTTCCGCCATGCTGGTCCGTGACTATCAAGCCATACGTTTTAAGAGCCTGGGCAATGGTTTTTGCCTGTGGAGGAAACCCTGAAATATCGACAGATGATTTCAGTCGGAACCTCTGTCCTACCGGGGGATACGTGCCATCTTTATGAGGTTCTCCGTTACTATGGAAATACGGCCAGACATACGAATCGTCAGTATGACTAATAGTAGCCTGGATTGCATGATTGATTGTCCCGGACATAACTTCATCATACTTGATTTGCATTTGCCCCTCCGGCGGCCGATTGATATTCAAACGAAGATCGTTACTTGACATATCATAGTAATTAGCAACCGATGCACTCCACGTGCCATCTTGAGCCTGGACTGCATGATACATATTGTAGTAGAAATTAGTATCCGTGTTATAAATTTGGAGAACTTGATCATAATCGTCTGGGTGTAGTTGAGCGGATTCTGGTATAGGATACGGAATATTATCGCTTAACCACATAGAACCAATAGACGTAAGGTATTGCGGAACAACCGAATTATCGACAACATTGTATGGCTGAGCCGTATAAAAACGCAACACACCGATAAAATCACTTGCTATCCAGGTATCCGAATGGGAATCCACCGGCAGTTTGTCAACAGGGGTATTGAAGATGTTGTCTTTCGGAAGAAGTTGCATACCGCTTAAATCACTGGTGCTCGTTGCCGCTTGAACGGTTGGCACAGTGATAAAAATAATCGCAAGAGCCAATGTAAAAATTGCCAGTCTTTTCATCAGCTTTAAAGATTATTTGAGCCTCCTATTAAATTCAAATACCCCTAATGGTTTGAGCTTCGAACTTGTGGATTACATTAAAGCACTATAACAATATAATGTATTAATATATTACAATAAAATTATGCATATATTACTTTTGAATACTAAAAATCGGAAAGAGTTGCTCGATCCCCATAGGAGATGTTTTTTGAGTGTCATAGTGAGAAAAAATTTGGTGTGGCAGATACTCAATCTAGAAAGATTTGGAGAGAGATCACATCTTATATACCTTTCATCGGGTCTTCCGCTTTCTTTAGGGTTCCCTATCGGCGTTCTGTTGGCGATTACCAGGGAGTAGATTTGTAACCCAACGATGAAAAAGGGGAATTATTCTTCAAGGTCTTCAAGCAGGATAACGACAACCTTTCTCCCGGTTCATAATTTAGGGAGAAAAAAACGATGTGGCTTGGTTACCGCAGTGAACGATGTCAGCCTTACGGTACCTGAAGGAGCGATCTTCGGCTTCCCCGGTCTTAACGGTGCCGGAAAGACCATCACCATCCGGCTGCTTACCGGGGTTCTTACACCAGACTCAGGAACCGTTCGCATCAACGGCATAGATATCCATCGCCACCCGCTCACTGCCAGGATGCGGATGGGCGTCATTCCGGAAAGCAGCAAACAGTCCCTTTCTTGTTTTGATATCTGTACCTTATTGTATAGCTACAACCTTCGCCGCTTTTGTGTAATGGTATGAGGAATGAATCATGACCACGGGCAGATGAAGCGGGATTTGTTATTATAGACTCTTTCTGTATCAAAAAGGTCGGTAAAATTATCAAACACGCGTTATCAAAAAAAACAAGGATTATCTAATGAATTCTCAACGCCAGTCGCCAATAACTGGCGTCCAGCCGGGCATGCCAAACGATGTGACTAGTTTGTCCGTTACCGGACCATCCCAGACTCCGTTGCCATTCCTGTCGAGATACCAGGTACCATCTTTGTACACGCCTACCTTCGTCCTGCCATCGCCGTTCCAGTCTCCCGTTACCTGTGTCCAGCCGGGCGAGCCGAATGCGGTGACC
>Ga0315291_10011907_pt1 | contig 10575 bp, 11 predicted proteins | sample YL17G12_20_MG_FD_203070 | JGI IMG/M metagenome (GOLD analysis project Ga0315291, IMG submission 203070) | Sediment microbial communities from Yellowstone Lake, YNP, Wyoming, USA - YL17G12_20 | ecosystem: Environmental > Aquatic > Freshwater > Lake > Sediment | place: USA: Wyoming | collected... | reverse complement strand
CTATAGCCGGTGCCCCGGTCGCCGCCGAGCGCGATCCCCAGCACGCCCGGCGCGCACCCCTGCCCTTGCGCCCGGTACACCGCATCCAGCACCACCCGGCGCACCCCCTCCAGGTCGCGCCCGGCCTCCAGGGCGGCGTAGGGCAGCGCGTACTGTGTGCTCACGTTCTCGCTCCCCCCGCCCTTGAGCAGCAGGTCCACCCGCAGCACATCCTGCTCCCACTCCTCGAAGTGGAAGAAGGGGAAACCTGTGCCCAGATTATTCCCGCTGTTGCGCCCGCTCACGGCATCTACTGCGTTGGGTCGCAGGTAGGCCTGGCGGGTGGCCTCCGCCACCGCCGCTTCGATCTGTGCGCGCAACGCCTGGATTCCCATTCCTTGGGGATGGTGGACGTGAAAGATCGGTGTGCCGGTGTCCTGGCACACAGGCGACGAGTGGGCACGAGCAAAGGCCACATTCTCCAGGATGGTCTGCAACGCACTGGCCGCCGGTGAGCCCGGCTCCTCGCGCGCCAGGCTAGCCTGCAGCGCCGCCTCCACGTCCGCCGGCAGTTCAGTGGACGCCCGGCGGATCAGCTCGACGAAGGTCTCGGTCAAGTCATCCATATCCACATCTACGGCTTCGGAATCGCCAGGTCCCCCGGCCCCAAGTCCGAGAGTTTCAGGTTCGGGTGCGTGGCCTGAACCAACTCGTGGATGATCTGGGCGTACTTGACCTTCTCGCGCGCCTGCCAGGCCAGAAAGTCGGGGCTGGTCCATGGCCTGTACCAGGCGCCGGCCCCTGCTGCCAGCGCCGTCCCTGGCTCGATCTTAAAGTAGCAGGGCGCGCACACCCGCGCCATCTCTGCCCCCTCGTAGAAACGGTTGAAGCCCCCGAACGAGTCCGAGAGATAGATGTGCAGATCCAACGGAATGTCCACCGCCTGGCGGATGGAGGCCAGTTGCGGAAGTGAGAGGTCGCCCAGCGGGTTGAACGTGGAAGCCCCCAAAGACTGCAGCACTTTCCCTCCCGCGGCCGAGGCGTGACCTGCATAGATACTGACCTTGAACACCACGTCCTCGGGGATATCACCGCTCTTCTTCAATTGGTTGACCAGCCACAGCAACCCCTCGTCAATGCACAGAAACCCCCGGAACCCCAGGTCAATGCAACGCAGGTACTCGGCCACGACGTAGGACAGTTGGTCGGAACCCCGGTAGCGCAGGCCAGATAGGCCTCCCTCCGGCGTTGCCAACTGCCGCCCCACGTCCCACCCGGAGCGAGGGCCAGGCGTGATGATGACCTCTACCTTCGCCTCGGCCGCCATCTGCGCAAAGTCACGCAGCTCGGCGTCGTCCAACAGCGTGGAACCCATCACCGTAGAGATCAGGCGGTGGATGGGTATCTTGCGCTTTCCCATCTCGTCAATCAGCGCCTCCAACACCTGAGGCCGCTCCACGCCCGAAATCTCCATGCGGTAGTGGGCTCCATCGGGGAACCGCTTGGCACTATCGGGCAACTCGTAAGCGTCGCGCCCTGGGATCCCGACCTTCTCCAGCATCTTCTGGACATCGTGCAAGTTACGCATCACACCCCCTCCTTCTTTGTTTTCTGAACCCCGTTTTCGCAAGATCCGCATTCTGCATTCCGCATTCCCTACTCCGGCCCCACCAGCCACCGCCCATCCACCACCAGGCGGCTGTCTCTGGTGCTCCAACTCCGCAATCCGCAATCCGCAATCCGCAATCCTTCCACCGTCACCGCCATGCGCCCCAACTGCTCCCAGGCGGGCGTGAACACTTCGTAGGGGAAATACTTGGTCGCGGCATCGTAGGCGTCCACCATGTACAGCCCCCCCGGACCGCCGGCGTACTCGCCGGCGTCATACCCCACAACGATGAAGGTGTGCTGCCACTGCACGATATTAGAGGTCGCGCCGTCCGACGAAACCCAGGCCTGCACGCCGGGCAGCCGCATGTCGTAGGTGGCCCAGATGATGACCGGGCGACCGGCGGCCACTTCTGCCTTCAGCCCATCCAGGCTCCACTCCCGCCGGGCCACGGCGTCGAGCCCGAAACTGCGCAGGTTGGCCGCCACCGGCCCGGCGTAGACCCCATAACCTGCCGGCGGCATCGTCCCCGGCGGCAGGTCTACGTCGCCCAGAAAGCCACGGTTGGGGTTGTCGGACTTGGCGAGGCGGCGGAAGAAATCGTCCTCGGTGAACACCACTCCCCAGAAGGCCGCCAGGTCGGTCGCCGAACGAGACTCGCAACTCAGGTTGTGCTCCTGCGGATGGCCGACCAGCCCCTCTACAAACGCCGAGGGCGGCAGTTCGTCCGCATGGATAGGGCAAACCGTGAACCACGTCACAGCCCAGATGACGAACATGAGAAGAGTTAAGCGTACAACTGACCTGGCCACTATGCTACCAGTGGACATCATTTCAGTTCCATGAACTCCTCTATGCTGACTTCCGCCTCACGGATGATTGCCCGTACCGTGCCTTTACGTATCTTCTTGCCCTTGTGGTGGGGCACAGGGACAACACGACCATCTGAATCCCGCACCCAGAGTTCGTGGGAACCTTTGCCATGACGGTAGAACCGGAAACCCAGCCTATGCAGCCGCTTTGCCACCTCAAGATAATCCAGTTCTCTCAACCGGGTCATGCATTGACCCCCACTGGTATAGATACGGTGACCTGCATCTCAGATGTGAGCGTCACCTCATCAATCCGTGGGGACTCTCCACGTTCTGCCCGATAAGCCAGGATCATCTTAATCACGTCCACACAATTGAACAATGCTTCCTCGATTGTGTCCCCTTCAGCAAAAGCGCCCTGGATACTCGGACAGTGAGCCAGGTAGCCGTCGTTATTTGGCTCCACAACCAGAGAGAGAAAGGTGATCTTGGAATCCCGCATAACCCACCTCATGATATACCCAACTATAGTCTCTCTAGCGCCGCCGCGATCGCCCGCGCCTCCTCGACGGCGTGAGGGGCGGCGTCGTAGACCCCTTGCCCATGCAAATCGGCCTCGGTCAACTCAGGATTGGCGGAGAGATAGCCCAGCACCGGCACGGGGCTGTGCGCCTGAATGAAGGCCCAATCGCTTTCTCCACGCACCTTGTTGCCCACCGCGTAGACACGGTTGATGCCAATCTGCCCTGCCAACTCGCGCACGCGCTCCGCCGTCCCCATGCTGCGCTGACCCGGCTCGACCACGACCAGGAACGCGTCCACCGCCTGGGCCGTCGCCCGCCCCAGGTGTTCCACGCCGGCCTCCATGTCGAGGATCATCATCTCGTTGCGGTAGAGCAGCAGGTGAGTGACCAACGCTTTAAGCATGGCGCTCTCGGGGCAGATACAGCCAGCACCACCGGCCTTGACCGTGCCCAACCGGAGAAAACGGACGCCCCGGTGGGACACGCTAAGCCGGTCAGGCAAGTCGTCCACGCGGGGGTTGAGGCTGAAGAAGCCCCCGACCGTGCCAGGCTTGGCGCCCGTACGCTCATAGATCAGGTCTTCCATTTCGGACACCGGGGCGACCTGGGCAGCCAGGTCGGGCGGAAAGCCCAAGGCCTCGGCCAGGCCCCCGGCCGGGTCGGCGTCAATGGCGATGACGCTACGACCCTGCTCGGCATAAATGGTGGCCAGCAGCGCGGAGAGAGTGGTCTTGCCTACACCCCCTTTCCCGCTAATCGCGATCTTGTTCAACTGGGTCAATCAGTCACCCCCATCACTTTCCTACAATCGGTAGTGGTCGCGCCCGGATACCTCGCTCGTTTACACTGATCAACGCACCGGCCTCCAAATGCTTCTCAAAGTGAGTCAGCACTTCAGCCAGATAGCGGTTTACTTAGGCAGGGCGCATATCACCCAATCGAAACGTGACCACGCTGGGAACACTGGCTCGACTTACCGCGATAATCCGGCTAAAATCCAGATCATGCGTCAGGATCACACACCCCTCGGAGCGGGCCTTCTCAATAATCCCATCGTCGTTCAACTGCTAAAGTCCCTGTTCACGCAGGTGAACAGCATCATGCCCCCCGGCGCGCAGGAAGGCAACCGTACTACGTGCCAGGCCCATATCGGCAAGGAACTTCACGCTGGGGCTCCCATAGGGATGTAGACGACCTCCTCGGTCGCCCAGGCTGCGTAGCGTATGGCTTGCTGAATGTCCTCTGGCTCCAGGTCAGGGTACTCGTCTACAATCTCCTCGACCGTCATCCCGTTGGCTACCAGGTTGACGATGAGCGACACTGAAATACGCATTCCCCTGATACATGCTTTGCCACCAAGTACGTTGGGGGCAAAGGTGATCCGATCAAAACCAAACATGGCCATTTCCCCCCCGTTCATTGTACCACCATCTCCATCAAGTTGCCAACTGAAACTTATATCCATGGAGAAACGTAGATGCGGCGATGGGCCACCGCATCTAAGCGCCATTATCAAGAGTATGCCGGATTCTCCTCAGGCGCTTGTCTAATCCCCGATCCCTGATCACGCCCCGGTGGCCATCTCAACGAATTGGGTCAGGTCCATCACCCGCATGCGCAACTTTTGATTGCGGGCCGCCTTGGACAGGGTGCGCACGCACTGAGGACAGGCGGAAATCAGGACCGTGGCATTCACCTCCGCCGCCTGTGCCACCCGCCGCGCCGCCACCTCTTGCACCAGGTCCGGGTCGAACGTCTCCAGGTTGCCGCCGCCACCGCAACAGAGCGCGTGTTCCCGCGACTGCTGCATCTCGACGAAGGTGGTTCCCGGAATCCGGCGCAGGACCTCGCGCGGCGGGTCGAAGATGCCACTCTTGCGCCCCAGGTCACACGGGTCGTGATACGTGACCACGCCCGTACGCTGAGGCTCCGCAAACGGCAGTTGCCCCTCGACCACCAGGTCGCGCAGCACCTCCACTGCGTGCACCACCTCGAAGCCCAACGGTTCGCCGAGGACTTCGGAGACAGTATGGTGCCACATGTGATAACAGGATGGGCAGGTGGTGACCATGCGAGGGATGCCCAATGCGCGCACCTGTTCCACGTTGTGCTGGATCAGCGCTTTCGCCTGCTTCAACTGGCCTGCCATCAGCAGCGGAAAGCCACAGCACTGTTCCTGCTCACCCAGGGTCGTGAACCGCACGCCCGCACGGCCCAGGACGTTGGCGAACCCCTGCGGAATGCCATAACTCATGGGGAACATCGCCGATACACAGCCCACGAAATAAACCAGGCTCGCTTGTGGGTCGCGCACCAGCCCCTCTGGCTTGTGCGCCAGGTTGTCGGTCCAGGCCAGGCGCGCGGCGTTGTCCTCGCCGGAGACGTTATGGTGGGTGCCGATGCGTTCACCCAGCATACCCATGGCTCGCATGCCCTTGCGCAACGGTTCATCCTCGCCCAGCTTGTCGAGGCCGCTGACCAGGTAACGCTCCTGCATCACGTGCTGGCGCATGACCTCCACCAGGCGGCGCACGCTCAGGTTGTGGGGACAGTGGGCCGTGCAGGTATCACAGCCCAGGCAGCGCCAGATGCTGGCATCAGTGGCGAGTTGGTCCTCCAGCCCGAACTGTGTCAGCCGCATCATCTGGGCCGGACGATAGCGCATCGCCGGGACCGTGGGACAGCCGGAGGAGCAGCGCTCGCACTGATAGCAGAGATAGACGTTCTCGCCGCATTCCTGGCGAATTCGCTTCGCCATCTCGGTACTCAAAGTAATTGCCATACTTTAACTCCACAGCCTGTCATTGCGACCGATGTACTCATCGGCAATGTACCCATCGGCCTCATCCACGGAATCCTCCCACCTGTGGACGCGGCAGTAACCCCGCCCCTTCCACAATCGGCCGCACCGCCTCTTCCCACTCAATGGCCATGATGTGCACGCCGGCCACCCCTGGGATCTCGCGGATCTCCTGGATCTGCTCAATGCAGATCCTGATCCCTGCCTCCTGCCAGGCCTCCCTGCGCCCCTTCTTGTCCTCCTTGGGCATGCCAGCCACGGCCGCCTCCATCCGCTGCACGTACTCCTCCTGCACGATCATCCCTGGCACCTTGTCCCGCATGTAGCGGGCCGCCCCGGCCGACTTGAGCGGGCCGACGCCGGCCAGGATGTAGACCTTCTCGTGCAAGCCCATGTCTACCACCCGCTTCATGAACTCGCGGAAGCGCGGGACATCGTAGATCAACTGCGTCTGGCAAAAGTCAGCCCCGGCGGCGGCCTTCTTGGCCAGCCGGTAGGGGCGGAAATCGAACGGATCGCCAAAGGGGTTGGAGGCTGCGCCGATGAAGAAACGGGGCAGCAGCCCCTTGACCTCGTCGCCGCACTGGAAACGGCCCTCGTCCCGCAAGTCCTTGACCATGCGGACCAGCTGGATCGAATCCAGGTCGTGCACGTTCTTGGCCTGTGGGTGGTTGCCGAAACTCTGATGGTCGCCGGTCAGGCACAACAGGTTGCGCACCCCCTGCGCGTAGGCCCCCAGCAAGTCGGCCTGGATCGCCAGCCGGTTGCGGTCGCGGCACGTCATCTGGATGATCGGCTCCAGCCCCTCGCCCATCGCCAGCACCCCCGCACCGATGCTCGACATGCGAACGATGGCGGTCTGGTTGTCGGTGATGTTGACCGCGTCCACCACCCCCTTGAGGAAACGCGCCTTGTTGCGGATCACCTCCGGATCGGCCGACTGCGGCGGCCCCAACTCGGCCGTCGCCGCAAAGTGGCCCGCCCGCAGCACGCGTTCCAGGTTGCTGCCCGACTTGTAGCCATCCGTGTCATTCTGAGCGCTAACGGGTGTACCCACCCGCTGAATCTCTTGCCCTTCTGCCATGGTTCACCTCCGGGTGTACCCACCCGCTTCTGCCGTCGGGCTCGCGCCCGCTTCATCAGTAGCAAGCCGCAGGTCCTCGCGCACGATCTTGCGTGGGCCACCGTCCCGGCTCTTCGACCAGTTCTTGGGGGGCTGAATCTCCATCAACGCCTCGACCCGGCCCAGTTGGACCGCTCGATCCCAGATCAACTGCCAGGCACAATCGGTCTCCGGGTTCACCTCGCACACCCCCCTCTGGGAGCCGCCGCATGGCCCGTTAAGCAATTGCTTCGAACAACGAGCGATGGGACATATACCAGCCGTGATGCCCAGGATACAATCACCACAGGCCTGGCAGCGCTCCTCCCACACCCCCTGCTCCTCCGGCAGGCCCAGGAAGGTGGTGTTGAGGCCGGGCAGCGTGACGGTGCCAGCGAAGCGCTCGTTCATGGCCTGCACGCCGATGCCGCAGGCCAGGCTGAGGATGGCGTCATATTCCTTCAGCCGCTCTGCCAGCGGGTTTATGTACTCCCATTCGCACTGGCGCTGCACCGTGACCTCGTCTACGTCCACGGGAGAGCCGTCCAGCCTGCTCTTCATGCGCAATTCCGAGGCCAGGATGCCCACTTCCTTCTCGCCGCCGGCAAAGCAGACGGTCACACAGGTACCGCAACCTACCAGCAGCACCTTCTTGGCTTCACCCAGCAGTCTCACGATCTCCTCAAGCGGTTTCTGTTGACCAACAATCATGATGACCTCCGTCTGATTCCCTAGTTCCGTGCTTCGTGGGACCTTCCCGAGGCCGGACCTTCCCGAAAGCTCGACCTTCCCGAAAGCTCCCACCTTCCCGAAAGCTCCCACCTTCCCGAAAGCTCCCACCTTCCCGAAAGCTCCCACCTTCCCGAAAGCTCCCACCTTCCCGAAAGCTCCCACCTTCCCGAAAGCTCCCAGCTTTCGGGAAGGTAGTACACGACACGCATTACGCATTGCGCAACGGGTTCGGCCCCAATTCCCGCACCTTCTGCGTAAACTCCCTCATCACCTCTGCGAACTGCGCCCCCATGGCAGAGGACAGGTTCGCCATCGCCACCCGCTCCCCTCCCAGTCCAACCTGGTCGAGCAGGCCAGCGACGTACTTGACCCTGCGCTTGGCGTTGAGATTACCTTCCAGGTAATGACAGTCGCCTTCCAGTCAACCGGCCACCAGCACGCCATCCGCGCCACGTTCGAAGGTGTGCAGGATCTCCGTCACCTCCACGCGGCCCGAGCAGGGCACCTCGACAATGCGCACGCTGGGCGGATACTGGATGCGCATCCCCCCTGCCAGGTCGGCGGCAGCGTAAGCGCAATGACGGCAGCAGAAAGCCACGATCCTGAACTCGAAAGTCGTTTCCCCTTCCATCGCCTCATCACCCCCATTGAACCTTCCCCCCCCTCCATCCCCCCCGCTTGCGGGGGGGACAGAGGGGGGGGGAAGGTGGCGTACTCATCGGCCCCTCTCATCACCCTACCGCCACCTCCAACAGCGCCGCAATCTCCGCCTCCACCTGCACGTCCCGATAGCGGAGCAGTTGGATCGCCCTGGCCGGGCACTCGGAGACACACATGCCGCAGCCGTGGCACTGGGCCGGTTCGACGTAGGCCGCGCCGATGATGCCCCCCACCCCGTTAAAGTCGGCCCGGATCTGTGGCACATCGTACGGGCAGATACGCACACAGGTCAGGCAGCCCACACATTTATCCGTGTCCACCTGCGCCACGATACCACCGACCTCGAGCACGTCCTTGCTCAAGATCGTCATCGCCCGCCCTGCAGCCGCCTGCGCCTGCACGATCGCCTCATCCACAGATTTGGGATAGTGGCCCATGCCGGCCATAAACACGCCGTCGCTGCTAAAGTCCACCGGCCGCAGTTTCACGTGCGCCTCCAGGAAGAAACCGTCCAGGTCCACCGGTACCTTCAGTCGCGTCGCCAGTTCGTCCGCCCCAGCGGATGGCACCACCGGCATGCTCAGCACGACCAGATCGGGGTGCAGTTCCAGCTCTTCGCCCAGCGACGAATCCCACACCCTCACGGTCAAGGAATCAGGCCATCCTGATCCCTGATCCCTAGTCCCTAGTCCCTGATCCCTGATCCCTGCCCCCTCGATGACGGGCTTGCGATCGAACTCATAATGCACGAACACGACTCCCTGCCGCCGCGCCTCCTGGTAAAGCCGCTCCTTGAACCCATACGTACGGATGTCGTGGTAGATGATGGTGACCTGCGCCTGCGGGTTGGCCTGCTTGAGCGCCAGCGCGTTCTTGATCGCCGTCGTGCAGCAGATGCGCGAGCAGTACCGCTCCGCCGGCCCCACGCACAGAATCATCGCTACGGATTGGGCATTCCTTCCCGAAGGCTCCCGGGTGTACTCACCCGCGCTTTCAGGAAGGTGGTACAGGAGCGCCTCAAACTCGTGCTGGGTCACGATCCGTGCATCCGTACCGTACCCGTACTCCGGCCCCCGGTACTCCACGCCGCCTGTCGCCACAATCGTCGCGCCGTGGCGCACGCGGGTCTCCCCCTCGGGGCCGCGCAGGCGAGAGGAGAAATTGCCGACGAAGCCACTGCTCTCCAGGAATTCGCTCTGCTTATGGACGGTGATCTGAGCATGGCTCTCCACCCGGGCCATCAACTGCCGCAGGAACGCCTGGGGGTCACGCCACACCAATCCCCCAGTAGATTCCTCGCTTCGCTCCGGGTGTACCCACCCGCAATGACCGGTTTCCCAGTCTACCAGTTTACCAATATGCCACAGGCTGCCCCCCAGCCGCTCCCCCCGCTCGACCAGGTGCACTGGGAACCCCTGATCGGCCAGGGTCAGCGCCGCCGTCATCCCGGCCACCCCGCCACCGATGACCAGTGCCGCCTTCTCCACTTTCACCTCAGTCTTGCGAAGAGGCTCCAAGCGCAGCGCCTTCGCCGCCGCCATCCGCACCAGGTCCTTCGCCTTCTCCGTCGCCGCCTCCCATGCATTCGAGTGCACCCACGAGCACTGGTTGCGAATGTTGGCCATCTGGAACATGCCGGGATTCAGCCCTGCCTGGCGGATGCAGTCCTGGAACAACGGCTCGTGCGTCAGCGGCGTGCACGAGGCCACCACGACCCGGTTGAGCCCCAACTCCCGCGTCCGCTCGGTGATGTGTTGGATCGAATCCTGCGAACAGGTGTACAGATTGTGCTCGGCGTGCACCACCCCTGGCAGGGTCGCCGCGTACTCCACCACCGCCGGCACGTCGAGGAAGCCGCCGATGTTCGACCCACAATGGCACACGAAAACACCGAGGCGGGGTTCCTCGCCTGTGACGTCCCGCTCCGGCGGGTACACCACCTCCTCAGTACAAGTCCAACGGGCGGGGGCCAGCACCGCCCCGGCCGCCGCCGCCGCCCCACTGGCCTCGACCACCGACTCGGGAATATCTTTCGGCTCGCGGAACGGCCCCACGGCGAAGACACCAGGCCGGCTCGTCTGGAGTGGCTGGAAGGGAAGCGTGTGGCAAAACCCATGCTCGTCCAGGCTCACCCCCATCCGGCGTCCCAACTCGCGCACCCCCTGCGGAATCTCCATCCCCACCGAGAGCACGACCAGGTCGAATTCCTCCTCCGTGATTGAACCTTCCCTGGCAGCTTTCGGGAAGGTGGCATTATCCACGTACCGCAAGGCGAGATTGTGTGTCTTGGGATCTTCCGTCAGGTACGAAATGCGCGAGCGCACGTAGCGGATGCCATATCGCTCCTGCGCCCGGCG
>Ga0315291_10011906_pt1 | contig 10576 bp, 12 predicted proteins | sample YL17G12_20_MG_FD_203070 | JGI IMG/M metagenome (GOLD analysis project Ga0315291, IMG submission 203070) | Sediment microbial communities from Yellowstone Lake, YNP, Wyoming, USA - YL17G12_20 | ecosystem: Environmental > Aquatic > Freshwater > Lake > Sediment | place: USA: Wyoming | collected... | reverse complement strand
GTTGATCATGCCCAGGACAATGTGGTTATGGTCACCTCACTTCCTTTTCGCACTTCTCACATAGGTACCCTCTCTCTCCCTTCACTCTTCTAAGTGCCTTTGGTGGTGGTAGTTTGTACCCACCTGGAGACTCCATATGAATCTCCTCGTGGGCATTTTTACACCTCGTACAGATGAACCTTTTCTCGTTCATTTCCTTCCTCCCTTCTTCCGCCCTTGGCGGTTGTGGTGTTATGCCCATTATATCGCTATTGCGCTCCCCCATGCGGGTGTCGGAATGGGCAATTCATCGTCTATATATGCCCTTCTTTTGAGATTATTAGATCCTTAAATTTTTTTTTTTCTCTTTGTTGTAAGTTACAAATAAATCACTTTGTATAATCGGCCCACCCCCACCCACCTAGGGGTACGCAATACTGATATAATCGCCATAAATATATAACATCATATTTGACCCGCTTAAATCCTTCGAAAGTGTCCCTCCCTCGCAACTAAGGCCACAAAGTGTGTAAGTGCACATTTAAGTACGGGTGGCGACTTCGGCCATTAAGGCTGCCAAACGGGCCTGAAGCTCGTCCACTCCCATCTCGCTCAGTGGCTTCTCCCTTACGACCACTTTGGGCGCTCTGGGCACTTCGATGAAGTGGATCGAGTTCGCCATAGCCTTAATCGCCTCAGGGGTCTTACCCCTGGCCTTCGCTTGCCACGCGATGACCGAGGGCCTCATCGCCACGTCTACGATTTGGTCAACAGTAATGTGTTCAAAGGAGAACACCACTGTTGCGGATATTGATGCACCCTTGTCGTTCTCGACCGTAAAGGTGCGGCTGCGCCGTACACCGGCCATTGTGGTCTCGAGAATGTCCTTTTGCATGATCCTTCCTCCCTTCCGGCCTTAGCTGTGAGGAAGGGACACTCCCGAAGGACTATCGGCTTGTGAGATTCTCCCACCCGAAGGTGGGAGGGGAATTAGGTGTCGATATCGTCACATTCCCCAGAAGGTACTGTGTGGACCCCATCGTAATAAGGGTCCGAGCATCCCGAGAGGTACAGTTGATCATGCCCAGGGCACTCTATATCCCCAGCGCATGACCACCTCGAACACCCGACATCCTTCTGGATTCGGGTCACTCTCCCGCCAAGGGAGAGCCCCATCAGGACGCTGCCTCTCCCAGACCAGTGACACCTGTGTTCCATGTGGTTCTCCTTTCTCTTCGGGTTGGAGAACCCCACAAGCCCTTCTGCCATTCAGGCAGGACGATCTATTCAGTTGTCAAAGAACAAGGTCGATGTGCCTGGTCCCGTACCAGGTGGATGAACCCCACCGACAGCCCCATTGTACCACAATCCTCGAGTGGTGTCAATCCCCCCACTCAAGGCGGGCCTAGGGCGCAAAGCGCGCCAGAAAGTCGAAGGGGGAGAGTGGGCGCGGGTCTTTGAGTGTTGGACCTCTCCCATAATGTACCAAGAAGTCATTAATTCCGCTTTTCCACACATTTGCCACCTTGGCCACCTTCGGTGGCCCACCTTTGGTGGGCGGGTCACCGGGCGATACCACATTAACCGGGAATTCACTCACTTTGTTCAATCATTAAACGAAGTGGTGGGGCCGGGCCGGGCGGTTCTTCGAGCTGCCGAGTACCGGGATGCTGAAGGGTTGGGGTGGGCAGAGGTGGGGTGGCAGGATGGGTGGCGAGTGGGAGGGCGGGCATTAGGTTCTTTTTTTCCGTTGGGAGATAGTGGAGGGGTGGTGATGGTGGGGAGGTGTCTTGGTTAGGTGATGGTGGGGATGGGTGGGAGGGGTGGGGCCACACCTCGCATCCTCGAGCTCCTGGCGTCCTTTAATAAAGGAGGTTTCCTAATCACTTTGTTTAATCGTTAAACAAAGAGGCGAGAATCCGGCAAAAATTAGGCAAAAAATGGCTTGACTTTTCAAAAAATTTTTGATATCCTTGTACAAAGTAGAAGGAGACTACCTATGAGTACTTTGGAGGATCGCCCGCTCAACATCTATTCCTCTCGTGAGTTTGACCATCGCACGAATCCCAATGGTGGGAAGACCTCATGGGATCTTAAGAAGCTCCACGAAACCGCCCACGAAATTCTCAATCTAAAATCCCAAGGCTTTAATAGTGTTCAGATTGCCTCTACACTAGGGGTTACTAAGGAGACGGTAAGCTGTATTACGAACTCCTCGTTGGGCAAGGAGAAGTTAACGATCATGCGTGGCGTGAGAGATGGAGAGGCTTTTGACATTGTGAAGGAGGTCCAAGAGCGGGCTCGCAAATGCATGGCAGTTATTGATGAGGCCCTCGATGATGATATTCAGATTCCCCTTAAGGATAAAGCCACTCTCGCAATGAATACCCTTAAGCTTGGTGGGTTTGAGGCTCCAAAGAAGCTTGATGCCCGCTTTGCACATATGCATGCCCTTGACCCTGCAACTTTGGAACTTATTAAATCTAGAGCGAGGGAACTTGGCCTCGTTGTTCAGTCGTTGAACAACGATACCGTGGGCATTTCGTCCGTCAGCAAGAAAGGAAATGGAGATGGAAAAGCTAGTATTGGAGCGGCTGGAAGCAATGGTGAACTCAAACAAGCCGGGAGTTCTCAAGAGGATAAAGAGGCTTAAGGGCCGAAAGGCTGGGAGGCTCTTTTCGAACCTTCGACATGTGATTAAGAAGGCTAAGGAGGAAGCGAAATGAGCGATTTATTCTTTAGTATTGCTGGCAGGCCTGGAGCGACATTTAGGTTCGTGGCCGGAGACACAGCCGTAGGGCCTTGGGGTCCTTATCTTACTGATACTAGAGGCAAAAAGGCTGTTGCGTGCCTCCTTACTTGTGAGAGTAACGATGCCCGTTTTGCAATGGGAGGAACTATTCCTACCCAAGGAGCAAATGGGGTGGGGCATATCTTGGCAGACGGGGAAAGTATTCGGATTACTCACTCTTATGCCATTTACTCAGGCCTCATTATTAATGCCATAAATGGAGATGATGCCGTAATTCAGGCTACAATTGAGTATGAGGAATAAGATGAAAAAGCTACTTATCTTTCTCGTTATGATGGGATTCGCGCCTTGTGCAATGGCGCAACACTTCCCTGGGTCACCTTTTGGGGGTGCAGCCAGACATCTTTATGATGACCTCTACCTTAGCGGTCATGGTCTTTTTGATGATTTTGTAACCTTCCCTGACGACGATGTGGCACCCTCGGTAGCGGGCGGGACATTCTTTCTTACTGGAGGAGTCGGAGCCGATTTTGCCATCAATGACTTTACAAATACAGTAACGGGTAAGCCCTTCATCGTCATCATTAACGAGACCGTCACGGATATTGATTTTGCTGGAGCAGCCCTTTCTGGCCACGGGGAGTTGCTGCTTGATAATCCTCCCGTAAACACGATGCTACTTTGCATTGATGATGGGACGACTATTAACTGCTTTGTTTCACAGCCTACCATACTTACTCTTCAAACCTTTGTCTTTCCACTGAGTGCTGCACCTGCCCAGACTGAAGAGGGCTCAGCCGTCTTTGATACTGTCCTTCATGTTCTCACTATTGGGACTGGTGCAGGACGAATCTCGATTCCTTAAGGGAGTATAGTTGATGAAAACCTTTGCCCTTGCCCTTGCGCTTCTTCTCCTCCCGGTTAGTGCATTTGGGCAGGTGAAGACGCTCTATGTCGATGGTGCGAGTCTGGGTGGAGCTTGCAGCGATGCTGCCGGGAATACGAGGGCGACGAACAGCATCACGACTCCCTGGTGTACTATCGAGGTTGCGGACGGACTGGTTCTTGCCGGAGATACCGTACTAGTTAGGGCCGGGACGTATACAGTCGCTGTGTTTAGTCTTGATAAAGACGGGACTGCCGGGAACTGGATCTACTGGAAATCCTATCAAAGGCGATCTACTTACTTAGTTGGAATGGTTAAATTGAATGGGGACTACCTACAGTTTGAAGGTTTTGACGTTACAAACAACACAACTCCGGGGTCAAATACTGGACGAGGTATTTGGGCTCAGGCCAGTCATGCAAAGATCATCGACAATTACGTTCATGGGATCAAGCACGAAGCTATTTCCAGTGGATCAACAACTAATGCGATTACCGACATTGAGATCACTGAAAACCATGTATACCAGTGCCAATATGGGATAAGGACAAACGGGACCGAACAGCTTGTGCAAAACAACGTAGTGGAACGTCCCTATTTCTATTACTTGGATACGGAGGTCTCTGATTCTGATTACAGTAGATTCAATGGAAGTAATCAGGTATGGAGAAATAACTATTTCTTCGGGGCAGTTGATTCCGAAATACATCCAATAGAGCATGAGACCTGCGCTGGAGTAGATAATCCATACCCATGCTGTACGGGCGCTCATCCGACAACGAATGGGTGTAGTGCTCACGTAGATTGCTTCCAAACTTACGATACCGCAGTGGGTAAAGAGAATGTCCTTTTTGAAGGGAATACCTGCAAAAACTTCGATCAAGGATTAGAGTCTGCGCAAGAAGTTGACGAGGATTACTGGATAATCAGGAATAATGTGTTTCGGCAGAATCTTGCCGCAGGGTCTGGATATGGAATGATCCTTCATGGAATACAAAATATCTATATTTACAACAATACCTTCTATGACATTACCTATCGTGGAGTGTATGCAGTTACAACCTCCACGGTTGTTCCCGACTATATCTTGATAAAGAACAACATCTTTCATACTCTCGACAGAGCATATTCATATGAGGCGGCTGCAGCTAATTCGTTGGGAGCATATAACGACAGATACAACTGCACCGAGACTCCCCTTCCTGTTGGGGCTGGAGCGACCGACATCACATCAGACCCACTAATGGTCAGCCCGGCGACCGGGGACTTCAATCTTGTACCGGCCTCTCCTGCCAATAACGGCGGCAGTTGGCTCACAACGATCACTACTGCAACCGGCTCGGGAACCTCCTTCACCGTTGCGGATGCCGGGTACTTCTGGGATGGGCAGGGTGTGACCACCGGCGACGTGATTCGCTTTCAGACCAGCCTGGAGCGGCGAACCATCACGGATATTACGGGGAATGTGATCACTGTCTCCCAGAGTGTTTCATGGACAACAGGAGATGGTATAGCATATAACTTTACGGGTACGCTGCCGGACATGGGGGCCAAGGAGTACGGGGTTGAGCCGGGAACCTGCGCTCTCAGCACATCAGGTACGGGCCAAATGAATTTTGGTTCAGGTGGAACAGGTAGAATTGAACTCTCACAGGAGCCATAACATGAAGAAGATCATTTTTGCTATTGTAACCGTAGTCGTTCTCATTCTCTGGTTGGCCGTCGCATACTCTTATGCAGCTCCTTTCTGCGTATGCGAGAAGGGAGTTGGCGGCACTCCAACATCATACGAATTCTCCGGTGTGCCCTTGGTGCCCGTGATCGTTCCAGCCCAGGTAGATGGAAACTTCCGAATTGATCTTGTGAACCTTGCAGGCGGCACCTACACGATCCGGGTAAGGGCCCTTAACGACAGAGGGGTGAGTGAATGGAGCGACCCTTTTACCTTTACGTTGGATTCCCTTCCTGGGAAGCCAGGGGCACCCAGACTCTCGGTTCAATGACCGAAGTACGAGAGTGGATATGGTCCTCACATTGATAGGAGTCCGTAATGGACACAAGCAGCCAGGAAATAATTGTTTCAGCTTTTGCAGCAGCGGTGAGTGTAGTTGGACTGCTAAAGGGGTTTTCGTATGTCTCAGAAAAGAGAGGTAAGGAGAACGGAGAAACCAAATACGCCACGTTCAAGGATGTCCATACGCTTCGCAGCGAGTGGAAGGATATGTGCGACGAGAGGCATAAGTCTTTGTCCGACATGAGGACAGAGTTAAAAGTTGACACCGTTGCATACCGTATCGGACAGGATGTGAAGGGTACTGACCTGAACGTAAAGATAGACAAGATGCAGAAAGAAATCAAAGACGAGCTTGTCAAACTAGGTGAGAAGGTTGATGGCTTGGCTAGCAGTAAGAAAAGGATCTAGAGATGCTTCTTAAACCTGGTGTAAGCCTTGCTCGCCTCTGTCGGCCCTGTCGAAGGGCTTTGAATAAGCTCGATAAGGCGTATCCAGACTTTGTGATAACCTCCACCGACGAGGGACTTCATTGTGCCTCAAGTCTTCATTATGCAAATCAGGCCTTTGACATCCGCAAGCGAGCCTTTGGTGATTTGACCATTCTTGGTGGGGCGCTTGAGAGGATTTGTGGCCCTGCTTTTGATGTTATTGAAGAAGGTGATCACTTTCACATTGAGTATGAAGGAGAACGGAAATGATGCTGAGAAAGAAAACGAATATTGGTGCGATCCTGATTGGCCTGAGTGGAGTGGTCGAGGCCCTAAAATTTGCTGGAGTTCTCGACCCTGCCCTTGCCACTATTATAGCAACCCTCCTTGGGAGTGTTGGAGCAGGTTTTGGCGTGGCAGGGATTGGGTCGAAGATCCAGCGGGTTCTTGATAAATAATTGTTATCTTTGTTTACCAATTGAACAAAGAGGCCGAAATGTCCTCTCTTTTAGTTGATAACGATCTTGTCGATACCTTGGCTTTATGCCATAGGGATTCTCGCGCATGTGCGAAGGTGCTTTTTCCTGATGCCTTCCGTGCGCCTTTCTCGAACCTCCACGATCAGATGTTCGAACTTGTGGATAGTGGAGCCCAAATGGTGGCCATCGCTGCCCCTCGAGGTATCGGCAAGACCACGATCGCCAAGCTTATCGCAAATAAGGGCATCCTCTTCCGAGATGTGTCATTTATCATCTACGTCTCGAACTCCGCGACTATGGCTGAGATGCAGACGGAGAACCTTAAGAGGGAACTTATCATAAACCAGGAGGTTAAAACCCTTTTCGGAGACATAAAGGTCAGCGATTATGGCACGGAGATGGATGAGTCGTTTTCGAAGCTCGCTTGGGTAGCATATGGCCGCACTTTGGTGCTTCCTCGAGGGAGTGGCCAGCAAATCCGGGGGCTTAACTGGAATAATCACAGGCCCGAACTCATTATTATTGACGACTTGGAGGACAAAAAGGAGGTCAAGAACGAGGACATTCGCCGCGAGCAAAAGCAGTGGCTTCTCAGCGATGTAATGAAGAGTGTCAATCGTTACTCGAAGGAGTGGCGAATCATCTACATCGACACCCTAAAGCACGAAGACTCAGTGTTGCAAATGCTGCTTGATTCGCCGGAGTGGAAGAGCATTCGCCTCGAACTTTGTGATGAGGATCTCCACTCCAATGACGTAAATTATATGACCGATGAGGAGCTTGCCGAGGAATACAAGCGCCATGAGCAGAAGGGCGAACTTGATGTATTTTACATGGAGTACCGGAACCTTCCCATTTCCACTAGGGATGCAGTCTTCAAGGCCGAATACTTCAAATACTATGAGGAAGCTGATCTTCAGGCCAGCAAGGGCATTGAGAATGTAGTGATTGTTGATCCTGCCAAAACGGTAAAGGTTCATTCGGCTGAGAGTGCCATTGTCGGGATAGGGATTGATACTCAGTCTCAAAAGCTTTACATTCGAGACATTGTGCATAAGAAACTTTACCCTGATGAGATCGTCAACGAGATGTTCATGATGGCTGATCGTCTCCAAGCTCATGCGATTGGAGTGGAGACGACCTCACTTGAGGAGTTCATCAAGCAGCCGATTAAGAATGAGATGTCTCGGAGAGGCAAATATTATGAGTTGGTATGGCTTAAGGCTCGGGGTGGTCGCACTCAGCAAAGCGGGAAAGAGGAGCGAATCTCAGCCCTTGTTCCATACTATCGCCAAGGCTTTGTGTATCATAACGCCTCGTGCTGCCGCTCGCTTGAGGCACAACTTCTCAGCTTTCCTCGTAGTGCCTTGTGGGATGTGATGGATGCTACCGCGTACATCGTGGAGATGCTTGAGATGGGAGAGCGTTATTTTCAGCCTCCCGAGGATACTGGCGTGATGGAGGATGAGTATAAAGATATTGAGTATGAGAAGCCTATTGCGGATTGGAGGACCATCTAGTGGCTCTTCAAGAGTATTGGGTAGGATCAGTTGGACCTTTCTACTTCGATGATGCAGACCTATATCCTGGCACAGCCATTACGATGAAGGGCATACATTCTACTGGTACTATTTATGGGGATCGAGTGCAGAGTGCCACAGCTCCTGTTGCCCCGATAGATTGTGTGAGATTGATAGATTTGATTGGTGCAGCATTAGCAGCATCCTTTACGGATGCTACTGGCGCGAGGGCGAAAAATGTAACGTATCAGAATGGCCCGAATACATTGTTGGTGGTTCAGGTTTCGTTCACCCTTTCGGCATAAGGAGGTTTTATGAACTGCACAATCTGCAAAGATGAGATGGTTGCAGAGCATCTTGTGGTGACAAAAGATGTCAAGGAAGGCCATATCCACGTTCATGGTCCTATGGATGACAAGCCACTGATAAAGGAAATGTTGGATGCAGTCCATACGGAAGCTGGCATGATGGCGGTCGAATCTGCTAGGTGGGAGCCTGCAGGGATTGTTCCTCCCTATGTTTCCCTGTCCTCCACTTCGCAGAGGTTGGGGGATACCCTTACTGCTACTTGCGCGGTAAGGGATTTCAAGGCCGCATACCCGCACTGCAGGATCCACTTGAGCACAAACTTTCCTGAGGTATGGTATCATAACCCCTACATTGAGGAACAGCCTCTCGAAAGTAGCGATACGGTAGAGTTTGGGACAGGGTACCTTACGAACAAGAGCAACTTGTGGGACCTTCACCTTGCCAATGCCTTCCGGGTAAGCCTTGAAAAGCATCTTGGAATTATTATTCCGCAGGGTCCGATTAAGCCCGACATCTGGATGACTAAGGAGGAGATTGAAGCTCCCCCGAGGATTGAGGGTCCTTATTGGATCATAACTACTGGCGGAGAGCCTCAGTGGACTGCCAAAATGTACCCTGATGCTGGGTGGCAGGAAGTGGTGGATCTGCTTCCCGAGATCAAGTTTGTCCAACTTATGACCATTAATGACCCAAGACCCATTCTCAACAATGTGATAAACATGAAAGGTAAGACTAACAATGTCAGAGAGCTTTTCAAAATGTTTTACCATGCTCAAGGAACCTTGGGTCTCGTCTCGATGCACATGCACCTTTCTGCAGCCTTCGATAACCCCTGTGTCGTGGTGGCAGGAGCCCGCGAGCCTGAGTGGTTTACCCATTACTACGGCCACCAATATTTGTGTACGAATGGGTGCCTCCCCTGTGCAAGTGTGCATGCCTGCTGGAAGTGCGAAATCTTCTCCTGCAAGGAAACTCGAAAGAAGCTTGGGCTGGAGAGTTTTGAAGGTGCTACCCCTCCATGTGTAGCGATGATAAAACCACAGCAGATTGCTGATGCAGTAAGGAACTATTACGTAGGCGGGATGCTTTCTCTTGAGGAAAAGCGTAAACCTACCTTCTCGAATATTGTGGAAGAGGAGAAGGTTATCGCCCCTTATCGGGAGAAGAGGAAACCTCGGCTTGTTGTGGAGAGTAAGGTGGCTGCTGAAATCAACGTCCTTGCAAGCCTTTCCTCGAAGGGTGGTGGTGAGCAATCTGCGTGTAAGCTTGTGGAAACCCTCAGGGGAGTCGGCTGGAAGGTGAACTTTCATCCTTGGGATAAGGTTCATGCGAACTACAAGGATGCTGGAGTCTCTGAGGTTTCCTTTAAGAGTGGTAGAATGGCTACGGAGATGAAAAGGGATGTTCCACTTCTCTTTTACGCGAATGACCAGATCTTTGACTTCTGCGAGAATGCGAAACTGGAGGTCGAGAATTCGTCCCTTGTGGGTATAGCGATTAACTACGTCAATGGCCCCCTGCCTAAGTGTGAGTGGCTCTTAAACGGTAAGTTGCGTGCCGTATTCTTCCAAAACGAGGAGAAGCTTGGTGAGTTCCGATCGGATGCTGGCAAGGTCTTTGATCGGGTTAAGCTTGTGATTCAGCCGGGGGCCATTGACCTTGAAAGGTTCATGCACATAAATGTGCAGAAGCGGGATAAGAACGAACCACTTGTGGTTCTGAAGCATTGTGTCGCAGATTACCGTAAGTATGTCACAAAGCAGAGTGTTGCCGCAGGTAACCGCATCCATGTGTGGCAAAAGAAGATCGTCAAGGAAGAGGATGCGGTATTCTACCGAAGGTTTCTTAAGAAGTTTTCTAACATGCGGTTCGAGTTTATGGAAGCACATCGGGAGCTTAGGGAGGCCTTTCCTAATGAACCTCGAATGGTGTTTCATGAGTGGGATGCAATGCCAGTTGAAACATTCCTCGCACGTGGGCATGTCTACCTTTATCGAACTAGCAACTTGTGGCGTGATCAATACCCAAGGGTCGTTGGGGAGGCATTGGCCGCTGGATTGCCTGTTCTCACTGAACCCCGAGACGGTACGAAAGACAGGGTACAGCATGGCGATACAGGTTTCTACTGCATAGATTATGACGGGTTCGAATATGCCCTAAGGTTGATGGATCGTAAGGAGGAATATCGCCAGGATATGGGCTCAGCCGC
>Ga0315291_10011905_pt1 | contig 10576 bp, 8 predicted proteins | sample YL17G12_20_MG_FD_203070 | JGI IMG/M metagenome (GOLD analysis project Ga0315291, IMG submission 203070) | Sediment microbial communities from Yellowstone Lake, YNP, Wyoming, USA - YL17G12_20 | ecosystem: Environmental > Aquatic > Freshwater > Lake > Sediment | place: USA: Wyoming | collected... | reverse complement strand
CAGGGCGGAGAATTCCTGACGCAGTTTCCCCGGGCCGTCTCTCACGGTTTCGTCCTTGCGGATGGCACCGTAAATACCCTGGTGCATCATAAGAACGTCGCGGTCATGAGCAATTACTGGTATTACGTCTATCAAATCGTAAATCCTCACATAGACTCAATTTCCTTGATGTTAGCCCAGTCCCTGGATCGAGCCGGCTTTCAGGCTTTCGTCGTCCCGTCGTCTCAAACGGTGGATAGAACCCGGCTTACCGGTGTCTTCTCCCACAAATTAGGCGCTCATCTGGCCGGGTTGGGATGGATTGGCAGAAGCGCCCTGCTTGTTACACCGGAGCACGGTCCTCGCGTGAGGTGGGGTACGGTGCTCACAGATGCTCCGTTAGAAGCGGGAACGCCCATGGATGAGATGTGCCGTGACTGCGATGCATGTGTCAAAGGTTGTCCCGCCCATGCCTTTACAGGACAGGCCTTCGACAAACCCAGACCCAGGAGCGAGATATTCGCTGCTGAAGCATGTGACAACTATCTAAGCAAACGAGAGGCTCAGCACAGGGCTTGCGGCATGTGCGTCTATATCTGCCCGTTCGGGAAAAACGAGTAGGCAGATATTTTCCTGGCTGGTCTCCGCAGCTCGCTTTTCACCCCCGCATTCAATGAGCGGAATTTCTGTATAGCCTAGTTCAGATTGATGGGTGACACTTTACACGTCTGTAACACTGGGTATAACCTTTCACGTCATTGCGAGCCCCGACTTGTCGGGGCGTGGCAATCTCATTCCCCGCCAAGTTCACCGAGATTGCTTCGTCGCTATCGCTCCTCGCAATGACAAAAAAGGAGTGTCACTAGGGTATCGAACGAGTTCTCTGCATACCCGTCCTAGCTATGGTAATATTATGATCGACGGAGCCTTATGGCAGACATAGACAAGGTCAAACGGCGGATAGCAGAGCTGCGGGACATAATCAACCACCATAATTACCGTTATTATGTACTGGACAGCCCCGAAATCAGTGACGCGGAATACGATGAGCTGATGAGGGAGCTCAGGCAGCTTGAAGCCGAGCATCCTGAGTTTGTTACCCCGGACTCGCCAACCCAGAGGATTGGAGCGCCTCCTGTAGAAGCGTTCGGTGTCGTCGTACATCGGGACCCGTTGTTGAGCCTGGCTAATGCTTTTTCCTACGAAGAGCTGGCAGCCTGGCACAAAAGAGTAACCAACCTTTTGGGAGGCCGGCAGTTTGACCTTGTTTGCGAGCCTAAAATTGACGGGCTGGCAGTAGCTTTGACTTACGTCGACGGCTTGCTGGTGACAGGAGCAACCCGGGGAGATGGTTACCGCGGTGAGAACATTACGCACAACTTGAAAACGATCAGGAGCATTCCTCTCTCCGTGCCCAAAGACGCGCCGCCCAGATTTGAAGTCCGGGGCGAAGTCTATCTTCCTAAGGCTGGCTTCAAGAAGCTTAACGAGGAGAGAGCGAAAGAGGAGCTGCCGCTCTTTGCCAATCCCAGGAATGCCGCTGCCGGCTCGGTAAGGCAGCTCGATTCCAGCATTACGGCTCGACGTCCACTCGACATATTCGTTTATGGATTAGGTTGGGCGGAAGGTAAAGCGGTGCCCGACACCCACTGGGAAATCATGCAATACCTCAAGTCCCTGGGCTTCAAGATAAACCCCAATATTGTCCTCCGCCACTCCCTGGAAGAAGTGGAGAGGTATCATGAGAGCTGGGGACAAAGCCGGGAGAAAGCTCCCTACGAGGCTGACGGCATGGTAGCAAAGGTCAATTCTATTGCCCTCCAGGAGGAGCTGGGCACTGTGGCTCACGAGCCAAGATGGGCTATTGCCTATAAGTTTCCCGCCATTCAAGGCACCACAAAGCTAATTGACATCGGCATAAACGTGGGGAGGACGGGGAGCCTTAACCCTTACGCTATTTTAGAGCCAGTCCGGGTGGGGGGCGTGACTATCAGTTCAGCGGCGCTGCATAACGAGGAACATATTCAGCGGAAGGACATAAGGATCGGCGACTGGGTTGTGGTGCAGCGCGCTGGCGAAGTCATACCCGAGATTGTCGAACCTATTGTCAGCCGCCGCACCGGCAAGGAGAGAATCTTCCGTATGCCCGCCCGCTGTCCTGTCTGTGGCAGCGAGGTCATAAAGCCGGAGGGCGAGGCCATGCACCGCTGCACCAATGCCGCCTGCCCTTCTCAAGCCCTGGAGAGAATTAAGCACTTCGTTAGCCGGGGAGCCATGGATATCGATGGCGTGGGTGATAGGCTCTGCCAGGCTTTGTTCGAGGCCGGCTTAATCAAGGATTCCGCCGATTTGTACTACCTCACCAAAGAGCAGCTTCTAGGTCTGGAAAGAATGGCAGAGAAAAGCGCCTCCAATGTGCTCAATTCCATCACAGCAAGCAAGGACAGACCTCTAGCCCGGGTCCTCTTTGCCTTGGGAATTACCCACGTCGGTGACCAGTATGCGGAACTACTGGCAGAGCAATTCCACAGTATTGACCAACTGGCTGAAGCCAGCCAGGAAGAGCTTTCAACTATTCCCTCTATCGGCCCCAAGATAGCTGAAAGCATCGTGGCCTTTTTCAGACAGGAAGGAAACAGGCAAATCATTGAAAAGCTGACCAAGGCCGGGGTGAGGCTGGAAAGAGAGAAAGTCAACAAAGTAGGGGAGGGGCTTGTCCCCTCCCGACCTTTAGCCGGACTGGAATTTGTCTTAACCGGGAAGCTGGAGTCTCTCTCTCGCCCGGAGGCAGAGGTGAGAATAAAGGCTCTCGGTGGCAAAGCCGGCTCGGATGTCACCAGAAAGACCTCTTACGTGGTGGTGGGCGCCGATCCTGGCTCCAAGCTAGCCAAAGCACAGAAGTTGGGGATAAAGACGCTCAGCGAAGCTGAATTCTTGGATCTTCTGAATAAGGCTGAAGGCAAACTATAGAGACTTTCTTAACTCTCAGTTTATCGGAATCGCATTTACTAATCTCATTGGGCCGTAACGCTCTAGCCTCACTTCCAGCTTATTAGACCCAAGACAGAAGTCCCAAACCACGATAGTCCGGTTTCGCCAGACTAACAATCAGCAAGGCTGAAGACGGCTTGAGGCTGTATTGCAGGATTGAACAAACCGCTACATTGTGACTTGCTGGTCAAACCTCCACTTGCTGATTTCCCTACAGTTTCTCCATTTTGGCCGACAGCCTCTTCCGTGCTTCATCTCGGCTAGGTAGGCTGACTTCTCCGTCGCTCCAGCCATAGAGGCCCTCACCAGATTGAGTCAATATTGCATATCCCCAATCGTCGTCAATCCTGTCTTTGTATAGAACACCAAGAGAATGACGTACTCCATCTTCGTACCATTCTTTCTCATCTGCAACCATGAAACGTCCCATGGCAGGAGCAAGCGGAAAGGATTCAGACCTTCCTTTGGTTATTGGCACGAGACGATCGTTGGTTTGCACATCGTCTTTGCCACTTGGTTGTCCAGCGGGGTTTATGTGCGCAGCAAATGTCTTTTGTGTGTCCTTCACATAGGTTGCGAGATCCTTTGGTATCTGTCTTACCGTGCTTTCCGAGAAGCCAATTAAGGTAGTTAATAAACTCGCAACACGTTCAGGATGTGGGTTTACAACGTCAATGATCCTCTGTCTTTGTCTACCTGCAACCGCACGAAACAGGTCGATGGAGCGTTCGTCTGTGGTAGGGAAAGAATAGCCGATAATCACTATTCTGTCGGCGGATTGGAGTTCCTCTTCGGCTGCTTTCCACAGAGGATCAAGGACATACGCAAATTCATCATACGTTTTGAATAATACGGGAGCGACAATCAACGGCATCAAAGGCACATTTGTCTCTGGATGATTCGGAGGAAAGAAATAAGAAAATGGTTGATAACCAGTACGCCATCTATCCTTGTAGCAGGGATAATAAACACCAGAATCAACCATGCAAATTGGGCGTGCAAGCGGGTCTGGAGGCTGAGGAATCGATTTACCCACCCAAGAACCAACGTTAGCTCGGAGCTTGATACCCGCACCTTTGGCTACAGGATCAAATTCATACTCCCAGCCTATCGTCGCGGCATTCTTGGTGTCATTTGGCGTTATCATGCATCTCTCTCCGGTATCTAGTCTCCAGGTTAGGTAAGGAACCAGCCAATTGGCGGAACCATGCAGTTTCAGAAGTTTGGGCCTGACAGCACTTGAGACCGGTTCCTTCCAGCCCTTGTCATACAGTTTCAAGAACGAAACTCCATATCCGTCATCTGGCTTCCAATTGCTTACTGACGCCAAGCTTCGGTCTAACAAAGTGTCCCAATTGAAAGTTATGAAAGCATCCTGGGGGTCAGAACAAGTGAGAATCGCGGAGTACAGCCTCGAGACTGGGCCATTCTGTATTTCGTTCAAAACATGGGAAATTAGAAAGAGCATCTCGTCGTAGACTCTTATTGATTGCCAAAAACGAATAAATGGGTCAGGTGAATCGACCTTCGACAATTCGGGGCGCATTGATGCCATCTGTCTAACTTGGATATCTAAGTGCGTCATGAATGTTTCAATGTCTTGGTTGAACCTGTTGAAGTTGTCATAAGACAGGCCATAGGTATCCCTGACATGATTGAGCAAATCGCCAACTCTAACTTCTAAGTCATTCGATATCGCCAGATCTTTATACGTCCGAAAGAAACCGCGGGCAAGTGGGGGACAAACCCTCGTCGGAGATTGGTCATAAGCGTGGGAAGCTCCGGCACCAAAGATATATGCCGTCTTCATTCGTGAAGCCCCCGCTTCGCCGCAGGGAATCCCTTGTAGGTTGGTGGAACCATTGCGAAATGAGAATGGCATCTAACTGACAAATCCAGCCGCCTTTTGCCCCTGCACAAAATCTTCAAACTCAAGCTTAAGGTCCTTTATGAGCATGCCGTCGCTGAAATGCTGGTAAGCAAACTTGACCAACAGGCGCAGTGTTTCTGGAGAAAAGTTGGCGTTCAGAGACATTTCCGGTTTAGCTGAATACTTCCTTAGGCGATATCCTGCAAATGTTGGCTCAGGCTCTTCAAGATCGACGTCGTCTATAACGGCGCCCTGGAAGACTATCTTCCCTGTAACCTTTGATATCTCTGTACCAGGAAACGGCATGACTGGGAAGAAGGCAACGTCCTTAAGCCCAGAATGTTTGAGCTCCACCGAATAATTAATGGTGTTGGTGAGTTGCGCCCAGGTCTCTTCAGGAAAACCAAGCATGAAAAACGCCTTTGTAGAGATTCCGAGTTTGTTTATCAAGGAAATGGTGTCTAAGGTCTTCGCCAAGTCGAGATTCTTTCTAATGTATTTCTGAATTTCGGGACTTCCGCTTTCGACACCGAGGTCAACTTCAAAGCACCCTGCTTTTGACATCATCTCAATGGTAGCTTTGTCCAGTAGGTCAGCTCGTACTTGGCACTTCCACCCTGTGGTCCAACCTTCCTCAACGCTCATATCACAAAAGGCTCTAATAAATCTTCCGTTTTCGTGGGAAAAGTTATCGTCAACAATCTGTAGTTCGTCAGGTTTATATCGGGTCAGCAATTCACTGACCTGCGAACGAATCACGTTGACCGGGATTTGGCGGACCGATCTTCCCCAGCATTCTGGCACAGAGCAGTAAATACATCGAAACGCGCACCCTCGAGACGTATGTATGTAGATTCGTTTCTTAATCGCGAAGTATCGTTCAAGGGGGAGAAGATCCAAACGCGGGAGTGGCATGGCAGCCAAATCAATGAGAACAGTGTTTCTCCGCCCTGATATCTTACCAGACTGTCGTGAAAACACTCCGGGGACCCCGTCTAGTGAGTTGTTTTGCCCTTCAAATAACGACCTTACAAGATCAAAAAATGGTATTTCTCCTTCGCCGACTATGGCGTAGTCAATATCTCCGGTCGACAGTGTGTGTTCAGTTGCTAGAGAAGCGTGGGGCCCTCCGCAGACGATAATAATGTCAGCACGAAGCCTTTTTATACAAGCTGCAATTCTGTGCACTATGTGGATGTTTGGTGACGAAGAATTGAAACCAATCACTCTGGCCAATGTGCCCCTTGAGAATATTCGGTCGACCGTACCGAAGACGCCTAAATTCTCGGCGTAAGAGTCGACTATGCTAACCGAATAACCACGCTCAGCTAAATACGATGCTACGCATACCAATCCTAGTGGCATGTTATGGTCGTAACTAAGATAGTCGTCGCCAGGATGTGGCACTAAGGACGAGGGAGTGTTGACCAGTAGTATCTCTTCGGCTACCTGTTTTCCCTCCGCGGACCTATGGCGCCGCATCAGAGTTGCGTCCAACGAGGAGCTAGAGTTCCGGGACCCACCGATTTCAACCAAGTGCCCTTTGTCCAACAATATCCGTCCCACCTGCGCGATGGTTTCAAACCAGCTATCAAATCAGCCTACTCGAACTCAATCACAATGGCAATTGCTGTTGCGATCTCATCCAGAACTGACGCCCGAATCACACCTAACTTAGTCATGAAACGTTCATAGCTCACACATCTGACTTGGAGTGCATCGGCTGCCGAATCATGGTCAAGCCCATTGATATCATCGGCTACGATTTTGACCATCCATTGGGCGTTTGAGAATCTGTCTTGCCAAGTGGTGAGAGGCACGACTAGCTTAGTTTTCAGCGGGTTAAATGAATCTGTGCTTATCACAACTGCCGGACGCAGTTTTTGTATTTCATCTCCTTTTGTTGGATTAAATTCTACGCGCCAGACCTCGCCACGTAAAGGAACTGTGATGGATGACTGCGCAACACCTTCAGTAGTCATTGATTTCTTCCTCTGTGGTCAGGAATTCCGCTTCCTTTTCGTAGTATCCCGCCAGCAGCTTAGCTTGTACGGCGAGCTTCTTTCTGCGTTGTTCCATCGGTAGTCCCAAGAAAGCACGGCGCTGAACAATATTGCGAGGCTGCTGGACATCAATGCTTGCACCTAATATGCGCTCTGCTTCTTCTTGGCTAATCGCGCCTTCTCCAACCAAACGCGAGAGATTCCTCTCAAGCCATTGTGGGGTTTCTGTTGGCAACTCGTCAGGCTCCTGTTTCTTCCAGCCCTGCTTACCAATGTACACAAACCACCTCCTGTAATAGGAATCGTTGATAATACCGAGGTCACGCATTCGACGTACTAAGGCTTGAAGGCTTATTCCAAACTGTTTCTTCAAAATCAATAGTTCCGAGATGTGGACGTAGGAACGCCTAGCTCCCACTTCTCTTATCAACCGCTCTGCAGGAACCAAAAATGCCGATGCGAACCGGAAAGCTGCTTGTTCCTCATCAATGTTCGAAGGGATTCTTAAGACCGAGTGTCCTAATTCGTGAGTTAGGTTAAGTCGTTGCCTTTCACCAGAAACTCCTCGCCGAGTAACAAGGACGCCAGCTAATACATTCCCTGAGGTATCGCGGCCCAAGGCCGAAATGCCGTCGAACTTCTCATCAGCTTCAATCGATAGAACACAAAGCTGATGCTCTTCTAACGTGCCTACCACACTACTTATTGGACTTGCGCCGAGTTCCCATAGCTTTCTAATTTCATTAGCGTGACTTTCTGTATCTTCGAGCGAGGAAATGCCCAGTTGGTTCCAAGGTAAGAAGTCTGGTTTGCTTTGTCCAACGAGAGTTTGTACCCTCACTCTGTCTTCAAGACACTGAGTAACAACGCTTTTTACCCTAGCTTTTTCTCTCTCCGGTAAAGAGGTCAACTTACGATAGGCAATAAACTCAACAGAAATGTTAGAAGGTGAAAGTAGGTAATTCGCCTTTACGCCAAGGGCGGCGCTCAGCCTCGCCAGCACAATTGGTGAGGGTTGGGTCAGATTTTGTTCGTATTTAGAAAGAGCTTGTTTGGTGACAATCCCACCCATTTTCTGTGCCAAAGCATCAAGGGTCAGATTCTGCGCCAATCGAAGTTGTATTAATCGCTCACCGATCATCGCTGTTCTCTAATCTCCTTAGTTGACAATTGTAAATAATTCTATGATTTTTGTCAACCGCCTATCGGAGAATCGTCCCCGCCCAAGATTCAATTCTCAGGTGCAATGTAATTAGTTGTAATCTACCAACTATTAGCTTACACTGCAAAGTGTAATAGTTGCCGTGTATCAACTAATAGTATAGAATAGACTCGTGGACAATATTCAAGTACCGGTCAATTTGTACAGCGTGTCCCAAGCCCTGACGTTCCTAGAAGGGCTCGGACTAAAGATGTCAGATACGTGGCTACGAAAACGAATGAAGGCTGAAAAATTAGATATTTACAGAGTCGGCAAGACAGAGTTCGTGACCGAGACTGACCTGTATAGGCTCTCCTTATTGCCGAGAGCGAAGCCCGGCCCAAAAAAGAAAGAAGGACTTGGATAATTTGTTGCCGATCAGAAACATGGGCCATGGCAAGCCCATAATATATTTCATTGGTTTATCAGCAAAACCGGACTGTGACCATCTTTCTTCGCAAACCTGTACGGGAAATGTTGTTGAACAAATTATCCACGGCCTCCCAGACGTAACAAGCGTTAAAACGAATCTCGTAAGAACCATACCACTCGACCAAAGAGGCAAGCTTCGCTACCCCGACTCTGCCGAAATGGAGCAGGGCTGGAAGGATCTGCAGAACGAGATCAATCAGATGTCTCCCCACCTTTTGGTAACCCTGGGACACCAAGTCTCCTTTTTCGTTCGAACACAAATGGGCGTTCAACCCGCGAAGCCGCAGCTACCCGCTGACTTTTCGTCGAAAACATACTTATCACAATCGAGACCATATCTGCTTTCGGTGCATCACCCATCTTTTGTCTTCGTCTACAGAAGGAAGTACATCGCCAATTACGTTAGTAGCGTAATTCAATCAATCTCGTCTCTAATTCTTAGGTGAACCTCTGGGAAAATCGATTCCTTCCTAGGTTCGCACCTACCTATGGATCGCTGTTTAAATTTGCTTCTCTAGCGGCGTTATATTTGTCACAAACCTACGCCGCCTGAAGGGAGGTATGTTGAAACCAGACATCCTGAGCAAGCTAAAGAATGCATGGTTCACGTCCGCTTGCCCGAAACCATGCACAAGAAGGTGCGTATCCTGGCTGCCGAGGCCGGCCAGACTATTCAGGACTAGGTTTTTGCTGGCGTAAGAAACGTAGCACATCAGCGTCTGGCACCGATATTACTGTCCGGTGGCCAAACAACTGGAGTGTTTGTGCAATTTGTCGAATTGCACAAATGTCAAAATTGTTGGGTCGCTCTTCGCTAAATCGCTGTTCACCGCAGCATCCGACCACTAACATCGCGCTGGCCTGCAACCATTTGCGGTCTGCCAAAGGCAAGTATCCTTGAGGCGTATTGACAGCCCTTCTAAGTCCCCATATGATGTATCAAAGGTGAAGGAGGTATGAAGTGATTTTCTGGGATGACAAGTATGACGAGTATAGAGATACAAAACGCACTCTAGGCATACGAGATAAACAGATTCTATATGATAGAGCCAAGGGAAGATGCGAAAATCCTGCCTGCAGAAAGAGAATATCAATCATTGAAATGCTACCTGGCCACAAAAAAGCATGGTCAAAGGGTGGCAAAACCACTTTAGCCAATAGCGTTTGCCTATGCTACGCATGCAACAAGAAGCAAGGAACGGATAGTTGGGCTGTTTTTTTGAAGAAGCAGGGGTATGAGGACCCCAAAGTAAAAATAAAACAAGGCTTAGAAACTCTATCTATCAAGCAATTGAAATGTCTTGCTGATAAACATCACACTAAGGTAAGGGGGCAGGTTGTCGATGATTGGGGTGACTCATACACAACATCGCCTACAAAGAAGCAATACATCGCTAGGCTGCCTGGAATAGTAACGGTCAAGGAGTTAGGTTCAGTAGTAAGAACAAAACAAGGCTTGGAAACTCTATCTCTCAAACAATTGAAGTATCTTGCTGCTAAACATCACATTAAAGTGATGGGGCAAGTTGTTGATGATTGGTGGGATGGCTCATACACAATAGCACCTACAAAGAAGCAGTACATCAACAAGCTATCCGGAATAGTAACAGCCAGGGACTTGGGCTCAGTTCGCAAAGAAGCCCCTCAAGTAGCCAAGAAGAAGAACAGGAGGACGAGGTCAATAGCAAGGTAACAATCAGCCAGAATGTTACTTTTCTCGGTTGACTTGCTAGCGTGCTCGATAACCATTACATACGTCGCAGTCGCAAATGATGCCCCGCTTTAACCCTCACTCTCCAGGCGGTTTAAGCTAGCGAGGTTTATGCAGCCTTTTCAAAATAGGACATTCTAAAGCGGACAACACCGCCACGCTATTGAGGCGGCTGTCTATTCCTCAGCATCATTCCCACAGCCTCCAATCTCCAGTCCCCACTCTCTCCACTGTATCTCCAATGTATCTTATACTAATCTCAATGAGTCTCTAGTATCGTTAACGTGTCTCCAGTCTTTATGAACACAACAAACTCCACAAACCCTATGAACTCAATGAACTTTTCGGAGATGAGGTGACATTTTCCCCTTGTTCGAATGAAGAATTCA
>Ga0315291_10011903_pt1 | contig 10579 bp, 9 predicted proteins | sample YL17G12_20_MG_FD_203070 | JGI IMG/M metagenome (GOLD analysis project Ga0315291, IMG submission 203070) | Sediment microbial communities from Yellowstone Lake, YNP, Wyoming, USA - YL17G12_20 | ecosystem: Environmental > Aquatic > Freshwater > Lake > Sediment | place: USA: Wyoming | collected... | reverse complement strand
CACCGTGAGTTGCGTCACACCGGCGAGACGCCGGTGCCACTGTGTTGACGCCACTTTGGCCCCTAATCGAACGGTATTAGGCCTTGGCCGCACAGTGGCTTTTGGGGCCCCACGCTTCCCCGACTTCCCAACACGCACCGGCAGTTCCCAGAGGAGATCCCAGATGACCAGTCGCGTCCACCGCATTACGCGTCGTGAGTTTGCCAGGGGCGTCGCGGCGGCGGCCGCGGTGCCCGTCATTGTGCCGAGTTCCGTCTTCGGTTCCCAGGACAGGGCCGCCCCCAGCGAGCGGATCACCGTGGGCTTTATCGGCTGCGGCAAGATGGCCAACGATTACCATCTGAGCACGTTGCTGAAATTCGGCGACGTGCAGGCCCTGGCGGTCTGCGAGGTCGATACCACCCGCCGCAAACACGCCAAGAAGCGGGTGGAAGACGCCTACGCCAAGAACGGTTCGTACCGGGGCTGCGACGAGTACACCGACTTCCGCGAGCTGTTGGCCCGCGGGGACGTCGATGCCGTCTGCATCGCCACGCCCGACCATTGGCACGCCATCCCGCTGATCGAGGCCTGCAAGGCCGGCAAGGACGTCTATTGCGAGAAGCCGCTGACGCTGACCATCCTGGAGGCCAAACGCTGCATCGACGCGGTGCGAAAACACAACCGCGTGATGCAGACCGGCAGCCAACAGCGCTCGAACGTCTTCGGCCGCTTCCGCGAGGCCTGCGAGCTGATCCGCAGCGGTCGGCTGGGCACGATCAAGACCGTCAGCGTGGGCGTGGGCGGGCCGAGCCGCTGGTGCGACCTGAAAGAGGAACCCGTGGAGCCGGGCCTGGATTGGAACATGTGGCTGGGCCAGGCGCCGATGCGGCCCTACAACTCGGTCCTCAGCCCCCGCGGCGTGCACAACCATTTCCCCGCCTGGCGGTCCTATCGCGAATACTCCGGCGGTGGACACACCGACATGGGCGCGCACCACTACGACATCGCCCAATGGGCGCTGGGCATGGATGAGTCGGGACCGGTCGAGATCATTCCGCCCGAGAACCCCAACGCCCAGGGGGCACCCGGCAAGGGTGTGAAGTATGTTTACGAAAGCGGCGTGGAGATGACCCACGGCGGGCCGAGCGGCTGCGTGTTCGTGGGCACCAAGGGCCGGCTGCACATCGATCGCGGCGTTCTGACTAGCGACCCGGAAGAGATCGTCAAGCAGCCGCTGGCCGACGACGAGGTCCACCTCTACCGGTCGCCGGGCCATCACCGCGATTGGCTCGACTGCATCCGCTCGCGCAAACGGCCGGTGGCCGACGTGGAGATCGGCGCCCGCTCGGTGACGGTGGTCCACCTGGGCAACCTGGCCTACTGGTACGGCCGCCGGTTGCGGTGGGACCCGAAGAACTGGAAGTTCATCGGCGACGACGAGGCCAACGGCTGGCTCGACCACCAGCGCCGCGACCCGTGGCAATTGCCGGAGGTCTAGATGGTCTTGCACGATTCCAGGAAGCAAGTGGCACCGGCGTCTCGCCGGTGGAGAACATGGATAGACTCAGGCCCCGCGAAACACCGGCGAGACGCCGGTGCCACTAGGCTGTCTGATCGCTGGCACACCACTTGAATCGTGCGCCTCTGTTCAGCGTTTCACCCGCAGGTGCTTGTCGGCGAAATCCAGGAACACCTGCCAGTCTTCTTTGCCCATCGAGTGCTTGCCGGGCCGGATGTAATAGCCGAGCTTGCTGTCGATCAGCTTTCCGGTCTGGGGCATGCGGTCGGCGTCCAGGCCGCCGGCGTCGAGGAAGCGATAGACCTTGTCGGCGGCCTGGAGCATCTCGAACTGGCCCGCCGGATTGGCCCAGGTGTCTTCTACGGCGTTGGTCAGCAGCACGGGCCGCGGCGCGACCAGGGCCATCAGCGCGTGTTGATCGAAGGGCAGGCGATCGACCTGCTCGTTGAACTTGGTGAACTCGTCGTTGAACCAGTGGGGGAAGCCGGTGTTGATCTGCTTGACCGATTCACCCACCTTGCCCCGGCTGGGGGCGGTGCCGCCGCAGCCGGCCTGGTGTGGGATGGCCAGGGCGATCCGCTCGTCGAAGGCCGCCGCCACCAGGGCCGTCTTGCCGTTGCGCGAGTGGCCGACTACGGCGATGCGGTCCTTGTCAACGTCCGGATCGGTGACCAGATAGTCCACCGCGCGGTGCAGCCCCCAGGCCCAGGCGGCGATCGTTCCCCAGTCGTGCGGCCCCGGTTTGGTCTGGCCTTCCTTGAAGTAGTAGGGGTGGACGCCGTCCGTGAAATCGGGCCGGTCGGGATCCACGTCGCCGTTATAGAAGGTGGCCACGGCGTAGCCTCGGTCGATCACGTACTGGATCGACCACACGCCGACCTGTGTCCCACGGCCGGCGTCGGTGGCCCGGTTGTCTTTCACTCCCGGACACGAGTCGCGCATCGACGACTGCGGCAGGGCAACGTCTGGGGCTGTGACCAAGGTGTGGTTGCCGCAGAAGTTCAGGCCGAGGAAGACCGGAGCGGGTTCGGTCCGCTTGTTGGGGATCACCAGTAGCAGCTCGATGCTCGGCGCGCCCTTGGGTCCGAACTTGATGGTCACCTCCTTCTTGGTCGCCTTGCCGCCGAAGAACTCCCGATCGACCCGCTGGACGACGGCGTCGATCCGTTCGGGGGCGGGCGGGAGGTAGCCGTACATGTAGTGCTGAAACAGGGCCTTCAGCTCGGGCCGCCGCTGCTCGTACCACTGCTTCGCGGTGGTCACCCGCTGTCCGTCGAACATCACCAGCGGATCGGGCAGCTCGGGATGGGAGGGCAGGTCGGCCACCGTGGGGAATTTCTCGGCCGCCGAAAGGGCCGCACACGCCAGCAGCAGGACGACGAAAGGCAGCAGGTGTCGGCGTACAGAAGCTTGCAGCATCTCGCGATTCATGGTAGGAAAGCTCCTTGTTCAGGGCTGTGGGGTCCGCAGCGATTGACCCGGCAAACACGGTGGACCGCAGCCTACTTTTTCACGCCCGCAGCCGGATCTTTGGCGTCGGCTCGTACTCGATCACCGCCGGTTGGCCATCGCGGGCGATGGAGAGGCGGGCGGACTGGGTGACCAGCTCGTTGATGAAGCTGTTGGCGGGCGTGGCCAGGATGCCTGGGGCTCGCTTGACCTGTTGCGACGCCCCGACATTCCAGCGATGGGGATTCGGGTTCACCAATCACTTAAGAACTCCAGCCGATCGCACACGGCGTCCGCGTCCAGGGTGCCCGCCAGGTGCACCAGTCGGCGAAGCAGGTCGCCAATGGGCCTCTGGGTAGAGACGATGATGCCGGCGTGATCCCGGCCCTGTTCGATCCATCGGCTGTGGAGGTCCGCGAAGTGGGCCACGTTAAAGGTGACTAGGACTCGCCGTTGGTCGGCGGCCCACTGCAACTGGGATTCGTCCGTCTCGCCCAGGCGGCCGACTTCGCGCGTTGACACTGCATCGAATCCCGCTTTGGACAAGGCAACCGCGATCACCCCGTAAACATCTTCATCCGTGAAGAAGCTGGCTTGGCCCATCAGGGCGATCCTCTGTGAGCGTGCGTTGTCTTGACGGCGGCCTCGTCATCCGCCGCTAGGTCGGCCTCGATTTCGTCGATGTGATCGTAGGCATAAGCCAATGCATCGTGTACGTCGGCGGGCTTCAGCGGCGCATACTGCTGGACGATTTCCTCTACACTCATCTCCTGCCGGTAGCAGCTCAGAATCGTGGCGACCCGAATCCTGGTCCCCGCCACCACGGGCTGCCCACCGCAGCGGGTCGGGTCCTTCTCCACGTTGCGATAATCCAGCTTCGGCATCATATAGGCTCCTGGGTCTTGGTCAGCGGCGAACGGTCACGCGCAATTATAGGTCCGCCGACAAGACCTCGCAATCCGGACAGCTCGTTCATGCCCGCAGTCGCACCCCAGGTGTGGGCTCGTAGCCGATAGCAGCCGGTTGGCCGTCGCGGGCGATGGAGAGGCGGGCGGACTGGGTGACCAGCTCGTTGATGAAGCTGTTGGCCGCGGTGGCCAGGATGCCGCGGGCGTCAGTTTCCGCCAGGATCTTCTGCCGGGCCGTTAGCGCCACTTCTCCTGACAGTCCTAACGCCGCTGTATTGACGTGCATCGCTTCAAGCACGATCGCCTCGATCGACTCGAAGCCGTAACCGACCGGCTTCAGTCCCTTGCCTTGCCAGGGTACCAGGCGGAAGAAGTCGGGGCTGACGAAGCGGAAGGCGGCCCCGGAGCGGTGGTCGATGTAGCCGTGGCTGACGCCCCGAAACTGGTCGTCGTGTTCGAGGACTGCCCCGCAGTCGGGGCCCTCGCAGTACATCACCAGGCACTGGTCATTCATGCCGGCGCCTTCGTCGGGATAGCCCAGCCCGTCGGTGACGCTCAGCAAGGCCCCGTTCTCCCAGACCACCCGGCCGGCCGACCACATGTAGCCGACCTTGCCGTTGGGGAAGGTGCCCTCGACGCCGCGGACCGAGACCTCGACCGGGCGGAGCCCCGTGATGAAGTAGACCAGGTCGACGTAGTGGCAGCCGACGTAGGTGAACGGGTCGCTGTTCTCCTTGGTGAACCAGTTCTGGAAGTTCGAGTGCCGGTAATAATAGGGTTCGATCATCTTGGCCTCGCCGCAGCGGAACTCGCCGAAGCGGCCCGCGCGGTATTGCCGGCGGGCGTCCAGCGAGCGGCGGTCGAACCGCTTGTGATATTCCACGGCGACCAGCAGCCCCTTGCCCCGGGCCAACCGCTCGATCTCGGCCGACTGGGCATAGGTGGGCACCAGGGGCTTGACGGCCAGCACGTGCTGATCGTGCTCCAGGGAAACGCGGATCACAGGGTCGTGGACGTGATCCGGCACGGCCACCACGACCAGGTTGTGCGGCGGCAAGGAAGCGATGACCTCCTTGAACAGATCGGGGTGGATTCTGTTCGGCGGCTCGCCGAGCGGGGGAAACGACTCGAAGCCCTGACCTGGAAACGCCTCCTGAAATCGTTCCTCTTCGGCCAGGATCCGAAGGGGGGCCGAATTGAGTGCGCAGACCTTGATCGAGCGGACAAGGCCTTGGCGTTGCAGATGGTAGATGGAAGGCAAGATCTGGTCGTGGGTGATCATGCCCCCGCCTACGATCACCACGTCGAGCCGGTGCGTAGTTGGGTCGATCACTTCAGGGCCTCCTCAACGGCTTCTTCCACGACGGAAAGGCCCTCGCGGAGGGCCTCCTCCTCGATCACCAAAGGCGGCGCGATCTTCACCGAGGCGCCGCCGTAGCCCACCGGCGCGAAGAGCATCAGCCCCTTCTGCACGCAGCGCAGCACGATCCGGGCGGCCAACTCGGGGTGCGGCTCGATGCCGCCCGGCTTGACCATGTGCAGGGAGGCCACCAGCCCCTTGCCGTGGACCGCGGCGACGTGGTTAGGGAACCGGCTGCCGAGGCGGCGGAGTTCGGGCTGGAGGATCTCGCCCATCCGGCGGGCGTGTTCCACCAGGTTTTCCTGCTCGATCGCCCGCAAGCTGGCCAGGGCGGCGGCCGCACAGATCGGGTTGCCGGTATGCGTGGAGGTCATCGAGCCGGGCGGATAGAGGTCGAGCACCTCCGGCCGGCCGATGACCGCCGAGATCGGCAGGCTGCTGGAGATGCCCTTGCCGCAGCAGATCAGATCGGGGACCACGCCGTAGTGTTCGAAGCCCCAATAGGTGCCCGTGCGGCCGAACGCGGCCTGGATCTCGTCGAAGACCAGCAACACCTGGTGACGATCGCACCAGGCGCGAAGCTGCTGGATGTATTCCGGCGGGGCGAAGCTGGCGTTGCCCCCCTGGTAGGTTTCCGTCATCACGCCGGCTACCGTCTCGGGCGTGACGCCCTGCTGGTGGAGCGAGTTGAGGAATCCCTCGAAGCTGGTGTCCGGGCCGCGGAAGCCGTCGGGAAACGGCACCTGGACCATGTCCTTGTCGAGGTTGACGATCCAGCTTTTTAGCGCCGGGATTCCTCCGGCCATCTGCGCGCCGAGCGTCCGGCCGTGGAAGGCGTTGTGGTAGGTCACGATGCCGATCTTCCGCGGGCCGCCGAGGTGCTGGCCCCAGGTGCGGGCCAGCTTGATGGCACACTCACACGCCTCGGCGCCGGTGGTCAACAGGAAGACCTTGCCGAGGCCCTGCGGCGCGACGCCTGCCAGATGCTCCACCAACTCCTCGCGGATTTCCGAAGGGAAGCAGTAGTTGTGGAGCAGACCGCGGCCGACCTGGTCGATGATCGCCTGGCGGATCTGTGGATGGCCGTGACCGGCGTTGGTCACCAGCACTCCCGAGGACCAATCGAGCCACTTGTTACCCCAGCGGTCGTAGACCTGGATTCCCTCGGCCCGGTCCCAGACTACAGGCGGCTGACCGCCCATCGACCGGGGCTCGTACTGCCGCAGCTTCTGCAGGATGGGGAGCGACTGGGGTACCGGGATCTCGGTGGCGATGCGGCGGTACTTCGTCTCTACGGGCGGCACCTTGCGGGGAGTAAGGTCTTGGACTGCCATCGTGCGTGCTTGTCCCGGGGCGAGAATGCTGATCGAGACTCCATCGCCGCCGGGGACCGGGTCCTCACCCCCGGCACCCTAGCCGGCCGCGATCGGCAGGCGGCCAGACCGGGCCTGGTTCCCGGCGGATCCTGGCCGATTATAGCCGCTGCACTGGCCGGCACAAGCCCGCGACACGTGGTACGCATTCTGCCGGGATTGGGGATTGTGGTTGCAGTTTGGGGTTGCCAAGCCGCAAACCGCTAAGCCCCAAGTGGCAGGCGGCGGGCCCCTTGCCACCATCCGCGAGACGCTGCACAATACGTGCTAGCGATTGTCGCCTCGTTCCCCTGAGTGGATCCTGTTTGGCAGATGACGGAGATCGCCATGGCCGAGAGACCTCGCGTGATCCTTTCCGGCTTCGCCGATGAAGCCGCCATCCATAAGACCGCCGTGGAGCAGTTTGCCGCCTTCGCGGCGCTGGGCCTGCAGTACTACAGCATCCGCTTCATCGACGTGGGTGGGGGAATCAAGAACGTGATGAAGCTCAGCCGCTCGGAAATCCAGCAGGTCCGCCACCTGCAGAACGAGTACGGGCTGAACGTCTCCTCGATCGGCTCACCCATCGGCAAGGTGAAGCTGCAGGACGTCGACGACGGCACCAAGAACGCCTACGTCCCCTTCAAGAGATACCTCAGCCGGGAGGTGAAGAAGGCCTGTGAACTGGCCCACGCCTTCGAGGCCAAGCTGATCCGCGGCTTCTCTTTCTACCATCCCGAGGGGACCGATCCGCGGGCTCACCTTTCGCAGGCCGTCGATCAGTTAGGCCAGATTGCCGAGGCGTGCCACCGCTCGGATCTGACCTTCGGGCTGGAGGTGGAACCCAACCTGGTAGGCCAGGACGGCTACATCCTGGCCGAGATCCACCGGCGGGTGAACCACCCGGCCATGCTGCTGGTTTTCGACGCCGCCAACGTCCTCTGCCAGGGATACTCGCCGGCGGAAGTCTTCGAGCAGTACCGGGCGATGCGGCCGGGGCTGGGTTGGATGCACATCAAGGATTACCGCAACCCGGAACCGGTCGCCAACACCCCGAGGGTACCCGGCCACGTAGACGAAGACGCCCTGGCCAACTTTGTGCCGGCCGATCAGGGCGACAGCGCCCATGAGGCGATCCTCCGCGACTTCAGCCGCGTGCTGCCCGCGCTGGAGCGGAAACTCCACCGCCGCGGCATCCCCGGCGTGTTCTTGGACCTCGAGCCGCACGTCAAGGGCGGAGGCCAGTTCGGCGGCTTCAGCGGCCCGGACGGCATGGGCGTGGCGCTGCGGGGGCTGTGCCGAGTGCTGGACTACGTGGGGATCGACTACCACCTGCGGGATTTCGACGACGTGCAGGCAGCCCGGGGCTTTTAAGCGACAGCCAACATGCCTACCCCGGCTACGCCGATGAAGGCCTGCCACGCCACCGCGTGTTACGGTCGAGGCCAGGCCTCGACGAGGGCTTTCAGTTCGTGCTCCCATGCCCGGTCTGAGTCTTCGATCGGGGGATTTGACTCATCACCCGACAGGGCCTCTTGCCCGAGTGCCTCTTCCCTCCGGGCGGCGGCGTTCAGCTCTGCGTCGTCGCGGTCCTCGCCCGATTCCTCGTCAGCGCGGCGCGACCTGTGGAGCATCTTGCGGCCGGCCAGCCTGGCCCACTGCAGTCCCCAGAGGAGGGCCACGAGCAGAGCGACCAAGGCCGTAAAGAACGTCAGTTCGCTGGCCTGGTTTGTCCACCAGATCCTCAGCAGGATCGCGCTGACTCCGACTGCGACCGTGGTGGTAAGCAACTTACCCCGGGTGACAACCCTGTTCTGGCGGCGGGTGTGGCGGTCGATCGCGCTATGGGCCGACAAATTGGCCAGCTCCCGCATGGCCGACAGGTCGACGTGCCTCTCCGGCGCGACCGTCCGGGGCGCCGTTTCCTTGGGCTGCCGGGGGCGAGCCACCGACTGGGGCACGGCGGACCGCTCGGCTGGCGGAGGCCCGGGGAAGTCCTGGGGTGTCGGGTCGACGGGTGGCTCCTGGTGGACTTCGCACGACCCGCGCGCCTGCTGCTGCGCGTCCCCCCGGTCGCCGCACAGCCGGTCCAACAGCCGCGCCATGTAGTTTTCGATCGATTCCTCCGCACCCTCGTTGCCTCGCCGGGGGGGAGCCGAAGGATCGTCCACCGGGTGGGAATCTGAAGGTTGGGGGCTCATCGGGGCTGAGGGTCTTTCCCCCTCGGACGACGACCCCCACACACTCATGCGGCGGAACACTTCGGCCGTATCGATAGGTTTGTTGCCCGCCGCTGCCTGGGGCTCGGGCTGCCGCGATGCTTCGGAGTCTACCCAAGGTTCCTCTTTTCGCGGCGGCAAGGCGGCCGCGGTATGGTCTTCCGCCCAGTGCCGGCGGCACGGTTGGGGGTCCTTTCGCGGGGTCTCATACGCCGCCTGATCCGCGTGCGGCCGTTCGCCTTGCTGCCTGGTCTCCTCGCGCGCCTCCGCCAGATTCGCGTTCCACTGGTCGCGCTCGCGTTCGAATGCTCCCCGCTGGCACTCCAAGTCCCTCCATCCTTCGTCGAGTGCTAGGGTCTTTTCGCTGAGATGCCTTTCGAGGTCGGATCGCTCGGCCTGCAGTTCGCGGAGTCGCTCGACCTCGCGGTTGGCCGAACGGAGTCTCTCCAGCACACGCCGGACCCGCTGCCGGCCTTGGCGGTTGGCCAACGCCAGGCGGGCAGTCAACCGATCCACCCCCTGGGGGCCCAATTGACATGGGCTTCCCTTCTCTAGGATTGGGGGGTATTGCGGCGCGGCCTGTCGAGTCTCAGCAGAGTTCGAGGGAGATAGTCGACCCGGGTCGAGGACTTCCAGCTCGATCGCCCCGATAGCCAGGCGATCCCCGCCGTTCAGCTCGGCGTCGGCAAAGACCCGGCCATTGAGCCGCGTATCGGGCGACCACCGTCGGATGACCGTATTGCTGCTGCCGCGGACGATCAGGCAGTGCATTGGCCGCACCCCGCGTGCGCGGAGTCGCAGGGTGCTGCGCGGACCGGAGCCGATCGTGCACTTGGTGGATTTCAGCCGCACGATCTGGCCGTGGCGCGAGGAGCCGCAGACTCGCAAGACGAGATCTCCGCCGGGGGCATCCAAGAGCGAAGCAGGCGTCGCCGTGGTATTCACGATGATCTCCTCCGCGGGAAAGTGGCAGCGCCGATCGGGAGCCTGCCGGCTGCTGCGAGTTCCATCTGGATGGCAACTGCCACGGTGCTCAAGAGCTTATCCAAAACTCCCCACCCCCGGCCCTTCTCCCCGCAAGCGGGGCAAGGGGAGAGTGTTTTGGGACAGGCGGTAAGTCTCATACAGCATTTAGCTTGTGTTCCGGCACCGGTCAACGGAGGGGATGCCTACCGGAGGCCTTTCGGAGAGGATGGGGAAAAACGGCTGCATATCTCTGCGGGTTTTGTCGATTATCGGATAGCGATCAGCGGCCACGACATGCCGGGGGTGCGTACCCGCCGTGCGGATGGCGAATTCTCACCCGGCAAAAGTGTCTTGTGCCCGGGAGGCGATCGCGCTGGAATTGCATCTGCACGGGAGACGGGTTGTGAGAACGTAAGGTGTTTTTAGCTAATAGCTTACGAGATGTGGGCCGCACTGCGCCGGCAGCCGTCGAGATCTCTGCAGTTTTTTGACCCCCAGGGGGCCGACTCGCGTACTATACTTTGGTTGCGGTTTGGGCGGCGCTCTCATCTTTAGGCGTTGCCGGCAGCCGATTCGGAACACCAATCATCAGCAGAGGAGGAGTTCGATAGGGCTACTCTAAGGGGGGGCAATTCCCTTGGCGCGGCCAGGATCGGACAGAGAGACAGCAGACCCATGAGCCGCAAAGACGCGATCCTGAACATGCGACAGGTCCTGATGAGGCGACGCGATGCGTTGCGGAAGGCGCTGGCCGGTGATCTTAGTTTGCTGGGGGAGTTGAAGGCGCAGGCCTCCGGCGACGTGGTCGACGCCGCCCTGGATTC
>Ga0315291_10011902_pt1 | contig 10580 bp, 14 predicted proteins | sample YL17G12_20_MG_FD_203070 | JGI IMG/M metagenome (GOLD analysis project Ga0315291, IMG submission 203070) | Sediment microbial communities from Yellowstone Lake, YNP, Wyoming, USA - YL17G12_20 | ecosystem: Environmental > Aquatic > Freshwater > Lake > Sediment | place: USA: Wyoming | collected... | reverse complement strand
TCTGTCTCTAAGTATCGTATGTATCGGCTATTAGAGAGTAGGCATGTTGCTAACTCACATCATACACGGCTCCGACATCATAATCGCCGATATCACATCTGAGTTGCCTGGCATCCGGGCCTTGTACCCAGTTGGACGTATCGTCTACAGTATCCTTGCGGATTGTAATATGAGACGGTAGAACCTCGCCTTCCGCCGTCCAATCCTTATAACATCGGTATAAGGTTCCCGCTGCTACTGTGCCGAGTTTAATATATCCGTAAGTATCATCGGGAATTAAATGGGTAGCCGTCTCATTTGCTACGTTCAGTAGTGTTAAATTGAGTTGGTCGTTGCCCTCGCCATCCCCCAGCGGCACCATGCGCGTACATAAGGCTGAGAAATCGGCAGCCTTCTTGATGGATTTTAGGTTCTTGCCGATACGCACTTCCTGCCCTAAATCATCCTCTAATTCCTCCAAATACAGGTAGCGCACATGGGGATCGGCTGGGTCGTGCCTGACCGTCAGATATCCGCCGATTATTTTTACTATATCCAATATACAGGCCAGGATTGTTTTATTGTTAAAGCTCATCTCTAGTGTTTTATTCAGCGCAGTATCTATCCCGCCGAATAGTAACGTACCCGCCACATGAGCTGAAGAATAATCCAAAAGTAATTCTATGATGTCTTCAACTGTCATAGGGGGAAGTTCTAATAATCCAACAATTCTGTCATCATTTAAAACAGTCAGATAGCCTTCTATCTCTCCGCCTGTCGATATGCCCGTCCCTATTTCCTCAAACGAATATGGAACTGCTGCCGGATAGAAGACAACTACAGTGTTCCCCCCAAGTATTGCAAGGCTACCCGCTAATGACGGAGAGTCGGGAGTGGAAATATCTACAATAGAGAATCCCAGACCACTGATGTAACAGTAATTTCCATATTTAAAAACAAACATGGATACTCCCAACCCCGTCAATGAGCCTACTACTGCCGGATCAGTCGGGTCTATTACATCAACAACATCCAATTCACCAGAAGGGAGAGCAACATAACAGAAATTGCCATCTTTGCTTATCCCGTAGGCTAGCCCAGCGAAGATATTATTATTACTTGAGAGAGCGATATTCTCCGGATCGGTTACATTCACAATGGGGAAAGAACCATCAAAGGTTGTTACACAGCAATGATCGCCATCTCTAGCACAATCAAGGGCGAGGCCTGTGGGATAAGCAAATGATAATGAATCTTTCAATACAAAGTTCTGGTCATAAATACATAGTATTGAATAACTTGGAATAGTTGGTGAATCAAGCTTTAGTACACACAGATAATCGCCGTATGCACTTATAGACATTAAACCAGGCAGACTAATTATGCCTTTACCGATGGGATTGGCTTTATTAGATATGTCTATTTTCAATAGTTGACCCATGAATGGCGGTGCTATAAGTTGTACTCCTGCTGCGACAAATAGCCAATTACCACTGATGCACATTTTTACAGCATTTATTAAATGACTGTCAGTGTGTGTGCCAACTATGGATATATTCTCTATATCGGAAATATCCAATACGTACAACTTGCCGTTCGTATTATCTATGACGTATAGATATCCGTCCTTTGCGATGACAGGAGAATTACTGCCAGCCAATGCGAGTCTGCTTTTAATAATAATGTCTGCGGGATCGGTGACATCAAGCACTATCAGTTCGCCAATATCATTAACCTGGAATCCATATAACTTGTCTATCATTTCCGAACCTGCGTTATGCCGCGTATGACATATATCTTCTGTAGTTGCCCTTGGTGATACAGCCAAACTTCGCGTCCGTATTGAATGGCTTGCCATGCCTTATCGTTAGGCGCAAGGGAGATATCCAGTCTGCCACAAGCTGAAGCTATGTCCTCAATCATGCCGTCCAGTAAATCCTTCGGCATGGAATACAAGACGGACCCTCCACCGGCAGAACGAATCTCTACGTGATATGCAGGCGTGCGATCATAGACTACAGGACCTTGACCTAATCGGAACCGCCCCAACCTGCAATGCCCCAGCCATGCGGGGTCACGAGCGGCGGTCATAGATACCTATTCCTGTAAACGATTGAGATTAAACCATTGGGAACGCCCGTCACCCTGATAAGATTAGTCACAGACGGAACCAATACAGGGAACACAGAACCGTGGTCTAGCGTTGCCATCGATACGATGCCATTGTATTTAACCAGCCACGTCGCGCAGTCGATGATTATTACATCAGTTGCTGCCAACTCAACAGGGGTTATCCACATCAAAGATCGATTCGCTGTGATATTGTAAATCTTGATTTCCGTGCCAATGGAGATAGTAGCGTTTGTAGTTATCGTAATCACTGGTTCAATATCCACATTGCCGCCCGGGGTCACACTCAAAAGCTGAGGGGAAATTGTTAGTACGGTAGGAAATGTGATCAGGGTAGTCGAGAACCAGAACGGGTCAACACACTTGAAGGTTATCTTGGCATCTGCCGCCACAAGCGACAGTTTCTTAGCATCGAAGTTACTGGATGCTATGGCCGTTAGATAGCGATTCGGATTATAATCAAATATCAACGGCTTCTGGCCGAGTTGAATATCGAGGATGGTATTTAAATTATCTATCGCCGTGTAGAACGCTGCTGCGTCAGCGTAACCCTTCAGAAGCATAGGCACTGGGATATCCCTGATTTGGTACTTTGAATTTAGCAGGTACCCGCCATGCCGTCCAACAACCTCAGAGGTGTTTAATTTCGGCGTGGGCATGGACGGAACCACAAAGTCCTTCAATAGATATGCCCCGTAGGTTGCGAGGTAGTTCCCGTTAAAATAAAGGCTATTCGCCATTATACATTCCTCACCTTGCGATTTATCAAGGTATCGAGTTCTTCAGCGATCTTTTGCACATCGGCCTCTTCCCTGATATAAAAGGTATTACCAGTAATAGTGACGCCTGCGTATGCAGGCTGGCCATTTATGAAACCAGATGCTAATTGACCCGCCCTTAAAACATATTCGTCAACTTCTGCCGCCAGTCTTACGATAGTGCCGCCTGGCCTGCGCGGGACAAATGCGCCGGTGTCCAATGTCGGTATCTCTGCTACTCCTCCCGCTGTAGTCGCGGATGTTGCCGCCCCGGAAGCCGCGCTTATGCCAGCCTCAGCACCTTCGGGAGTTCCACCTTCCCCACCGACAGATTGAACTGCCCTGACTATGCCATAGATAGCTGCCCCTGCTGCCGCTATACCAGCAATGAAGGATAGCGTACCCAGTGGCCAGTTAGTAGCCCATGCCCATGCCTGAGCAACGATTAAAGGAATGAGACGAGCGACATAGATTGCAAACGAAGCTGCTGTCCGTAACATAGTGGCGGCCATACCTATTAGAGCCCTGCCACCACCTATTGCCCCGCTTGCAAAACTTCCCAAGAATGTAATACCCGTCGTGATACTACCAATTAACATCGGCATTTTAGTTATCACTGTGCCAATACCACCTGCTAATAAGAGGAAACCTCCAACTGCAAGTGTTAATCCCGCCGTAGTGTCCTTTAGAGGCTTGGGAATTAAATCCAGAACGGTCTTCACGGCTTTGAAAGCGGGAATCAGAATATCACCAAAAACAAACTTTACAGCAGGAGCAACAATCGCACCGAGTGTATTGGCAAAGTCCTTCGTAACTGTCGTGAGATCATTCCAAGAATCATGCATATCTTGGAGACTTGCAAGTTTCTCAGGAGACATCTCGGCATTCAAGTCCTGGTATCTGTCCCTTAGTCCCTGAATGCCCTCTGCGCCTTGCGCTATCATCGGCAACAGGTTCTGCCCGACTCTGGCTCCCCAAATATCGGTAGCCGCAGCCGATTGCTCTTGCGCTGTGTTTAACCCGCTGATGGCATTAGCGATAGCAAAGAATTGCTCTTCGGGGTTCATACCCGCCAGAGATGAATATGATAACCCCAACTTGGATAGGCTCTCGACAGCAGCATCCGTCCCACTTGCTGCGTCCACCATGAGTTCGTTCTGTGTCCTGATGGCCATGCCCATTGAGGACATATCCAATGAGTTCTGCTTGGCGATATAGGACAACTCTTGCACAGCGCCAGTGGATATACCAAGCTTGACCGACCAATCGTTTATATCATCAGCCGAGGCCGCAGCAGCAATACCGGCCCCAGTTATCGCCGCCGTTATCGCAGCTCCGGCAATGGTCATGTTTTTAAACGACTTGGCCAGTGTTGCGTCAATATTGGCAGCAGACTTGGTGATGTTCTTCTCAAGTTGGTCAAAGTCACGATTAACCTGAGCGGTATTGGCGTCAAACTCAGAGGCCATCTTTTCGGAACTATCGGCCATTTTAGTTGTAGCTTTATCAACTTCTTCGGCCGTAGATTGTATGGCCTTTGCTACTTCCTCGGCGCCTTCAATCTTGATAGTGCCTTTTAATTCAAATGCTTCAGCCATTCTTAATTACCGCCCATTGCTTTATTCATCGCTTGAACGTGCAAGAATAGGTCGTGTTCCCGTAGTGCTTGACTCTTATGTGGTTCTACTTCTGGTTCCTGAAGGAACGGCAACCCGAAGTCGAAAGGAGTAAAAGGTTCGTCTCTTTTAAACTTCATACCCCACGATTGCGCTAGCGGTTTCAGTCCGTTCAATACCACCGCACTAATAACGCCAGACCTCAGATCAGCGAAGCTCTGCTCAACATTGTATCGTTCTACGAGGGCATTGAATTCGGATAACGAAAGTTTCCAGAACTCTTCGTCTGCAAGGCCGAGGGATATGCGCCCGAACGCCCAGCGCTTTAGCCACTCGTCGGGCTGTCCGCTAAAGGGAGATTTGTCACCTCTGTGATAGCCTTCATAATGTCGTTTAATTGACGCACATCTATTATTGCCAGCACAGCATCCAGTGTTAAGGTTGGCTCCTCCCATACAAGGCAAGCCCAGCACATCGCCCCGGCAACATCGTCAGGCGGTAACTTAGCCGCTTCCGATACCGGCACGCCCATTGCTTCCTTAAACCGCTTCATGCCGAGCATGGTCATCTTGAGGTGCCGTTCCTTGCCATCCCCTAGAGTTATTGTGACAACATCCATAAAACCCCCTCGAAAGATAAAGGGCAGAGTATTCCCCCGCCCCCGCCCTTCAATACCCTTATTTATACAGGCTCGCCCACATGCAGTGTGTATATCTTGGCAACCTTGCCGGTCTCTTTCACACTGATATAGACGGTGTGCATCCCGTTGGTCGGAGCTGTTATGGCGGTAGAGTTTGCGCCACTGATCACCGTCTGCTCGGCCCCCAGAGAATCAATGACTTTAATCACTGCGGTAGCAGCTGCCGCTATCGGCGTGATGTAATATGTCGTTGACCCACCAACCAGACCGACATTGTACTCAAGACTTGCCTGAGCTGGTGCTGGTGTGATGGTAGCCGCTCCGCCGGTGCCGGTTACCGAGAAGAATGTAGTTGTGAGTCCGTCAGATGCGACATACGCAAACAGGGGCTCGCCGTCAATGAGGATACTGAACTCGATAGCGTCAATATCCTTCGGTGACTTACCGACGTGCTTGAATGACTTAACGTATCCGATGCCGCTCTGTGTCCATGATCCGTCCGGCGCTCCGCGTATCCATGCCCGCGAAGTCGCACTGGCATAATCCGCCACGAGCTTGACCTGTCCCGGGTCAGCCGGTAACATGATACCCGCACATTTAATCTCGCCGCCCTTTCGAGTCGTGATGATCTGCTCCGGATAATGACCCGCCGTGTCGTGCAGCATCTTCTCTACGCTCTCCCACTCGTCGGGTATCTCCCCGATGTCCTCTAGTCCCGCAACAGTGGTTCCGTCCCATTTAAAAGTCATGCCTGCTAATGCTTTGATTCTTGCTACCATTTTAACCTCCTAAAAATCATCGTGTAGGGGTTGACGATCTTCGTCACCATTTAACACCCATATATTGAACTGCATAGTGTAATGCCAGATACCTTGTGTCGATTCGGGTACAAACCCGTCTGTCTGTAACCATAACCTCGCATTATCGACCTCAGCCGTTGTGAACTTCAGCCCGTTCAATAATCGGCATACCTCTTTGCGGATAGCGAGGATTGAGTCTGCATTTGGGGAATAACTCCAAAGGTCAACGAGATACTTCCCGTTGCGTATCGGTGAATACTCATTCACCCAACCTGTAAAATCAATGCGATCCACTAAATAAGGGAACACAGCATCGGGTTCCGCCCATACTGGATAGAGTCGCACAGTTCCACCGCACGCCGTCATTAAAGTAGCATCGGCGGTAAGTAGTGTGTATATATAACCAAGTAATGATTTCTGCACGTCTACTGTCATGTATCCCCCGATTTAATCAAGCCAAGCAGTTGAAAAGATATTTACTATCTGATATAAGCTATTATTGAATGCCACGTCCAGCCAGGGACGGGGTAAAATATTACGAGTTCCAAATTGTAACATCATGCCGTAATCCTTCGACGTTCCAACTTCACCTATTAAGCCGTCATCTGAGACATTAGTATCGATAGACCGCTTGAGGTCACCTACTGCTACAGCTGGAGGTTGGCCAGGGGAGGACGCTGTGTACCATGTATCCTTAGTGCCAGGCACCCTGTATTGCCTACCTGTCCCCTGCTGACTTAATAACTGGATAGCTTCTGTTTTGACCACATTAACTGCCGCTGTCATGCGTTTCTGAATACTATCGTCTATCTGTTGAATGAGCTCCTCCGGCCTGACCCACCAGAGGGAAGTCCAGTCCATCGTCGGTTGCATTACAGTTCCTTCGCGGGGATAGTGATATAGCCGTCCTTCACTGTCATGGGGGACAACGGTTCGTAATCAGTCGAGCCATGTCTGATAAGATGCTTGCCCAGATCAATGGCAGGATCCGGCGTATCCCTGAATAAGAACTCATAGGTGGCCTCTGACTTCAATTGTTGATATATCGCCCGTCCCTGTGTGCTGAGTTGATTTATAGTGGCATAGCGAGTCTGGACTGGCTTCTCAACCACAGTAGCGCCAGTGGAAGTGCGCGCGGACACCCGCTCGATGATTGTCACCCTGACCGGCCTTGTTCTCATATGACGCTCACTCTTAGAGTATCGAGTAATCGCTTTGACGCTGCGGGTAGACCCTGGACCATCTCAGACATTCCGAGCCCCATTGGATGCAATCCCTGACGGTTATCCCACCACACGCTCACCGCCGTGAGGACAGCCTGCACAGCGGCGGGCACAAGCGCCTGGACCTGCGCGAGCGTAGCGCCGGAGCCGTAGTAACCTGACATGTAGACCACGACGTACTCATAGGCGCTACTGAAATCGTGTCCTGTGAGGCGGCCTATCGCCGAGTGATCTTCAAAGTCAACCCCAAGAAATAGCTCAGTGCTGTACTTAAATACCAGCTTTGTTGATAACGCAGGAGCGACACCGAACGTCACAACCTTACCGGTCAGCGTGTAGTTTGCGGGTGTGGCCTGTAACACTCCATCTTTGTAAACAGTAAGTGTGCCGGTCATCGGCGTATTGCCAAGTGTGAAGGCCACAGTCGAAGCATTGCCCGTCTTAGCCTCGACTACCTTATAAGCTACTGACGTTATTGAAATAACAGGCTGGCGGTAGAGGTTCAATGTCTCAGTGTCCCTGCCCCAGTGGGACTCAGTAAGCGTCTGCGGCATGAAACACCGTCCGCAATACTTCTCGGCCTCTACTGTTGCCGAGTTAATAAGCGTGTCCAGTAGGTCATCGTCATAGCTTTCAAACGTGCCGGTAGCGGCGGCATAGTCATAAGAGGCGGTCACGATTGCGCCGTTGGCAGGCGTACTCGCAACAACGAAGGTTATCGTCACTGTTGAATAGGTATAGTTAGTAGGGTCAACTTGTAGCGCAGGTGTGCCGCCGGTATTAACCCACACCTTCAGCGATCCGGCCAGCGGTGTATGGTCTAGGGTGAAGGTTACGTTTGCGCCGTTGCCGGTGCCCACATACTCGGAGTCAATCTTCAGTGTTGCCGCCTGGTCGAGCTGCAACATGGCCTTCGCTTGGTTACGGGTTACGAGTGCATAAGCTGATAATGTCATAGACCGTCGTCCTTACTGAGCATTTCTAGCTCTTTCTGTTTCCACACCTTGCAGTCCGCACACCCGCCGTCGAAAGCGCAGGTCACTTTCTTGTAAACGCACGGCTGGCCGCGCTTGGCGTGCTTCAATACTGAAGGTGCCAGTTTGTTTTCGGTGGCTGATACCTTCATTTCTTTACCGCCTTCTTGCGGTGTTTAATCTTGCGCCTGGGCTTCGGAGTATAGATTGTCTCAGATACTGTCGTTATTGATTCTTGCAATTCCATGCCATCCGGAATGCCACCACTAATAGAGACAGTCGCCTTATTCTCGGCAGGGGGAGGCATTAGTTTGTTTTCTACTGGCGCTACCCAGCCGCCCTCTGTCCATTTTTTTACCAGGTAATCGGGTATATTAATAATCTCTCCAACTCGATTTGTTCTGGTTCCCGTCCAGGGCTTTAGAACTTTAACCCGCATTATTTACCTTTCGAGAGAACTTCAAGTATCTTTGTGAGTGTGTCTGCTATAGTTTGCAGTATCGGAGTCAGGTCGGGGTCTACCCACCGATTAAGCACCCAGTTTTCCCCATCGTAATTCACATAGGTATTCCCTGTGTCTATCTCGAAAAACCTAGAACCTATTACAGGAAACGCTCCTGCTAATGGGTGCGACATTGTAGGTTTTACGTCAGTCGAAAGACCGTAAAAGTTTTTCTTTATCTTGTCTGCTACATTGATATCGTATTCATTGGTTACTGCCATATCTCACCTCTTAGAATAGGCGGCGGCAGTTGATTACCGCCGCCTTTGTGCTTTACCTTAACCTTATACCATTGGATCCATCATGATGAATGGAGCCCCCTGGCCTCCACCCTTGTCGTTTGCCACGACCCATCCGCAACGCTGCTCGATGTCAATGGTGTTGGTGTCGTCGCCATCGGAGACAGAGCCGTCACCGTTGTATCGAACATCGCGGTTAGATGCGCCAGCGCCGCAGGCCGCATCCGGTGACACCCACATTATGCCGCCGATCTGGAACCAGAGGAATTGACCGGACGTTGCCTTGCATGTAGGTATACCGCAAACCGAGCAAAGGTTGTCCGTCAGCTTGGTTGAAGTATTTGGCACGACTGCCGCCCACGGGCTGCAAGTAGCCTCTGCTACGTCTGAGGTTGTCAGCGCTATAGGTATAGGAGCGTCCAATGTGACATCGAACGTCGCAGTACCGCCGTTGACTGTTACCGCCGTGTTGCTGAGGATAGTCCGCTGGAAGTTCTCCGGGTCATTTCCAGCGGGGAATACCACAACCCTGCCACCGGCCAGATAGTTCTCAGGAAGCAGCCCGTTATATGTCGGGCCGTCCGTGCTGTCCAGTGTCAAGGTGATTGTAGTTGCATAGATGTCAGCCGCAGCGCCGAGAACTTCCTGAGATACCGTCTGCGGGTCTTTGACCTTGCCACCGAAGTTCGGAAGGACAGTCCCAGCCGCTTTGCCATAGACAAACTTATCTATGCCGAGTTGGATCACTGTGCCGATGGGGAATTGCTGGGTAGTGTCTACTTTCCACGGCCTGCCCGCGCCCTGAAAAGCTATTGTCTCTCCCCAATAGGGATTGTGCACCCTGTGCATTTGTGCAGGCATTAGTTTTATAACCATTATGTTTACCTCTTTCTCTCTGATAGGAGGTCGGTTTCGTCACCGCCTCATCAGAGTTAGTTGTCGTTCACGATAATCCGGAAGGCATTTGCTCTTATAACGCCGCCGCCTACGCGGAAGTGAACCTTGAATCCGACCAGCCCGGCCTCTGCATATAGTTCGTCGAGTCTTTGCAGTGTCATGCCCTGACGGTCAAGGATTAGATACCCTTCCTTGAAGTTGCCGAAGATCACGTCCACGCCATACATATTGGTCGTGGTTGGGTGCAGATCAGAGGAGTTATGGACGGGGAATCCGTCAAATTGGTTCGGCATTCCTACCTGCAACGAAGGTTGCCAGAGGTACGCGCCGGTGCCTGCGGCCTGCAAGTGCCTTGCCTCATACTCTGTAGTGGGGTGCCATAACCAAGCCGCCCCATTCCGATACTGCGCGGGCAGCATGTACTCAGCCTTCAGGATGTCGTTAATGAGCACGGTTTCATCGGTTGCCCAAGAGATACCGTATGCGCCTACCGCAGCTACACCGCATCCAGTGACCAAGCCTGTTAATAGATCGGTATTCGCTGCAATGCCGTTAGGCTGTTGGAACGCGTGGCCGGTGCCTACAACGAAAGCGGTATTCTCAGCAGTGGCAATGGCGATGCGGAAGGAATCAGCTATGTAAGCTTGAAGATTGGCGTCGGTGTCCATCAGCTCGTCCTCGCCTACTTTGGTTAGGCCGTACAGGTCTTCTACATACAGCAAGCCATCATCGGGAACCAGTGTTGATTCCGCGATTAAGCCGCCTGTTTCCAGTTTGCCCCAACCGACAGTTGCCTCGGTCATTATACGAGCGCGAATCTTG
>Ga0315291_10011901_pt1 | contig 10580 bp, 2 predicted proteins | sample YL17G12_20_MG_FD_203070 | JGI IMG/M metagenome (GOLD analysis project Ga0315291, IMG submission 203070) | Sediment microbial communities from Yellowstone Lake, YNP, Wyoming, USA - YL17G12_20 | ecosystem: Environmental > Aquatic > Freshwater > Lake > Sediment | place: USA: Wyoming | collected... | reverse complement strand
GGCAGCGTGCCGGCCGAATCGCTCGCCGCCGGGCGAGTGGTCGTCGAGTTCACCGGCAAGACGCAGCCGTCCACGCTGCCCGACATGGCGAAGTACCGCCAGGGCACGGCCATCACGTCGGCCACCGGCCAACTTCTCTGGGACACCGCGGGCCAGGGCTACTTCACCGTGAACACTGCGGGCACGAAGGCGGTGGTGGGCTTCGCCGAGGGCAAGTCGCTCGCGCTCGGCGACGTGACCATCAACGTCGCCTGCCCCTACGCCTCCATCTTCCTTACGGCGATGGACAAGGCCGCGACGCTGGCCACCGCCAAGAGCGCGCTGCTTTGTGCCGTGGCGCGCAACGCGAACTCCGGTTTCAAGTACTTCGCCATCGACTCTAAGACGATCGACAACGGCAAGGGACCGATCATGCTGGAACCCGTCAAGGCCACGCTCAAGGTCTCCGGCCGCACGGTGGCGTCGGTGCAGGTCCTCGACCACGACGGCCGCCGCACAGGTAAGACGCTGCCCGTGCAAGGCGGCCAGTTCACCATCGACGGGACGAAAGACAAGGCGCTGTATTACGAGGTCGTGATGGAGTAGGGCTGCGCTGCTCGTCAACTGAGTGGCGCCACTGGCCTCGCTCGCCCAGTATTGTGCACGGTGAACCGGGCTCAGACCAGTTGCACCGTGTAATCGTCGGCCTGGTCGACCACGAAGCCAGGCGACCCCTTCGACGGGTGCTTCTTGGCGTCGCGCGCGTAACTGGTGATGGTGTGCCCCTGAATTCCGAACGCCGCCGGCACGTGGCCCGCGTTGACCGTCTGCACGGCCTTCACCGAAATCGTTCCCAGCGTCCAACCTGAGACGTGCGAGTTGATGAACGCGGGGCCCCCGCCCTTCAAGCCTTTGACAGTGAGGCCCGCAATCGAGGCGTGCCCCGCGGCCATATCGCCTGCCGTCACGCTGCTGTCGCGCATGCCGCCGACGATGACCGTGCCGACAGGCCCGGCCGAGAAGATGTCGGCCTTGTCCAGCCATCCGGCCACCGCCAGCGCGCCCAGGGCCTTCCTGGCGGTGGTGCTGGTGACGCGAACGGAAGCCTGGAAGTCGCCGGCCGCCCCCGGCACGCCGAGGCTTGGGTTGCCGGTGATCGTCAGCCGGCCGACCCATGAAGCAGTCAGGCCGCTGGCCCCCTTGGTCGTAGCCAGCCACTCCGTCGCCGTGAGCGACCGGATCGGCATGGCGGAATCAACGACGAGGTCGGTCACGCGGTCAAACGTCATGGCCACGCCGGCCCCGGAAGGCGATCTCCCGCCGACCGAAATGCCGCACGGCCCCGGAATGTCGTCCAGCCGGAGGGTCCCCAAGGTCCCACCCACCAGCAGGCTGTCTCGGAGGTCGATGCCCGCGCCCGAGACCGTGCCGAGCGATGAGCAAACGACGATGGTTCCGACAGACGCGCCGGCCTCGGCGCCTCCGCGGGTCGTGAATGAAAGGCGGCTTGTCGTGGGCGTGTCAGTGAGCAGAATGGCGGCCGCCTCCACGTTCGCGCCGGTGACCGTCCAGCCGCCGCGGCCGGCGGTGAACGTGAGGTCCGCGCTGCCCGTGAAGCCTGCCTGGGCCGCGCCTGCGCTGAGGGTGACCGTCACCCGCGAGCCGTCGGCATCAGTGTACGTCAACCTCCGGGGTTGTCCGCCTCCCATCCGGCAGTTCCTGAAGACGCCGACGTCGACCTCTTCCACGTTCCGGCTGAAGGCGGCGCGGTCGCCGTTAATGCGGGTGTCTGCCGTCCCCCCCGCGACGCCCGTGCGCTGGTCCCAGGCACGCACCTGAAGGCCGCCGCGGACCACGCCGGCGAAGCCGCTCTCGGGCACGAAACGTATCCTGGCATCGGCCGGCAGGAGCACCGCCGCGATCTCGGAGGGCGAGCCGAGAGGGCTCCAGGTATTGCCGTCGAGGGTGTATTGCCACGAGCCGTAAACGATGTCGGCGGCGATGACCGCGATGCCCTTCGGGTCACGGGGGTCCTCGTCGGTGATCCCGCTTCCGCCGAGGCGGGCGATGATGGCCGACACGGGCGTGCCGGGGTCCGCCACGTCGTCCGGGGCAACGAAGTCCAACATCGGGAAGCCGCTCGTGTCGAGCACCGGCGCGCTGTTCAGCACCTGGAAGCCCACCACCGCCGAGGAGTCGAATCCTGCCACATAGACCGACCGGCCGTCGGCGCTGACGGTCACCGAGTAGGCGCCCATGAGGCCCCACGTCCCCCCCACCATATCGCTGATGACCTGTTCGGGTGCGAGGCGCCCGGTGACGGGATCGCGGGTGAAGACCGCCAGCGCACAGTCTGCCCTGGCCGCGACATACACATGCCTGCCGTCGGGACACACGCTCACCGAGTTCGCGCCGGCCAGGCCTTCGATCCCGGCCAGCCCGTCGCGGAGGACCTGGACGAGCGTGAGCCTGCCGCTGAGGGCGTTCCGCTGGAAGACCGCCAAGGCGTTCTCCTCGGCGCCCGCGGCGTAGAGCGTCCTGCCATCGGCGCTGACCGCTACCGCCACGGCCCCTAGCAGACCGTCGATGCCCTTTCGCCCGTCCTTGAGGCAGTCGATGTAGGTGAGAACGCCCGTCGCCGGCTGGCGGGCGAAAATGGCCACCGCGTCATCGTTGGATGCGGCGGTGTACACGAACCGGCCATCGGGGCTGACCGTCGCCGCCTCAATCCCCCGAAGGCCTTTCACCTTGTTGACGCCATTCGTGAGTACTTGCAGGAACGTCAGGCCGCCCGTGGCCGGATTCCGGCGGAAGACCACCAGCGAGTCCGCATCATGCCCGGCCACGTAGGCGTTCTTGCCGTCCGGGCTGATGACAACAGCATGCGGCAACAAGAGGCCGCTCACGCCATCCTGGCCGTTCTTGACCGCCTGGAGGAAGACAAGTCGGCCGGTCGCGGCATTGCGCTGGAAGACGGCGATGGCGTTCTCGTCCTTCCCCGCCGCGTAGACATTCTTGCCATCGGGGCTGACCGTCACCGCGCGCGGCCGTCCCAAGCCATCGACGCCGTTCTCGCCGTCGGTGAACGCCTCGACATAGGTGAGGGCACCGGTCCTGACGTTGCGGCTGAGAACCGTCAGGGCGTTGCTCTGCTTGGCCACGACATAGACGTTCTGCCCGTCCGGGCTCACGGCCGCACTCTCAGGGCCCGAGAGGCTGAGGATCGTCGCGGGTTGGCCCGGGACGATCTTGTCGCCCTGGCTGATGTAGCCCGTGAAAGCCAGACGGCGCCGCGTGACCGTGACCTGTGCGGTTTCCATCGCGGTGCTGAAGGCCGTGGATCCACCGCCCTGCGAGGCGTCGTGTCTATCGCCGGGCGCTCCGACCGTCTCGTCCCAGGCGCGGAAGGTGATGCCGTTGGCCACCAAGCCTGTGAAATCGGTGTGGGGCGCAAAACGGATCCGAGTACCCGCCGCCAGCAGGAGGGCAGATTCCTGTTTGGGATCGCCCATGTCGGCCCACGCCATGCCAACGGCGTTCCAGTATTGCCACCGCCCGGAAGTGTTGTCCACGCCAACGACGGCGATCCCCTCACGGTCCCCCAGATCGCTGTCCGTGATGCGGTCGCCGCCGGCGCTCGCGATCATGGCGGAAATCAACGTTCCCGGGTCGTCCAGTTGGTCATTGGGGGTCACCATCAAGGCCATCGTACCCGTGTTGTCGAGGACGGGCGCCCGGTTGGGGGTCCCGAGGACGGCCAGGCGGTTGTCGCCGGCCCCCGCCGCATAGAGGTGTTCGCCATCGGCGGTGGCGCTCAGCGCACAGACGCCGAGCAGCCCGTCGGCCCCGTTGACGCCGTCCTTGATCACCGGAGCACAGGCCGTCAGGCGCCCCGTGGTCGCGTCACGCCGGAAGAGCGTTACGGCGTTGCTCCCGGCCGCAGCCGCGTACACGTACGAGCCGTTGGGACTCAGTGCCACGGCCGAGGCCCCCCGCAGGCCGTCGCCTATATCGAGACTGTTTCGGATGACCTGATCGCAGAGCAACTTGCCCGTGGCGGCGTCCCGCGTGAACAGGGTGACGGCATTATCAGCATTGGCCGCTGTATAGACGTGCTTGCCGTCGGGGCTGACGGCGACCGCGGAGGCGCCGTCGAGGCCGTCCACGCCCGCCACGCCGTCTTTGAGCACTTGGGTGAAGGTGAGCATGCCGCTGTAAGGATTCCGCCGGAAGACCGCCACGGCGTCATCCACCGACCCCGTCGCGTAGAGGCTCTTGCCGTCGGGGCTGACGGTCACGGCGTCGGCGCCGTCGAGGCCGTCAACACCGCCCTGGCCGTCGCGCAGCGCCTGCAAGAAGGTAAGGGCGCCGGTGGAGGGATTCCGCCGGAAGACCGCCACGGCATCGGCGATGCTGCCGGCCGCGTAGACATGCCGACCATCTGGGCTGACAGTCAGCGAGGTTACGCCTTCGAGGCCGCCGACCTTGCTCACGCCGTCCGTGAGCATCTGGCGAAACGCGAGGAGGCCCGTGGCGGGATCTACCGAGAAGACAGCCACCGCCTTGTCTGTGCGGCCGGCCGCATAGACGTTCTTGCCGTCCGGGCTGACGATCACGCTACAGGCCCCGGCGAGGCCGTCGACGCCGTTCTGACCATCCTGAAGCGACTGGATTTCAGTCAGGCCGCCCGTCGTGGCATCGCGATAAAACACCGACACCGCATTGTCGCCGGGCGCCGCCACATAGACGTGCAGGCCGTCGGGGCCGGCCGCCACGGCATCGACGCCGGTCAAGACTTCGGCGCCGGCGGTCGGCACCTTCATCAGCCATGCCAGTTGGTCGCCGCCCAACAGCAGGCGAGGTTCCAGGATTTCGCACACGGGGCTTGCGGCAAAGCAGGACCGTTCTTCCCCCTGCATGACTGCTCCCTTCAGGTCAATGGGCCACCCGCGCATAGACGGCACGGCCGAGGGCTGGACGGACTCGGCGCTCCGGATATCCCGGCGCTGGCGCCGGACTTCGCTTGCCGCGCACCGCTCAGACCAGTGCCACCGTGTAATCATCAGCCTGGTCGATCACGAAGCCCGGCGAGCCCTTCGACGGGTACTTCCTGGCGTCGCGCACGTAACTGGTGATGGTATGGCCCTGTATCCCGAACGCCGCCGGCAGGTGACCCGCGTTGACCGTTTGCACGCCCACGAGCGACACGGTGCCCAACGTCCACGCCGCGACGTTCGAGTTTATGACCGATGCGGCCGCCCCCTTGATGCCCTTCACCGTCAACGTGGCGACCTTCTTCTGCACGCCGACCAGGTCGCCTGCCGCAAGCGTGCTGTCCTGCATGCCGCCCAGCGTCACCGTCATCACCGAACCGGTCGAGGAGATCATCGACCCGGTGAGCCATCCGGCGATGCTCAGCGTGTTCAGGACGTACGTGGTGCCGACATGGGTCAGCGTGATGTCGGCGCCGAAGTCGCCCGAAATCGCCAGCGCGGTCTTCGTCGCCGCCAGGCCCGTCGTCTTGATCGACGAGATCCGGGGCGCCTGGATCGACCCGTCCAGCCACCGGACGGCCTTGATTGACCCGACGTCACCGGCGACCTTCACCTGGGCATCGGCCACGTCGCCGAGGGTCATGGTGGTGAGCGCCGCCGGGGTCCCGAACTCCCACGGCCGGCCTGCCGCGCCCACCGTGCCGTTGATGGTCACGGTGCCGACCTTGCCCGTCACGTCCCAGACGCTCGGCGCCACAAATCCCTTGACGGTGGCGGTGGCCAGGGTCTTGCCTGTGCCGTCGGTGCTCTTGCCGGAGATGACGAGGTTGGCGCCCAGGTCGCCGCGGATCTTCTTCACCGTGTCGCCGTAGATCAAGAACGTCCCGATACGCGGGGCAGAGATCGTCTCGGCCGTCGCGTCGGTATCCAGCCACTCCTTCGCCGAGAGCGACGCCAGGGGCATGGTCGAGGTGAAGTTGGTGTCCTTGACGCGGCCGAAGACGATCTTCGCGCCGGTCTTCAGCATCGGATCGCCGCCGATCTGGATGGCGCCGCCGCCGGTCAGTTCATCGAGCGTCACTTTGCCGACCGTGCCGGCCACGGTCATGTTGCCGTTCAGCGAGGTCGTGGCGGCCGTCAGGGTTCCGAGCGGCCCCCTAACGTCGATCGCCCCAATGGAGGTGTGGGCCGTAACGCCCGTGGCCCCGGCCTTCGTGGCTACGGTCACCGCGGAAACAGACGTCGTGCCGTCGAGCACCAGCAGGGTGGCGTCGGAGGCCAACGTGGGGGCGCCCGACATGAAGTACAGCGTGCCGGAACCCGGGCCGGTCATCGAGAACGTCACCGAGTCGCTGGGGGCGGCCCCCGCCGGGCTGTCGAGGAACGTGGCCTTGTGCTTCGAGTCGAAGGTGAGCGCGCGGCCGACCCAGAGGGTGACGGCGGCCGGGTCGCTCGTCAGGTCGGCAGGGTCGGCGTGGCTCCCCGCCGGATCGCCGTCGTCGGTGACCGTGAAGGTGAAACTGTCGGGGCCCAGGTAGCCGTCGTCGGGCTTGTAGGTGAAGTGGCCCTGGTCGCCGGGCGTGAGTTCGCCGTGCTCCGGCGGCGTGACGATGTTGAACACCAGCGACGCCGCCGCCGTCTCCACGTCGGTGCCGGCCAGGGCGACGTCCTTGTCCTGGCCCGCATCGACGACCACCGGCTGGGGCGTGGCCGCAGGCCCGTCATTCACGGGGCCGACCGTGATGGCGGCCGTCTCGGTGGCGGTGCTGAACGCCGTGGTGCCGCCGGTGGCCGCCGCCGCCGTCAGGTTCACCGTCTTGCCCGCCGTGCCGGTGATCTGGTCCCAGGCGCGGAAGGTGATGCCGCCGGAGACGGTGCCGCTATAGTTGGCGGCCGGAACGAAGCGGAGGCGGCCGTCGTCTCCGATCAGGCGGGCGGCAGCGGCCGAAGGCGCCCCGAGCGCAAGCCAGGTCGTCCCGCCGTCGAGGCTGTACTGCCAGGCGCCGTGGGAGGCGTCGGCCCCGATCACGGCGATACCCTCCTGTGAAAACTCATCGACATCCGTGATCGGGTCCGTGCCCGCGCCGGCCAGGATGTCCGAGACCCGCGTTCCGGCGTTCGCGACGTCGTCTTCGCTGATGTCGGCCAGCGCAAGGTCCGCCGAGTTGTCGAGAACCGGCGCGTGGTTGATCCCGCGGACGTTGAGGGTCACCGTGCCCTTGGACGCCGGGAGGCCTTCGTCGAAGACGTAGGTGGCATGGCGGCCCTCGTACCAGGAATCGAGGTGGACCACCCACGCCGCCTGCGAGCCGCTGGCCGTCAACTCGGGGCCGTACATGTTGAGCGTCACGCAGGGGGACTCCGTCGCCCACTCCAGGTTGTAGCCGTCGAAGTAGTAGAAGCCGCCGGCATCGGGCCCCTCCTCGCCGATGATGGCGATCTGGCCCACCTCTTCGTAAATGCGGCCCATGAAGTTGGTCTTGGGAGTGGCAATCCTCCGCACGGTCCCGTGGTCGTACACCACCACGGTGGTCGTCCACGCGATCATGTCGTACTCGGCCCCGACGTACACGTCGTCTTGCAGGTGCCCGGGGCCGACTTCCATGGGGCCCAGGTCCGTGGTCGTGGCGCCGTCGTAGACGAACGTGTGCAGCGTGTAATCGTCCTCGAAGCCCGGCTGGAGCCGCTTGTCCGAGACCCACACCGCCCGGTTGCCGGTCACGGTCAACTGGGGCCAGGAGAAGTACGCCGGCGTGCCGCCGCCCTGCGAGTCGACCCAATCCAGGTCGGTGCCGTCGAAGTAGTAGAAGCCGCTCGCCTCCCAGTTGTCGCCCACGAGGACGGCCTTGCCGGCGGCCTCGAACGCGATATGGCCGTTGAAGCCGTCGGGGCCCGCCACTTCGCGCGTCTGGCCGTGGTCGTACACCACCACGGTCGTCTTGACGCCGTCCCACCGGCTTCCCACGTAGAGGTCGTCCGTCAGATGGCCCGGCCCAACAGCCATGGGGCCGAGATCGGTGACGGCCGCGCCGTCATAGACGAACGTGTGGAGCGCCGCGTCGGGATTCTCGGACTTCTGCGCATCGCTCACCCAGATGACGCGGTCGCCGTCCTCGGTCAACTGCGGAAGGTTGAAATGGGAGGGCGCGCTGCCGCCCTGGGAGTCGATCCACTGGAGGGCGTTGCCGTTGAAGAAGTAGAAGCCGTTGTCGGTCCAGCCGTTGGTGGCCAGGACGGCCCTGGTCCCCACCTGGCTGACCACGAATCCCATGTAGTCGCTCGGGTAAGGCACCTTCCGCACGGTCCCGTGATCGTAGACGACCACGTTCGACCCCAGGCCGTCGGACTGCGTGCCGACGAAAATATCGTCCTGAAGGTCGCCCGGGCCCACCGTGATGTCGCCCAGCGAGATCTGGTGCCTGCCGTCGTCGGCCCGAAAGGTGAAGGAGTCGATCCCGATCCAGTCGGTCGCGGGCGTGTAGACGAAGGTGCCGCTGGAGTTGAAAGTCAACGTGCCGTGCGAAGGAGGGGCCATGAGTAGATACGTCATCGTGTCCTTGGCGGAGTCGGTTGCAGCCACGCGGCCGGAATACGGCTTATTCTCGGTCACCCGCACCGACAGGTTCTGGGCCACCGGGGCATGGCCCAGCGGGTCCGTCGCCAGGTACAGCCGCGGCTCCAGCGCCTCCATGGTGGGATGGGAGGCCCGGCTCGCCGTGAGGGTGCCGTCCATGTTCGCCCCTTTTGCTGCCCGACCTTTTCGGTTGAACACCGCGACTCGCCCGCAGGTCATGGAGCATCCCGCGCACAAGCCATGCACACACTTTTCCCGTGGTATTATACATCGCATTCGCCCGAAACCGCAGCCCATTCGCCGCCGGCGCAGCGGGGGGGGCGCGTTTTTCTTTGAGATGCGGTGGCGGCCGGGAAGTAGATAGTCCTGCGCCACCGTTGCGCGGTGGCTCTCCTGACCCGCCGCGCGAAGCGGCGCCGCAGGATTAGCGATGCCCACCCCTTGGCAATCCACCGCTCATAGGCTATATTCTGGTGTAGTACTACAGCGCCACTTGACGCCGTGCGGCCGGAAAACGCGTGCGCGCGGCGGGTCTCCTGACCCGCCGCGCTATGTGGCGCTGTAGTGATAGTGCGACGGCTTTCCGCGTGCCGCAAGGGAGGTGCCGGGCGTGAGATACCTTCGAGGGGCAGGATGGCTCATCGCGTGTCTGGTACTCGTCGGTGCGGCCTGGGTAGGGCGTCTTTCGCTGGCGGCCCCCGCCACCCAGGCGGCTGCGCCCGCCGATGCCGCCGCGGCGGAGCAGTCGATGCGGCAGATGCTCGATGCGCCGCTCCTTTTCACCAAGCGGTTCAATGATGAAGGCATCCACATCTACGACACGTTCTACAAGTGGCGTCCGGGCGGCGGCATCTACATCCTCGAGAACCCCTCGGCCCCGCCGGCCGAGCACAAGATCCGGCCCGTCATCGACGCCGCCACGCCGCAGACCCTCGGCGCCGGCGTCTACAACAAGCCCAATCTCTCGTGGGACGCCAAGCGCTTGGTCTTCTGCTACAAGGCCGCCGCCAACGGCTCCACGTGCATCTACGAGATCGGGGTCGACGGCGCCGGCCTGCGGCGGCTGACTGACCCCTCCACGTGCCTGGACGTGTACAAGGGGTCGCTGAGCGGGCAGCATGACTTCGCCCCGGCGTATCTGCCCGACGGCCGCATCATCTTCATCTCGACCCGCCTCAGCGGCCTCGTGCCGTGCTTCAACACCGGCGTGGCCATCCTGCACGTGATGAACGCCGACGGGTCCGGCATCCGTCCCATCTCGGTCAACAACGTCAACGAGTTCGACCCCTCGGTGCTGCCCGACGGCCGCATCCTCTTCGGCCGCTGGGAGTACGTCGACAAGGGCGCCCTGACCCAGCAATCGCTGTGGACGATGTTCCCCGACGGCACCAACGAGACGGCGCTGTACGCCAACAACATGGTCTTCCCGGAGGCCATCCTCGACGCCCGGCCGGTGCCCGGGACGTCGCAGATGGTGGCCGGCACGTTCGCGCCGCACAACTCGCCGCCGCGAGGCAGCATCGCCATGGTCGACCCGTACGTGGGCAAGAACGATCCGGCGGCCATCTACAACTTCGATCATCCCGACAAACCCACTTTCAACAACGGCGAGTCGTGCGAACCCTGGCCGCTCTCGCCCGGCGTGGTGGTCTACAGCGGCCGGCCGCCGGCAGGCAAATTCAACGCCATCATGATGGCCGACCGGGCCGGCCACCGGACCGTTATCCACTCCAGCCCCGATATCGACCTGCACTCGCCCATGCTGGTCAAGCCGCGCACGCGTCCGCCGGTGCCGTCGGGCGGCACGGACCCCAGGCAGCCGACCGGCCGGTTCCTCGTCCAAGACGTGTACCAGGGCCTCACGGGCATCAATCGCGGCGAGGTCAAGTTCCTTCGCGTCATCGAGGAAACGTCGCGCGTGTCTCCGACGCCCGGCGGCCCCAACCCTTACAACCAGACGTTCCTCGTGAGTTGTGCCCTGGCGTTCGGCGCGAAGAACTACCTGGGCGTCGTGCCGGTCGAAGAAGACGGCT
>Ga0315291_10011900_pt1 | contig 10580 bp, 11 predicted proteins | sample YL17G12_20_MG_FD_203070 | JGI IMG/M metagenome (GOLD analysis project Ga0315291, IMG submission 203070) | Sediment microbial communities from Yellowstone Lake, YNP, Wyoming, USA - YL17G12_20 | ecosystem: Environmental > Aquatic > Freshwater > Lake > Sediment | place: USA: Wyoming | collected... | reverse complement strand
ACGCAATGAAAGATCATGATATGGTATTTCATCTGGCAGCGAATGCAGATGTGCGTTTCGGGCTTGAACACCCATCAAAGGATTTATACCAAAACACTATAGCAACATTCAATGTATTGGAAGCAATGCGAAAAAATAACATATCCAAGATCGCGTTCTCTTCTACAAGTGCGATCTACGGCGATCCAAATACAATTCCTACACCAGAGAATGTTGCATTTCCACAACAGACATCATTGTATGGCGCATCCAAGCTTGCCTGCGAAGGGCTCATAGAAGCCTATTGCGAGGGTTATAATATGCAATCGTGGATATTCAGGTTCGTATCCATTCTTGGCGAACGTTACACCCATGGACACGTTTTTGACTTTTATAAACAACTTGTGGCGCACCCGGATTATCTGGATGTTCTTGGAAACGGATTACAAAGAAAATCTTATCTTTATGTTCAGGATTGTGTTGATGGTATCTTACAGGTAATTGACAAAAGAAATGCTCCAGTTAATATTTTTAATCTCGGAACTGATGAGCATTGTCAGGTTAAAGAATCGATTGGCTGGATCTGCGATCATCTTGATCTCAAACCCGAAATACGATATACCGATGACAGGAAAGGCTGGATTGGAGATAATCCATTCACTTACCTGAATACAACCAAGGCACTTAGTACCGGATGGAAACCAACTCTTTCCATTAAAGAAAGTGTTCTAAAAACTGTTGAGTATCTTGAAACTAATCCGGTTGTATTGGAGAGAACATCATGAACGGCACTTATTTTACATTAGCAATATTATGTTGTGCTGTATTCTCATTATCATTCTCATTCACGCTCGCTGTATTTAGAGATAACAAATATGTATTTTACTATCTATTCATCCCATTTGGACTTCTCATGTTTATTTTTACACTTCTCGGAGGTTTAACATGAAGGTCTGCATATACGGTCTATGGCATCTCGGACTGGTCACAACAGCAGGACTTGTTAAACTTGGACATACGGTTGTCGGGTTAGATGATTTTGATATGTGTGATTTAAACAGAGGTATGCTTCCAATGTATGAAAAAGGATTGGAAGAAGCTTTACACAATGGATCCAAGAATAATATCTTATCATTTACTAATGATTGTAAAGAAGCATTTGAAAATACAGATGTTGTATGGGTTACATTCGACACTCCAGTTGATGAACACGATGTTGCTGATATAAAATATATTGAAACCAGAATTATGAGAATTTTACCATATATACAAGATGGCACAAAACTTATCATATCTTCTCAGGTTAAAGTAGGTTTTACTGAAAGATTTGAAAAGATGATACTATCACAACACCCGGACAAAAAAATCTATATTGCGTATTCCCCGGAAAATCTTCAGTTGGGTAATGCATTAGAGAGATTTGTAAACCCGGATAGAATTATTATCGGCACTCACCCGGACGAACGATCTGAATTCGAACCATTCTTCAAAACCATTTCAAATAACCTGATCTGGATGACTATACCATCAGCGGAGATGACGAAACACGCCATCAATGCATATCTGGCAATGTCCATCTGCTTTGCAAATGAGATTGCACAAGTTTGTGATTCGGTTGGTGCTTTATCAGGAGAAGTTGAACTTGGTTTAAAATCTGATAATCGCATTGGACAGAAAGCTTATGTCCGGGCAGGAGATGCATATTCTGGTGGAACACTGGCAAGAGATGTTAAAACTTTAAGTTATATGACAATGGATCGTTCAATAGTATCACCATTGCTCGATTCAATATCTGATAGCAATGAATGTCATAAAGACTGGATTAGTAGAGAAATTACCAAACGTATGAATATATGTGGTAAAACCATAATGGTATTTGGTTTAGTGTACAAAGAGGGTACAAGTACTTTGAGAAGATCCGGTCCACTGGAACTTTGTGAATGGTTATATGAACAGCAAGCTATTGTTTATGCTCACGATCCATTTATTATATCAGATGCGGATCTTCCGGATTATATTCACTTTGTTGATGATCTGAATAATATGCCTAAAGAATGTCATTGTGTAATAATTCTTAAGGATCCTTACCCATCGATCAGTCTATATATGTTGGACATGATGATCGGAGATGCAATAGTAATAGATCCAAATGGATATATATTTCACAAGCCACAAAAGAACGGAAGAAAATACTTCTCTGTCAGGAGGTTGCAATGAGATTAAAAAATAAAATTGCTTTAGTGACCGGGAGTACCCGTGGATTTGGATTCGCGGTAGCACAGAAATTTGTAGAAGAAGGCGCGTCAGTAGTAGTTCATGGAAGAACCAAAAAAGATATCCAGATGGCTATAGACAAACTTATGCCAAAACGAGTTACTGATAATCAATGTATCATCGGGTTTAACATTGACTTGGCTACAGAACATGGGGTGGCTATATTAGTAAACAGGGTTACTTGTGCATTTGGCAGGATAGATATTCTAGTGAATAATGCCGGGATTTATGGTGCAAAAGGAAGCGTAGATAAAGTTGATATCAATGAATGGATTGCTACAATAGAGATGAATTTAATTAGTGTTTTCAAGATGTGCAGTTATACTCTTCCACATATGATAGAGAAAAATTCAGGTAAAATCATCAACCTGTCTGGTGGAGGAGCAACAGCACCATTGCCAAATTTGAGTGCATATGCAACATCAAAAGCCGCAGTTGTACGATTAACAGAGACCATGGCGGCTGAATGTAAGGATTACCACATTGATATAAACGCCATATCTCCGGGAGCATTAAATACTCGATTATTGGACGAAATTATTGATGCTGGTGAATCGGTTGTTGGAAAACAATTCTATGAAAAAGCATTAAAACAAAAAGAATCCGGTGGCGCACCACTGGAAATTGGAGCGGAACTATGCGCGTTTTTAGCTTCAAGTGAAAGTGATGGGATAAGTGGTAAATTAATCAGCGCGCAATGGGATAAGTGGAAAGAATTCCCTCTTTATAAAGACGAACTGATGACTTCTGATGTTTATACTTTAAAAAGAATTATTGCAAAAGACAGGAACAAACACTGGGATGTGCCGGGTTGAATATTGGAATAATTGGTTGCGGAGCCGTTGGCACGAAACGCGCATTAGCGTTAGGTGATAATAAACTTATTATAGTAGTAGATTCAGATTTATCAAAAGCAGAGAAGTTAGCAAAGACAATGAAAATACCAAATTTCTCAAATAAACCTGATGATGCTATACAAAATGATGAAATTGATATGATTATCATCTCTACAACCAACGATTATCTTGCAGAACTTACATTAGCCGCAGTAAGCAATAAAAAACATGTGCTGGTAGAGAAACCAGCAGGACGAAATGCAGATGAATTGATACCAATTATTCTGGAAGCGAAGAAAAACAGAGTGTGTGTCAAAGTTGGATTTAATCACAGGTTTCATCCTGCACTATTGAAAGCCAAAGAATTTGTAAAATCCAATGCATTGGGCAAACTCATGTATATTAGAGGAAGATATGGTCACGGTGGCAGGTTGGGTTATGAAAAAGAATGGCGAGCAAATCCTGCAAAGTCCGGTGGAGGAGAATTGATAGATCAAGGTGTCCACCTCATCGATCTCTCAAGATGGTTCCTAGGAGATCTTGATGTAATAAACAGTTATGAACATACATATTTCTGGGATATGCCAGTTGATGATAATGCATTCCTGATGTTAAAAAATTCAAAAGATCAAGTTGCATGGTTGCATGTAAGCTGCACCGAATGGAAAAATATGTTCTCATTTGAGATTTTTGGGAAGAAAGGAAAACTGATGATAGAAGGTCTTGGAGGTAGTTACGGAATGGAAACACTGACCTATTATAAAATGAGCCCGAAAATGGGAATTCCTGAAATTGGTACATGGAAATATAACTCTAAAACAGATGAATCATGGAAACGCGAACTGGATTATTTTATACAATGCATTAATATTCACAAAAAACCGGAAGGAGATATATCCGATGCAAAGAAGGCGCTGGATATTGTCAAAAAAGTATATGCAAATCGGTAATCGCCACCTTTATATAATAAAAAATTAAATATCTATCTATGAGTAAGACGAACTTTAAGATCAAACTATTCGCTGACGGAGCAAATGCCGGAGAAATGCTTGAATTATATAAAAAAGGAATTGTATCCGGATTTACAACCAATCCAACACTTATGAGAAACGCACATGTGGATAATTATGAATTGTTTGCAAAGGCAGCAGTCAAATCAATTCCGGATCTTCCAATCTCCTTTGAAGTATTCTCTGATAATCTGGTTAATATGGAACGGGAAGCCAGAATTATTACATCGTGGGGCAAAAAGGTATATGTTAAGATACCAGTGACAAATACAAAAGGTGTGAGCACCGCACCACTGATCAAAAAATTATCAGCCGAAAAGATAAAATTAAATGTCACTGCACTTCTCACGGTACAACAGGTTGTTGAAGTTACCGCAGCATTATCTCCAAAGACTCCTGCAATCATCTCTGTATTTGCCGGAAGAATAGCCGACACCGGGGTAAGTCCGATACCGATTATGAAAGATGCATTAAAAGTTGTCAAACCAAAATCAAATATTGAACTACTCTGGGCAAGTACACGAGAGTTATTGAACATTGTTCAGGCAGAAACTATAGGCTGTCATATCATCACTGTTACACCGGACATTTTGAAGAAAATGCCGGGTATTGGAAAAGATCTGACACAATTATCACTGGAGACGGTACAGATGTTTTATAATGATGCGAAGGCGGCTGGGTATAAAATATGAACAATTATGCATTTATTTTTACATTCGGTTCAATTCTGTTGGCTGGCGGTGGAATTATAATGTTCGCATTGACGATGCCACATACTACTATGGATTGTGTTCTACTCATCTTGGTTTTGGCAAACCTGTTCGGGGTCTGGGCAATTGATTCGAGAATGAGGGATACTGACTGATGGAATCACCATGCCAGATTTAAAAAATAAAATAACAACAATTGTTATATCAATTGAATATATCAGGAGTTAATTATGAATAAACCACTGGTCAGCATCATCATACCAACACACAATCGCCCCGAACTACTTATGCGCGCAGTAAAAAGTGCTGTTGCACAATCATACCAGAATACAGAGATCATTGTAGTGGATGATGTTGGTAACGTACCGATAGATGAACTTAAAAAATTATCCGACAAAATCCAATATATTCGTATACCACCAACCATCTGGACGGCAGAAAACAGGAATGCAGGTATAAAGGCAGCAAAAGGTAAATACATTGCAGGGCTGGATGATGATGACATCTGGTTTGATTACTATCTGGATACACTTATCCCGGTAATGGAATCTGATGATTCTATTGGCATGGCATGTTCAAATGGTTATATAATAAATGATATAAATGAGAAACCAATTCGCACCATGTTTCCACACATTCAAACCGAATTACGTGGTAACCTATTTTCAAAAATGATATGGGAATGTTTTACACAACCATCTGTAATGATAATTCGTAAAAATATATTTGATAAAATTGGATTATTTCGAAATATTCGTTGTGAAGATTTAGATATTATTATGAGAATCTCTGCATTTTCAAATGTTTACTATACCCCAAAAACATGTGGTGTTTGGTATCGAAGATTTGATACCAGTAGTATATCCGAAACAGCACAATCAACATTACAAGGCAGATTGAATATCCTGATGCCTGCTATAAATTGTCTGGTTGATATCGAACTTATGGCAGGACGGTATGGAAGAAGATTCTCATTCTCAGAAAAATGCGCAATGTTTTTCCAAAAATATTATTTTGATTGTTATATTGTAGCAGTACATTTTATGTTCAAAAGCCCGGATAGATATTCAGTATTAAAAGATTGTATATTGGATTACCCGTTATTATTTCCGATAACGCTGTTAACACCATTGTGTTGTAATAAGACGATACGGGATGTTGGACAGGAACTAAAAAGAAAAATGACCATATTCTTCAATCACTCTGCTTAAATACTTAAAAAACAATATTATTCTTGTAATATGGAGGTATTATGGAAATTGTAAAAATAACACTTCGCACTCCAAATGAAATTGTGTTTGCGAGTATTGGAGATATGATTAAATTTCATGATGAAATTACTGATGGAAAAGCCGTCATATTTGATTTTGTTAATAAGTCAAAACGATATGGTGAGCTGGTGAACCCTATTATTAAAGCAGATATTAGTGACAACAAAATTAAAATCAGATCAGAGGAGGATATAAATGGAAATTATTGATATGGGATTAATAGCTATTGCAGCTCTTATTGTTATTTATATTGTACACTGGGCGTTAACATTACGTCAGATTGTTGAACTCAAGTATGCAGATGTCGTTGTTAAAAAAGACGGGACGAAAATCTATTCCGCAGATACAACGATTCAGGGAAGAGAGAGTACTGCAATTTATTACAATTTCCCATCGTGGATCCCAATCATTGGATGTATTGTAAAAAGAATGCCACTTGAAATCATCCAGATTTCTGTTAAAGGTTATGAAACATTCGCAAAAGCCAATGCACGATTTGTTATTGATGTATCGGTATATTGTCGTATTGAGAATGTCCCGGCAGCAGCCCAGAAGTTTCCCGGAACCAGCATTGAGGATTTCAAGAAAGGTATGTCAGCAATTATTGTTTCAGCAGTACGTAAAACAACTGCAAACTATGCAATAGAGGATATCATCTCAAAACGCAAAGAAATTTCAGAAGAAATTCGTTTGGAGATTGCAGAAGATTTCTTAAAATGGGGTGTTGAACTTACCAATGTAGCAGTAGAGACTATTGCTGATGCTGAGAATACTACGGTAATTCATGATATTTCTGCAAAGAAAGAGGCTGAAATTAACTCTCTGTCGCGTCAGGAAATTGCAATCAAATCGAAGCAGGCTGAAATTGTAGAAGCTGAGAACCGCGAACTTGCAGAAAAAAGAAAGATTCAGGCAGATGAGCAAATCGCAATCAGGGCGCAGGAGAAAGAGAAAACTGTCGCTACCATGAGACAGGAAGCAATTACCAAGATTCTTGATGTTGAACGTAATGAAAAAGTTACCCGCGCTAATATCGAAGCCGATGCAAAAGTCAAAACAGCAGAAGGTGTCCGGCAATCTCAGATTATCACCGCAGAAGGTACTCGGCAGGCAAACATCTTACAATCTGAAGGTGAAAAAGCAGCTCTCGTCTTAAAAGGTGATGGTCTTGCATCACAAACAAGTGCAGTAGGTACTGCCGAAGCAGCAGTTATTCGTGCCAAGAAGCTTGCAGAAGCAGAAGGTCTCGCAAAAATTGCAGAGGCACAGAAGTTACAGCAGGATGGTGCAGAGAAGATTCGTATCATCGAAAAAGATGAGAAGATTGGTCTAGAACTTGCAAAAGCACTTGGAAACGCAGATATTAAATTCTATGGTGGGGGAGAACCAAAGAACTTCATGGATCTGTTCAAAGTTGGAACGGGCGGTCTATCAGCGGGTGGAAGTCTCGCAACATTCCTTGACATTCTCAAGTCAAGTGATCCGGCAGCATATAAAAAAGCCATGGACGTTGTAGAGACAACCAAACAAAAACTTATGGTAGAAGCAGAACCGATTAAACCAGTAGAAGCAGAACCAGTCAAACCAGTAGAACCAAAAAATGATCTTCCATCAGTAGATACATTAAAACAAATGGCTAATACTTTAAATGGAGAAAATGTTGATGCCAAATATGCTGATGAAACCAGAAAACTTTTTACTAAAAAACAAAAATAAATTTTTTTGATTAGTATAGCAACTTATTTATTTATAGACACCGATAACTATTCTATGGAAAACAAATACAAATATATATTAATTATTGCTGCGCTCTGTATAATATTAGCAGTTGTCATATTCACCCAGACACAGGCATTTAAAGTAGACAGGTTGCAATATAATGTGCTCAAAAATGGAGATGCGCAGGTGACAGCTTCATATAAATTGAATTTCGTTGAGCGGGTATGGTTATGGTTTCCAATGACAAAGGATGGCATCAGCAGTGCTATTAAAACAGAGTATGGAGAAGACTCTGAAATTATATCAATGGGCGACACCAAAACAGAATTTACTATACCACACTTTGCAGATAAATATGATACATATATCCAGACACCTACACTGACATTTGAAAACATCAAGAAAAGGTCCAATGATTATTGGTTCATAAGCTGGCTCAATATTGACTACTCACCGACAGTTACAATAATAAAATTCTTCGATGGTACAGAATATAAATATGATGATAAGATGTTCATCCCGGCATTAACGTTGAAACTGTAATCACATTGCTTAAATAGTAGTCTAAACAATATATATTGTATAGGAGGCAATTATGATCGAAGTAATGGAACCACAACCAATTCCGTATAGTCAAGGAAAAATTGTAGATTGCAGGTATTGTGATAGTACAGGACGGGTACATGAAGCGAACCATGTAGGCATTCTGGATATCGGAAGCCATAGAAAACCATGTCCGGTCTGTCATGGATCCGGGTATCAGAGGATTTAATTCTTTTTTTAAAAAAGTTAATATTTATCTATTAAAAATGCCAGTCATAAATGTATATATTAACACTATTATAAAAACCAATACTAGTACACTTGAATATGTGATACCACCAATCGCCCATATAAACATGGTTATTATTAACATTCCAATTAGTGCCTGACGCGATTTAAATACAATTAACATAATAGGAAATATTAATATTAAAAACAAAATACTCAACCCAGATAAAGTATTAGTTCCAAATGGATATATTATAACAGATGAAATATTTTGTAATGTTAAATTAACTTCAGATGAACTATCAACTGTAACATTTGCAATAATTTCAGCAACAGAATTAGATATTATATTACCTCCGCCACCGCCACCTACAAAATAAATAAATGTTGCATTGGTTGAATAGATCCCATATCCACCACCACCAGCTCCGCCACCAACACTCCCGATATCAGCAACAGAGTAATTATATGTTGTATTGGGGGTTACCCAAGTATAATTTTCATGATAACTATCATTAAGAGTATAATTAAAATATGTTGTTTCTTCAATATCATGTAATTGAGAATTGTTTTGAACACCAAGAATTGATTTTGGAAGATTGTCTATAATAAACATTCCTATAACACATATTGATATTAAAATAATAAGACTGATAATAACTAAAGGAAATTTATTATATGAACCATCCTTATTTTTTAACATTAATAATCAATTGATATATGAATATAAAAATGTAGTGATTAATTTCCAATTAGATCTCCAACTAATTTTATAATAAATATTGCTACACCAATAAATAATCCAATTACAATAAAACCGAATCCATTATTTACAACATTTAATACTGATGCTTGTGAAGCAGCAAATTCTGGATCTGGTATTGATGGTACAGATGATATTAACATATTTAATATATAATATGAACTGTAATATAAAATAATAAGCCCAACAGATACACATACAAGTGGTATTAACCAAGTAGTTATTTCAGGTTTATCTTCTGGTTTTGCTACACGACGTTCAGATTCCGGTTGTAGTTTAATTTTTGATGGTACAGATGGTTGAACCGATGGAATACTGGGTATTTTTGATGATTGGATGCTGGATATTTTTTTCAATATTTGCTTCCGATATATTCCAAAACATATTATACCAGCTAAACTTATAATTATAATGATATCAAGTATTGAAATTTCTGTTATTTGAGGAAGAGATAGCCCGAACATTCCTATTACAATTATCATAATAAGTGAGATCAAAAAAAGCGATACTTTATTATATGAACCATCTTTATTTTTTAACATTAATAATTAATTTTATATATGGATATAAAACTATGGTGATTAATTATCATTATACCGAAAATTTCGCTTTTTCAGATGAGATATGCCACAAATTTGAATATTGAGATTTGAATTCATACCCACAGATAGATTCGAACTATCGCCGCAGGATCCAAATTCCTGCATCCTTGACCGCTAGACGATGTGAGTCCAACGGGCTCAACAGGGCTCGAACCTGTCACATCCGGATTAACAGTCCGGCTCTCTACCAACTGAGATATGAGCCCCAACGGGTCTGGTGCGGATTGAACACACGCCTTCCGGATTTCTTCTGCATACCGTGGTTTGGTGGGAACGTGTATTAAAGGTGGTTATTCCGAAATTTGTCCTTCGCATGTATTACAAACACCATATCATCATGAGGTGTAATTATAATATCCCAATTTTGTTTAATATATGGAACCAATTCGCGATTAGACATTTCAGTTGGAAATTCTCTTGGATGCATCTCCATCTCAATACAACGTATGCCATCAAGTTCCGATGGTTTAATATACCATTCCCCACCCTCACAATCACATTTCATAAATGATACCTTGTGTTGACCATTTGATTGAAATCGAATCATACTAATAAGATTTGTTAATGTATAAGTTGGAACATTTTTTCGCTCAACTTTATTGAATGATAAATCAATATCATTTCCATTTCCAATAGCAAAAGGTA
>Ga0315291_10011898_pt1 | contig 10582 bp, 12 predicted proteins | sample YL17G12_20_MG_FD_203070 | JGI IMG/M metagenome (GOLD analysis project Ga0315291, IMG submission 203070) | Sediment microbial communities from Yellowstone Lake, YNP, Wyoming, USA - YL17G12_20 | ecosystem: Environmental > Aquatic > Freshwater > Lake > Sediment | place: USA: Wyoming | collected... | reverse complement strand
TGAAATCGGTGGCTATAATGACGGTAATAGCACCACTGATGTAGTTAGAAATATTAATATCCAGGGAAACGATACTGATTCCGGTAATTTTGTTTTGGAATCCCAGCAGGGTTCCGGTCAGGGAAATTGGTCGGAAGGGTGGTGGAATGGAATTTCGGGATTTTCTGAAAATACCGGTCAGCAATTAGAACATTATTTCACCGGTGGAACTCAATATATTATTGGCGGAGAAGTTTTTGAAACCTATACCGCGTCGAGTTCTGTTTCTCCCAAAACCAGAACAGTTTCCTTTCCCCTGGGCGTAATTGTTGCTGATTCAACAATCGTTGGCCAATCGGCTACCGTAAGTGTGAATTTTCCCGAAACCGGAGTCGTTATTAAGAGTGCTTGGTTTAGGATTATAACCGCAGCTGATAATAGTTCAAGCACAACTTATACTCTTGCGGTTTCGTCAAAAGTTGGAGCAAACAATGAGAGTTCGACTCTGACTTATGGCTTTAATCCTCCTTCAATTATTTATTCCGAATCTCACAAAATTATCCACGTTATCGCTTCTGGTTCGTATGCAGTCGGCTCTGATTATGATGTCCTTGATGATGCCACTGCCACTAGCGCTGTGGATATTACTTTGACTACTAAGGCTAGTAGCGCGGACGTAAGAGGGGTTTCCGCTGAATTGATGATTACCTATACTTATACCAGCGAAAAAAATGGTTATTTATCCAGTCATCAGCTTTTTGCCGGTCAAAGCGCTACGGCTGGTAATTCTAAGTCAGAAACCCTGACCACTGCCGCCTCGGTTTTACCGGAGTCCACAGAGAATAAGACCATCAGAGCCGCTGCCCTAAGAGCAAGTTATTCCTGTAGTGAGTCAACCGGAGTAATGCCGACCGCGGTGATTAATGTTGATGCCGACTTATCCAGTTGTAACAGTACTTTTGACGGTGATTCTGATACTGCCAATGCTTTTTTTGAATTTTATAAAAATGTTACTTCGGAAATGAATATTTATAATGGCCGGACTTATAGCGCCTGTTATACCAACGACGGAGCATCCGATGCCGAAACCGGAGCGAAAATGAACGGAATTTTGATTTATACTTATCAACTTGATTTGCAGCCGTCATCCGACGAAACCATCAGAATTAAAGGCGGCACCCGCATCAAAGGCGGTACGCGGCTTAATTTGGAAGATTCACAAGAGTCGATTTAAAACATGTAGCACATAACGTATAACATGTAACAAAAAAACAAACACTTTTGCTGTTTGTTTTTTTATTATGGTAAAATAGGAATATGCCCCGTACCACAGCTACAAATGATAAATTTTATTATGTTTATGTTTTAGAAAGTATTAAAGATGGAAAAAGATATGTGGGTTATACTAATAATTTAAGAAGGAGGTTAAAAGAACATAATAATGGTAAAAATTTTTCAACAAAACCTAGATTGCCATTTAGATTAATTTATTACGAAGCATGTTTAAATGAAGAAGATGCCCAAAGAAGAGAAAAATTTTTTAAACAAACCAAAGGTCGTGAATCTGTCACAAAAAGACTGAGGAAGTATTACGAATATAAAAAATCTTTATGAATTCTTCTGTGGTACGGGGTATGCTATTGAAATTGGAAAAATTTCTTTTTTATCTTTTTATTTTTCTCATCCCCTTTCAATTAAGGACGGCAATAAGTTGGAATGGTAATGAATGGAATTCAGTTTTTTTATATTTGACCGATTTGTTGTTAATCGGCTTTTTATTTTTCGCAATTATCAATAAAAGAATATCGTTCAAAAAAAATGGTATTCTTTTATTTTTATTTTTGGGACTTGTTTTGATTTCCATATTTATTAGTTCGGATAAAGGGGTTAGTGTTTACCGCTTTATAAAATTATTGGAATTCGTTTTACTATACATATATGTAAGGGCTTTTTTCAGCCCCAAAGCACCTTTGGTGCTTGGGCCCCGAACTAATATTCCAAGAATATTAGTTTTAGGGGCAGTTTTTCAGGCGATTTTGGCCATTGCCCAATTTTTTAAACAATCGAGTTTGGGTTTGAAATTCATTGAGGCAGGTAAATATTTACCCGGCGCACCCGGAGTAGCCACTTTTATCATGGGCGATGACAAAATAATGCGCGCCTATGGTTCCTTTCCCCACCCCAATGTTTTAGCCGGGTTTTTACTTCTGGCAATTTTCTGCTTTTATTACCTTTGGATTTCCAATTCCATTAAAGGAAAATTTTGTTATATGTTATATGTTATATGTTATGTGATAATGACTTTTGCTTTATTTTTGACTTTTTCCCGCGGCCCGATTTTGGTTTTTATTTTTATAACCATGATATTTTTAATTGCCAGATTTTTTCAGTTGCGGCAATTGTATCATACCGAAGAAAGATTATTGGCTGGAAAAAAAATGATGATTTTGGCGGCAATTTTTGTTCTTTCTTGCGTTTTTTCAGGCATTATCTTGTTTCCTTATCTCAAAGCCAGATTTTTCAAGATATCTTTGCGGGAAGAAGCCATTGATTTGAGGTTTTTTTACAACAAAATGGCTCTGAATATGATAAAGGACAAGCCGTTTTTGGGAGTTGGCATTGGTAATTTCGTTAATTTTTCCCATAACTATCCTGCATTTACAAGGGCGGCCAATAAAGTGTTGAATTCAGCTGGCGAGTCAACTAACGAAATCCCTGAATGGATATTTCAGCCAGCTCACAATATTTATTTATTAATTGCCTCGGAAATCGGGATTTTAGGAGCGATAATCTTTTGCTTATTTTTGCTCAAGAAAGTTTTTTCGGGGATTGGGCAAATTTTTAAAAATTTAAATGAAATCAATCCTTTATTTTTTCTTTTCATCGGATTTTTGATTCTTGGATTATCCGACCATTATTTCTGGACTCTGCAGTCGGGGAGTTTGATGTTTTGGCTGTCTTTAGCTCTAATGCAAAATGCAAATCTCAAAATGCAAAATGATAATGTAAAATTAAAAATTCCTTAATTTTGATTTTTGATTTTTGATTTTTGATTTAGCTTTATGAATTACATTTGTGATTTTCATATTCATTCCAAATACTCTCGTGCCACCTCTAAGGACACGAATGTTGAAAGCTTGGCAAAATGGACAAAAATAAAAGGAGTTAATGTTTTGGGAACCGGAGATTTTACTCACCCCTTGTGGCTGAAAGAACTGAAAGAAAAATTAGAACCAGCCGAGCAAGGACTCTATAGATTAAAAAATCAAAAGTCTCGCTTCGCGAATGCAGGAGCAAAAATCAAAAATCAAAATGGATTTATTCTAAACGGAAATAATAATCATCAATTCGAGACGAGATTTATTTTAACTACCGAGATTTCCAGTATTTATTCTAAGAACGGAAAAACCAGAAAAATTCATAATCTTATTTTTGCCCCAAATTTTGAAGCAGTGGAGAAAATTAATACTCATTTGGGCTGGATTGGTAATTTGAAATCCGATGGCCGACCAATTTTGGGTCTGGATGCCAAAGAATTGGCAAAAATTGTTTTGGATGTTTCCGAAGATTGTATGATTATCCCTGCCCATGCCTGGACTCCTTGGTTTTCGATTTTCGGCTCTTTTTCCGGCTTTGATTCGATTGAAGAGTGTTTTGAGGAATACACGAAATATATTTATGCTATCGAGACCGGTCTTTCTTCTGACCCGGAAATGAATTGGCGATTAAGCGCTTTGGACAATATCACCCTGATTTCCAATTCCGATGCCCATAGTGCGCCTAAGATTGCTCGGGAAGCAAATGTTTTTCAAGGCGAGAAAATAGATTATAATTTAATTAAGGAAGCGATAAAAAGAAAATCAGATGGTCTTAAACTGATTAAGACCATTGAATTTTTTCCCGAAGAAGGCAAATACCACTGGGACGGCCATAGAAATTGTGGAGTCGTTTTTAGTCCGGAAGAATCGTTAAAATACAATAATCTTTGCCCGCGTTGCGGTAAGCCATTAACTATCGGGGTGATGAATAGAATTCACCAGTTGGCGGACCGGCAAGCAGGCGAAAAACCAATAAATGCCGTTCCTTTTCAAAGATTAATTCCTTTAGAAGAAATAATTGCCGACATTCTCGGTTTGGGCGTGGGGACCAAAGGCGTTAATGAACATTATAAAAATCTTATTAGAACTTTTGGTAATGAATTCAAAATTTTATTAGAAGTTAAAAAAGAAGAAATCGCTGTTGCCAGCTTGCCTGAGATTGCCGAGGGCATAGAAAGAGTAAGACAGGGCAATGTTTTTGTTTCGCCCGGCTATGATGGAGAATATGGCAAAATTAGTATTTTTGGCGACGGCGAAGAAAGACCAAAAACTATTGGCGGTCAGGAAACGTTGTTTTAAACTATGGAATACATTGATAATTCAATATTGCGGCTTTTATACACCCATCGTTATATTTTTGCTTTTTTAGGCGCTCTCTTTGAAGGCACCTTTATTATGATTTTAACCGGCGTTCTTTATAAGTTGGGATATTTTAATTTTTGGTGGCTGACAGCAGTTTTAGTTTTTGGTTATTTTTTAAATGGCACAATCTGGTATTTGGTCGGTAAATATGGCGGTAATCAAGTTTTAGATAAATGGGGAAGAAGACTGCACATAGCCAAAAATTTGATCGAAAAACTGGAAGAATATTTTAAAAATCATAGCATTAAAACAATTTTTATTACACGCGTTACTTATGGTTTTAGCATGCTTTCGTTTATGATTGCCGGTAGCTTTAGAATGAAATTTAAGAAATTTTTATTTTCCAGCCTAATGGCTTCAATTGTTTGGACATTGGGGCTGGTTGGAATTGGTTTTGTTTTCGGGGCAAGTTATAGGGCACTGTCAATTGTGACTAAAAGCATTAGAGCAGGATTAGCGATTATTCTTTTTGTGATTATAGTTTTGATTTCTGTTTTGATTGTTTATTGGTTGAAAGTATTTGCCAGAACAAAATTTATCCAGGATTTAAGCGAGCATAGGGAGTCCCAGTTTTTGCGCTGGCTCGGAGAAAAAATCAGCAATTTCGGGAAAAAATGATATAATTAAAAAGATGCCCGGTGTCACAAATTCGAATATGTTCTTCTATGTTTATGTTTTAGAAAGCCAAAGAGACAAAGAGAATTATGTTGGTTTTACCACCAATCTTAAAAGAAGAATAGAAGAACATAATAAAGGTCTTAATTTTAGCACCGGGTTCAGAAGACCATTTAAACTTATTTATTGTGAAGTATGCACAGATGAAAATGATGCAAGAAGAAGAGAGAAATACTTAAAAACTACTCGAGGTAGAAGATTTTTAGTTAAACGACTTATCTCTTATTATGCATCATCAAATTTGTGACACTGGGGATGGGTAAATTTTCTATTAATAAAATAATCAAAATACTTATTGGGGCCGATTTTGTTTTTCTTTCCGCCGTAGGATTAATTGCTCCGATTTTTGCTGTTTTTATTACCGAACAGATTGAAGGGGGAAATGTAAAGGTAGTTGGATTCGCCGCAGCCATTTATTGGATACTCAAATCCTTTTTACAGGTGCCCGTCGGTAAATTTTTGGACAAAAGAAAAGGAGAGAGAGACGATTTATGTTTTCTGGTAATCGGTTATTTTATAGTGGCCTGCGTTCAGTTTGGTTATATCTTAAGTTCTTTACCCTGGCACATTTACCTTTTAGAAGGTATTTACGCCTTTGGCATGGCAATGGCTATTCCTGCTTGGCCCGCAATATTTACTCGTCATATTGACAGAGGCAAGGAAGCTTTTGAATGGAGCATGGAGAGTACCGCCTTAAGTTTTGGCAGTGGGGTTACCGGCGCACTGGGTGGAATTTTGGTTTCCAAATTTGGTTTTAATTTAGTGTTTCTAATCGCCGGTTTTATAGCCGCGTTTGGTGGATTGCTTCCTTTGTTTATTGCTAAAGATGTTAAAAAAGGAGGAGACCATCGCTTGGCGTTTTGGAAGAAAAAGTTATGACTGCTCAAAAAATAACCAAAGAAATGAATATCAATGACGTGATTAAAAAATATCCAGAGACGCTGGAGGTTTTTGTAAAATATGGATTTCATTGTTTGGGTTGTGCTGCGGCTACTTTTGAAACGCTTGAGCAAGGCGCGACGGCCCACGGGATTACGCCAGAGGAGTTGATTGAGGAATTGAATGAAGCAATTTCTAATCTCTAAACCCTAATTTCTAAACAATCTCAAATACCAAAATTCAAAAATTTTAGAGATTAGAGATTAGAATTTAGAGATTTTTAATTTATGGACAATAAGGAAATCGCGAAAATTTTATACGAGATTTCGGAATACTTAGCCATGGACGATGTGCCTTTCAAACCAGCTGCCTATGAAAAGGCGGCTTTAAGTATTGAAACCTTAGATGAAGATATAAAAGATATTTATAAACGAGATGAGATAAGAGGCTTGATGGAAATTTCTGGTATTGGGGAAAATATCGCCGAAAGAATTGAAGAACTTTTGAAGACGGGCAAAATGAAATATTATGAACAGTTAAAAAAGAAAATGCCGGTCAAAATTAGCGAGCTAACGGCCGTTGAGGGAATCGGACCGAAAATGATAAGAAAGCTTTATAAAAATTTGGGCATCAAAAATTTAAATGATTTGGAAAAAGCAGCCAGAGCAGGGAAAATCAGAAAACTGAAAGATTTCGGCGAGAAAACCGAACAAAATATCATTAGGGGAATTGAATTTTTGAAACGCAGCGGTAAAAGATTTGTCTTGGGTTTTATTTTACCGGAAGTTAGGAAAATCGAGAAAAGAATTGAAGATTTTCCTGGGGTCAAAAAGTCAATTGTTGCTGGCTCAATCAGAAGAATGCAAGAGACAATCGGCGATGGTGATTTATTGGTAGTTGTATCGTCTCCCAAAACCGCCAGAAAAGTTATGGAATTTTTCGTGAATATGCCGGAAGTACGACACGTTTACAGTAATGGCACAACACGTTCTTCGGTGAGATTAAAAAATGGCATGGATTTTGATTTAAGGGTTGTGTCCGAGGAAAGTTTCGGCGCAGCTTTGCAGTATTTTACCGGCAGTAAAGATCATAATATTGAATTGAGAAAAATTGCCATTGATATGGGTTTAAAATTAAATGAATACGGAGTTTATAAAAAGGGAAGAAGGATTGCCGGTAAAACAGAAGAAGAAGTTTATAAAATCTTGGGGCTTGGTTGGATGGCCCCGGAATTGAGGAATAATACCGGTGAAATAGAAGCAGCTAGAATAGGCCGCTTGCCAAAGATAATCGGCTATCATGATTTAAAAGGAGATTTGCAGATTCAGACCAATCGCACTGATGGAGAAAATTCCATAGAAGATTATGTTAAAGAAGCAATGAAATTGGGATTAGAATATATTGCGATAACCGACCACACCAAAAGTTTGGCAATGGCACACGGCTTGGACGAGAAAGACCTTGCTAGGCAAGGTAAAGAGATAGATAGAATTAATGCAAAAATCAAAAATCAAAAATCAAAATTTAGGGTACTTAAAGGGGCAGAGGTAAATATTTTAAGAGATGGTAGGTTGGATATAAATGATGAGACCCTGCATAAATTAGATATAGTGGCAATCGCCGTTCATTCTGGATTTAAAAGCTCCAAGAAAGAAATGACCGAAAGGATTATCAAAGCGATAAAAAATCCTCATGCCGATATTTTATTTCATCCTACTGGCAGAGTAATTAATCAAAGGCCTCCTTATGAGGTGGACGTAGAAAAAATAATCAGAGCTGCCAAAGAAACAAAAACCGTTTTAGAAATTAACGCTTATCCCAACAGATTAGATTTAAAGGACGAGTATGCGCGTATGGCAAAAGATGAAAGAGTAAAATTATCAATTGATTCTGATGCGCATAATGTTTCACATATCCGATATCTGGAATTCGGTATTGCCCAAGCGCGCAGGGGATGGGTTGAAAAAAAAGACGTAATCAACGCCTGGCCGATTGAAAAGATGTTAAAAATGTTGAAGTCATGAATAAATTCTTAAAATTTTGGCTGCCAGTTATATTGTGGGCGGGAATTATATTCTGGTTTTCTTCAATTCCTGATTTGGAAAGCGGACTAAAGCAGGATTTTATTTTGCGAAAAATTGCCCATATTCTGGAATTCGCTTTTTTGACAATTTTATTGATTCGAGCGACAAAACAGGAAAATTTATCTATAAAAAAAGCAATAACTTTTTCCATAATTATTGCCTTTTTTTATGCCTTATCTGACGAATATCACCAGACATTTGTTTTGAATCGCCAGGGGACACTGAGAGACGCTGGAATTGATAGCATTGGTATTTTAATAACCGGTCTGATGTGGTATATTAAAAGTAGAAAAGGTCGTTCATAAATTAACCTAATTTCTAATTTCTAATTAACCTAATCAATTCCCAATGACCAAATCATAAAATTTTAGGTCAATTAGATTAATTAGAGCAATTAGACATTTTCAGGTTTATGTTTTATTCTTGTTGTCGTTTTGCTTTTTGGGCATGGGTTTTGATTGTTTTAGGCGCCTTGGCGCTTTTAACCAATTTGGGTTGGATAAACTCGGATATTTGGCAATACTGGCCAATTTTGATAATTCTTGGCGGAGTATATCTCTTGGTTATTCAGAAAAAAAGAAAGAAAATCGTTTTTCATCATTTTTTAGAAAGATTAGCTACAGACGAAAGGGTTCAAGACAAGTTAGCAAGAATTATAGATACAGTTGATGAGGTGGTGGATAAAAAATTAGATGATTGGCACAAAGAAGCGACCCAGAAGAAGCCAAAAAGAGATGAAGATATTAGCGGAGAACAAGAGGGCTAAATTTGATTACGATTTATTGGAGAGTTATGAGGCCGGATTGGTGCTTTTCGGATTTGAGGTAAAAGCGATTAAAACTGGCCACGTAAATCTCACTGGCGCATACGTGGTTTCCAGGAGCAATGAATTTTTTTTAATCAATGCTTTAGTTTCCTCTTATCAGTCGGCTAATACTCCTCCAGATTATGATTCTAATAGAAATAGAAAGCTTTTATTGAAAAAATCGGAAATAAGTTCTTTAATCGGTAAGTCAAAAGCAAAAGGATTGACATTAATCCCGGTTAGGTTATATACTAAGAAAAATAAGATTAAATTAGAATTCGCCCTCGCAAGAGGCAAAAGAATGACCGATAAGAGAGAGACCATAAAGAAGCGCGACATGGAACGAGAAATCGGCAGAAAATTGAGGGGGTGATGGGTTTCGACAGAAAGTACTTTTAAAATAAGCGAGTCGAGGATGTTAGTTAGCTCGTAAAAATCTAACAAAGTATAAGTGCAGTAAATTTTGCACCCGCTGTAGCCTAATAACTATAGCAATCTTAATCACCAACTCTCAATAGGTGATTAAGGTTTCATAGTTCCTCTTTTGAGGTATTGAGATAAATGTGTTGGTTTACCCGAGCCAATCCATTGATAAAAATTGGGTTAGATTATTTAGATTTTTGTCTGTTTTATATCTAAATAATCGAATTCAATAAACAGAATATACTCGTAGATTTATTCTAAAAAGCTTTTTGGACAGGAGTTCAACTCTCCTCACCTCCATATAAATTAATGTTTATTAGAAAACCATTTTTCTTCAAAAAATTTCATAGAGGACCACAGATTGTGGCCAATGAGCAGATTAGAGCTCCCCAAGTTCAGACTATAGATGAAAATGGAAAAAATTTGGGGATTTTAGATACCCCAAAAGCGATCGAACTTGCCAAAGAAAAAGGATTAGATTTAGTGGAAATTTCATCTAAAACCAACCCGCCAATCTGCAAAATAATTGATTATGGCAAGTATCAGTATATGCAGGAAAAGAAAGAAAGAAAGCAAAAGGTAAAACAGAAGAGGGTAGAATTAAAACAAATAAGAATTGGCTTTACCACTTCTTCTCACGACTTGGGAATAAAAGCCAAGCAGATAGAAAAATTCTTAAAAGATGGTCACAAAGTAAGGGTTGACATGAGATTAAGAGGCAGAGAAAAAGCTCACGGGGATTTTGCCAGAGGAAAATTAGATAATTTTTTGACGATGATTAGCGTTGATTTTAGACTGGAAGAAGAGATAAAAAGAACCCCAATGGGATTTACTTTATCATTATGCCTGGGAAAACCAAAAAATCAATAAGTAAAAGATTCAGAATAACCAAAAATAAAAAACTGATGCGCAGACCACAGCACCAGGATCATTTAAATGCCGGAGATTCGGGCAATGAAAGAAGAAGAAAAAAGGGGCTTAGGGCGGTCAAAGACAACATGGCCAAGCAATTAATAAATATACAACGTTATTAACATGACAAGAGTTAAGAGGGGCGTGCAAAAACGCCGAAGAAGAAAAAAAATAATCAAACAAGCCAAAGGGTTTAAATGGGGAAGAAAAGCTAAATATAGATTAGCTAAAGATGCTTTGCGTCACGCTTGGACTTATGCTTTTCGGGACAGAAAGGCCAAAAAAAGAGAATTTCGTCAGCTTTGGAACATAAAGATTAACGCTATTTGTAGAGAAAACGGCATTGCTTACAGTCGATTTATTAA
>Ga0315291_10011896_pt1 | contig 10582 bp, 7 predicted proteins | sample YL17G12_20_MG_FD_203070 | JGI IMG/M metagenome (GOLD analysis project Ga0315291, IMG submission 203070) | Sediment microbial communities from Yellowstone Lake, YNP, Wyoming, USA - YL17G12_20 | ecosystem: Environmental > Aquatic > Freshwater > Lake > Sediment | place: USA: Wyoming | collected... | reverse complement strand
CAGATGATAGGCCAGCAGCTGTAGCGCCTGCCAGCACAGGTAAGAGAGCAGGAGCACGCGCGCCGTCCGTCGGAAGCCGCGATTCTCGAGCGCGACCAAGCCGAGGGCGAAGACGACGTAGCCGGCCGGAATCAGCATGGTGAAGTAGTAGAGCGGGACGATGGCGACGGCGCCGACGGGCATCGTCAAGACCACGGTCGCCGGCAGTATCCAGGCGACTAGCGTCAGCCGGGCGGCGGGTGGCAGGGGCGCGCGTGTCGGATCGGGAACCGCCCGCCACCGGCGCTCGTGAAACCACAAGACGGCGACGAGCAGGATGTTGGCGTAGATCGCGGCCAGCAGCGGCCAGCCGAACTCCAAAATCAGGTTCCACATGGTGTTCAAGGAAACGACCAAGGTGATCCAAAAGGATGCGATGTCGCGCAGACGGCTGAATATATTTCCGTAATTGGGCGCACGCAAGGCGATGGTGGCTAAGCCGGCGGCGTTGCCCAAGCCGTGGTACGGATCCATGAGGACGAACGGCAAAATTACCGCCGCGGCGGCGACCGTGAAGATGGCCGCGTGCCTGAGTCGGAAGCCCTTTGGCCGGGATACGAGCAGGAAGAGCAGGACGATGGGCAGGCTGATGGCCGCCACGGTGTGCAGCTGAACGACAATGCCGAAAGAAAAACCGGCCATTAGGGCGTATAAGGGATGCCCACGTCCGGCCAAGAACCTCTCAACCGAGCTAAAAAATAATAAGGCAAAGAACGGGAGAAAGTTCGGATTTGACGCGTATTTGGAAAAAATGACGTCCAAAGTCGAGACGCACATCATCGCCGCGCACAAAACCGCCGTGCGGGGACTGCCGGTCCAGCGGCGGACCGTGAAGAAGGCCAAGAGCGCGGTCGCGAGCGAGAAAAAAAGGCTGGCGAACGACAGCGATGATTCCCGAAAGCCGAGAAGTTTGGGGAAAGGGTAGAGTATGTAGTAGTAAGCGGCGCCGAAATGGAGGTTGCCGTATACCGAAACCGGTCCTTCGTACGGCAAAACCCCATGGTCCATGGCGACGGTCACGGCCAAGTCGCGCTGAATCTCCTGGTGAAGATAAGTCGTCTGACCGTTGATCGGCGGCAAACGCAGGAGGAAGCCGAGGACCAGGGCGGCGGTCAGGATGAGATATGGGGAAAAAGCCGACTGACGGGATGCGGAGGATTTCGTTTCGGCGGATTTCATGTCTGATATTGTAACAGTCCGGGGATTTCCCGGCCAAGCGGCCGATTAGGCCGTCGACACCGAGCGGTGGTATAATTATTACAGGTTAAATAGGATAATTTTTATGGGCCTTCGGGGTAAACCCGAGCCCGCAATCGTAAGAGACAACATAATTTATATTATTATGAACAAGAAGATTTTGTTATCAGCCCTTTCTTTAGTTCTCGTCGCGGGAGTCGCCCTGCCGGTTTTGGCCGAGGACAATTCGGCGACCACCGATTCGACTAACCAACCGGTGCCGACGCTTTACAGCGGCACTTCGGGGAGTTCCAACGCGACTTGCGACACGAGGACGATTGACTGGCAGAATAAAGACTCTAAGAAGAAGTCCGAGGCCGACGTTAAGCTTTATGCCGCGCGCGAAAAGGCCGATGCCGCCCGCCAGCAGAAGCGCGCCGAACAGGAATCCAAGTTGACCTCCAGGCAGGCCGAGAGGGAGGCCGCGGCCCAGGCCAGGATTCAGGCGCGCGAGGAGAAGGCCGCCGCCAAGTCCGCTGAATTGCAGGCCGCGGTTGCCGCCTTTAAGGCTTCCGTCACTGCCGCCGCCCAGACACGCAAGGATGCCATCGCCGCCACCGTGAAGAAATTCCAAGACGCGCAGGACGCCGCCGTGACGACGCGCAAAGCCGCCGTTGATGCCGCCATCGCCGCGCGCCGCAGCGCCGTGGACGCCGCCTTCGCCGTTTGGAAGGACCGTTGTCCGCTCAGTGCCGCTGACCGCAAGACCGCCAACACGACCTTCGCCGCCGCCATCAAGGCCGCGGACAAGACGTTCCATGACGCGGTCACGGCCGCTTTCGCTCAGTTCAAGACCACGACGGACGCCGCCCGCGCTACCCGCGACAGTGAAGTGAAAGCCGCCACCGCCGCCTTTAAGGCCGCCATTTCGGCCGCGAATGACACGCTGAAGGTCGCGAAGGACGCCGTCAAGGCCGCCGCCAAGGCCGCCGCTCAAGCCGCGCGGGACGCCGCCAAGGCCGCGAGGGCTGCCAATAGGCCCGCCCATCCGACCGGTGAGAACGCGACCAGCGATCAGACACGATAATAAGAGCGAATGGATAGAATAAGACCCCCTGAGAAGGGGGTCTTTAGGCGCAATTACCGAAGACTAGGATTGACTTCCGTCCCCGCAAGCGGTACTAAAAGAAGTATGCCGATAGTGACCGTTGGAAAGAAAACGCAATCGAAAGACGTGCACTTTTGGGGCCGGCCGCTTGGCTTGGTGCTGCTGGTCGCTTACGAAGGTATTTTCGGAGTGCTTGATGCTTTGTTCGGTTTGGCCGCCATTTTCGTCGCCAAGGGAGTCTGGCACATCGCGCCCATGGCCGCGCTGCGGACGCTGATCGAGCGGGAGGCGCTGGAAGATCCCCAAGACATCTTCTTCCATTGGCTGGGCAGCCATCTGCCGCGCATCAGTACGGACGCGACCCTGACGCTCGGTTGGGTGGTCCTGATTTTCGGGCTCCTGAAGATACTGATTACCGCCGGGCTTTGGTATCGTGCCGAAGCGACGCGCAACGCCAGCGTCGCCATCTTCGGTTTTTTCGCGATTTACGGATTCTATCTCCTGTTCCAGAAGTTCTCCTGGTGGAAGGTCGGCGCCGTGGGCATCGACTTGTTCGTCCTCTATTATTTCTGGGGAGTCTTGCCGCGCCACTTGCACAAGGACGTGGCTGCCGGAAGACGGGATATCAGTTTGGATACTTAATGGGCTTGTCAGAAATCAAAAAGAGCCCGACGGATTTGCCGCCGGGCTCTTCGTTTACCAACCGAATTTCTTGCCGATTTCCTCCGGCGTTTCCCGTTTTCGGTCCACGAACACGTCGCCATTCTGACCGATGAGCTTCACGGGATGGGAGAGCAGGCAGTGGTGGCTGGCGAGCGCGTCCTGGTAGGCGCCCGTGTCCAGGACGGCGATGAACTGGTTCGTGTCTTCCTCGAGCTTGGGCAGAAGGACATGGCCGCCGCCGGCCGTGTACTTGTCGTCACTGTCGCAGCTCGCGCCCGCGAGCCAGACCTTCTGGAGGCGGCGGCTGCCCATGTTGTTGACCGGCACGATTTGCCATTTCTGGTGGATGCCCCAGGTGTCGGGCAGGTCGGTGATGAAGCTGCCGTCGACGATGTACCATTTTTTGACGTGGCCGTTCTTGATCATCTTTTCCGAGAGGACTTCGAAGACGGTGAGTTGGGCCGGAGCCATCACGTAGCGGCCCCATTCGCAGATGATGTTCGGTTCCTTGACGCCCAGCGCGTTGGACATCTTCTTGAACGTCTTGACGATCAGGCCGACGGCCGCCTTGGCGCTGTAGAAGCGGCGTTTCTCGTACGGGACGCTCGCGCCGCCCCCGATGTTGATGGTGTCCAATTGGGGATTCAGTTCGCGCATCTTGGCGTAAAGCCGGACGGCCCGACGGATGGGCGTGGTCAGTCCCTCGATGCGTTCAATTTGGCTGGAGATGTGATAGCTCAGGACCCCGAGATTGTGAATCTTGCCGAGCTTGAGCAGTTCTTCCTCCTGGAAGCCGAAGCGGTTGAATTTCTTGTCCCAGTGCGAAGTGACCTTGACGTCCATGTTGACGCGGATGCCGACCTCGCCCTTGTACCGGCGGAAATAGTCGAGTTCATGCTGTTCCTCGATGACCGGCGTGATGATGACGCCCTTGCCGTCCAGTTCCTCGATGAGCTTCAGGTACTTCAGGGTCTTGGGGCCGTTGCAGAGGATGCGCAGCCGCGCGTTGAACTTGTCCTGCTCGCACAGGCGCTTCACGATCCAGAGTTCGTTGGCCGAGGAGGTCTCCAGGTTGGCACCTTCGGAGATCAGCGGCAAAACGGCCATCTTGCTCTGATTGACCTTCATCGGAAAGTGATAAAAAAACTTCCCCCTGTAGTCATTGAGCTTGATGTAGGCGTTGAAGACGTCGATCAGGTGCCGGACGCGTTGCTCGATGACGTAAGGGAAGAGGATTTCCATCGTGCTTCCGTATTTTTTCACGAGTTCGTGGACGTTGTACTGGTAGTTGCCCTCTTTGACCAGGAGTTCACCGCGTTTGGTGACGCCGAAGTATTGGGTGTTGTACTCTTCCCGGCCGAGTTTCCAAATGCGTTTAATGTTCTTGTTCATCTGCGCGTGATAGCGTACCGACCCGTGCGCGATTTAAGATCAATTGGCCCGTTCGCGGCGTCGCTGCGCCTCGTCCTCGGCCGATTTCGGCATGAAAGTCAGTATTCGGCGGTGAGGATACCATGACGATTCGTGGATTTCAAGGTGTGGACGAGCAAAAAGATGCTGAGATGCAAAGTAATAAAAAGCTTAGCATCTTAGCATCTCCGCATCTCAGCATCTAAAAAAAGGCCCCCGATGTTCATCGGGGGCAAAGCCTAGCCTTCCGGGTCAAGAGGCCTGATCGGCAGCTTGCCCTTCTCGGAAAAATATTTTTGTATGTCCTTGATGCCGAGAATCCTCAGGATGATATGCCGCTCCGTCATGAGCAGCTTATATTTCCCGGGCAGGCCTTCGGGCTGATTCGGCGGGGTCTTTCCCTTGGCCTCCAACCCGTGGATGAGCGTCTCACCGGATGGACTGCACCAAAGATAGGCGCGTCCGTTGAAAATGAAGTCCGGTACGACGATTTGCGGGCCGCTCTTGCGTTCGCTCCGTTTGAGCACGAATTTCACGTTCGGGGTGAAGTCGATACCCATGGAGATGAGCAACTGGGCCAGCAACGCTTCGCCCTCGGTCTGGTAGCAGTAGCCGGCGACCCAAAGGGAAGGATCTTCGCGTGGCGGTCCGACGACCGTACTGACGAACTGAATGCCGTCCCAGTTCGCACGATCTCGATGAGCCATTTCGCACCTCTACGCTCTCGGAAAAGAACTCTATTTTGAGCCTGCCACAGGGTGTGGCATTTGGCAAACCGAAGGGCACGGGTTAATTCGCATCCTTACGAATCACGGCCGCGTTTTCGAAAAAAAAGACACCTCCAAGCGGAGGTGTCGTGCGTTTCGCGGAAGAACCGGAATCAGTCCCGTCCAGGCCTTATCCCGACTTCTTCAGGGCCGGACATTCGAACACGTTTCGGCGATAGGTTTCGAAACGTTCCTTGTGTCCGGCGAAGGCTGGAGCCAGTTGGCCGAGGACCTTGGGGCCGAAGCGGCCCACGAGGACGGCCCCCACATGGGGCGCCCACGCGCTGCCGAGCGTGTCGGCTACGCTGTTTTTGGAATCGCGCGAACGGCCGTCACCGAAGGCCTCGGCGACGACGGGGGCGATGACCGCGACCCGGTCTTCCGTGACCAGGTTGGCCAGCGCCTCGACGCACCAAGCCGGATAGGATTCGGCCACCGTCGGATCGAGGCCGCTGATGTCGGCGGGGGCGCCGTGACGCCAAACGTTCATCAGGCGGCGCATGATCGCGCCATAAAGTTTGGGGAAAGCTTCGCCGTCAGGCGGGTCGACGCTGCGGTCGTCCCACAGGCTGATGGCCAGGATGACGGCCGCGGACGCCAGCGGAGTGCCGTTACCCAACTGCCCTGCCATCCAATCGACGGCCAAGTTGCCGGCGATGGCCGTGACCGACGGAAGCACCCGCATCATGCGGCTGTAGTCCGGTGCGGGGTTCAGGCAGCGCCGCAGTTGGCGGACGCGTTCGGCGAGCATCTCGGCCATTTCTTCCTGATTCTTGGCGGCCACGAGGCCCTTGGCCAAGTCGAAGTCGCGGAGCGTGCCGCCGATCCAGAACGAGAAGTCGTTCTTCGGGCCGCTGAAGTGATGATCGAAAGACCATTTGGGCATCTTGGGCATGACTTCTGCCAATCGGACGATGCTCCGGATGACTTCGCCGCCATAGAGCCAGAAGGCTTGCGTGTCGTCGGTCAGGTCGTCGAGCAGGCGTCGCGCCTCGTTTGACGTCACGGCCGGACGGGCCAGCCAGAGGTCGAGCCAGGGTCGCATCCCTTCCCACGCGCGCCGCCGTTCTTCCCGGTCAGTCACGTGGAAGAGGCGCATGCGGTGAAGGGCGGCGTCGACTACCGCCGGATGAGCATCGGGTGAGCGCAGACATTCGATCAGGAAGTCTCTCACCGTTTTTGACTCTTCCGCGCCGGAATCCCGGAGCGTGGCGGCCTGCTTGCCGGCGATGTGGATGGCCGACGCCAAGGCCGGCCGTCTTTCTCGCAACCACTGGTATCCGGGGTTCTTGAACCAACGGATCAGGTCTTGCGGCGCCGTCGGGTAGGCGTCCGGGTTGGCGAACATTTCGGCCAACTGATCCTCCGCCGTTTTGGCGGCCGGACCGTCGGAATCGGATTCGTCGCCGAGTCCGTTCAAGATCGGGGCGACATCGAGATGGCGCTTGGTGGACATTTTTTCCTCCTCGCGGTGAAAGGAACGCTATAGCGGGCACAAATTAGCATGGGGGGCTCAGTTTGTCTAGGCGTGGCGCGGGAGCGGGTGAGTCGCGGAGCGTCCCCCTGGACTTTTCATGGAAAAACGACTTCAATTCGCATCTCGACGTCACTCCCGCCTGCCGGCAAGCGGGCGCCAACCCGCATCCTCTTCATGCTACAATGAACGCCATGTCCGCCTTTTCCCGCAAACTTTTCACTTTCTTGCTGAACCTCGGACTATTGGCCGCCGTCGCTTCCTTCGGTTATTACTATAGGGCGGAAGTCGGCTCCGGCCTCCGAATACTGGAACTGCGGTTTTTGCCTTGTTGGAGGCCCATAGATTATTCCATCGGCGCCGTGGATGAGCGTTTTAAGTTGACGCAAGCCGACTTTCAGGCGGTGGTCGCCGAGGCCGCGAAAATGTGGGAGGAGCCGATCGGCCGCCAATTTTTCGTCTACGCGGCCGACGGAAGGATCAAGGTCAACTTGACTTACGATTACAGGCAGGAGGCGACTGACAAATTGCGCAAGCTGGGTTTCAACATCAGCACTGACGAAAAGAGTTACAAATCGCTGAAGTCCAAATACGAATCGTTGAAGGCCGAGTACGATGAGAAAAAGGCCAGTTACGAGACGGACTCCAAGGCTTTCGACGCGCGCAAGGCGGCGTACGAGAAAGAGGTGGCCACTTGGAACGCCAAGGGCGGAGCGCCGACCGACGCGTTCAGCAGACTGGAAACGGAAAGGATATCGTTGCGCGGCCAAGCCGACCAGTTGAACGTGACCGCCACCGACCTCAATCGCCGGGTCGACGAAATCAACGCGTTGGTCACGACCTTGAACCGCCTGGCGGCCAGCCTGAACATCACCGTCGACAAGTACGACCAGGTCGTCGGCGGACGGGGGACTGAGTTTCAGGAGGCGCGTTACCGCAATGACGTGTCCGGCGAATCCATCGACGTTTACGAGTACGATGACCGCACGTCGCTGGTGCGCGTCATCATGCATGAGATGGGTCACGCGCTGGGCTTGGAACACTCGGAAAATCCCGAGGACGTGATGTACCGGTTGAACCAGGGCAAGGTGGCGAAGCCGTCGGCGGGGGATATCAAGGCGCTGAAGGACAAATGCCGGATCGGGGGATGACTTCGGCGGTTTATGGCGTGATTGGCGGCTGGTGACTTGTGACTGGTGATTGGTGATTGGTGACTATTTTTATATATCACCATCTACTGTCCACGATTCACCAATCACCATCCTCCAACCACTAAAATCAAGGTTGACCGCAATTCCAGCGGTAGTAGGATGACATCTTGGAAATGACCGCCATCCCCCATGTCCCGTCGCATAGCCGTCTTCAGCGGGAGTTTCAATCCGCCGGCGGCCCATCACCGCACAGTCGCCGAAGAACTTGCCAAACATTTTGACGAGGTCATTGTCGTGCCCGGCGGTCCGCGGACCGACCGTCCGACTTCCGGACCGACCGATCCGATCCACCGCGCGATCATGACCGACTGTGGGTTGCCTAACGTCCGGGTTGATCATTCGGACTTGGAGCACGCCCAATTCTCGCGCACGCACCTGTTGGACGAGAAGTACCGGCCTCTCGGCGAGGTTTGGCACGCCGTGGGCGCCGACATGGTCAGGGGAGGCCGCCAAGGTAGGTCATTCATCCACGAATCTTGGGAGCGGGGGAGCGAACTCTGGCATTCGCTGAATTTCGCGGTCGTCGCCCGCGACGGTTTCGGGCTTGACGAGGGCGACCTGCCGCCGCGTCACTGCCTGTTTTCACCGGGCGTATCCGGAGCCAGCACGGAGATTCGGGAGCGCGTTTTCCGCGGCGGAGGCATTGACGGATTGGTGCTTCCGGCGGTGGCCAAGCATATCGAACGGTACGGGCTTTATCGGGGTTCATTGCCGTCGCGTTCGGCCGAGTTGGACCTGTCCTCGCCGCGGCCTTTGGTGTTGTTCGACGAATGGAATCCGGAAGCCCGGCGCGTCGCCGGATCGTTAACTACCGCGCCCGCGGAGGAGGCCAATTGCATATTGGTGATCGGCGGCGACGGCACGATGATCAGGTCCATCCGCCAGTATTGGCGGATGCGCCTGCCTTTCTTCGGATTGAACGCCGGCCACCGCGGTCACTTGCTCAACGACCTGTCGGACAGGATGCCGGAAACGGCCCTGTCCTCCACGCTGCGAGTGCAAATGTTGCCTTTGTTTTACGTCGAGACCGTCGATTCGGCCGGTCACGCGACAGCTCATTACGCCATGAACGACGCCTGGGTCGAGCGGGCCAGCGGCCAAGCGGCCTGGCTCAAGGTGACCATCGACGGCGAGGTCCGGTTGCCGAAACTCGTCGGCGACGGCGCGCTGGTGGCCACGGCCGTCGGTTCGACGGCTTACGCGCGCTCGATGGGCGCGACTCCGCTCTTGGCTGACGCCCAGGCCTTCTTGCTGGTCGGTTCGAACGTCTCCGAACCGGAAAATTGGAAATCGGCGCATCTGCCGTTGGACGCCGAAGTCAGCATCGAGTCACTCGATCCGGCGAAGCGGCCGGTTCGCGCCTACGTCGATGCCAGCGGCAAGGGGTTGGTCCGCAGCTTGCGCGCCCGCATCAGCCGCACGGCGGCCGTGGAACTGGTCTTCGCGCCAGGCAAGGACATCACCTCAAAATTGCTGGAAGGATTGTTTCCAGGAAAGTGATGGAGCGACGCCGAAGCTGGAGATTCGACCCGTCTGCTTCGCATTTCACGGCCCCCTGTCCCGTCATCTGCGTGAGATAAGCCCAAAAATGGGCTTATTTTGTTCAAGATAAATCTATCTTCTTTCCCGCCATGACGCTCCGGTTTTATTTCCTGATAAAGTCCGCGGGACGGGATGAAAATAAATAGGCTCGATTCAAGCTTATGAGAATAAAATGATTGAGCTCACACCAATCCCCTTGAACGGTTTTATTGCGGGGTGTATCATTTGGGCAGATTTGTGGACTGTTGATAATGATTGCATGGTAATGCCTTTTCCACTTCCCCTGGACCGCGAAACGTTATATAATGTAGTTGCCGATTACGCGGATACCGCTCGGGATTTCTGTCGCGCTGGCGGCCATTCGTGCGTATCGGTAGAAAAAAATGTCAATCGAAAGAGCCGCCACGGGCGGTTGAACACAAAAACATGAAGGTCTTGATGTTCGGCTGGGAGTTCCCGCCGTACAATTCAGGAGGTCTGGGAGTCGCATGCAAGGGCATAGTCGGCGGTCTTACCGACGAGGGCGTGGAGGTGACTTTTGTGCTTCCGCAAAAGATGGACACTGGCGGAACCCTGAAAAGGGTCCGTTTTGCTGACCCGACAAATCGCATTTCTTCCGCGTCCGTCGCGGCCCTATACAATCCCTACTTGTCGCCGGCCCGCTACCGCATGCTGCAGATCAAGACCAAGTCCGGCCATCCCTTTACGGGGACGACGCTTTATGAAAAGGTCATCTGGTACGCCAGCCGTGCCGCTGACATCGCCCAGCACGAACCGCATGACGTCGTCCACGCGCATGACTGGCTGACCTTCCCGGCCGGCATCGTGGCCAGCCGCGAATCCGGCAAGCCGCTCGTCCTGCACGTCCACGCCACGGAGTTCGACCGCACTGGCAACGGCCAGCCGAACCCCGAAGTCTACGAGATCGAGAAGATGGGGCTGGAGGCCGCGGACAAGATCATCGCGGTCAGCGAGTTCACGAAGAAGTCCATCGTGGAGCATTACGGCATCGATCCCGCCAAGATCGAAGTCGTGCACAACGTCATCGAGCCCCCGCCGGCACCGACCAAACCGCCGGCCTTCGTGAATGAACTGAAGAAACAGGGGAAGCACATCGTCCTGTTCGTCGGCCGCCTGACGCTGCAGAAAGGTCCGGACTACCTGGTGAAGGTGGCCAAGAAGGTGACGTCCA
>Ga0315291_10011893_pt1 | contig 10583 bp, 7 predicted proteins | sample YL17G12_20_MG_FD_203070 | JGI IMG/M metagenome (GOLD analysis project Ga0315291, IMG submission 203070) | Sediment microbial communities from Yellowstone Lake, YNP, Wyoming, USA - YL17G12_20 | ecosystem: Environmental > Aquatic > Freshwater > Lake > Sediment | place: USA: Wyoming | collected... | reverse complement strand
TTCTCTTGAAACCTTCCCTTGCCCGCTGCATGATTCGCTGATTATATCCCCTTGATCCGTACAGCATACGGGAGACGCCATGAAGGACAGGCTCACCGGAGACGGGATCACCTTTGACGACGTGCTCTTGGTGCCCGCCCGCTCGGCCGTGGTGCCGCGCGACGTGGACACCTCCACGAGGCTGACGGGCAGCATCCGCCTGAACATCCCGCTGGTATCGGCCCCGATGGACACGGTCACCGAGGCGGCGCTGGCGATCGCGCTGGCGCAGGAAGGCGGCATCGGCATCATACACAAGAATCTTTCCATCGAGGCCCAGGCGCGAGAGGTGGAGAAGGTCAAGCGATCGGAAAACGGCATCATCACCGACCCGGTGACGCTGCCGCCCGGTGAATCCACGTCCCGCGCGAGGCAGGTGATGGCCGACCACAACATCTCCGGCATACCCGTCGTCGCCGACGGGGGGAGGCTGGTGGGCATCCTGACCAAGCGCGACCTGAAATTCCTTGCCTCCGAGACCCGCATCGAGGACGTGATGACGCGGACCAACCTGGTCACCGCCCCGCCGGACACCTCCCTCGACCAGGCCGAGCAGATCCTCAACCGCCACAAGGTCGAGAAGCTCCTGCTTGTCCACCCCGACGGGCGGCTGGCGGGCATGATCACCATGCGCGACGTCGACAAGATGCGCCAGTTCCCGCGAAGCTGCAAGGACCCGCGCGGGAGACTTCGCGTGGGAGCGGCGGTGGGAGTGCACGATTACGAGCGGATCAGCGCCCTGATCGACAAGGGCGTGGACGTCATCGTGGTGGACACCGCCCACGGTCACAGCGAAAACGTCCTCAAGACCGTCGGGAAGATCAAGTCCGACCACAAGATCGACGTGATCGCCGGCAACGTCGCCACGGCTGAGGGGACGGCCGACCTGATCGCCGCCGGGGCCGACGGGGTAAAGGTGGGCATCGGTCCGGGGTCGATCTGCACCACGCGGGTCATCAGCGGGGTGGGGGTGCCGCAGATCACCGCCATCCACGAGTCCGCCAGGGTCGCCGACGCGCGCGGAGTCCCCGTCATCGCCGACGGGGGCGTCCGCCACAGCGGCGACATCACCAAGGCAGTCGCCGCCGGCGCCTCGGCGGTCATGATGGGAAGCCTGTTCGCCGGACTGGATGAGTCTCCGGGACAGACCGTCATCTACAAGGGAAGGCGCTTCAAGGTCTACCGGGCCATGGGATCGCTGGGGGCGATGGTTTCCGGTTCGGCCGACCGATACGCACAAGAAGGACAGGTCCGTGACAAGCTGGTGCCCGAGGGCGTCGAGGGGCGCGTGCCCTACCGCGGACCGCTGGGGGATTTCGTCTACCAGCTCGTCGGCGGGCTTCGGGCGGGCATGGGCTACTGCGGGACGGCGACCATCGAGGAACTGCGGACCAAGTCCCGGTTCATCCGCGTCTCGGCCGCCTCGCTGGCCGAAAGCCACCCGCACGACATCGCCATCACACAGGAAGCGCCCAACTATTCTCTGTGGCGCACGGATGAGGAGTAGAGGAAAAGGGGTCAGGAACCATTTTGGTTCCGCGGTACACGAACGCAGGTTGGCCCAGGGCAAAACGGTTCCTGACCCCTTTTCCTTTTCATTGGAAAGTCCACCTAGCAAAAGGAGATAGCATCATGATCCGAAACGTCATGCTTGCAGCAGCGATTCTCGCCGCCGCAATCCTCCCAGGCTGCGCCGAACCCGAAGGCGCCACCAGGATGCTGGGAGCGGTTGCCTACCAGGACGCCTTTCTGGCGGCCAACGAGGTGATGAGCCAGTACTACACCGTCGCCTCGGCCAAGCTGGACAGCGGGGAGATAAAGTCCGTCCCTAAGTTCATCCCGGCGGGCGGCGACCAGTTCTTCTCCGCCTCTCCCACGCGGCAGATAGCCACGATCCGCCTGCGTCGCAGCGGCGGCGAGGTGGAGGCATGGGCGTCGGTGGCGGTGCAGCGGCAGCGTTCCGAGGCCCAGCGTCAGATGGCCCGCGCAGGCGGGGCATATGACGTAACCGCCGACAAGACCCCGGCCGAGCTTGAGGCCGCCACCACTGCCGAGCAGAACCAAAGCTGGCAGACGGAACGATACGCCCACGACATTGAATTCAAGATGCTCAACGACATCTATGACCGGCTGCACAAGAAGGACAAGTAGCGCCCCATCAGCCCTTGACGTCATCAGGCCCCTCGACATGCTGGAGGCCTGAGGCTGTCGGAGGCCACAGTTCATCGAGGCTTGGAGGCCGGCTCGGCGCCGGCAGGCTGGCCCGGCCCGGACCAGACGGCGTGGACGAGCAGCTCGCAGGCATCCTGGGGCACAAGCACCCGAATCGGTTCCACTACCCCGACGCCTTGTGCCCATCGCCGCAGGCGCTCCAGGACCGCGAAGGTCACCTCCTGACCCTTGGTGACCAGCAGGTTGCCGTTGCATCCGCGGACGTCCTGGTCCAGGACCATCTGGACGGCCAGCTTGGCCACCGGCAGCGTCTCGAGCTTCATCTCCGAAGCGCACACCTGCATGGTGCCCAGCGCCTGCACGACGTCCGGGTCATATTCCTTGGGTTGCCGCCGCAGGGATTCGATGGCCACGTCGGGCATCGTACCCGTGGAGACCAGCCGGTCGAAATCAAGGGCCACTCGCAAGATGTTGGACCCCAGGCTTACCGGGTCACGGTACTTGGGGAGGACTCCAAGCCGCATTTCTTCGCGGCTTGGAGACCTCTGTTCCACGTGCCCGTCGGTCCAGGTGAATGGTTCCATCTGCCTGGCGATCATGTGGGCGATGTTCTCCAGGCGAGGGATGTTCACCAGGAGCCTCCCGCCGACGTCGGGATGAGAGGCGAAGGCCTTGGCCTCCTCCCCCGTCAACTCCTGCCCGGCGCAGACCTTCTGAAGCGTTTCCGATGGCAGGACCACGCAGCCGATCTGAGACAGCATGGCCGCCACTTCGTACTGCCAGGCGTCCGGGAGACCCAGCTCTGCGGCGATGTGCTTGACGTACTGGCGCAGTCGCGACGACCGGCCGAAGGCGTACGGGTTGACAAGCGAAAGTACGTCGGTCAGCACCTTGATGCTTCCGTTGAGCGTCTCATCCAGCAATTGCCGCTCGGCGACCACCAGCCGATACTGCTGTAAGCCCGCTTCGAGGGCCTTCTCCAGCACCTCTGGGGGACAGGGCTTGGTCAGGAAGCGGAAGATATGACCTTCGTTGACAGCCTGGGCGGCAGTCTCCAGGTCGGCGTTGCCCGTGAGCATCATCCGCACGGTCTGAGGGGCACGTTCCTTGACTTCCTTGAGGAACTGTATGCCGTCCATGCCCGGCATGCGGAGGTCGCTCAGCACCACCGCGAACGGCCCGCCCTTGGACAGCTCCTCCAACCCCTGCGCCCCGCCCAGCGAGGTGACCAGATTGAAGCGGTTCCTCAATGTCCTCTGGTGAGCGGTGAGGATGTTGGGGTCATCGTCTACATAGAGTATCTTCTCGTTCATATGCTGCTTCCTTTTCCATGACTTGTCGGCAGATCTGCTGCCATGTCGGCAGACGCTCCAGCAGTCCTGCTGCGCCGAGGTAGCCGGCGTCGAGTCCCGCCGGCAGGCCGGTGCCCGCGTGCCGTTCACTATTGCGCACCAAGGCCTCGGCTGCGTGCACAGCCGCCAGGGGACTGAAGGCGCTGGCCGCAGGCGCCGAGGTCTCCAGGCCGCGATTCACTGCGGCCCGGAGGCCACTCCGCGAGGGCTGGCGGTGGAACGCCACGGCCTCCACAACCGGGTCGGGCAGACCCCACAATCCCAGAAGATACGCGCCTATCTCGCCGTGTCCGGGGAGGTCTCCAAGCCGCGAGTTCTCCAAGCCGCATTCTATCGCGGCTTGGCGGCCACCAGGCTCCACCTCCGCGCCCTCCCCGGCAGCGCCGCCTGGGACCGCTTGGTCGTAATGAGGTTTCCAAGCCGCAGTGTCCGGCGGCTTGGAGGCCACCTCCTGCGGCAGTTCCGCCGTCAGCAGGAGTTTCCCGATGTCGTGAAGCATCCCACCAACGTAAGCCTGCTGCACAAGCTCGACCTGAGCACCCGCATCCTGGGCAATGGCCTTGGCAATCTGGGCAACCAGCAAAGAGTGCCTGGACAGTGTCTCGATCAGTGGAACCGACCTGCCGTCCCGCAGCGGCCGAAAGACGTCGTGCGAACATGCTAGCGCGCGGACGATGTCCAGCCCCAGGAAACTCACCGCCTCCTCCGGTCCCAGGCCCTGCTTGGGCTGACCGAAAAACGCCGAGCTGACCAACTGGAGCACCTTTGCGCTCATGGCCAGGTCTCTTGCGACGATCTGTCCCAGCAATTCCACCGGGGTGTCCGGGGATTGGGCGCCCTCGACGAAGCGCCGGTGCCGCGACGGATGGCTGGGCAGGCACTGGAGGCCGGTGATCGCGCCTCGCAATCTTTCGGAGACGAGCAACTCCCGCAAGGCGGACAATCGGCCTAAGACGTGGCGGAGGGTCTCCGACTTGCAGGGCTTCGGAAGGTATTGGTGGGTCTGCGTGACGGCCGCGAGGATAGTTTTGTGGGACGCCTGACCCGACAGGACAAGGCGTGCAATGGTCGGATAGCCCCGCCGGACGGCCTGGAGCAGCTCCGCACCGGTCATCTTCGGCATTCTCATGTCCGCGACGATCACGTCGAAGGGCCGCCGGGCCAGGATGGCCAGCGCCTCCGGGCCACCCGGGGCGAAGGAGGTATCCCACTGGTCTCGCATCGGGTGGAGCATGCGACGAAGGCCATCGAGCACCTTCGGCTCGTCATCCACGAAAAGGACTCGCAGATTTCGGTTCATTCGTTTCTCCCCAACAGGCAACGTCCTTCAGTCAAAGCGGTCGTGGCCTCCAGGCCGCGATAAACTGCGGCCCGGAGACCTCACATGGTCCCTATGCCACGGGACAGACGGAGTCCGAGAACCGCCTCTGCACCGACACCAACTCCTCCACCGCCGACTCGAAGGCGCTGTGAACTCCCGGGTCAAAGTGGCGTCCTGATTCGTGCCGCATGATTTCCATAGCCTTGTCCACTGAATAGGCGGGCTTGTACGGTCGGACCGAGCAGAGCGCGTCAAAGGTGTCGGACAGGCCCACAATACGGGACTCGATCGGTATCTCCTGGCCGGCCAGGCCCATGGGGTAGCCGCCTCCGTCCCAACGCTCGTGATGCGACAGTGCTATCGACGCCGCCGCCTCCAGCAAGGGATTGGACTGGGGCAGGTAGCCGGTTGCCCCCGGTGAGGTCTCCAGGGCGCAGTTTATCGCGGCCTGGAGGCCATGACCCCGCAGCCAGCGCAGAAACTCCGCCATGCCCTTAGGCTCCTGAAGGAGGATCTCGGAGCCGATGACGCTATGCCGCTCCATGGTATGGCGCTCGTCGGGGTCCAGCGATCCGGTCTTCAGCAGGATCTGGTCCGGGACGCCAATCTTGCCGATGTCGTGCAGCGGGCTGGCCAGGAACAGCGTGCCGACCGCCTCGCGCGGCATGCCCATTCGTTCGCCCAGGATCCGGCTGTAGCATCCGACGCGGATGACGTGGTCTCCCGTCTCCTCGTTGCGGTACTCCCCGGCCTTTGCCAGCCGCCAGATGATGTCCAGCCGGGCGTGTTCCAGGCTCTGGGTGCGCTCTTTGACCTTTGCGTCAAGTTGGGCGTTAAGATTCCTCAGTTCATCCTGGCAGGACTTGAGGCGCAGGAGGCTGTCGATCCTGGCCAGGAGGTCCTCGACGTCGACGGGTTTGTGCAGCAGATCGACGGCGCCGTGCTCCAGCGCGCGGCGCTTGAGCTTCTGGGAATTGGCGGGGGTCCCCGCCGCGTGGTACTGCGGCGGGGGGCCCGCGCCGGTAAGCATGAGGACGGGCACTTCCCGGCTCCGCTGGGATTGGCTGAGGGCATCCAACAGCTCAAAGCCGCCCTTTCCAGGCATCCAGAGGTCCACCACGATGGTGTCGAAATCCTGCCGCCTAATGAGGTCGATGGCCTCGTCGGCGCTGCCCGCGAAGGTCATGCTCCAGTCCCCTCGCCACATCTGGAGAGACCGGCGGAGTGAATCAAGGAAATTGGGATCGTCATCCACAAACAAGACTCGGCTGCTCATGTTTCTCTCCCGCGCACGCGGCCTCGCCGACGGGCAGGCGGATGATGAAGGTGGTTCCCTTGCCGGTTTCGGTCTCGAAGGTCAGATCGCCGCCGTGCTTGTCCACAATGACGCTGCGGCTGATGGTCAGACCCTGGCCGGTGCCCTTGCCGACTTCCTTGGTCGTGAAGAACGGCTCGAATATCCTGGACCGCACCTCCTCCGGGATGCCCGGTCCCGTGTCGCTGATGCGGACCTCCACCCACTGGCCCTGGCGGCGGGTGCTGATGGTGATCCTGCCATTGCCGCTCGAGCCGTCGCCGACGACCTCCGCAATGGCCTGACCGGCGTTGATGATGATGTTCAGGATGACCTGGCTGAATTCCCCCGACAGGCACGGCACGGGAGGCAGCTCGGGGTCCAGGTCCAGCACCATGTCCGCAACGTATTTCCACTCGTTCCGCGACACGGTGACGGCGCTCTCGATGGCACGGTTGATGTCCGTGGCGACCTTCTCCCCGGAGTCCGGGTGCGCCATGTCGCGCATCGCACGGACGATCTTGGTGACCCGCTCGATGCCTTCCAGGGACTGTCGTATGGCCTGGGGAATCTCCTGGGCGAGGAATTCAAAGTCAGCGTTCTCCCGGCAGGAGGCCACCTCGGCCAACAGCTCCTCAGTCACCTTTCCCTGCCTGGCCGCGGAAAGCAGTTCCCCGTACTTGTCGTTTAGCGCCAAAAGGTCCTCGAAGGCCTTCTGAAGGAACCGGGTGTTGTCACTCACGTACTGAGTTGGGGTGTTGATCTCGTGGGCGATGCCTGAGGCCAATTGCCCCACCGCCGTCAGCTTCTGGCTCTGGCGCAGTTCACTTTCAATCCGCTTGCTGGCGGTCAGGTCGTCGATCAGGAACATCGCCCCGATGACCTCGCGCTTATCGAGGGTTCCACGGCGCATCTTATCGCGGCTTGGAGGGCCCTCGTTGAGGATGGCCGTGGCACGCAGCAAGGCCGGAAACTCCTTGCCGTCCTGCGACTTCATCCGCACCTCGCCTTTCGACTTTCCCCCGGCCTGGGTGGTCTGGAAGACCTCCTGGGCTGCCTTCGCATCGGCGAAGAGGCAGGCCAGCCCATTGGCGGTCATTGCCGCCAGGCTGTACTGGAGCAATTCCGCGAACGCGTTATTGACGTAGATCGCCTTGCCCTTGCTGTCGGTCAGAACGACGGCGTCGGTGGCGTCGTCCACGGCAGCGCGGATTCGCAGCAGCATCCTGGCGGCGTGCCTGCGGTGCTCTTCCACGCCGATGGCCGCCGCGATGATGCCGAGCAGTTCCCTGTCTTCCTCCGACGGCTCGCGGTCCTCTCGGAACACCACGCACAGGGCGCCCACGCATTGCCCGTTGCCCCTGACGGCCTTGCCCATGTAGGTCTGTAGGCCGTACTTGGAGACGTTGGGATCGGTCCGGGCATATGGGGACTCAAGCAGCCTCCGCTCGATGCGGATTTCATCACTCCCCTGTCGGATGACGTCGTAGCAGATGTGCCCCTCGGCCCGGCTGACGAACTCGAGGTCCTCCGGTACGTGCCAATGCGCTTGAGTGCGCAGCATCCCGGAGTCCAACTGGTTGTACATGGCGCACGCGGCGTCCAGCAGTTCCCCGCACGTGGCGACCAAGGACTTGATGTTTTTGAGAGGATCGGTAGTGTGGTCCAGGAAAGTCTGGTTGAGCCTCCTGAGCCGGTCCTCCGTGCGCTTCCGCTCGGTGATGTCGCGGTCGATTCCGCGATACCCGCACAGCTTTCCGCACTTGTCAACAACGGGCACCCCGCTTGTTTCCAGGACAATGGTCTGCCCGTCCTTGCGGAGGTTGATGTTCTCCAGCCCGCGGAACGGCTTGCCGGAGGCGATAATCCCGATGAACTCTTTCCCAACACGCTCCGCTTCCTGAGGGGGCATGAAGTCGAACGGCTTCTTGCCGAGGACCTCGCCTGGCTCGTATCCCAGCAAATCCCTGACGGCGGGACTCACGTAGGTATACCTCCCGTCTACATCCACTTCCCATATCCAGTCGCTGCTGACCTCGACCAGGGACTGGAAGCGTTCCTTGCTGTCCCCCAGTGCCTCTTCCATCCGCTTGCGCCCGGTGATGTCGGTATTGACCTCGGCCACGAGCCAATCCCCGTTTTGATCCTGGAAGGGGATCGAGGTCACCTGGACGGGTCGGTTGTTCTCTTTGACCAGGAGCTGCTCCGTGACGACGACGGCCTTTGTCTGCAACGCGTCCAGCGCTCCACACCCGGGGCAGAGTTCCTTGCGGTCCATGAAGTATTCATAGCACTTCCTGCCCGTCGGGTCGCCATAGACCTTCTGCCATTCCGGGTCGATGTATCGAATGTTGAACTCCGAATCGATGATGTCGAGTCCGGTCTTTGTTGCCCCGAGAATGAACTCGATCTGCTGCTTAAGCGCCTCCCGCTCCTTGTCGGCGCGCCTGTAGTCCTTCAAGGGACGGACCCGCGCGAACACCATCACGGACACGACGACCAGAAGGGTCAGTCCGACAAAGAACCATACGCAGCTCAGGTGCTGGGTGAGAAAACTACTCATTGAACTGGCCCCATAAGTTCGTCCTCAAGCACATTGGGATCGGAATGAGGACTCCAACTCCATGCCGCCATAGAATGGGGTTTGGGGTCCAAGGCGCAATAAGCTGCGGCGGGGTGCCCGCTCAGGAGCGCGGAAGGATTCCGGTGCGTCTGTAGGTCTTCGGCGCTCGCAGAGGCGTGATTCTTCCCCCTACCCCCCCGATTTGCACTCAACGGCCTGTTCGGTTGGCGAACCATTTTACCCACCCCAGGCCCGACCCTGTTCTCGTATCGGCACGTATTCCATGCAGATTAGTAAAACATTCTCTGCTGGCCTCCAGACCTCGGGCGGACTTCCGGTCTCTGCCTACCCGTCCTGGCCCCTCTCCGCATGGCCGGGCGGGCCTGAGAGGCCTCCAGGCCGCCGTGAATCGCGGCCTGGGAGACCTTGGAAACGGGGCAGGGGTCCCCGCCGCGATAGACTGCGGCGGGGTGCCGCTCAGGCAATTCTTGCTAATGAGAAGGTTTCCGGTGCCGATAAGAGAATAAAGTCACTTGGGTCAGGGGTTGCGATCACAGGTGCGGGAAGGTGCCGGAATGATTGTCGCCAAACGCCTTGAGGACATCGCCCTAGAAGGCAGCAAGGTCCTGACGATCGACTCGGACGCCACCGTGCTGGCGGCGGCAAAGAAGATGCGTTACCACAAGATCGGCTGCCTGGTGGTGACAGGTGACGGGTGCAAACCCGTCGGGATCGTCACCGAGCACGACCTCGTCCACAAGGTCCTCGCCGGCCAGATGTCGCGGGACCCCGCCGCGAAAGACTGCGGCGGGGGGCTTTCACCGGAATCAGTCCCCGTGCGGGACATCATGTCAAAAGACCTGGTCTCAGTGGACCTGAACGCCTCCATCATAAAGGCCCAGGAAACCATGGCCAAGCACCGAATCCGCCACCTGCCCATCATCGAGGACGGGCTGCTGATGGGCATCATCTCCAGCCGCGACATCCTGGCCCACCAGTTCTCGGCGGTGAAGGCGGTCATCGCCCACCAGGCCAAGCTGCTCCAGCAGCTCAAGGACGAGTGCCTGGGTACAGTGGACTGAGGCCTGCCCGCTACATCAGCCCGAACTTCTTCATCTTCTTGTAAAGCGTGGTCCGGTTGATGCCCAGTTGCGCGGCGGTGGCCTGGCGGTTGCCGTTATTGGCCTGTAGCGAGGAAAGGATGATCTGCTTCTCAGGCCCGGCCAGTGCCTCCTGAAGCGTAAGCCCCGCTGCCGACGGGCCCGCGCTTTCGGGGACCGGGGAGGCTTTCAGCAGGGCCGGCGGCAGGTCATCGGGGCCTATGAACGCCTGGCGGGACAGCACCACCGCGCGCTCCACGCAGTTCTCCAGCTCGCGGACATTGCCCGGCCAGGAGTATCGCTGCATCATGGTCATCGTCTCCGGAAGGAAGCCCTGAATACTCTTGCCGGCCTCGTCCACGTACTTGGCCAGGAAGTGCCTTACCAGCAGGGGGATGTCCCCGATTCGCTCCCGCAACGGCGGAAGCTCGATATTGACCACGTTGATGCGGTAATAGAGGTCGTTGCGGAACCTCCCGGCCTCCACCTCGCGCCGAAGATCGCGGTTGGTCGCAAGGACCACCCGAACGTCCGCGTGGATCGTCTTGTTGCTTCCCACCGGCTCGAAGGCCCTGTCCTGGAGCACGCGAAGCAGCTTTATCTGCAACTGCGGCGACGCTGTGGCGACTTCGTCGAGGAAGATCGTGCCTCCGTCGGCGGCTGCGAACTTGCCCTGCTTGTCGCTCACGGCGTGGGTGAAGGCCCCGCGAACATACCCGAACAGTTCGCTTTCCAGCAACGT
>Ga0315291_10011892_pt1 | contig 10583 bp, 19 predicted proteins | sample YL17G12_20_MG_FD_203070 | JGI IMG/M metagenome (GOLD analysis project Ga0315291, IMG submission 203070) | Sediment microbial communities from Yellowstone Lake, YNP, Wyoming, USA - YL17G12_20 | ecosystem: Environmental > Aquatic > Freshwater > Lake > Sediment | place: USA: Wyoming | collected... | reverse complement strand
TGTTGGAAAGGGCAAATAGGCCACTCGCACTCTCCGGGCGGATCGTATCGTCCGCAGGTAGGACATATTTTCCTAGTGGCAGTCCGCCCATGTCGCCCCCTTCTTGATGTCCAACGCTTGAGGGCAGTAAAAAGTGAAATGCTCATTAATTTGGTTCATTGTATTGTATGCAAGATCTATAAACTCATCTACATTCTCGTGTTTAACTAAGTATTGAACCTCATCGTGCATGGTGGTGACTAGTTTAAAGTCTATGCCAGCCACTCGGCACGCTGTATTCAATTGTACTATGAAATTCTTTATCGTAACCGACTCAATGGTTTGGAGCAAGTAGACTAGGAGCATGTGTTTAGCACGTACCCAGATAGCTCTCCCGTCGAGACCTGTTATATAACCTTTCTTCTTCCACTCTTTCTCCATGCTAGTCATTACTACACCCATTGTAGGAATGCCTGCAAAGAACAACCTTCTGGCAGCAGCAGCTTGAGCTACTGTGATGCCTAGATCTACCGACAGCTTCTCATCAGAAGCTCCAAAGATAATAGAGTATACAAACTTCTTACCCTCTTGCCTGTCCTTAAGACCGACCATAAGATAGGTGAGAGAGTGTACATCAGTCTTATCTTCTTTGTCACCAGTTAGGAGAGATGATCTGAACAACGGATCACGTAGCGTATTAGCTAGACCTCGAAGTTGACAAGAGTCAAGGTCCATACCAATACGAGTGTATCCTGGTATTGTACCGAAGCAATCTCGTATCTCATACCCGTATGGCTTATCAACACCCGGTAGATTCACCACCTTACGTTGCACCATCCTACCTGTAGGTGTGCCCATCGCTATAGCTTCAGCTGAGATGAATCCATCTGGCCTTACATCCCTTTGGAAGCCTAACAATATACCCTGTCTATGGCTGAGCATCATACGATCAACGATCATAGCCCCTGCGCCACTGTAACCGTCAGGCCACGTAATACTCTCTACAGAGTCAAGGGTAAGCTTAGGAGATGTTTTAATCTTCTCACCGTTCAATCGGATAGGCTTACCATCAAGCCCCATCTTATAGTTCCACTCAGTTGGTATCCACCCCAGTGTTACCAGGTAATCTTTCACCTGCTTAGGTGATGCTAGGTTAAGACGCTCAGTTCGGATGATTCGGTCAGTACGGAAGGAGGAGAAATCTTCTCCGTAGTACTTAAGCGCCGCTTGAGTCGGAGTACCGTCTTTTTTGAATTGTTTAGATGGCCAGCTCGGTTGCTTGCTATCCGGCAGAGCCACCTCTGGAAGGAGAGGACCAATCGTACTGTCAATTCCATCAATAAGAACTCGAATATTAGTGAGGAGATCCTCAATCTTTCCCAAGTTAAGTGGAATACCGTTCCGCTGTTGTTCCACAATTTCTTTAGCGACATCATGCTCTAATATCTCTGCCTCTTCCCATTGTAAACCTGTACTGGCTGCTTCTTCTTTCAAAGCCACCCAGACCATTTCAGTTATTTCTACGTCTGTGTCACATCTACCCATCATCTCTGGTGAATATTGCGACCAATCCTCGTGCTCTACCTTTAGAACGTTGCTACCAATCCTAATAGCCCACGACTCTAGTGAGTGAGGACCAGTAGAGGAGCCGACAACGCGATCCCTATCAGACTTATATAGCCTAGAAAGGATGAGAGTGTCTGTAATTTTTGTAGTATTTTTTGGTTCAAAGCCGTATAATCTCTTTAACAGTGGTAGGTCGTACTCAACTATGCCATGGCCTATTAATTCATCAGCCTCTATAAGGCGATTTAAGCCCTCGGATATCTGATCCGGCCCATAGAACCACCTCTCATCTTTGCCGGCGTGTCGGACGCTTATACACCACGCTACGGTGGCATCGTCCAGCCCATTAGCTTCAATGTCAAATATATACTGCTTCATTTAGTATTTAGTCGTCGGTATCGGGCAAGTTACTTCTGGAATGGTACGAGCCCCATGACACTCGGGGCATGTGACTCGTATTGTTCCAGTACCAATATTATCTATCTCTTCAAAGAGATAGCCATAGCCATCACACGCTGGACACACAACTTGTTGTTCTTCCATCGCATACCTCGATATTTATGTTTACTATTGGATTGTAAATGTGTATTACGATACCGTGAATGCCAAAGGGGCTTCAGGTGTCTCAGTGCTGTTAACGAAGGTCAGGGTGTTCGTCCATACTGATTTCTCAGTAGGCTTGGCACGATTGATTGCTCGTACAGCTACAGTGTGTGAGCCGATACTAGAAATAGCAGCTACATCAGCTACCAGAACTTCATACTGCCCTTGTGGGTTCAAGCTACCAGGGGTAGTCAGAACTCCGGTGATAGTATTATCAGGCTGTTGCACACCAACTTCATAGTCGAGTGCATATGTAATATTAGTTCCGTCAGTGTTTTTAGTTGGAGCTGTCCAACTCAGTGCGCGTGGATTAGTCATTGTTTTCCTGGTGTGTGTCACCCCCGATTAAGGAGGTGGGTTCAAAGTATATATCCCCTAACTTAGAGAAAGGCAGGTTATGTGTATCTGCATACGCATCTGACTGCCACCCCATCAACCACGCCTCTGTTAGAGAGTGGTTTCCCTCAATCTCTTTAGGCATTTTATTACCTGCTCGGTAATCTGCCTGCCCCTGTATGTACCATTTGCGTATCAATGAAGTTACCTTTTCAAATATACGGGAGACTCTTAAATAGATTGGACCACCGAACGCTGGATTAGTGATGCTCACCATCGCTCCTTATGTGCGTTGACCTGTGTCTAAAGCCTTGTAAGTAGAAGCTCTTAAGGCACGAGTCGCCGTTATATTCTTCCGGTAAGTTCAAAGTCTCTCCATCTCGGAGCCCCGTAGCGAAGGCTACTACCTCCTCAGTAGTGCAACAATCCATACCGTACTCTTCATGGGCTTGAAAGATATAGTTGAATAGATCCTTCAGCTTACTCACTTACACATTCCCCAATGTTTCAACTCGATTAGTCTGCGGGTTGTACTGGCTCATCTGCATGAGCCCATTGTCTTCATACTTAGACAGGGTGTTAAGGATAAAGTTCCCGATAGCATCGAGGTCTTCACCACTAAAATACTGGTGGTGATGAGCTGCGTTAACTCGTATAAAGTCACGAGTTTTAGTTGCCAGCTCTTGTACATCCATCTTACTCATAGCCATATTATATCTCCTAATGCGTTGTGTATGTGTAGCTAGGTATGTCAGTCCCTTTCATAGAAAGGATTTCTGCTGCATCTAGTACAATTGTTTCACACATATCTTGACCAACCTCAGGCAGTTCATAAGCTATATCCATAGCTTCTTCAACTGTAGCTTGATCAGTCATTAGCATAAACTTCCGAACGTAGGTTATCAGAAACCGAGCCATTTTTTATAATCTCCGCTGTTTCAGCGTCAAACTTCTGTGCATCTATTTCATTCATAACTGAGGCAGGTATCACCCGGATAACTTTAGGGTTGCCTGTGCTCATCCACATATGCTGTGCATAATCCATAGCCTCTTGAGCTGTGTTAGCTGAGAGACTGTCATGTATTTCAACAAGTAGGTTGACTCTCCATACAGGCTTGGGTAATGCTAGCAATTCGGCACTCATTACAGTACAACTGCCGCAGCAAGAGCGATCAGCCCTACCGGGTAGAGAACTGCGTCGATGTGTCCCATTGCATACGGGGAAGCTTTGGCAGCCTCAACAAACTTGTTGACGTATGCTCCGCTCCAATGTGTTGCTTTCTTGTGAAGGATTGCATCCCAAAGCTTCGGAAGCTCGGTGCTCAATCGCTTTACATTTGTCTTTGCTTTCTTAGTAACTGCTGTTACCATGCTGCTCTCCGTGTCCATCCGTTAATAAATTTCTGTAGTTTTGGGTTCTTAAGTACCAACCCTGCATAGTGGTCTGCTTGAAACTCTCTTAGCAAACCAAGAATGTATAGCTCATGCTTTTTATTGTTGACATACTGAAGTGTGATCGGGCCTATCACACCATCCTCTGCGATAGTATTCGCACCATTAACTTCATTGATAGCTTCTTGTAGAAGTTTGACAGCGGTATGTGGACCTAAGTTCACTGCCATGTCAAATAGTTTGAATGCAATCAGATCACTATAGATCTTGTCGCAGTCGCATTTATCCCAGAAGTGCATCAAGTATAGCCCGAAGATCTCCAACTCCTTCAAGTCTTGGGCATCCCTGTCATCACCGAGATCCCTAAGGAATTTGGTAGAGATGCCCATCTTGGTAGAGCCGCCCGGATCATCTGGATCGTTTGATGTCGGGCCTTCGTAGTATATAGTGCGGGACAAAGCTTCTTGAAATCTTATTGTCGGGCTCATTAGAAATGTTTCTCCACTCGTTCAAAAATTCCCTTATCTCGTAGCCCCTCGAAAGGAACCGCTACCTGAGTTATCTTTCGGACATACTCACCATCACACTTAGCGTCGTGTGCATCGTTATGCACAGGCTTATCGTAGTCCGCCATAGGTCGCTCGACCTCCATTAGATCTCCGCATACCTTACAATGCCAGGTGTAGATGGCCATCTTAACGAACGGCGTGCTTGATGCAATCGACAACTGATACGCTGTCAAGTGATGCGTGTACACCGATAAAGAATGCCGAGAGAATTACCACAGCTACAATAGCCAGGGCAAAAGCGTTTTTCAAAATGTTCATAAAAAATCCTAGTAAAAATTTGAGAATTCAGTTAATAAATCCCGTATTAAAACGGGCTGTCTTGTTCATAGTTTGCAGGCTTGTCTACCTTGACCATCCTACCTGACTTGGTATCGAAGAGGAGATAGTCAGCCTCTCCAGTTCTACCGCTAAATCGGCACTTGAGGACCGTAACTTTCGAAATGTTTCGGCAGTAAGCATCACTATGTTGTTGATTTCTGGAGAGGCTGATAACATCCCATGAGAGTTGTTTAAGGCTTCCAGACCCTCGAAGGTCGTCCAGTGACGGCGTAGCTCCCTGCTCAAAGCTTCGACCTCCTCCATCTTTTCTAAGATGTACGACAAGGAATATGACAACGTTCAACTCCTTCGCTAGCTTGGCTAGCTTCGTCATTATGGTATCAATACGTTCACGCTCTCCCCCTTCAGCTGCGTACTCAGAGACGATAATGCTAAGGTGGTCGAGGAATAACACTCGATGTCCGGTTGCCCCAAAATACCGTATCTTGGCGAATAGGTTTGAATCATCCATTCCGCCGAAGTGGTCGTAGAAAGAGAACCTGCCTGACCCGAAGAGTTGTTCATGAACTGCGCGTTCATAGTCTTCTGGCACATTAACAGTTGGTAGATGTAATCGTTGTCCCATATGAACAGACATGATCCCGGACACAGACTCTCCAACATCTTCCTCAAGTGATATATCCGCAATATTCCAGTCTGTCGTTGACCAGATATGATGCTTAAGTTCACGGAGGAATTGTGTTTTGCCAACTCCAGTTCCGCTCGTAACTGTGACAATTGATCCCAGCCGAAAGCCGAGAGTTTTCTCGTTAAGTCCAAGCCACGATTCTGGATACCGAAAGCATTCTTGGTTTGAGGCATTAGCATAGCGATCCCATGTGTCTGATCCGTTAATGATCCCGTCTGGTGCGTACTTTCTGGCGTGTTTAAGGATGTCCCACTTGAGTTCATCACCACGTCCTCGAAGTAGCATCTCATTAGCGTCTTTAAGTGCCAGCTTGCAAATGAACACCTTTCCTGCAAGGAGGGGGCATACTTCCAACACGGCCTTATGTCCGGCATCGTCGTTGTCAAAGCAGAGGATGATTTTAGCGAATGAGTTAACATAGTCTAGATTAGTGCTAATGTCCCTAGCGGCTCCCGCAGATCCGTGACTGATAGATACAACAGGTGGTACCCATCCCGGAAGGTCGCTCCGGTCAAGTAGGCACTGCCATACAGCGAGTGCATCGTCTTCGCCCTCTGTGATAACAAGGAAATTACCTCCTTGTTTGACCACGTTCTGACCAAATAGATCTCCAGCTTTGGTGTTTCCAACAGCACTAAATTCCTTGTTGATGGATTTAGACTTGTACCCGTCGAGAGCATCCTTACTGTGATGGGAGTACCAAAATCTCTCAGGTTCTCCACGATCAGAGAATTCAGTTCGCACATCGTAGAACTTGCAAGCCTCTTCTCGGATTCCTTTGTGAGGGATTCCGAAGATGGGGAGTTTCTGAACTTCTTCAAAAGATAGTTTATCATATACTGGCATTGCATCCCTTGTGTTTATTTCTGTATAGCCGCATCTATTACAATGCTTATTTCCATCCTCAAATACTATGAGATGGTTTCCCGTCTTGTCCCGCCCCAGTGAACGGCACTGTGGGCAGGGCTGGTCTCCGGCTATACTCATTGGTTCTGAGGGATTACATTGTTCAGACGTTCTACCAGATTACGAGCTATCCTATCAATGGACTCCTTAAGATCCTCGTCATCACACAGCAGGTAGTACGAATACCCATCACTAAGCATATCCTGATAATCCATCAGCCACTCAACTATGATCTTCTGAATCTTGATATCTTCCGGGCTCATCTTCTCTCTCATAATTGTTACTCTCTTCATTTCACTATTGCTTACGAAATCGTACAGTTTGATTGTCATTATACTGCTGCTCCCCATTCATCGTCATCTAGATCATTAGGCAGTGCCGGTCCTTGGTGCCAGTTAGCACGTTGCCGCACCAGCTCTTCAATAGCTATCGGAGTGAACCCGATGTGTTCCATACAGGCATTGATATAGCGAGGGTCAGCCTCACCATCTCTTCCAGCTACCGGCACGTTAGCAAACTTACGCACTACATTCTCATGGATGTGCCCGTGAATGTTATACGCCCAGTACATCTCCTGCGGATGGATAGGGATGTGAGTAAGGATGCATCTGTGCCCGGCAATTACTTTGTTGATACACCCATGCACCTTATCGAATAGCTGGAGTATCTCTGCCGTGTCGTGGTTGCCTCCTACGACCTCGATAGTACCAGTTAGGCGTGGACGTACCGACCTAGCAAAATAGTGGCTAGCATCGCGTCCTACGTCACCTAGAAGGTATACCTTGTCTCTCTTACCTACTGCACCCACCCAATTCTCAATCATCATCTCATCATGCTCTACCATAGTCTGATGACCATAGAGAGGCTTACGCCCAGGGAGATTCATTACTCCCTTGCAACAGAAGTGAGGGTCGCCTAGTACGAATACTGTGCTCATTTTTTATTACCCCCTCCCATAAAGAAACAGAAGGTTGCAAAGCTGAAAGATGTAACTGTTAAGGTATATGCCGCCACTGCTTCACTGAAATAATTCTCATGCAAAACTTTAGCTGATACTAGGCATAGTATACCTAGCGCAGCGTATAAATGCCCCCAAACATTCCAGTAGCGACTCATGCAGTTCTCCCGCCCCGTTGTAGTAAATTAAAATTGCCACTCATAACGAATCATAGGTGTGTATGTTGCTATGTTTTCAGCTATAGCTATCACCTCTACAATGTAGTATCGCTGATCAGGATACATCTCCATCCATTGCTTCGTTTCAATCTCAGCTTCGTTAAGGTTATCGAACCACCCGCTAACAGTAGGTTTATAATCGTTCAGTCGATTAGCAAGAGAGATTACATGGTAGGTACGAGTGTACATTTCATTTCTCCACATATCTATATAGATATATATCAGACAGTTAAAAAGGGGAAAAGTTCAAACTATTTTTGTCGGGGGGTTGTTCTCGCCATTGATTAGGTCTAGGTAGTCGGCCAGGACACGGAGATTATAGGGGCTAAGAGCCCCTCTACCTCCTTCGGGCCACCAATAAATCATACCATCTTCGAGGCGCATCAGCTCATCACGTTCAATAACCATCCTGATGATCTTTTCTTTATAAGATTCCATGAATCAGCTCCTATTAAAAAGAGAGGGGATCAGCATCACTGCGAGATCCCCTCATCCCATGCGTATGTACTAGTTTAGACTAATCATCCTGTCATAATGACAGCGTGGATGACAGCGTACATTAGCGCATATCCAACCAGAAGTGGGTCCACATTGAAGTGGGCTGCTTTCATACGATATACGTCCTTGGTTTTATGCTGCCGCGATTGCAGGATCATAATCAACACAGTTGAGTACGACGATCTTCTCTCCCTTGTGCAGTACGAGAAGTTCTATGCCAACTACAGGGTAAGCACTGTTCGGATAACCATTGATCATAGTATCCACACGGGCGTCCGCTGGCATTCCTTGAAGAAACACAGCGAGTTCTGCAACTTGCATCGCTTCACTCTCCATAGTTGGTCCAGTAAGCTGGTGTGCTACACTGAAGGCCAACCCCTCACTGCCCAGGATCACTGTCGCCAATGACCCGCCCTATAAAGCAGGGAAAAGTTGGCCCTCAGTGTAACACACCACCGAGGGCCAACGGGCAGCTACCACACCCAGGGGCAGTGTGGTATTATGCTCTGCCCATTGTCATAGGTTGCAATGGGCGAACATATACACCAGGTGTCGGTTCCGGAGCAACAATGGAACGATTGCGCCTACCAATAACAACTGGAGTGACACAGTGAGGCTGTGTCCGATGAAGGCTAGCTGGTCTGTCGTCAGTCCAAGCATTAACACCTCCTTGTAGTTTAGACTACTCGATTCTCTCAAAGTTCCCTACGCTCCTATAAGCGTTGCACGCATTTCTTCACCGGGTAGGACTCGAACCTACATATCGTCAGTTTGCGAGAGTCACAGTGCAGATGAGCACCCTTCTCGGACCGCTAGTAATGTCCCTTATACGACCAGTGTGCGCGGATGACCGATCACATCATACCTGCGTCTCCAAGTTCAGCCTTGGCGGGCTCGATTACCCCACTTGTATGACTCATTCCGTGATCTTCTGATGTGTGCGCCAATTAGATTGGCTCTTCGGATTCAGTTGATATTAACAACATATCTTACCTCCTTCGTTGTGGTGTAGTGAGTTGAGCAAGCACTACTGGCTCAGGCTTGGAGGCTGAGCTAGGATCTTTCTTCTTGGCCATCTTAAGCTCTTCAATGAGCTTGACAGGCTCTCGCCGTTGAGAGTACTTGTCACGCCATGAAGGAGAATGGTGCTTACCTGTAGCATCCATCAGTTGCCTGAGTTCCTTCTTGCGTTGGTCAAGCATAGCTTGCTTCTTGGGGATGAGACGCGCGAGATTCTTCACCCTGGATCTAGACAGAACCAGTTCGTTCTTCAGGCGATTAACGTCATCATCCTCTGAACGGTTGAACATCCATGCCCAGAAGCGCAATAACGCTCGCTTCTGCCGCACTAATGCGCCGTCGTGGAGTGTGTAGCGGTATTGAGACATCCGCACCTCCTTTGTTGGGATTGAACCAAACCTAGTCTAGGCTACTCCGATACACAGGGTTGCACCCCTGTGGCATTAACCATTCTGCCATGAACGTGGAATTGAACCACTACCAGATTACTAGATCACTGCTTATTACTCAAAGCATGAGGGCTTGCGCTGCTTATAGAGGGCCAGCTGACGTGTTAGGTGTTTCGTTTACGTTCCCTCTTGCGAGGTCCGGGTGAGTCACGAGTATCGCATTACTCACCTATGCGCCACTTCCAACGGCAGGAATCGAACCGGCATGTGGGCTTACCTTTGTCGTCACTATCTACCTTTTACTAACGTCCTAGGCTTTTCACAGCCCCCTTGGCACTGCTGCTAACAGAACGGGACTTGCACCCGGAGGGAATTAGAGGCCGCTTTCTGAATCCTAGTAGATAGGCTCAGGACTATTCATTCGCTGCAAACAAGGGCCTTACCAGTGCCCAAGAAACATTAAGCGTGGGCTGTGTTGAGAGACACAGCTTATTCAAACTCATTGTGCCACCATGGCTAGGGTATACGACCCTACAGAGGAATCGAACCTCTTGACAACAACTACTAACTACGACTTGAGATGATTGACCCTGGATCGGAGAGGCTTCTACGAAGCTTCACATCCCACTCCTGTTAACTAGTATACAGGTTCTGTGAGGGGTCATTAGTCTAGACTACTCAAAGCGGTCGTGCGATTTTACGCATCATCCATCTCGAAAACCTCAAGTCATAGGTTGCCTGAGGAAATTTCTAGCAGAAATTGCCAGTTCGCGAGTCTTCAGAGCCTGCCGATGAGATCATCAAGCGTCGTGAAAGGCTCTTATTGTTGCTCGATGGTACCTCCGGACCATCTCAGCATTGGAGATATGCTCCGTTGCCGCTGCCAATTCCTTTTCCTGCGGGCCGATGATTGGCGTCATCGGTGTATCGAACTGCTCCCGAAAGGCAACGGGAGTGAAGTGATCGACAAGTAGGCCCTTTTTCAGGGCTGCCTCCGTGTTATACATGCGCGGAGCCTTGCCAAACACACCTCGAACTCGATTCCGTACAGAATCCCACCAAGTTTTCATCAGTGAGAGTTGCGCCGCCGACGTGCGACTAACCTTAGGTGCAATGCCCTTCGCAAAGGTATTAAACTCTGCAAATCGTACTGCCCCTGCGAAAGCAACAGCTGCGGATCGG
>Ga0315291_10011889_pt1 | contig 10586 bp, 8 predicted proteins | sample YL17G12_20_MG_FD_203070 | JGI IMG/M metagenome (GOLD analysis project Ga0315291, IMG submission 203070) | Sediment microbial communities from Yellowstone Lake, YNP, Wyoming, USA - YL17G12_20 | ecosystem: Environmental > Aquatic > Freshwater > Lake > Sediment | place: USA: Wyoming | collected... | reverse complement strand
GACAAGCAGGGCGTCGAGATCCCGCCCGCCCACAAGAACGCCCGCTACACGATCGCCTTGGCGAGCCTCCGGAACCTCGACCCGCGCTTCGACGACCCGCAGGGCGTTCCGGTGCGCGGCATCATCTACGGCGGCCGCGACAGCGACACCAGCATCCCGGTCCAGCAGTCGTTCGACTGGACCCACGGCGTCATCACCATGGGCGCCGCCCTGGAGAGCGAGACCACGTTTGCCGTCATCGGGGCCGAGGGCGTGCGGGTCTTCTGCCCGATGTCGAACCTCGACTTCCTGGCGATCCCGCTGGGCCGGTACATCGACAACAACCTGCGGTTCGTCGAGGGCCTCAAGCGCCCGCCGCTCGTCTTCGCCGTCAATTACTTCCAGCGCCGCAAGGACGGCTCGTGGGTCACCGGCATGGGCGACAAGGCCGTCTGGCTCAAGTGGATGGAACTGCGCGTGCACGGCGACGTCCGGGCCATCCCCGGGCCCACCGGCCACCTGCCGCTCCACGCGGACCTGAAGAAACTCTTCAAGAAGGTCCTCGCCAAGCCGTACACCGAGAAGCAGTACGTGGAGCAGTTCACGATCCGCATTCCGGAGAACCTGGCGAAACTGGACCGCGTCGAGGGGATTTACCGGCAGGACGTGGCCGACACCCCGCCGCAGGTCTTCGAGGCGCTCGCGGCCCAGCGCGACCGCCTGCAATTGCTGCGGACCTCCAAGGGCGACTACGTCTCGCCGCTGGATTTGTAGAGATGGGGCCAATATCTTGCCTCGGCGAGCATGATTGAGGTGATCTCGTCCTGGGGGCGGATTATTCTTGGCGCGGCTGAACGGGTTGCTTAGCATTGCATATAATTAGGGCGTGAGGGGGTTTATTTTAAGGGAACGACCCATGGGCGCAACGAGCAAGCGACGTGGCAAGCCCGAGCGTACAGTGACCCAAGTTTTTGAGGCCCTGAGACTAAGAACCGAAAAGCAAAGAAGGGCATTCACCTCCTTGGCCCAACTGTGCCAAGGAAAGACACGTCAAAAGTGCGAGTATGTGACACGCATATCACATGATGTCCAGCCTGATCCGGTCATTGGAGACGACAATGCCAAACTGGAAAGTGGTTCTTAGCGAGATTCAGGCTGTCGGCAGCCCCCACGACGTCATCCGCAGGAAATACCTCGCCGCTCTAAGTAAGGCAACCGGCCGTAATGTAATTGTGTATTACTCCGGGTGGCTCCAGAAAAGGGAAATGCTCCAGGGCTTCCCGGGATTCGAAATCAACGATGCCGACAAGAACGGCTTCATGATGGCCATTCACAAGTTAGATCGCACGAAGGGGCTGGATCTCATCTTGCATACCCCGGGCGGCGAAATGGCCGCCACGGAATCACTGGTAGATTACCTCCGGGCCATGTTCTCGATTGATATTCGTGCAATAATCCCTCAAATAGCGATGTCCGCGGGGACTATGGTTGCCTTGGCTTGCAAAGAGATCATAATGGGGTTGGAGTCTAACCTAGGGCCGATCGACCCGCAGATTGGTGGCATTCCTGCCCATGGGGTTATCGAGGAGTTTAATCGCGCAGCAGAAGACATTCAGGAAGACCCCCGGAAGATTCCGGTTTGGCAACCGATCATAGCGAATTATCGTCCAACGCTCATTGGGGAGTGCGAGAAGGCAATTGCATGGTCTAAGGAGATTGTTAAGCAATGGCTAATCACTGGCATGTTCCTCGGGGATCCGAAGGCGGAGGTTAAGGCCAGGCGCATAGTGCGGGAACTGGGTAGCCACGCCCTAACTAAGTCCCACTCTCGGCACATTACTCTTGAGAGTGCTAGGAAAATGGGTATCAAGGTTGTACCTCTGGAGCAAGATAACTCGCTTCAGGACCTTGTTCTTACGGTGCACCACGCATGTATTCATACGCTCTCTTTGCCGGCACCGTACAAGATCATCGAGAACCAGGATGGGGTTGCCTTCATCCAGCAAGTGCAGGTTCACCTTCGGGGCACATGAATCATACGTGTGGTTCGGAAGTTATCGCCCTGCATCCGCTTGCACACGTGGACTCCACCGCGCCGGCCGCGCCGCGAATCAGAGGTCCAGGGCCGCGCGGGCGCTGCGGTCGATCTGCTCCAGGGTCCCGAAGTCCAGGCCCCAGTCCTCGTATCCCCGCAGCAGCAGGCACAGGTAATCCGCATCGGGCAGCGACAGGGGATGCCCGGGGTTCATCTGGTACGCCAGCGCCTCGACCGGCCCGCCGCCCGTCTCCACCTGCACGTGCACGTGATGGTACAGGGCAGGGCAGTCCTGGAACTCATCGAGCGAGGCCAGGTCTTTCGGCGTGATCTCATACACGGCGCCCGGGACCGTGTCGCCGGGCGACGGCACGACGTCGGCCCACGTGCGGAAGACGAGGCGGTGGTCCGGCAGCACGGCCCTCGACAGCGGATGCGAGTCGGGGCACCACAGGTCCATGTGCGCGCGGCAGAGGTTTGCACCGTAGGCGAAGTACAGCACTTCATCCTGCCAGGACATGGGCGGCATAACTCCGCAACCCTACCGTTCGGCACAAGAGTGTCAAGAAAAAGAGGGACGAAGACACGGAGGGGACGAAGGGGCGAAGGCGCGACGGGCTGTCGGTCGCCTGCGTGCCTTCGTCCCTGCGTCCCTGTTTTCTACCCGTGAATCAGCGGCGGCAGGCAGTGGACGCACACCCACGCACTTCTGCCCTGGCGGCGGCACGGGATGAGGACCGCCTCTTGCTCGCTTGCCCCGCAGCGGAAGCAGGTCTGGCCGAGGGCCTGGGGGCCGCGCTTGGCCTGCTTCGCTTCGGCCGCTTTCGGGTCGAAGGCGGGGGCCTCGCGCTCTTCAATCGTCAGGGCCCCCGTGGGACAGACGCCCAGGCAGAACCCCGCGCCGTCGCAGAGCGCCTCGCGGACGACCCTGGCCTTGCCGCCCACCAGTTGGATGGCCCCCTCGGCGCACGGCACCACGCACGCGCCGCACCCGTTACAGAGGTCCTCATCGATCCTGACGATTTTGCGTTTCATGGTCTTTGCGCTGGCCACCGGCCGGCCTCCTTACGAAGCATGGTTCTCACCCCTATCATAGGGGGCACGCGGGCCGGGGGCCTTGATGCAGGTCAAAAAGAGACTACTCCGCCGCCTGGCCGCCGGCCAGGGCCTCCAGTTTGGCCGCCTTGCGGAACGTGATGACCCGGCCGTCCACGGCAATCAGGTCGGCCGCCGCCAGGCGCGCGAAGGCCCGGCTCAGGGTCTCCGGCGCGGTCCCCAGTTGCCGCGCGAGTTCCCCCTTGGGGATGTCCAGGCGCACGGAGGCGCCTTTCTCGATGGCGACGCCCTTGCGCCGGGCCAGGTCCGCCAGGTGCCGCGCCAGGCGCCCGGCCACGTCGGTCAGCGCAATCTGCTCGACGAGGCTCGTCAGTTGGCGGCACAGGCGCGCCAGCGACGCAATGAGGCCGAAGGCGAGCGCCGGGTTCTCGCCCAGGCCTTTGAGGAACCGGTCTCGCGGGAAGAACGCCAGGCGGCTCTCGGCCAGCGCCTCGGCGAACGCCGGAAACGTCTCGCCGGCGAACATGGCCGCCTCGCCGAAGGCCTGCCCGGGGCCGAAGACGTGCAGGATCTGCTGCCGCCCGTCGGGCGAGAGTTTGTAGACCTTGACCTTGCCGTAGAGGACCACGTAGAAGCCGTCGGCGGGGTCGCCGTCGCGGACAATGAGCCGGCCCGCGGACACCGTGCGCTCCAGTGCCAGGTGCGCAATCGACTGGCGGGCCTTGTCGTCGAGGCCCGAAAAGAGCGCCACGTGTTTCAAAGATTCCGCCAGGCTCATGGGGACATTGTACGGAATGCAGAATGCAGAATGAAGAATGAAAGGACGCGCCGAGGAGAGGCAGGTCAAGTTCTATCGGCGCGCGGCCGTAGCCTTTCATTCTGCATTCTTCATTCTGCATTCCGCAGTTAGTTGGCCCTGGGGTGGGCCGCCGCATAGACTTCCTTCAGGCGGCTGGCGGTGACGTGCGTGTAAATCTGCGTGGTCGAGAGGCTGCGGTGCCCCAGGAGTTCCTGGACGGCCCTGAGGTCGGCCCCGCGTTCCAGCATGTGCGTGGCAAACGAGTGCCGCAGCGTGTGCGGGCTGGCGTGGGCATCCAGGCCTGCCGCGCGGAGGTACTTGGCCAGTTTCCGGCGGACGCTGCGGACGTCCAGGCGGTGGCCGCGGCGGTTGATGAAGACGGCCTCGGCGTCGTGGACCGCCGTGGCCGCGCGGGCCTCCAGGTACCGCTTCAGGGCCCGCATGGCGAACGAGCCGAGGGGCGCGATGCGTTCGCGCCGCCCTTTGCCGCGCACCCGCGCCACCTCGCCGATGGGGTCGATGTTCTCCAGGTTCAGGCCCACCAGTTCGCTGACGCGCATGCCGGTGGAGTAGAGGACTTCCAGGATGGCGGCGTCGCGCAGCGACAGCAGGTCGTTGCCGCGCGGGGCGCTCAGGAGGCGTTCCACCTCGGCCGGGGCGAGGAACTTCGGCAGCCGCTTCTCCTGCCGCGGCGTGCGGATGACCTTGACGGGGTTGGCCTGGACGTGGCCCTCGCGCGCCAGGTACTTGTAGAAGGACCGCAGGGTGGCGATCTTGCGGGCGACGGTGGCGCGGCTGTAGTCGGCCCGCCGCAGTTCCGCCAGGTATCCGCGCAGGTCCAGGGGCGTCACGCGGCGGATGCGGTCGGACATCGCCTCGCCGGCCAGGTCGTCCGGCGTGGCGCCCGGCCCGCCCAGGAACGCCGCAAAGTGCTTCAGGTCGGCCGCGTAGCACCGCACGGTGTGCGGGGAGAAGTTGCGCTCGTGGTCCACGTAACTGATAAACTTGTTGATGAGAGGATTAGCCATCGGGGGTCAGTTCTGTCCGTCCTCGTCGCCGGTCGCGCGGCTGACGATGCGCTGCGTAATCTGCCGCGAGAGCACCGCCGCGTCGAACCAGTCGAAGTCCAGGTCGGGGTCCTCGGCCCATTGCATGAGGTGGCCGATGACGGCCTCTTCGTTGCCCGGGCCGCAGCGGACGACGTACCGCTCCGCACCCTTCACGAGCGAGAACTGGTAGACTGCGGCAGCGGTGCTCACAGGCGAAACCTCCCTGGGGTCCTCGTGGGACCTGCCCCGTGCGGGTTCGCGGCGGACCGGGCACGCGGCGCGCTCCCCGGCACTGCCTGCACGTGCCTCTCTTGTTATCGGCACGCGGCCGGTGGGGCTTTACGCGAAGTTGGACCGAGGGCGGTATGCCGGCGCCGCTTTTCGCCCGCCCAGGTCGAAGACTCGACTGGGCGAGCGGGCAGGCTGTGGGCGTGCTTCGCTGCGTGCCGGCAGGATGCCCAGCCAGCGGCGCGCTGGGCACGCCACCCGGCGTGGCACTTTGGCGCGGCACTTTGGCGTGTCACTTTGGCGTTGACATGATATGGCGCCGGCCCCTACACTCGCCGCGGCGGGTTCGTGCGGCTTGTTGCGAAGAAAGGGTCCGCATGCTCGACTTGGCTGCCCGGTACCACGAGGTTTTCGGCCCGACCGGCGCGGTGCGCATCGTTCGCGGCCCGGGGCGCGTCAACCTCATCGGCGAGCACACGGACTACAACGGCGGCTTCGTCATGCCGATGGCCCTGGAAGCCTCGGTGCGCCTGGCGCTGTATCCGCACCAGGAGCCGGTGGTGCGGCTGTGGAGCGAGCAGTTCGCCGAGCGTGCCGAGTTCTCCCTGGCCGCCGAGGGGCCGATGGAACCCCCCGACGAGCCGCCCCACTGGCTCCGGTACCCCATGAAGGTGGCCGACGTCCTCGCCGAGGCGGGCGTGCGGCTGTACGGGTTCAACGGCGTGGTCGAAGGCGACGTGCCCGTGGGTTCGGGCCTCTCCTCCAGCGCCGCCTACGAGGTGGCCGCCGCCCTGGCCTTTCTGGTGGCCGCGAAGCCCGAACTGCCGGCCGGCCCGGCCCAGGCGGTCGCCCAGGCCCACGGTCTCACGACCGCGCGCCTGGCGCAACTGTGCCAGACGGCCGAGCACCGCGTGGGCGTCCGCTGCGGCATCATGGACCAATTTATAAGCCTGCACGGCAAGCGCGGCCACGCCATCCTCCTGGATTGCCGCGACCTGTCGTACCAGGCCGTGCCGCTGCCCACGGACCGCGCCAAGGTGGTCATCATTGACTCCGCCGTCCGCCGCAAACTGACCACCGGCGCGTACAACGAGCGCCGCAGCCAGTGCGAGGAAGGGGCGGGGCGGCTCCGGAAGTTCGACCCCGACATCCAGGAACTGCGCGACGTGTCGCCGGCTCTCTTCCAGGCGCACGAGGAATCGCTGCCGCAGGTCGTCCGCCGCCGCTGCCGCCACGTCATCACCGAGGATGCGCGCGTGCTGGAATCGGCCGAGGCCCTGAAGGCGGGCGACCTGGAGCGGTTCGGCCGCCTCATCAGCGCCAGCCACGACAGCCTGCGCGACGATTACGAAGTCAGCGGGCCGGAACTCGACCTCCTCGTGCGGATCGCGCGCAGCGTGCCGGGGGTCCTCGGGTCGCGCCTCACCGGGGCGGGATTCGGCGGGTGCACCGTGGCGCTCGCGCGGCCGGAGGCCGTGGAACCCCTGCGCCAGGCCGTCATGACGCAGTACCCGAAGCACACCGGCCTTCAGCCGCGCGTCTGGGTCTCCGATGCCGCCGACGGCGCCGCGATCGACGTGTAATATTTCCTGGTTAGCCGCCCTGCTTGCAGGGCGCGGGCAGTTCAGGTAGCGAGTGGAGCATGATACCGTTTATTCAGAAACTCGCTAAGGGCCGGCACCTCTCGCTCGACGAGTCTCGCCAGGCCATGCGCGAGATCATGGAGGGCCGCGCCACGCCCGCCCAGATTGCCGCCTACCTGACGGCCCTGGCCATCAAGGGTCCCTCGCCCGATGAAATCGCCGGCGCCGCCATCGTCATGCGCCGGATGGCCACCCGCATCGACGTCGGCGACCTGCCGGTCATCGACACCTGCGGCACGGGCGGCACGGGCAAGGGCACGTTCAACATCTCGACGTGCGCGGCCCTGGTGGCCGCCGGGGCAGGGGCCTACGTGGCCAAGCACGGCAACCGCGGGGCCACCTCGCCCTGCGGCTCGTCCGACGTGCTGGAGGCCCTGGGCGTGAACGTCCAGGCCTCGCCCGCCGTCGTGGCCCGCTGCATCCGCGAGGCCCACATGGGATTCCTCTTTGCGCCGCAACTGCACGGGGCGATGAAGTTTGCCGCGCCGGTGCGCAAGGAGATCGGCATCCGCACGATCTTCAACCTTCTCGGGCCGCTGACGAACCCGGCCGGCGCACGGCGGCAGGTCATGGGCGTGTTCTCGAAGGACCTCGTGCGGCTGATTGCCGAGGTGATGCTGCGGCTGGGCACGGAGCACGCCCTGGTGGTCCACTCGGCCGACGGGCTGGACGAGATTTCGCTCTCGGCCCCGACGCACGTGTGCGAGGTGCGCGGCGGGTCGGTCACCTGCTACGACCTTTCGCCCGAGGTGCTGGGCCTGGCGGAGGCCCCGCCCGACCTGCTGCGGGCCGGGTCGGCCCGCGAGAGCGCCGACGCCGTGCAGGCGGTCCTTTCGGGCGAGGCCGGCCCGCGGCGCGACGTGGTCCTGGCGAACGCCGGGGCCGCCCTCTACGTCTCGGGCGTTGCGTGCGACATTCACGACGGCCTCCAGCGTGCCGCCGCCGGCATCGATTCCGGCGCCGCGGCGAGGGTCCTGGCGTCGCTTGTTGCCATCTCCCACGAGAACACGTAATTGCGCGGTGCCGGGAACGCAGAAACTCCTGCTTCTGTGTGGCCGGACCCTGATTGGCGAGTGGCGATGAAGCCCTTTGCCGCCTGTAGAGGAAACAACCATGCGCGGGAAATACTGGCTGCCAGCGATCCTCGGAATGCTGCTGTTGTTGCCCCTGTCGCGGCTAAGGGCGGCCGAGCCGGACCTCGAACGCGGGTTCCTGCATCCGCCCGACGCGGCCAAGCCCTGGGTGTACTGGTTCTGGCTCAACGGAAACATCACGCGTGAAGGTATCACGGCCGATCTCGAAGCCATGAAACGCGCGGGCATCGGTGGCGTTTTGATCATGGAGGTGGATCAGGGCACCCCCCCGGGGCCCGTGGCCTTCATGAGCGACCCGTGGCGGGCGCTTTTCAAGTACATGGTCTCCGAGGCCCAGCGGCTGGGCCTGGAAGTGAACATGAACAACGACGCCGGTTGGAACGGCAGCGGCGGCCCCTGGGTCCCGCTCGACAAGGCCATGCAGGTGGTCGTGACCAGCGAAACGCGAATGGCCGGCGGCAAGACATTCGAAGGCGTCCTGCCGATGCCGCGCGCGAACAAGGGATTCTACCGGGATATTGCCGTGCTGGCGTTTCCGACCCCCAGGGCTCCGTCCAACATGGCGTATCGGGTCAAGAACCTGCCGGCCAAATCGGTGTCGTGGTCTTATATATCCGGGTACAGCACGAACACGGACCGGGAGGCCAAGATTCCCGCGGAAGCCATGGTCGATCAAGAGCGTCTCGTTGACCTGACGGCACGGATGGATGGGGATGGCAGGCTGGTGTGGGATGCGCCCGCGCTCACGCGCGAGGGTGCGGCAAGTCCGTCAGAGGGCGACTGGACGGTCGTTCGTTTCGGTCACACGTTCAGCGGGGCGGAAAGTCATCCCGCTCCGGCCACCGGCGCAGGCCCGGAATGCGACAAGTTGAGCAAGGAGGCGATTGAGGTGCATTTCAACGGGCTGATCGGCAAGCTGATCCAGGACGTCGGCCCGCTGGCGGGGAAAACCTTTACCGCGACGCATGTGGATAGCTGGGAGGTCGGGGGGCAGAACTGGACCCCGAACATGCGCGAGGAATTCAAGCGCCTGCGCGGCTACGACCTGCTGCCGTTCCTGCCCGTGCTGACCGGCCGCTTTGTCGACAGTGTCGATCGGACGGAACGGTTCCTCTGGGACCTGCGCCAGACCGTCTCCGATTTGCTGGCGGCCAATTACATCGGGCATCTGGGGCAATTGGCCCATGACCGCGGGCTGAGGCTCTCGATGGAAGTGTACGGGACCCCGGCGCTGGATATGGACGTAGTTAACTACGTGGACGAGCCGGTTTGTGAGTTCTGGTGGTCGGGCGGCGGCCGACTCAACTGGTCGCTGAAGGCGATGGCTTCCGCGGCGCACATCAACGGCCGACCCATTGTCGGGGCCGAGGCGTTTACGTCCAACCGGAACGAGAAGTGGCGGGGGCATCCGGCGAACATCAAGGCGCGGGGTGACCGCGTGTTCTGCGGCGGGGCGAACCGTTTCATCATACACCGGTATGCGATGCAGCCGTGGGCGGAAGACCGGCGGCCCGGGATGAGCATGGGACCCTATGGTCTGCATTATGAGCGGACGCAGACGTGGTGGGAAGACTCCCTAGCGTGGCATCAATACGTCGCTCGTTGCCAGTACCTGTTGCGGCAGGGGACGTTCGTCGCCGATGTTCTCAGTCTCCACCCGGAGGAGCCGATGCAGCGTTTCAATTTGCTGACTTTGGCGGGTTATGATTATGATGGCATCAGCCCCCAGGCCTTCCTGGGCCAGGTCACCGTAGAAAACGGGCGGCTCACCTTGCCTTCCGGGATGCAGTATCGGCTCCTGGCTCTCTCTGTCACCAACACCAAGACCATGACCGTGCCCATGCTGAAGAAGATCAAACGGCTGGTGGAAGACGGGGCCGTTATCCTGGGCCCTGCTCCGGAAACGACTCCAGGTCTTGCGGATTATCCGCAAGGCGACGAAGAACTGAAGAACCTGGCCGCGGAACTGTGGGGAACGGACGAAACGGCCAAGGAACGCGCCGTCGGAAAGGGACGGGTATTCCGCGGAATGAAACCGGAAGAAGTCCTGGCGAAGCTGGACGTGGCTCGCGATTTCAGTTCCGACCGGGATGTCAGCTGGATTCACCGCACGGTCGACGGGACGGAAATCTACTTTGTCGCCCGTGATACGGCGCAGCCGCAGGAAACCACTTGTACGTTCCGCGTCAGCGGCAAGCGCCCGGAATTCTGGGACCCGGAAACCGGGCGCATCGCGCCCGTGCGGTATTACGAGGAAAAGGACGGGCACATCCGCATGCCCATCCGGTTCGAGCCCAGCGGCTCGGTGTTTGTCGTTTTCCGCCCTGGAGCCGGCGCCCCGTCGCAGCGAGTGGTGTCGGTCACACGCAACAGACAGGCGGTTGTCCCCGCCCCGGCCGCCCCGGCCGCCCCGGCCGCTTTGCCCGCCATCGACCTGGTACGAGGCGAAGTGTGGCAGCCGGGCACTTACGTGATTCAGACTGCTGACGGCAAGAGCCGCCGGTTCGAAATCGGCGCGCTGCCCGAGCCACGGGTGATCGGCGGGCCGTGGGAGTTACGCTTTCCGCCGCACGGGGGCGCGCCCGAACACGTCACGCTGGAGGAACTTGTCTCATGGAGCCGCCACACCGACCTTGGCGTGAAGTACTTCTCCGGCACGGCGGCGTACGGCAAGAAGATCAGCGTCCCGCGCGAGATCCACGG
>Ga0315291_10011887_pt1 | contig 10587 bp, 7 predicted proteins | sample YL17G12_20_MG_FD_203070 | JGI IMG/M metagenome (GOLD analysis project Ga0315291, IMG submission 203070) | Sediment microbial communities from Yellowstone Lake, YNP, Wyoming, USA - YL17G12_20 | ecosystem: Environmental > Aquatic > Freshwater > Lake > Sediment | place: USA: Wyoming | collected... | reverse complement strand
CCGATATTTGCCTTTGCGAATATACCTCGCACGGCCATTGCGGCGTAATCAAAGATGGCAAAATCGATAATGACTCGACCTGCGAATTATTGGCCAAAGTTGCTTTGTCGCACGCCCAGGCCGGCGCTGATATTGTTGCTCCTTCGGATATGATGGATGGCCGGGTGCGGTATATCCGCGAAGCCCTTGAAGAAAACGGCTTCCACGATGTCGCCATTATGTCATACTCCGCAAAATACGCCTCCTCCTTCTACGGGCCGTTCCGTGATGCCGCCGAGTCTGCCCCTGCCTTTGGTGACCGCAAGACATATCAGATGGATGTGGCAAATGCCCGCCAGGCAATGGCCGAAATTGCACTCGACATTGAAGAAGGCGCCGACATTGTTATGGTCAAGCCCGCCCTTTGTTTCCTTGATGTTATTTATCGCGCAAAGCAGCGTTTCGATTGCCCCATAGCCGCTTATAATGTCAGCGGCGAATATATGATGTTAAACTCCGCCGCCGAAAAAGGTCTTTTGGATAGACAATCCGCAATGCTCGAAATGCTCACCTCCATCAAACGCGCCGGCGCTGATATAATCATCACGTATTTTGCAAAGGAAGTGGCAAGACAGTTAAAAAATGCTTAATTGTCTTATTAATAAGTTCAGTATTTTGTCAGATATTCATATAAGGTGGTGGAAAAAATGAAACAAATTGTCACATGTTTGATTTTTCTTGCTGTTAGCATATGCTCAGCAGGAAAAGAATTGGAGCAACGCACCTACAATCCCTCCTCGTCAGATTCTCATTTTTCATCGCCGGCCGTAGTCTGGGTCGACGCAAATACCCAAAAGGTACTTTTTACACTGAATGATATACTTGTTTTTGATTGGGAACATCAGGTTTTTCAACTCGAACTCAACGCTGCTCTGGACTTTCGAGCTTGGATGGTGCCTCACAAATATCAATACCGTGAGCTTTTGGTCAAAGACAATCTTGGCACTATTTATCGTGGGCAGTGGGTCAATCTGATATCTTCAATGAGCTTTATCGGTCCAACTTACCATTCAATGGGAGCAAACACGGTCTTTCTGATCTCAAATGGTTATGGAGGCGGGATGCAGCCTTCTCAGCGAGAAATTAACGATTCCAGATTCTCGGAACGCCTTTACAAAGAACTAAAAAAAGCTGGCAGATTGGGAACAATAGCCAATATCAGAACTGAGGGAGACACCAAAATATTAGAGCTTAGTAAAACTTACGACCACAGGCGAATATATAGTTCCAGCCTTGAATGGCACGACTGTGGTAAGAACTTAAAAATAAGAGTTGAGTATTTTACAGATACTTTCCGTATCGGTGAGGAAGCACGTGCTCATATTTTCTTTTCTGCAGATGATAAAATTGTATCCTCAGTTAATGACGTTGTTCTCGAGGTTAAGTTTATTGCTAACAATGGACAATTCCGGTCCGATATTCGTATGGAAGGTATTCCTCCGAGTGTGATGTCTGATGGAATCTATGTTTGCCGGTTTCGTCCTTGGACCCCTCTTCCTGGTTCATTAACCGTTGAGCGCGGGACTGGGCGTGTTGCGCTATCGGTTCTTATACGTAGGAAAATTAAGAGCAAGTATGAGGTTATTCGCCGATTGGACTTTCGTGAAGTAGATGTTGATGTTGGAGGCATGATACAGGGTAGTTGACATTTTCCTATATTGTTTTGCACCTTTGGATTTTTATGAAAACGGATTTTTAAACTTAATCTGAATGATTACCTTTAAAAAGGTTGAAGACTTTACGGGATTAGAGAATCGAAAATTGGAAATCAAAAATCGAAAATCAAATAAACCTCGTCTTATCGCTTTTGAAGTTACTCGCCGATGTAAGTTTCGCTGCAAGCACTGCCGGGCAAACGCCCAACAATCGGCTGCCGGCGGCGAACTGACAACTGAGCAGTGCGAAAGAATCCTTGCATCTATCGCACAGTTCAGCAAAAGTATGATAATCCTCACTGGCGGCGAGCCAATGGAGCGAAGCGACATATATGAATTGATTCGATACGGCCGGGATTTGGGACTGCGAATGGTAATGGCTACGTGCGGATATGCTATTAACGATGAATCCATCGCAAAACTAAAAGAGGCCGGCATTTTGGCACTATCTATCTCTCTCGATGGCTCCTCTGCGCAAACCCACGATAAGTTCAGGCAGACCGAAGGTGCTTTTGACTCGGCTATAAAAGCAGCGAAGTCAGCTCGCTGGGCTGGTATCCGTTTCCAGGTCAATACTACAATCACAAAAAGTAACCTGCGTGAGGTTTCTGCGATAGCAAAGTTAGCCGAGGAGCTTGGGGCTTATTGTTTTAATCCATTTATACTTGTGCCGACCGGCCGGGGCGAAAAAATTGCCTCGGAGGTGCTTGAGCCGGCAGAATACGAAAAGCTTCTACGCGATTTGCTCCGGTTAAAGGAAAAATCGCCAATCGAAGTGCGTGTTACCTGTGGCCCTCAATTCGCCCGTGTATGTCACCAGGCCGAACTGGCTTCAGCGAAGAGTTCGCAGACAATCGTCCATCGTCCATCGTCCATCGTCAATTCCGTTAGTGGCTGTATGGGCGGCAGAGGTTTTGGTTTTATAAGTTATAGAGGCGATGTGCAGACCTGCGGGTTTCTTGACATATCGGCGGGCAATCTTGTTGAAAACAGTTTCGACTTCGGAAAGATTTGGGTCGAGTCGCAATTGTTAAAAGAAATCCGCAATCTGTCAGCTTACAAAGGCAATTGCGGAATCTGCGAATATGTCGGCGTCTGCGGCGGATGCAGGGCAAGAGCTTATGCGATGACCGGTGACTATCTGGATACAGACCCAGTTTGTAATTATCAGCCACGAATTTTCACTAATTCTCTCTAAAATATCTTTTTTTAGACGGGATTAACAAGGTAATCCTGTTATCCTGTCTATTTTAACCGAGGAGATAAAAGTTGACTTTGCGTCTGACAAAACTGCAAAAACAATTATGCAACGCCCTTCAGAATGGCCTGCCTATTTGTTCAAGGCCGTTTGCCGAGATTGCAAAAGATTTAAATACCAGCGAGGAAGAAGTCTTGCAGCAGACGCGCAAGTTAAAAAGTGCTGGGGTTATCCGGCGAATCAGCGCACTATTAAATTATCGCTCTCTCGGTATGATAAGCACCCTCGTTGCCGCGAATGTTCCGCAGAAGAAACTAAAAAGTGTTGCTGAGGCGGTTAGTTCTCTGGAGAATGTTTCTCACAATTATCTAAGGACTCATTACTATAATTTATGGTTCACCCTCCAGGCACAATCGGCTGGACAAATCGACTCTATACTCGCGGATTTATCTGGCCGTTTCGGTATTGACTTTCACAATCTGCCCACCAAACGCGTTTTTAAGCTCGATGTCCGTTTTGACGCGGAAAGCGATGGCGAAGCATTGCTGCAAAATGTTGAAGAGGTCCCGAAAGGCGAAGTGGTGGAGCTGGACGAGAATCAAAAACTAGTACTCTCGAAATTGCAAAGCGACCTGGACATAACCGAAGAAGTTTTTGCCTTTCTGTGCAGCGAGGGTCTGGAGATTCCAGATGTTGTAAAAGTTATAACTGAACTAACCAATAAAGGTATCATCCGTCGTATAGCGGCTGTTGTTGACCATCGTAAGCTTGGGTTTGTCGCCAATGTTTTATTCGCCGCCGAAGTTTCACAGAGTCAAGTCATCAAGGTGGGCAAACGACTGGCTCGTCTTGCGATAGTTAGCCATTGTTACGAAAGGAAGACCTTTGAGGGTTGGCCGTATAATCTATTTGCGATGATGCACGGCAAAAATATGAGCCGGATTCAGCGCGTGATAAATCAGTTTACTGAGGATGAGGGGATAGAGTCATTTCAACTTTTGCCGACCGTAGCCGAGCTCAAAAAACAACCCATCAAGCATAAATTTTTTTAGTATCATTGAACATTTCCCTGTGGATAAAAAAGGGAAGCATCAACTTTTGGTAAGGAAAATTAAGCAGATTTCCTACTGCGGCGAGGGTATTTCCCTTTTTTGTAGACTTTTTCCGGGTTATAGGCCTTTTTTGCGATAAATTTCAGCTTTTTGGCGTAAGCCATCTTGACGATGCTGCTGCCCTTTTTCAAAGCACGGTAGAAACAGGACTGGTAACCTGCATGGCATTGGCCGCCCTTGACCGTTACTTTGAGGACCAGACAGTCCTGGTCGCAGTCGATAAGTATTTGCTCGACTTTTTGGATATGGCCGCTTTCTTCGCCCTTTTTCCACAGTTTCCGCCGCGTTCTGCTGAAATATACTGCACAGCCGGTCTGAATTGTCAAATCGAGCGCCTCGCGGTTCATATAAGCTGCCATTAAGACTTGGCCGGTCCGGGCATCCTGGGCTATGGCTGGTATCAGACCATTCTCATCGAATTTCGGAGTAAATTGCAGACTTTTTTCAATAATTTGCGTGGTGCCCATTTGTCGGGTCTCCTAAATTTAGAGCTTATAACAAAACCTGATTCGTCACCCTGTTCAAAAATGCTTGTCCGCATTTCGTCTGGCGGATTTAGCCCCGAAGCCCGCCCTCGAATGTTTGCCCGCCATCTGTGTGGCGGGTCCGTGTGGCGGGTCGTAGTCGGGGGGCCCGCTTCGGGGTCCCATCCTGCCTCCCGCAGCAACCTGTCTGTCACAATTCTTGAATCCGCCTCTGTTGTCATACTTGCTTCCCCAAAGCGCTCTTTAGCTTGCCTACTCTTGCATCAATAATATCACCGTCCCTACCTCAAAACAAGAGGGTCACAAAATAAAAAAGCCATCGTTTCAGCCAGCTTGCGCATAAGGACAACACAGTTGGCCTTGTGGACGAAGGCGAAGATTTGTGACAAAGCTCGCTTTGAAAGCAGAATTCGCCAAGAACACCAAGCTGGCCCAAACCCCTTTGTGCCTTTTGTGGCCAAAACCCCTTCGTGTCAATTTGTGTAATTCGTGGTTCCCTTTGTGTTTTTTGTGCCCCTTCGGCTTCGCTCACTTCGACATGCTCAGTGCAAGCAGGGCAGGCTTTTCGTGGCTATTTTCTTTTATTAGACGGGATTAACAAGATAATCCGCCGTAAGGCGTCCTGCGGACTGTTATCCTGTCCTAACATTTGTGTTAATCCGCGTCTGAGTGCAAACCACAACGGCGTGTCCGGCAGGATTGTATCGCTCCGGCAGATAAGATGCGGTAAAATGCGCATTTGATTGAAAATGCTTGTTTTTCGGGCAAAGATAGGCATAATGCTAAATTAAGGAATTGTTTGTGGTTCGTTGTTCGTAGTTCGTTGTCGATGAACTATGAACTAATAACAATGAACTAAAGTTAAGGGGAAGACACATAGCCGTTTTAAATGAAACTACTTTAGTGCTGATTAGATTCGCCGTGTGGGGCAATATGAGGTTTCTGTCGCACGCTGAGACGCTCAGGGTTTTTCAGCGGGCCTGTGTTCGGGCGGGTATAAAAATCCAGTATAGTCAGGGTTTCAATCCTCATCCGAAATTGTCCCTGCCCTTGCCGAGAAGCGTCGGCGTCGAGTCAGATGATGAGTTGCTGTGTCTTCGAATAGACGAGAGCATAAGAGCACAAGAACACAAGTGCACAAGTACACAAGAGCATAAGAGCACAAGCGAGCTTTGTGATTCGATTAAAGCCGGGCTTTCCGAGCATTTGCCTGAGGGGTTACAGTTGCTTTCGGTAACTATCGCTGAGGGTAAAACATCATTTCAGCCCTGTTCGGCTACATACGTATTGAAAGTCAAACCGGAATATCTCGATGATGAATTAAAGACCAGGATTGGACGTTTGTTGGCGAGTGAGACTATTAGTGTTCAGCGGCCGATGTACGCGGGAAAATCGACAATCGACGATCGAAATTTGAAAATTAAAGATGTGGATGTCAGAGATTTTTTGGAGTCGATTGTATTGAAGAATGAGTGTATAGTTATTGAGTGCAAAATAAGTTCAGCCGGCTCGATACGGGTGGAGGAAATTTTGAATCTGCTGGAGCTGGATGTAGAGAAGCTGGCGGCGCCAATTCGGCGAACCAGTGTCCAATGGCAAGAGACAGATGACGGAAGGCAGATGACGGACGAGGGACGAACGACAAACGACGAATAAGGGGATAGAACAATGGCAAGAGAGATGCTTATAAATGTGGCCGAGGGTGAGGAGTGTAGGGTAGCGGTGGTTGATAACAGTTCGCTTGAAGAGCTGTATATGGAAAGGGTCAGTATCGGCAGCCATGTGGGCAATATCTATAAAGGAAGGGTGGTAAATGTGGAATCCGGCATACAGGCGGCATTTATAGAGATAGGTGTGGGTAAAAATGGATTTCTGCATATCAGTGACGTGCATCCTCGTTATTTTGCCGGCGTCGACCATACGGAAAGCATAGGCAGGCGCAAGTCGCTGAACGAGCGTCCGCCTATCCAGAGCTGCCTTCACAAGGGACAGGAAATCGTTGTTCAGGTAACAAAGGAAGGCGTAAAGACTAAAGGGCCGACCCTCAGTGCCTACCTTGCACTGCCGGGCAAGTATCTGGTTATGATGCCGTGGATGCGAAAGCAGGGCGTCTCGCATAAGATTGAGGATGAGGACGAACGCAAGCGGCTGCGGCAAATCCTTGAGGAAAGCTCTCCGCCGAAGGGGCAGGGTTTCATTATCCGAACGGCAGGACAGGGCTGCTCAAAAAGGGACATACAAAACGATTTAAGGTATCTGATGCGACTGTGGCGGGCTATTGAAAAACGGATAGACAGCGAAAAAACGCCCGGCGAACTTTATCAGGAATCCGACCTGGTTATCAGAGCGATGCGGGATATTTTTAATAGCAGCATAAGCAGGATAGTGTGCGATTCGGAAAATATGGTTCGTAAAATCAGGGATTTTCTTTCCATAGTTACGCCGCGGCTGACGAGAAGGGCGACGTATTACGATGGCAAGGTGCCGCTGTTTCACAAATATCGAATCGAGGAGGAAATTGCCAAAATCCAATCTCGCAGGGTTGAGCTTAAAGGCGGCGGTTCAATTGTGATTGAGCAGACGGAGGCATTGGTGTCAATAGATGTCAATAGCGGCCGGTCCGGCAAGCAGAAAGACGCCGAAGAGACTGCTTACGAGAGTAATATGGAAGCTGTGCCTGAAATTGCCCGCCAGCTTAGATTGCGAGACTTAGGGGGACTAATAATTTGCGATTATATCGATATGCGCAGCGCGAAGCACCGCAGGGAAGTGGAGAGGGCTTTTCGCTCTGCTGTCAGGACCGACCGCGCTCGCACCAGAATACTGCCGATGAGCAGGTTCGGCGTGATAGAAATGACACGCCAGAGAATGCGTCCTTCGCTGCAGTCGAGCACCCATTTATCGTGTCCTAATTGCGGCGGTTCAGGTTTTATTAAGAGCCACGAGTCGATGGCTATCGAGATTATTCGTCTGTTAAATCTGTCCGCGTCAAGAGAACAGATAAAACGCATCGAGCTGTTTGTCTCGCCGGAAGTTGCCGACTATCTGCATAATGAGAAAAGGGCGGCGATTGCGCAGATAGAGCAGGAGAGTTCCAAGCGTGTGCTCGTCCATTCCACGCCACAATACAGCGGTGAAAAACACGATTTGGTCTGTTATAATGAGCGGGGCAGCGTAGTAAAGCTATAAAAACTCAAAACTGTGGAAAAATTCTGGAGGCAATAAGTGGAATTTGACCTCAACTACGCACGAAGTGTAATCGAAGCGGAGGCAGAGGCGATAGCCGCTATTACGCCAATTGTTGATGCGTCTTTTGCCAAGGCCGCTGATATGATTTATAACTGCACCGGCTCCTGTATAGTCAGTGGCATCGGCAAAGCAGGCATAATCGGGCAAAAGTTCAGCGCCACTCTTGCCTCGACCGGCACACCCAGTCATTTCCTTCATCCTGCTGAAGCTGTTCACGGCGACTTGGGCCGATTACGCAAAGACGACATAGTGATTGTTCTAAGCTATGGCGGCGAGACAGATGAAGTGATTCGGCTGATAAACCTTGTCAAGCAGATAGGTATTAAACTGATAGCAATAACCGGCGACAGCGATTCAACTCTAAGCTCGCATAGTGACGTAGTGCTTTGTATGGGCAGAATGTCCGAGGCCTGTCCTCTTGGTGTTGCTCCGAGCGTTTCGACTGCGTGTATGCTGGCAGTCGGTGACGCCCTTGCATTTACCGTTATGAAGGCACGTAATTTCAGCGTGGAGGATTATGTCAGATTCCATCCCGGCGGTTTGCTTGGAGCAAAGCTGATGACGGTTGAGCAGTCAATGATGTTCAGGCCGGGCGAAAAATTACCTATAGCCGACGCCGCCGACACAATAAAGTGGCTGCTGGAAAAAACCGGAGATGTAAAACGTCACGGGGCCGTGATGGTCGTTGACAAAAATGGTAGATTGGTGGGTATAATCACTGATGGCGACCTTCGGCGTCTGATGACAAAGCATGGGCATCGGGCATTTGAGCTCAAAGCCGGTGATGTTATGACGGCTGATTGCAAGAAAATAAGAGCCGATGCCCTTGCTGCGGAGGCGAGTGCCATTTTCCATAAATACAGAATTGATGAGCTGCCTGTGGTTGATGCGGAAAACAAGCCCGTTGGCTTAATCGATGTGCAGGACATCGTAACATTAAAAGTTGTCGGATAACTAAATTAAAATCAAAAATTCAATCTGAAAATGCTTTGTAGAAAAGAGTTAAGGACGTCATTTCGAGCGAGCCGTTTCATCCTTCGCAGTAGCCCTGCTACGGAGAATGGAAGGCGAGTCGAGAAATCTCTCGACCCGGCTCGGGACAGGTTCTGTTTTTTAATAGATTTAGCTACCGCTACTTCGTGTCTCCACTCCGTCCCCGTGCTTTCTGCGAAAGCAGAAACGGGGGCTACGGTCGAAATGACAGTGGTTTTTTTCTACAGAGCAAACTAAAAACTCAAAACTGTGGAAGAGGTTATTGTGGTGCCTGGATTGCGAAAATTATTTATAGCGGTAATTTCGCTCGTTGGAGTGGTTGCGATATATCTGCTTTACAGCCGCATAAGCAAAACGCCTCCGATTAATGTTGATACCGGAGCCGAAATATTCAATGCCGCTGACAGCAATGTCGGACCCAACGACAAAATCGGCAGGGTTGGCGGTGTTGGAATTGAGACCCTTCAAAAGCCACGATTTCTGCACCGTAATTTGAATAAAGAGGTTGACAGGGAATTTGGCTTCGAGGCGCTTCTCCATGAGGAAAAGGACCAATGGGACATCGAAAAGCCATATCTAAATGTCTTTGCGTCCACTTTTACCTGTTACATCACGGCTGATAGAGGGAAGGTTGGTGTTGAGACCGCTGTCGGCAGACCTACCCCGAAGGATGCGACGTTTACCGGAAATGTAGTTTTTCATATTCTGCCCCAAGATTCAAACGCCGTCAAAGAAAGCTTTCTTTATCTTGACGATATTGAATTTTTAAGCGAAAAGACGCAATTTTCGAGCGCAGGCCCTATCAAATTTATTTCTGAGGATGCGCAAATGCTCGGCACAGGTATGGAGCTTATCTTTAATGACCAGTTGCAGCGGCTTGAGTTTCTTAGAATAATTGATTTGAAAAGTCTTCGTGTAAAGAGTTCGCAGACGGCCTTGCATCCGGGTGGGGGCGCGGAAGTCAATGAGCCGCCTGATGCCGGTAAGAAGACCGGACCTGACCAGCAGAGCCGCCCCGCTGATTCTCAAAAAACACAAGTCTTAGTCCAGCAAGGTAAAGGTGAATACTACAAATGTGTGTGCAGCAAAAATGTTATTATTGATACCCCTGAGCAATTAGTTTTCGCCGACAGGGAGGTTTCCATCAACAATATCTTCTGGTCAAAGCCCGATGAACGTCGAGGGACGACGGGTGAAGGACGACGGACGCAAGGCGCAAGCCGGTCCGCGAGTCACGAGCCACGAATCACGAACCACGAATCACCCAAGCAGGTTATTGATGTTGTTGTAACCTGCAGGGGCGGAGTTGTTGTTACGCCGATGGACTCTTCCCTCCATATTTTCGATTTGCCGAATGCCGATGCGCAAGACTCAAGACCCATGACGCAGGACGTCGAGCCGCTCAGTCGAACCGGGCGGACCACGTTTGTTGCCGATAGAATTGACTATGATTCGACTACCGGTGAAGCTGTTGCCAGCGGCCCGTCGGAGCTTACGTTCTATGCAACTAATGTAACAGGTACCGAAACCAATGATGCGGTTGTCCCGGTAAAGATAACTGCTCAGAAAGAAACTAAGTTTCTACCTGCGTCGAACCAGGCCATCTTTGATGGTAATTGCCTGTGTATAATGCCGCAGCCAAGTTCGACCGGCTGGCGAAATTACGCGCTTTCCGCGCCAACATTTACTGTGAATTTGCCCCAGGATAAATCTAAGAAGTCTTTGCCGGACGTTCTCGCGAGCGGGCCGGTAGAGCTTACATTTTATGTAGATGATTTTGGCGGCGCAGGAACCACTAAAAGTGCACTGCCGGCTCAGGTAACGGCTCGAAAACAAGCCAGATTTTTGGCGGCATC
>Ga0315291_10011886_pt1 | contig 10588 bp, 7 predicted proteins | sample YL17G12_20_MG_FD_203070 | JGI IMG/M metagenome (GOLD analysis project Ga0315291, IMG submission 203070) | Sediment microbial communities from Yellowstone Lake, YNP, Wyoming, USA - YL17G12_20 | ecosystem: Environmental > Aquatic > Freshwater > Lake > Sediment | place: USA: Wyoming | collected... | reverse complement strand
GGGCAGGATTCGCCAACAAAGACAGCTGCGAGAGGTTGCTCTATGGCCTGTTCTACCAAAGAAACAACGACTGGGAGGAGAATCCCAAACTTGAATTTACACACTAATCTTGACTCGACCCTCGATGCCGGCATTACGCGCTTTTCACCGCCTGGACAGTCCCGTCGGGAGCTCGGACTGCCACGATGCCCGAATAGCCCGGGAACCCCTCGGCCAGCATGTGAAGGCCAGGCTCGCCGAGGACCAGGAGCGCCGTCGAGAGCGCGTCGCAGTCCGTCGAGGACGGGCCGATAACCGCCGCCGCAAGCACATCCTCAACCGGCATCCCGGTTCTCGGGTCTATGATGTGCCCATACTCCTTGATGCCATCGGAGAACAGCTTGCCGTGGACTGCCGATACGGACAGGCAGTTGTCCAGGAGCTCGACGATTTCGAGGGGATTGTCCTCATCGGTCGGGCGGCGGATTGCCACGCGCCAGGCGGCCTGGTTTGGAGGCGTGCCGATTGCACAAGCCGAGCTTGTGCCGCCGTGTAGAAAGGCGCTTGTAACGCCGTTCTCCCTCAGCAGGTTCGCCGCGCGTTCTATCGCATAGCCCTTTCCGACCGCGCCCAGGTCAAGCTCAATGCCGGGCTGGTCGAATCGGACGGTGAAGTACTCTGCATCCAACCGGACATGGCGCATCCCGACAATCCGCCGGGCGGCTTCAAGCTCCTCCGGCTGTGGGACTTTGCCTGGGCCGCCTGCGAAACCCCAGGCGCGTATCAGAGGCGCGATTGTGATGTCGAATGCTCCATCGGTGCACGCTGTGATATCCGCACAGCGCTGGAGCAGCCGGAACAGGCGCGGCTCGACTTTGACCGGTCCCCGGCCGGCGCGCGAGTTGATCCAGGTCACCTCGCTCTCGGGGCGGTAGAGGCTCAGTTGTACGTCTAGCCTCTCGATCTCCGCGAGCGCTTCTTCACCGGCGGCCCGGAGACGAATGGGGTCATCGCCGTGGAGCATAAGCTCGAAACGGGTAGCCATCGCGTGGAGCGAGAGGATAACGGGTGTAGGCTCAGTCATTGCTTTGGACTGCAAATTACGAATTGCAAATCAGGGCGCCGCTGGAGATGGCAGGAAATAGACCTTAGACCTATGGGTGGCGATTCGGAAATCGCCACCCATCCCAGTCCGCCGAGACGGATGGGCGCCTGCGCCAAGGTCTACCGTCTATAGTCTCAGAAGATCCTTCTCTTGGCGGGATCGTACTGCGCCATCCTGTTCTTGCGGTACGATTCCTCGCCCATGGCGACGATTGCCATGACCCTGGTTCCCAGCTCGACAGGGCAATTGGGCGTGCCGCCGTTCCTGATGCAGGAGAAGAAGTTTCTGTGATGCTCCTTCTGGTCGTTATCAGGCTCGGGAATCGTTTCATCCATGAGTTCGACTTCATCCGAGAATGGGCGCTCCGGCCTGATCTGTATCTCGCTGCCCTCGAGAAACATATTGCCCTTCTGACCGCGGATGAGATGTTCGGGTCCCAGCTCATTGACGGTGCTGCCGGCCAGGAAGATCATCGCGCCGTTCGGAAACTCCGCTTGGAGCAGTGTTGCCTCGGCGACTTCTCTCGGCTCGCCGCGTCCTTCGTCGGTATTGCACAGTATGCTCCCGACGCACGAAACACGCTTCGGGTAATCCTCGATCCCCGTTGCTATCATTAGCGGATGGAGGCGATGCGGCCAAAGATCGCCGATAATGCCCGTTCCGTAGTCCCAGTACTTCCGCCATCGGAAATAGCGCTCCGGGCTGAACGGCCGCTCAGGGGCGGAACCCAGCCAGGCGTTCCAGTCGCACGACTGCTCGGTCAGGCCGGACTCTATTTTGTAGTTCCATTCGCCCTGCGGGTTGTTCCGGCAGTAACCGCCCTGCGCCCAGACGACCGTTCCGATGGCCCCGGCCTTAACGAGCTGACCGGCCTTGTGCCACTTCTGAAGGCTGCAGGCCTGGGAGCCGACCTGGACAAGGCGATTCGTTCGCTTCGACGTGTCGAGCATGTCAAGAGCTTCGTCGAAGCGCCTGGTCATCGGCTTTTCGACGTAGACGTGCTTGCCCGCCTCCATCGCGTCCACTGAAATCGGGCCGTGCCAGTGGTCGGGTGTGGCGATGACCACTTCGTCAATGTCGCTCCGCTCGAGCAGCTTGCGGTAGTCGGCGTAGCTCCAGGAATGCGGCAGGCGCAGAGCTTCCCGTGCAATCTCCCTGCGCTTTTCCCACACGTCGCACACCGCCACTATCTTGATGTTCTGCTCCTCCGCCATACCTTGGAGCACACGGAGGTGATTGCCTCCCATGCCGCCGACGCCGATAATGCCGATGTTGATCCGGTCGTTCGCCCCGATCGCATCGGAGGATGCCGGAGCCGCGTTTGCGGCGCGTCCGATCAACGAGCCGGCCACTACTCCTGCGGCGGTTGCCCCGGCTCCTTTAATGAACTCGCGCCGGGATAAGCCCTTCCTATGTTGCTTGTCTTTCATACAATGCGCTCCTCATAACTATTTTAGATCGAACCATGCGCTCTGGTAAGCTATCTTCGACCCCGAGAGAACTGCCTCATTGGCTTTCAATGCCGCTACCGCGGCCTGGTAGCCTTCGACGGGACCCGGAATCTTCGGGACTTCGTCTTCCCCGGACCTGGGCGCTTGCTTGATATTGCAAATGAAGTTCTCCAGCGCCAGGTATATAGCTTCATGCTCAGGCTCGAGCGAACCCTCCTTGGAGGGTTCCTTGCCTGCCTTGAGGAGTGCCGTGGAGCCCGCTATTATGCAGTAGCCGGTCTCGCCAAAGCACGGTTCCTTCGTGGCATAACGTAACCAGCCCCGGTCTTCGCCTTCTGCCTCCTTAGTGATCCAGCCTCTCTTTTCGCGCACCACCAGGCTGCACTTGCTGCCCTGGAAGACTGCGTAGGCGCTGCTGAACGAGCTCACGATGGTGCAGAGGAAGACCGCCCTGATGTTGTTCGGATACTCGAAGATGCACTGCACGGTATCCGGCACGTCCCGGCCGTCTTTCCAGCCCATGATCGCTCCGGAGCCAATCACCGCCGTCGGCAGCCCGCCCAGGTACCAGCTAACCAGGTCGAGGTTATGAATCCCGATTTCGCCGAGCAGCCCCGGGGAGGTTGCTCTCGACACTCTCCAGTTCAACTCCCGCTCGCGCTCCGGCGTGGGCGCCACGCGCCGCAGGCTGTCCCTGTTGTTTGCCTGCGTATAGACCTGCGCGATATCGCCCAGTTCTCCGGCTTTAATAGACTTCAATCCCTGCCTGTACATGGCATTCGAGCGCCCCTGAAGGCCCGCCTGGAATACCTGCTTCGATCCCTGCCCAGCGAGGGCTATCGCCTTCGCGTCCTCGATGGTTGTCGCAAGCGGAGACTCGCAGTATACGTGCTTCCCGGCCTGGACAGCGGCAAGGGCGATGTCCTTGTGCAGGTAGGATGGCGTGGCTACCACGACGGCCTCGACGTCCGGTGATTCGAGCAGTTTGCGGTAATCGGAGAGCGTCGCCGCGGATGGAGCTATCTCCTTGGCCCTGCTCAGGCAAGGCTCGTAGGTGTCGCATATAGCCGTAATCTGCGCGGACGGCAGCCTGGACAGCACGGGAAGTATGCTCTTCCTCGCCCACTCTCCGACGCCCACTACTCCGAACTTCACTGGCGGGCCTGGGATGGCCGCCTCAGCGGTTGCCTCGACCGCCAGCAGTTCCTCCGCAGTGAAAAGCAGCGCCGCGGTTGCCACAGCGCCCTTTAGAAAATCACGACGGTCAATGGTTCCATCAGTCATAATCTACTCCCTCGATCGAAATGTCGGTAGGGGCGGGGTGACCCCGCCCCTACATCCGATAACACCTATAATGGCTTTATCCTGATATTGCGATATGCCACCGGGCCGTGATCTCCCTGCAGCATGATCGGGCCAGGCCCCTCGACCAGGTCATCCAGCGCCCCTCTTGTGGGATTGTCCACCGGCTGGTCATCTATTGTCTTAACTCCGTTCAGTATGACAGTCAGTCGGCCGCCGACGAGTTTGGCTTCCACGCTCTGCCACTGGCCGGGCGGCCGGGTAACGAAGTATCTGGGGGTTATCTCGCTATATATGGAGCCGTTTCCAGATTCGGTCGGCTTCTGTCTGTCAAGGTCGTCGAGCGCCTGTATCTCGTACCGGCCGCGGAGGTAGACGCCGCTGTTCCCGCCCTTCGGAAGCATATACTCATAGCGCAGGATGAAGTCGCCGAACTTCTCGTCGGTGATGAAGTCCGCGCCGCCGGGCTCGCCCATCACGAGCATGCCGTTCTGGGCAGTCCAGGATTTCCGGCCCTCGGTGCGGACGTGCCAACCCGTCAAATCCTTTGCGTTGAATATCGCGCGGAAGCCTTCCTTCTTCTCAGCGGCGGATACCGGCTGCGGAGATAGCGGCTCTGCCTTGCCGTACGCCAGCCCCAGCGCCCAGCGCATCCCGCCAAGGATATGCTTCTGCACCGTGTCGTTCTGCAGGAGATCCTCGCGATGGCCTATCGAGGTATAGAATACCCGCCCCTTGCCGTAGTTCCGCACCCACGAGACAGGGTAAGCGCCGGGTAGAAATGTGTTCGGATGTTTGTCGAGCGCTATAAGTACCCGGACTTTGTCCCAGGAGAACCTGCCGAAGTGGTAAACCTCCTCCGGGGCTTTAAACCGCCTCGGGAGGCCCTTCGTGGCGGGATGATTCGGATCCTGGATTAGATATTCGACCTCCATCTGATCGCCGTGGCCGATGAACTCCCCGCCGATCATGTCAACAAACTCCGGCCAGCCGTGGAAGGTGTCCGTCGCGCCGTGGATGCCTGCGACATTGCCGCCGGCCTTCACCCAGTTGATGAAGACCTGCCGGTCTGCAAGCGGGATATCGCCGCTCGTATTGTTGAAGAAGAGCAGATCGAAGCTCTTTAGTGCGGCGGGGGTGGTCAGCTTCTGCAGCTCCTCGTCTGTGCGGGCGAAGGTGGTTTCCCACAGGCCCGATTGGTCGCCCAAGCCCTTGATAATCTCTTCTCCGAGTGGGATCGTGCTATGGTGGTGTCCCTTTGTGATGGAGGTGACCAGGACTTTCTTTGTGTCGGATACCCGCGGGTGCAGCGGGTCTGCTCCGCCCTTCGCCAGCCCCAGCGCCCAGCGCATCCCGCCCAGGATGTGCTTTTGCACGACATCGCTCCCCAGCAGGTCCTCGCGGTGGCCGAGCGCAGTGTAGAATACGCGTCCCTTGCCATACATTCGCACCCAGGAGATGGGGTAATAACCCGGAAGGTACGTGTTCGGATGCTTGTTGAGGGCTAACAGGACGCGGACTTTGTCCGGGGAGAAGTTCTTAAACAGGTAGACCTCCTCTTTGGCCTTGAAGATCTTCGGAAGGCCCTTCGCGGCCGGATGGCTCGGATCCTGGACCAGGAATTCGACTTCCAACTGGCGCCCGTGGCCCTCGAACTCTCCGCCGATCATGTCTATGTACTCAGGCCAGGAGTGTAAGGTATCCGTAGCGGCGTGGATGCCTGCGACATTGCCGCCGGCTCTCACCCAATTGAGAAACGCCTGCCTGTCTGCCAGTGGAATATCGCCGGTCGTGTTGTTGAAGAGAACCAGGTCGAAGCTCTTTAGTGCATCGGCGGTAGTCAGCTTCTGCAGTTCCTCGTCTGTGCGAGCGTAAGTCGTTTCCCATAGGCCCGACTTGTCGCCGAGGTTCTTGATGATTTCTTCTCCAAGCGGAATTGAGCTGTGGTGGGTTCCCTTTGTGACGGATACCACCAAGACCTGCTTCTTTGCCGGGGCGGCGTTGGATGGCGCGCAGGCCAGGAAAGCAAGACAGCATAGAGCCGTGCATAGCCTCCAAATAAATGAACGATAACCCATTAATATCACCACTCCTAATTCAAGTCAGTTGCCCTATTATAACGCAGTCATGCGTACAATGGGAATACTTAGGATGGAAGGCGCTCAGCCGCCCGGTTTGCAATCAAGCAGCCGATGCTGAGTTACAGGCTACAAAGCCCACCTTCTGAGACAGCATGCGGCGAGGCCCCCTTTATAAAACGGCCCGCACCGGAGATTGTTTCACAAATCGGCGGCGAGAAGGACTGCCTTTTCGGGTTATAGCATACGAGCGCAGTGTCGGCCTTATTCGTTGCTATAGTAGCGCGCAACCGCCTCTTCGTACACCTGCCGCACTGGGACGCCGTGCGCCTCCGCCGCCTCTCTGCAATCCTCATACTCCGGCGAGGCGGCGATCTGCGTGCCCTGGATAAAGCCGATCTTCATCCTCACCTCGCCGAAGCTGGTAGTCACCGTTTCCCACCTCCGCTCGAGGCACCGCCTGTCCGCACGCGAAATCCGCACGCCAAACGTCGTCGTCTCCGTCAGGATGGCGCGCGCGATATCGTCCGTCCGCTCGATTGGGCAAACCACGCTGAGCAGAGTCGCAGGCCGATTCTTCTTCATGTAGACGGGGGTCAGATAAACGTCGAGCGCACCCACCTTGAAAAGTTTGTCGAAGATCGAATCGTAGAACTCAGGGTTCATGTCGTCAATGTTGGTCTCGACGACGGAAACCCTGTCGGTCGCCGGCAGCGCTGCTTCCGCCGATGCCTCGCCGACTAGTATCCGAAGCACGTTGGGGAACGGGAATTCGGTTTTGCCTGCTCCGCAGCCTATGGCCTGGACGGACATCGAGGGCATATCGCCGAAGCCTGATGCGAGCGTTCGGACTATCGCCGCCCCGGTGGGTGTGACGAGCTCGCCTTCGATGCCTGCGGAGTAAATCGGAACGTCCTTTAGCAGTTCAAGGGTCGCGGGAGCAGGCAGGGGAATCTTTCCATGTGCTGCCTCGACGAAGCCGCGCCCCATCGGGAGCGGAGAGCAGACAACTTGCTCTATGCCCATAAGCTCGATCCCGATCGCGGCGCCGACGATGTCAACTATAGCGTCCACCGCGCCGACTTCATGGAAACTGACCTCCTCAGGGCTGGTTCCGTGAACGGCTGCCTCAGCTTCCGCGAGGTGTCGAAAGATGTCAGCAGCGCGGGCCTTGACCGACTCGGATAGTCCGCTGGAGCTGATGATGTCCAAGATGTCTTTCAACCCCCGATGAGGGTGCTCGTCGCTGGTCAGAACTTGGACATCGGTGGCCTGTATACCGTTCCTGAGAACCTTGGAGATCCTGAGGTCGAACTCGATGCTCTGGAGTTTTCCAAGCTCCCGGCGGAACTGCGCCTCGTCCGCGCCGGCATCAAGCAGCGCCCCAAGCGTCATGTCGCCGCTGATCCCGGCAAAGCAGTCAAAGTAGGCGATTCTCACTGGCTTCCTCGGATTGTTCTACTTATTAATCAAATGCGCGAAATAGCCGGCGCCGAAGCCGTTGTCTATGTTTACCACGGCGATGCCCTCGGCGCAAGTGTTGAGCATCGTCAGCAGCGCCGCGAGGCCCTCGAAGCTCGATCCATAGCCCACACTCGTGGGCACCGCGATCACGGGCTTGCTCACCAGTCCGCCGACGACGCTGGCGAGCGCGCCCTCCATGCCGGCGACTACTACGATCACATTTGCATTGTCCAGCTTGCCTTTTTGGTCCAGCAGCCGGTGCAGACCGGCGACTCCGATATCGTAAACGCGCTCGATCTTGCTTCCCATCGCCTCTGCGGTTACGGCGGCTTCCTCGGCCACGGGGATGTCCGCCGTTCCAGCGGTAATCACGAGGATATACTTGTCATCATTCGCTTTGCTCTGAGGGGCGGATTCGGGGCTGCGGACGACTATCATGCGCGCGGCCTTGTGGTAAACGGCGTTAGGTAATTCGCGGCGTACAGCTTCGAAGGTGCCCTCACTCGCCTTTGTGGCGAGAACAGTTGGGTTGCGCGCGGCCAGGCGTTTCAAAATCTCCACAATCTGATCGTTCGTCTTGCCCTGGCAGAAGACGACCTCCGGAAAGCCCGTGCGCAGGCAGCGGTGGTGGTCTATCTTGACATAGCCGAGATCCTCGTATGGCAGGTTCCGCAGCCTGGCGACCGCCTCATCAACTGAGATCTCGCCCGCCCTCACGCCGTTCAGTATTTCGTTTAAGGAATCAAGGTTGTCCATCTGGCTCATTTGAGAGTTGAACGTTCGAGGTTCAATGTTCCTCCGCCTTCAGAGGAGCGTTCATGCTGCCGGTTCGGTAGCCCTCGATGTCCACCGTGACGTAGAGGTAGCCCAACCCCTTCAGGCGGTCTGCGATCAGCTCCCGAAGGTCGGGCGATAGCAGCCTGGGCAGCTCCTCAGGTTCGACTTCGATCCGGGCGACCGCATCGTGGTGGCGCACCCTGACTTGCCGGAATCCCAGGCTTTTCAGCAGCTTCTCGGCCTCGTCAATCCGCTTCAAGGTTTCGGGCGTGATCCGCGTGCCATAAGGGATTCGCGAGGCGAGGCACGCAGACGACGGCTTATCCCACGTCGGCAGGCCGAGCTGCTTCGAGAGTTCTCGGATTTCCGCCTTCGTGAGGCCGACTTCCTGGAGCGGCGCCCGGACGCCAAGTTCGTCCGCCGCCTTCTGGCCGGGACGATGGTCGTGGAGGTCGTCGGCGTTCGCTCCGTGCACCACCCAGGCCAGCCCCTCATCGGCGGCGATCTGCCTCAACTTGCGGAACAATTCGGTCTTGCAATGATAGCAGCGGTCCGGGGCATTCTGCACAAACGCTGAGTTGCCAAGCTCATCGGTCTGGATGTCAATCAGTCGAAAGCCCGGCATGTGGACGAGTTCCCTCGCTGCCTCGATCTCAGCAGACGGGTATATCTCCGAAGCGGCAAGGGCGGCGGCGGCCCGGTCGCCAAGGACATCATGCGCGACCTTTATGAGAAGGGTGCTGTCCACTCCGCCTGAGTAAGCGACCAGCACGCTTCCCATCTCCCGGAGTATTTCCTTCAGGCGCTCGTATTTCTTCAGCAGAACATCACGGCTCGAAGTTTTCACATGGGCGCTCTTGCAGCAAACAGGCCATGAAGACTGCCAGCTTCACGGCCTGGGATTTGCACATGCAGCCTTCCGCCTTCGGGCGGCCATCACACGATCAGTATATCTGCGGTGGCAGTAAAAGTCAACTTAGCCGGCAGCATATAGGCGGGACCGCGGAAAATGATGGGCGAGAGATCGAGCCGCGAACTTTCACTCAATATCTCTGCCTGACCCCGATTAGTTGAAGCACTGCGCCGAACAGCATCAGAGTCATTGCGATTAGAAACACGTACCTGACGTCTATTCCCTCGCTTTTGAAAAGCAATATGATCGCCGCTCCGCAGAGTGGGGCTATCGTGCCGCGAATGCCCAGGAAGAACGAGTGCAAAGCCTGGTAATGCGATTCCCTGCCCGCCTTTGCGAGGTAAAGTATGCTGTTGAAGTAGCTCAGCTCTACACCGCCCAGGGTTACACCGCCGATCACGGCGGATGGGAGCAGCATCCATACATTCCTTGCCAGGAAGTAGTTGAGCGGCACCAGGCTTGCAAGGAGCGCGTTGACCATTACAGCCTTCAGCGGGTTCTGGGTGTCTATGTACTTGCCCCAATATAGATACGAGAGCATCCAGACGGCTGTGGCTACATTCGAGAGCATGGCAACCTGGATCGCCGAGATGTGCAGCCGATCAACCTGGAATATGGGGTAGAGTGGAACCGCCACCAGGTTACCGAATCCGTAAGCGAAGACGGACAGGGCAAACCAGGTATAGTTTCGATCTTCTTTAAATATGGCCAGCGTATTCAGCAGGAACTTGAGGGTGCTGTCTTTGCGATTCGAGTCTTGCGGATCAACCGGCGCCGTCCTGATAGTACCGAAGACCAAAGCCGCCACCACCCCGAATATGCCTGCGACGGGAAATATGTAGTTGAAATCCACGTACTTCAGCAGCCGCCCTACCAGCAGCGTGGATACGAGGGTAACGAATGCCAGGCCGACCCGTATGTATGCCATGATCCTGCCTCGGTAGTCGTCCGGATAAATCTCTTTCAGAATTGCAGCGTAGGCAGGACCGGCCGCCGAAGCGATGACCTGGACCGCCGTGACGATCACAGCGAAGACCAGAGGGGTCTTGGCGAAAAGAATAAGCAGGAAAAGCGCTCTGGCAACCACCTGCGACCAAACCACGTAGGGCATCTTCGGTTTGCCCTCCACGGCGTTTGCGTAGAAAAGGGCGAACACGTTTCCCATAAACGGCGCTGCAACCATGAGGCCTATAAGGGCGGCGCTGGCGTGGAGACTGTCTCTGGCGATGAATCCGATGAATGGAAAGATCGCACCGGTATAGACGCCACCGAACAAAGCCCCGATTGACTCGCGCCGGTATGCCTCGCGCGCCTCTTTTGGGACAGCCCTCTCCAGGAACAATTCGGGTTTCCTTTCTATACGTGATGCGTAAAGGGAAGGGATCCAGGGGTCAAGGGATCTAGGGATCCAGGGTTCCAGGTTGGAAGTTGGATGTTGGACGTTGGGCGTTGAACGTTCTCCACTGCTCCCACTCCCCCATTCTCCCATACTCCCAAACCGATTCCAAGGCAGAGTAAG
>Ga0315291_10011885_pt1 | contig 10589 bp, 12 predicted proteins | sample YL17G12_20_MG_FD_203070 | JGI IMG/M metagenome (GOLD analysis project Ga0315291, IMG submission 203070) | Sediment microbial communities from Yellowstone Lake, YNP, Wyoming, USA - YL17G12_20 | ecosystem: Environmental > Aquatic > Freshwater > Lake > Sediment | place: USA: Wyoming | collected... | reverse complement strand
GCAGATGGCCTCCAGCGCCAGAGGGAGTTCGCGCCGGAAGATGGCCGCCCGCAAAGCCCCTGAGCCGAACACGAACCCGCCGCTGACGTGAAGGTGGACGTGTAGGGTCGGTTCTCCCCCAGCCTGATCCGTCCGCCACTCCGCGAGCACCTCGTCGCGCATCAGTCGCGTGTAGCGGCCGGAGATCTGGGTCAAGTCATATTCCGGGCCGATAGTCAGGAAGAGGTCCCCGGTCCGATCGGAGTGCGTGAGGGTGTAGCGTCTCCTGGTGACGGGATCCCGGGCAGTGCCGGCGTCCGGGGCGGCGTCGGCCCCACCGGTGAATCTAACGTGAAGCTTCTCCGAACTCAAGCGTCCCACGGCGCCTCGCCCCCAAGCGTCTGCTACGCTTGGCTGCCTCAGGAGGACAGTATTGACCGGCGGCGGGCGAAAGAACCCCGTCCCTGATGTTGGTCCCGCCAGAGGCTCGATGACCCGCCCGGGATCGGGTGCGCAGCCGGCCAGCCGCGGCAAGCCCTCCCGGGGCCCGCAAGCAGCCGGCCGGCTCTCAGTCGACTTAGTTTCCCGCCCGGACCCCGCGCCGAGGCTACTCCTCCGGGGTCTGGCTTTGCCGATCCTTGCCGGCCAGTATCTTCTTGAACACCTTTAGCTTGATGGGGGTGACCAACGCGGCCAGAACGGCCACGATAATGACCCACCCCCACCAGGGGATGCTTGCAAAGAAGCTCGCCACAATCTCACCTCCCGTTCGAAGCGCTTTGAAGTCCCAGTGTTCCTGTCGTCGCAGCCCTTCCGCGGCCGGCCCGCATCGTGTCCCGCTAACCCCGGAGGGCTAGCTTCCGCCGGAGCAGCCGCCACGACGCCGCCAGAAAGAGCACGTTCACTGCCAGACTGATGCCCGCCACAGGCAGCACCTCGCCCCAGGGTGCCCCACCGCCCGCTCCCGCGGCCCCGCCCGCGGAAAGCACCAGGTCGTAGCCACGGTAGGTCCAGTAGGTCGGGAGCCAGTAGAGGAGCGGCCTGCCACTTGGCCGGGATGACCGACGAGAGGAGCGGGGCGACCAGGAAGACGAGGCCCCCGAACTTCACCGTGGCGATGCCCGAGATCTGGTTCTCGCTGACGCTACCGGTATAGAGGCCGTAGATCACCGCCAGGAAGGCCCCGCCCAGGCTCACGGCGAGAACCTGCCACCCGTTGAAGGGCCCGGCCCCGAAGACCCACAAGCTGCCGAAGACCAGGGGCAGAGCGAGAGCCAGCCCGAGCACGCTCCTCCCGGCCACGTACTCGGCCCGTGACAGGGGCGAGACGGCTAGGGCGGTCAGGGTGCCCGTTTCCTTGTCCTCGATCTCCTGGTCGGTGCTCTGAGGTTTCCACCTCTCTCCCGCAGGCATGGGCAACGGCCTGGGCTCGAAAGACGGCCCGCTGGCCAGCATCAAGGCCGCCGGCGGGGAAGCGGGCCGGGCATAATAGTAGGGCCACGCGCCGTCCAGGTAGGCCAGGTTGGCTCCGCCGTCCGACCACACGGGCCAGTTCACCCCGTCGCCCCTTGGCGCCAGCCGGACCCTAGGTTCGGCCGACCCCGAGGCCGCAAGGCTGGCCAGGTCGTAGACGAGGATTTCCTTGCCTTGGTACGCGTTCGGCCCCCCCAACGCTAGTTTCTCCGACCCCGACGCGCGCTGGGGCTTCAAGAAGAAGGACGAGCCCTTCTTAGGCTACAAGGCCCACGTGGCGTGCGACGAGACGGGGATTGCCACCGCGGTGGCCTTGACCCCGGGCAACGAGGCGGAGCTTCCCCAACTCGCGCCTCTTCTGGATAAACTGAGGGATGAAGGGATCAGGCCCTGAATCTGGCGGCGGACAAGGGGTATGACGACGCGGGGACGAGGCGTGATCTGGCGGAGGCGGGGGTGCGAGCGCATATACCGTGCCGCCGCGACCTTAGCCAGCTGGAGAAGATGGGGTTCTCGTACGACCGCAAGCGGGAGGTTCTGACCTGTCCGGCGGGAAAGCGGGCCATTGGCCGCAGCCCCCACCGACAGGGTGGCTTCCTTCACTACTTCTCCGAGCACGACTGCCTGGGGGGCCAAGTGAGGTCTTCGTGTCTGGGGGAGTCGGCGAGTCGGAAGCGGGTGTACGTGAAGCCGGAGGTGTCCGAGCATCGCCCTCGCGGGCTGAAACGGGCTATGCGGGTGAGGAAGACGGTGGAAAGGCTGTTCGGGGAAGCGAAGGTCTGGCACCGGATGGGGAGGGCCAGGTACCGCCACCTGGGCCGAGTGAGTATCCAAGTGATCATGACGCTAATCGGCGCCAACGCTAAGAAGATGGCCGCACGGCTCGCAGCTGCGCCGGCAGTGTGCGCCGGCTGACGGAGAAATCCCCCGGCGAGGGTTTAGCCGCACTCCCCCAGCTCGACCCTATCGTGGCCTAGCTGTAGTGCCACAGAATCCTACCAGATGCAGGGAAACCCCGGAACTCAAGAGTTACAAGAGTTCTGGGGTTTTTCAGTAACCACGTAGGAGGGAGTGCGGCTGCAGGGCCGGTGCGAACGCGCCAGCCTCGCGTGGCAGCACCCTACCCGCCGGCGTGCTCCCGTCGTCTGAGGCCGGCGACAAGCCCTCGGATCGTGTCCCGGCCGGAAGTCGCGCCGGCGCGGAGAAGCGCGCGGAGGTTCTCCCTGACGGCTTCGTCCGGACCAGTCCACAGGGCCCCGAGGAGCGCTCCGACCAGGGTCGAGAAGCGACGCTCCAGCGCGTGGAGGATGTAGTTGTAGGAGATGAGGGTGGTCGCGGTGTTGGCCCTCTGGAGGAGTTCCCGCGAGCCATCGGCGGACCAGGGTGTCCCGGTGGCGGCCAGGAACCCCACGAGGAGGTCGTCGCCTGACGGGGTGAGTCCGGGTCCCAGGCCGAGAAGGCCCAGGGCAGCCTCGAATGCCGTGGGGGCGTTTCCGCCGGCAAGTCGGGCCGTCACTTCGCCGAGCCGGTCTTCCCAGAGCCGGGCAGGTCGCGATTCCTCGGCGCGTGCGGGGAAAGCTCCGAGCCCTGGCGCCTTGTCGTGGCCGGCCCTCGCGGCGGCCGCGAGCTCGCTCTCTAGGCGCGCCGGCGACCACCAGGCCTTTCCCTCGGGCACCGGGAAGGTCACCCGATAGCCGGGCCCACGCGAAACCTCCAAGACTACCGGGCCGAGAGCGAGCCGGGCTCCATCGAAAGAAGCGGATGCACCGGTCGCTTCCTTGTTCAAGGCCACACCGGGCGGCATCGAGGCGACGATTCCCAGCGGGGCCCCGCCCAGTGATGCGTCGCTCACGGTGAGAAGAAGCCGGCCATCCGTGTGCTGGAGGTTCAGGGCCCGGCTGAAACGGCTGTGAACGGAGAAGACGACTGGAACCCGAATCCCATCGAGAAAGACCCTCGCTGTCTCGGACGGTGTGGCCGGGACGGTGAGCGCGGTCATGGTTCGTCCCCCCGGCGTGAACGAAATCACAGGACTATCTCGGACGCCTTGTGGTCGAGGCCGGCGGTTTCTCGGTCTTGACTCCGAACGGCCAGTCGCCCGTGACTTGAAGAGCCTTCAGAGCCACACCGTACCTTAGTCTCACCTCGGGATCCTGCAAGGAGACGTCGAGAACACCCTCAATCCTCTTCTTGCGGAAGGCAAGGGTCTTGGGATGAATATAGAGTTTCGCCGCTGCTTTCCGCGTGCCATCTGTCGCCAGCATGGCGTCGAGGGTGAGTGTCAGGTCAGTTCTCTTGGTCTTGTCGTACTCAAGAAGCGGGCCAAGCATGGTGTCGGCGAAATCCCTCAGGACCTTCTGGTCAGGCTGGTTGGCCAGAAGCTGGTAGATGCCGAGGTCCTGGTAGTGGTGGATGCCATTCGGGCCGAAGACGCGGCAGCCGATCTCGGCAGCCAACCGAGCCTGCTCGAAGGCGTCTGGCAATCCCATCACGTCCGGAGCACAAGGGCCGATTCCGATGGTGATGGTGATGGTGAAAGTATCGATATTGGCCTTCGCTTGCTTCCTCAACTGGTTGCAGACCTCTATCAAATACCGTTTGGCCGCCGTTCCCGAGGTCCGGATAGGGTAGAGGACTCCGTATCGACTGCTGTCCATCTCCCAGATGAGGCTTCCCTTCGCTCTAGATTGGACTTCTCTCCAGATCAAGTCGAACAGCCCGGCGGTGGCGTACTCGAGTTCGCTGTGGTCTTCTCTGGATTGGCCCTCACGCAATAGGTCGGCGTACGAGTCGATGTGAACGACGACCACCGCGTAGGGTGGGAGGAATCTCACTCCGACAACTTGGGCGTTCTCGGTGGCTTCCGCGGGCGAGGCGAACTCCCTCGTCACGAGGGCGTTCAGGAAGTCGCGTTTCCGCCGCTTCTCCACATCTCTCGCTCTTTCTTCCCGGAAGACCACCATCGCCACGACTGTCGCGGCTCGTTCCAGGGCGACGATGTCGACCTCCTCTATGGCCGGACGCCAGGTCTCGAGGAGGATCCAGGCCATGGTGCGCCGCTTGACCTGGATGGGCCGGACGCATCGTTCCGCGGGTGTCTTGGGGGCTTCCGTGTTCTGGCTTGGTTGGGCTTGAGCCAAGGGCTCGCCGAACCGGTCTGTGATGGTGATCTCGCCGAAACAAAGGTCGGCCAGCGCCTGAGCGATATCCTGCAGGTCTCCACCTTCCAGGACGAGATCCGTGAAGGTCTGGTGAATCTGCTGGGACCGGCTTATCAGGACATAGTCGCGGTTGATGATCTCGGTCAGTAGGCCCTGGATGATCTTGTCGAACTGGGCGTCGGGCGGCAGTTCGATAATTGGCAGTTCCAGTTCGTCCGCGATTCTCAGGAGCGCTGGAGGTACTTCTCCGATGAACCGTCCAGGCTTCAGGCCCAGGCCCGCGAGACCTTTCTTGTGTAGTTGGATGAGAATATCGGCTAGAATGGCCGGCGATTCTCTGAAGGGATAACCAGTGGTGAGAAGTAGCTCATCAGGTGAAACCCAGTTGGCGATATCGGGCACTTCCATGACGCTGACGAAGCGGAACGGACGGCCCAGCCCGGAGTGGCCGGCAATGACCTGTGATCCCCTTAGGCACTCCATCTTCAGGGCATCGCCGAGGGTCAGAACCACGGATACCGCCTCCAATTTACTTTTCGACCCGGCATATGCCGGGTCCTTCGGCACCCGAGTGGCATTATCCGCCACTCCGTCAACCGGGTCGTAGTTTTATCCGTGATGGACAAGGTGGGCCTTCCGCGGTGCCCAACTTGTCAGTATCAAGTCCTGGCGCCTCGGTAACTCTCTGCGCATCCATCGGTGTAACAGCTCGCCTTGGCAGGTCGGTCTGGCGCGGACCAAGTCGGAAAGAGCGGAGGTATGGTGCATGGAGAAGGTCCTGAAGGAGCTAGGCGGCAAGGACCTCTTTGAGCTGGACCCGAAGTCCGCGGCACTGCTTGTCATCGACATGCAGAACAGCTTCATCGCTCCGGGGCCCGTCTTCGAGGCCCCCAAAGGTCGGGAGATCATACCCAGAATTGGAGATGATTCGCTTCTGTCGGAAGCAGCGCATCCCAGTCATATGGGCGCGCTCCGACCACAGCCCTCCCGGCGGTGGGCTGATCGTGGAGAAGTACCCTGTCATCAAGCACACCGAGGAACTCTGGAAAGGACATCCGAGCTTCGACTACTACCCCGAAATGCTTCAGCCCGAAGGGCGGGACCCATGGGGCTCATCGCCGTCGCGATAATCTTCCTGACCATGAACACCTGGACGACCAACGACAACGGGGCGTACGCCATTCGTGGCGCCGGGTTCACCTTCTTCAACGTGAATAGCAAGAAGCCGTTCGTCATCGGAGGCATCCTGTTGGGGACGAGCCACGTTCTCGGGACGGCGGCGGCCTACTTCGGAGAGAAACTCGCTATCGGCATCCCGCCGGTCAACGGGATTCTGGTGTCGGCGTTGGCCGTGCCCGTCATGGAGGTGCTCTTCCGCTCCGCTGGCGTCAAGGATGCGGTCGAGGTCAAGTCGGGAGCCGAGCACGTGTAGGAGCAAGCAGGCCGGAGTAGTTGCGGGGGGGCACCCGCCTCCCGCGCCGTGTGGCGGCTCAGCCAACCTTGTCCGGAGGGGCTAGAGAGCGGGCGGGTGTTTATCTGTTCGGGGCAAAGCGAGAGGAACTGGACGGCGAAGTCCCAGTCAGAACAGTGGTTTGGCGGGAGGTGTCGGAGATTGACCGAGCCCCACGGCTCGACGAAACGGGACCCCGGAGAGTCCAGAGGGATCCCAGCCTCAGTCGCTGCGGTTCTTCCCGCCGGACCGGGGCGACCGGAAGTGACCTACAGGATTGCCGGTGATGACTATCTGCTTGTGGAATATGGCGACATGGTCCTTGACCTTAACCTCACCTTCAGGGTGCTGGCCCTCCGGCAGGCCCTCACCAGACTGTCGATAGGCTCCATTCTGGAGCTTGCCCCCGGCGTTCGATCTTTGCTGGTCCGCTACGAGCACCAGGAACTCCCGTTGGACCACTTGCTCAAGGTTCTTCAGGACACCGAGTCGGTCACAGGAAGCGTCGATGAGCTTGTCATACCGTCGCGGGTCGTGCGGCTGCCCATCGCCTTCGACGACAGTAGCACCCGCGAAGCAATCGCCAGGTACATGCAGTCCGTTCGAGCCACAGGGCCTTACCTGCCGAGCAATCTGGAGTTCGTCGCCAGATGCAACGGGCTGACTAGAGTGGAGCAGGTCAAGGAGTGCCTTCTCGGGACAGAACACCTTGTCATCGGGCTCGGGGACGTCTATCTTGGGGCGCCCTGCGCCATTCCTCTTGACCCTCGCAAGCGACTGGTCGTCCCCAAGTACAACCCGGCCAGGACGTGGACCGCGGCCGGTATCGTGGGCATCGGGGGCGCCTTTATCTGCATCTACGCCGTCGATTCCCCGGGCGGATACCAGCTGGTCGGGCGCAGTCTGCCGATGTGGAACACGTGGCAGACCACGGCGGCCTTCAAGGACACCCCCTGGCTGCTGAGACCTTTCGACCGGATACAGTTCGAACCGGTCACGGAGGAGCAACTTGCCGAGGCTCGGGAGGCCATCATCACTGGTGGCTACAGTCCGGAGATAAAGCCCGACGCGTTCAGTGTGGCCTCCTACAACGCCTTCCTTGCTTCCATCGAGGCGGAGGCCGCGACCTTCCGGTCACGGCAACAGGCCGCGTCCGTTGAGGCCATGGTCGGGTACTGAGAAGAGGGTTCCGCGTTGATTGAGGTTCTCAGAGGTGGTCTTCTCACCACGGTCCAGGACTACCCGGGTCGCATCGGATACTGGCACATCGGAGTCCCTCCTTCGAGACCAATGGATTCCCTGGCCTTTTGGATAGCCAACAGGCTCGTGGGCAACCCCGACGGAGAGGCCGCGTTCGAGATCACGGCTCAGGGTCCGAAGCTTCGCTTCCGGAGCGACGCGCGCCTGGCCCTTTGCGGAGCCGCTCTGAAGGCTTCCCTGGACGGCGAGGACGTGCCTTGGTGGGAGCTTTTCTCGGTCAAGGAGGGCGCCACCCTCACTCTGGGATCGATCCAGGGCGGCGGCTACAGGACCTACCTTGCCGTCGCCGGCGGCATCGACGTACCCGCCTATCTAGGGAGTCGTTCCACCTTTGTCATGGGGGGCTTCGGAGGGCATGAAGGCCGCCCGCTGGAGAGCGGAGACGTGCTTCGCATCGGCAGACAGTCCACGCGTGAGACAGGGCCGAGGGGGAGCGGCAGGCTTCGCTCCGATCTCGTTCCCGTCTACTCCGCGGACTGGGAGATTGCGGCCCTCCCGGGGCCGCATACATCGCCGGACTTCTTCACTGAGCAGGACGTGGACATGTTCTTCTCCACTGGATGGCAAGTCCACCACAACTCAAATCGCTTCGGCTATCGCCTCGAAGGACCGGTGCCTTCCTTCGCCCGGGCCGGCGGTGGCGAGGGCGGTCGCCATCCATCCAACCTCCCAGATTGCGCCTATGCTGTCGGGACGGTCAACTTCACCGGCACGATGCCCATCATCCTCGCGGTGGATGGGCCTAGTCTCGGGGGGTTCATCTCCCTGGCCACGGTCGCCACGGCGGAACGGTGGAAGCTTGGGCAGGCACGACCGGGCGACACCATCAGGTTCAGGCCGGTTACCGTGCAGGAAGCGGTTGCCCTGAGGACGGCCCAGGACGAACTTATCGAGGCCATCTAACCTACCAGCTCGGTCGGAGGGAGGCGCGAGTCCATGCTGTGGAGCGTCGTGCTTAGCGGGGTGACCGGCGTCTTCCTGGTGATGCTCGTCCTGCAACTCGCCGTGATGGTAAGCGCGCGGGTCATCGGAGCCCTGGAGGCTCGCGGCCGGGCGGACCACCCGAACAGCGACTAGGTTCCGGCGTCGGGGAAAGGAGGCGAACGCCCATCGACTCGCTTCTTGACGTTCTCAACGCCAGCGGCCTCATCCACGTAACCTGGAGGACCATCCTTGTCTGGTCCGCCTCGCTCGTTCTTATGTACCTGGCCATTAAGAAGCGATACGAGCCGCTCCTGCTCCTTCCCATCGCCTTCGGCATGTATCGCCAACCCCAAGACGCTCCTCCTCGGCGCGGGCGCCCAGGTCGGCGTCATCTTCACCTTCCTCGGCGCGCATCTCCTGGGTTTCGACCTCCCCTCGGCCGCTTCCATAGCCATCATCGGCGGCGCGGACGGTCCCACGACCATCTACATCGGGGCGAAACTGGCACCGCAGGTACTCGGGGCCACCGCCGTAGCCGCCTATTCCTACATGGCTCTGGTTCCGGTCATCCAGCCCCCGGTCATGAGGCTTCTCACGACGAAGAACGAGCGCAGGATCGTCATGCGGCAACTGCGGCCCGTGAGCCGGCTGGAGCGCATCGTCTTTCCCATCGTCGGGACTCTCGTCATCTGTCTCCTCGTGCCGGCCTCGGCTCCTCTCATGTCCATGCTAATGGTCGGCAACCTGTTCCGCGAATCCGGGGTCGTCGAGCGCTTGGTCAGCACCTCCCAGACCGAACTCATGAACATCGTGGTGATCATCCTCGGGTTATCGGTCGGAGCCACCCTCAACGCGGAGACCTTTCTCCGTCCCCAGGTGCTCATGGTTTTCGGACTGGGGCTGGTTGCTTTCGCGCTGTGCACCGCAACCGGAGTGCTCCTCGCCAAGTTCATGAACCTCTTTCTCAAAGACAAGATCAACCCCCTGATAGGGGCGGCGGGAGTCTCGGCCGTGCCCATGTCGGCCAGAGTGGTTCACACCATGGGGTCCGAGGCCAACCGGAAGAACTACCTCCTAGCGCACGCGATGGGTCCCAATCTCGCCGGTGTGATCGGGACAGCCGTTCTCGCGGGGGTCTTTCTCTCCATACTTGGATAGCCGGCTGAAGGGAGGAGGAGAACGAGAAGTGGATGTGGTCGCGTACGTTCCAGGCAAGGTGCTGCAGGTCAAGGTTGCCGTCGGTGGTACAATCAAGGAAGAGCAGGAGGTGATGGTCATCGAATCCATGAAGATGGAGACCAAGATCTATGCCGAGAGCGCCGGGCGTGTATCCGAAATCAAGGTGGCGCCCGGCTGCATGGTGAAGATTGGCGACGTCCTGCTGGTTCTGGAGTAGGGTTCCCATCTTCGCCTACTCGAGGAGGGTCGCGTTGGACGACACAACTCCAGGCCTGGATTGGCGCCGGGGACGACTGGGAACACGACGCCAAGGTCTAGCCATAGCCCATGGCATGACGACAGTGGCGCTCTTTGCGTCGCTCACGTGCGTGGGCGCCTCCATCCGGGTGCCCATTTCGCCCGTCCCCTTCACGCTGCAGGGTTTCTTCGTGACTCCTTCCGGGCTCCTGCTCGGATCGTGGCGGGGAGCCCTGTCGCAGGCCCTGTACGTCCTGGTCGGGCTCCTGGGCGTGCCCGTGTTCGCCGCCGGAGGCGGAATCGGGTACGTCGCCCACCCCTCGTTTGGATACCTGCTGGGATACGTGGCCGGCGCCTCTTGGGGCGGGCTGATCACCGAAAGAATCTCAGCTCGGGGTTGGCCGGCGCTCGCGCCCCTTTTCGGGGCATCACTTGCGGTGATGGTGAGCTGCTATGCCGTTGGAGGGCCCTACCTCTACCTGGTCCTCAACCACGTCTTTGGCATCCCCACATCCGTGGGAGCTGCCTTCAAAGCTGGGTGCCTAGTCTTCCTTCCGTGGGACCTGGCGAAAGCCTGTGCGGCGTCCTGGGTGGCGTGGCAGGTGACCATCCGCCTTCTGGCCCTCGGGATGCGCACTCGGGGGGAACGGCCATGATTTGGCGGGTTGTGATCAAACCGAACAGCTACTACGACTCCGCTTCGCTGATGCTGGCTTCCCGTGAGGTGCGGGCCTACCCCGGGGTGGTCGTGGCCGTCGCGGCGATGGGGACCCCGGCCAACAGGGACATGCTTGCCGGGGTGGGCCTCCTTGACGCTGCCGCCGTCCGAGCCCGGCCCAACGACCTGATCCTGGCAGTCTCAGCGGTCGATGAAGACACGGCTGAGCGGGCTCTCTCCGCTCTCGAGGTTGAACTAACCCCTTCGC
>Ga0315291_10011882_pt1 | contig 10592 bp, 13 predicted proteins | sample YL17G12_20_MG_FD_203070 | JGI IMG/M metagenome (GOLD analysis project Ga0315291, IMG submission 203070) | Sediment microbial communities from Yellowstone Lake, YNP, Wyoming, USA - YL17G12_20 | ecosystem: Environmental > Aquatic > Freshwater > Lake > Sediment | place: USA: Wyoming | collected... | reverse complement strand
TCTATGGATTTTCTTACAAGCTTGACGTCGGCCTCCTTGACTTCACCTATTATGTTAAGCACTATCTGGCTGCTGACCATCAGCGACGGATTGTTCATGGACTGGAAATTGACGGCGTACTCATACCTTCCGGGCTTGTCATTTGGGTAGAAGTAAAGCGGAACTGTAACAGTTGACCGGGCAGGCATCTTCACGAATGATGTGCCCACATTAACCCACTGGACCGGCGCGCCGGTCAGGTAGAGGTAAAAACCGTCGCTGTTGAGGTAGTTGTTCTTCAGCGTTATTTCGAAGTTTGCGACCTCGGAGACCTTTACGGTCCTTTCAGAAGGCTCAACGTTCATTTCAAGCGATGCCGCAGAAACGGAATTCATAACTGTCAGAAGAACCAGTGCGAAACACACCCAGGCTGTCTTTTTCACATTATCACTGCGCAAATCTGTACCATTTAATTGGTTACAAGATTAATTGTTCACAAAATTTATAAATCTTTAAACTTTTATGCTGGTAAATCAGATATAGCAGTCAACTATAACATTTATAAATTGACTATTTTATAGTAGCAATAATGATTGCTATGCAGCATGGTGGCCTTCATAGAACCGAGCATCAGGAACTTCCTCAGTCAGACTTCTATGCCTGGGACGGCAGAAGGGCGGAGCCGCTTTACAGGGAGCCAAGGGAAAATTATAGAAGGTACGTTCCTGACCACTGGGAATATGAAGTCCTTGGCCTGAAATTCGGCACGAGCGTGATAAGCCACGGCAGGATGGGAAGAACCAGGCAGGTAATCAGATGCATAGCGGAAGAGGTTGATTACCTTCTGCGAAATCCTGAAAAAAGGAGAAGGGTCTACATAGTAACTTCAGGCGCCGTGGGGATGGGAAAAAAGGCGGTCGAAGCAAACCCCAGATACCGGGATTTGAAGATGGACGGATTGGGCGAATCCGACAGAAAGAGACTGCTGGCGGGCATAGGCCAGCCGGATTTGACCGGCCTGTACAGGGAGTACTTCGGCGAAAGAGGCATCATTTTTTCACAGTCGCTTGTCACCCATGCCGACTTTGCGGATGACAGGACGAGAACAGAACTTCTGGCCAAATACGCGCAGTATATGGAGGACGGGATAGTCCCTGTTATCAATGAAGATGACCTGAGAAGCCCCGAGGGAATGGAAGACGATAACAGGATATTCCGTGACAATGACGGCCTTTTCGCTCTCTTGACAATCGGATTAGCAGGCAGCGATACTTACAAAGGAAAAATGATGGCCGGCATACTTACGGACCAGAGGGGTATAAGGCCGGGGGCCTATTTCAACGGGGAAAGGGGCGAAAGCGTAGAAGACAGGGTCATCAGGGTTGTTATGGACCCGGCCGGACTTGAATCGCAGGTTGCCGAGGAAGTTGATGGGAAGGGCAGAGGATGGGCATGGTCGAAGATTGATGCGATGGGGTCTATGGCCTCACAGGGGATACCGGGATTTGTGGCCTACGGGGGCTATGACAGGATTCACAGAAAGTCCCACCCTTTCACACCAATAAGGGACGCCGTAGAGGGTCTTTGCGTAGGGACTAGATTCGTGCCGCCCCAGTTCTGGTAGCCTTTCAAATATATATTTCTACACAACAGTATATTGAAGAACCGCGGGGCCGTGGTGTAGCTAGGTCAGCTCCTTTGGGATAACCGACATGACAGGAGGTTTGTTAAAGGGGGCGGACCCTTTACTGGTCTAGCATCTGGGCTTCGGGAGCCCAAGACCTGAGAAGGCTTCTCCGGAAATGAGTATCTGGCGGAAATCCGAGGAAGCTTCGGGAGTTCAAATCTCAGCGGCCCCATAATTTTTATATTAATATTAAAATACAATAAGGCATCTGAAAGAGGGGCCGTAGTGTAGCTAAGCCCAAGCTAATGACGGGTTAAGCCCGTATGACTGAGGCTCTGCAATGGTCTATCACTCCAGCTTGGGGTGTTGGCAACCGGAGTTCAAAGCACAGCTTTTCCGGGAGCTCCCTGCTAAATCGGGACAACCACGTCCACAAAACCTGTGGAGCAAAAGTTAAAATGGACAGGCATGTGTGAAAGTCTCCGCGGCCCCATTAAAACAAAGGGGAATCCGGAGGACCTTGGAACTGAAGGGGAAATGTGTTCCCCTGCGGTTCAGTTCTCCGCGGCCCCATCCTTAAACCTTAATTCCGGCTTCTGCGAGAGCACGCCTGTAACCTCTTGTTACTAGCGGATGAAGTGCGGAACCAAATGGAGAAGGATCTTCGGGCAGATAGCCTGTTAACGCATTTACTTTCCCTTCAATCTCTTCCGGGTCTCGCATACCGCTGTTTATACATCCCCTGGAAACTCTATACCCTTCTCTGTAGGCCAGATATCCGCAGCCTATCAGCCCAAGAAAACACCCCGCCATTGTCGCATAGGTTCCAATAGTGTTAACGGTTTCTGCATCCATGATTTATTTTTATAAAAAGAAAGGTATAAATTGAAAAGCACCCCCCGCAATTACACTCACTTTTTTATTTAATGCACCCGAAATAATACTATGCTCGGTTTAATACTTCTTGCTGTCGGGGTCGTCGGCTTCGGCCTTGGCGCCTACTGGGACCTGAAGACTACAGAGTTCCCGGACTGGCTGCCCTATTCGATGATTGTCCTGGCGCTGGCAATCCGCGGCGGCTTCTCGCTTTTCCTCGGCGATTTCTCTTTCATAATCAATTCGCTTATATGGGGGACAATCTTCCTAGCCTTCGGCCTGCTGCTTTATCACTTCAAGCAGTGGGGCGACGGCGACGCTTGGCTTCTGGGCGCGCTTGGCTTCCTTTTACCTGACGCGGCTGGATTCGTTCCTGTGATTGAGAGCGTATTCCCATTCCCGGTGATAGTGCTGTTCAACTTCTTCCTGATATCGCTGCTCTACCTGATTGCCTACTCAGTAGTTCTGGGGCTGAAAAACCCCAGCGTACACAGGAGCTTCATTAAGAACCTCCGCGTCGGAATCAGGCTCATGGCCGGGATTTTCTTCGCCCTGCTGCTTTCATCGCTGCTGATGGTGTTCTACTTCAACGCGACCTTCGGCGTGCCGGTCTGGAACTTTACAGGGATAATGCTCATACCGTTCCTGTCAGTCCTGATTCTGACATTCCTGCATTACGCAAGGGCAATTGAAGGCGACCTGTTCAAGAGGAAGATTCCCGTGAAGAAGCTCAGGGTCGGAGACGTGCTCATAAGCGACAAGTGGAGGGGCCTGACGGACAAGGAAGTGCTGAAGTTCCAGAAGAAGGGCGGCTACGTCTGGATAAAGGAAGGAGTGAGGTTCGCCCCGGTTTTCATAATCACAATCATCGTCACTCTGTTCTTCGGAAGCATGGCCGGGATACTGTTTATAGGTACCTGAGAAGAAAAACCAAAAGAAAAAGAGAAAAAAATAAAAAAAGAAGCCTAAGCGAAAAGCTTAGTACTTCTTAACCCTGTCAACGCCGGCCTTGCTCACTGACGGCTTCTTGACTCTTGCGGGCAGCCATTCGGGTCTGTTGTCTGGTGCGTTGATAATCTTCACAGAGCCCTTGAACTTGTGGACGCTGTATGTTCCGTCCCTGTTTCTCCTGCCCCTTTCCCTTAGCGTTATGTCGCTGAAGCCTCTGGCAGCGGCCTTCAGTGCAGCCTGCCTGGGCGACTTGCCTGTGAAAACGTGCTTGGTGCTGCCAACTCTCATCTCATAATACTTTTTCGCTTTTGCCATTTCCATACCTCCTAAGAAATTTTTTCAATATAACATTGCTTAGCTGATTTATAAATGTTACGCTTGCTGCTTATTTTGCATTTCCCAGTGACAAAAACCGGAACTAAGAGGCCATGTTATGGCGATTGATAGCGGTTTTTAAACAACAAACCGCCAAAAGACTTAAAAAATTTTGCATCAAAAGGATGGTAATGTTTCGTGATCCCATGCCAAATTATGTTTTGACCGGCGGACAGGTTTATACCGGCAGAAGGTTTTTGCCTAACGAGTCGCTGGGGCTTGTCGACGGAAGACTCGATTTTTCTACTGAGGAAGACGGCCTGAGCCGTTACGAGGGAAGGATGCGCGTGTTACGTGCGAATGAAATAAGCGCGGAAGGCAAACTCATAGTTCCTGGTTATATAGACTCGCACTGCCACGGAGGCGGCGGAGCAGACGGCATGAAGGGAACCATGAAAGCCATAAGGACAATGGCGGATGCCTATGCACAGCATGGCACCACAGGCCTTGTCGTCGCGACTGTCGGCGCTACGGACGATGAGCTCGGTGAAGTTCTTTACGCGATCGGCAGGGTGAGCGGCGAGAAGGCAAGCAGCGTCCTGGGCTCGCTGGTCGAGGGGACCTACATATCGCCAGAGATGGCAGGCGCACAGAACCCGGATTTCATGCGCGAATGCGACCCGTTGCATCTTCAAATGCTTATTGCATCTTCCAAAGGTACGGTAAGAATAGTCGCTGTTGCGCCGGAGCGAGAAGGAGCGCTTGACCTTATAGGCTATGCTGCAGAGAAGGGAATAGTTGCGGCTCTGGGCCACACCAAGGCCACGTATGAACAGGGCCTTGCAGCCGTTGAACGCGGCGCCACCAGGTCTATTCACACTTATAATAGGCAGTCGCCTTTCGCTCACAGGGACGTTGGAATCGTCGGGCTGGCCATGAGGGATTATCGACTTATTGCCGAACTGATATCTGATGGCATTCACATTTGTCCGGAGGCCATCCGCACGCTCGTAGAAATGAAAAATGTGCACAGCGGCAGATATGGGGTTCCGAACATGTGCCTGATAACAGACGGCATGCCTCCGGCGGCTTTTGACGGCCAGGTTAACTTCGAGATTGCAGGCAGGCCTGTTTATCAGGTGGAAACGCCCAAAGGCAGGGCGCTTTACATGGAACCGGAAGGGAAGACCCTTGCAGGCAGCTGCCTGACGATGGACAGGGCCGTCCAGCACATGCGCAGCATAGGGCTGCCTCTCGAAGAAATCCTTCCGATGACGTCCGAGATGCCCGCATGGAATCTGGGCATCTACGGCGAAACGGGCAGCATCGAGCCCCGGAAGAGGGCAGACGTACTTCTGCTGAATCCGGACACGCTCGATGTGGAGCACGTATTCGTCGGCGGAAGAATGGTAAAGTAGAAGCCCCGGTGCAAATCACTTTTAGGGAATTTTTCAGTATATTCTCATTCGATTATTAAATCTTGGGGAGAAATTCTATTCTTATGGAACCGCATAACATAGAGCTTCCCCGGAGAATTCTCATAGGCAACGGGGTACTGGATAAAATACCAGACGTGTGCAGGGAGCTGAAGCTGCGCGACGGCCTTGTGCTGGCAGGTCCGGTGACCCTGAAAATAGCCGGCCAGAGAGTCGCGGAATCGATCGGGGCCGATGTCAGCATGGCAGGTGACGTGACATTCGAGGATATCGACAATTTCCAGAGAAAAATGGGAAAAAACAAGTACGGGTTCATATTAAGCGTTGGCGGCGGAAAGGTGATAGACTTCGGCAAGCTGCTGGCGTTCAGGAAGCAGGTGCCATTCTTCTCAGTGCCCACAGCGCCCTCGCACGATGGCATCGCGTCCGAGCGGGTTAGCATAAAGGGGAAGGATCAGCGCCACTCCACCAGGGGCGAGCCACCTATAGCCATAGTGGCGGACATAGAATTGCTCAAGTCTGCCCCGTCAAGGCTCATTGCCAGCGGCGGTGCGGACGTCATATCCAACTACACGGCCGTCTATGACTGGAGGCTGGCTGCGAAGAACGGTGAGTATTATTCCGAGTACGCCTCTGCGCTTGCGCTGCTCTCGGCTGAGATCGTGATGCATTCGGCTGAGCTGATAAGGAGCAGGGAAGACCGCGGCATAAGAAACCTTATGGAGGCCATAATATCGTCGGGCATATCCATGTCGCTGGTCGGCACCTCGAGGCCAGCGTCAGGCTCGGAGCACCTGTTCTCGCACGCACTAGACATGCTCGGCTCAAAGGGCCTGCACGGTGAACAGTGCGGCATCGGAAGCATAATCTCTGCATGCATGCAGAAGCAGGACTGGAAGAGGATAAAGCAGGTGCTCCATACCATCGGCGCGCCGACCACTGCCAGGGAGCTTGGCATAGGTGATGATGTCATCATTGAGGCGCTGATTAAAGCGAAGTCTGTGACAGAGAGATACACCATAATGAGCGAGCTGGACATGACGAGAGAATACGCCGAAGAAGTGTGCAGAAAAACAGGAGTGATTGGGTAACCAGTCAGCGATATAAAAACCTCTGAATCATATTTTAATATCAAACATCAAGTGTTTTTTATGAAGATTTTTGAGTATCTTAAAAAAAGGCGCATAAAGGGCTGCCTGCACATGACCCTCATAGATCCGGACAAGCAGGATCCTGAGCATGCAGGCAAACTGGCGCTCAGGTGCAGAGACGCGGGGACAGATGCGGTTATGGTCGGCGGCTCCTTCGGCGACGCATACGGGGAGAAGCTGAACAGGACAGTCATTGATATAAAGAAGATGAGCGGCCTGCCGGTCATCCTTTTCCCCAACTCCGCGCACCAGCTTTCTCCTGAAGCTGACGCCGTTTTCTTCATGAGCCTGCTCAACTCCAGATCGACGCAGTACCTCATCGACGAGCAGATGAAGGGTTCGGTCCTCGTGGAGAAGTACGCTATAGAGCCTTTGTCCATGGCATATCTCATCGTCGAGTCAGGAACAACGACAGGCGCGGGCTGGACAGGAGACGCCAAGCCGATACCGAGGGACAAGGCCGAGTTCGCGGTGGGCTACGCCCTCGCGGCTAAATTCTTCGGGATGAAGTTCGTTTACCTTGAGGCCGGAAGCGGCGCAGAGCTGCCTGTGCCAAATGAGATGATAGCCGCCGTGAAGAAGGCCGTAGGAGACGATGTTTTTGTAATAGTAGGCGGGGGCATAAGGGACGAGCACACGGCCAGGGAAAAGGCAGAAGCCGGTGCGGACATCATAGTCACAGGGAACATAGCCGAGAACGACCCGCACAGGCTCAAGGAAATAATCATGGCGATAAAGGAGAAGCCAACGGCTCACCATTCGCATTCCTAAACGTACACGACTGCAAGACGCCTGCCTGTCAGAACTCTCGCTGCATGGTCAATTGTTCCCATGACAATCGGGATGTCCCCAAGGCTGATTCCGTGTTTTCTGGCGGCTTCGTCCGGGCTGATGTCATCCACAACAACGTCATGAATGAAATCAACGCCTGAGTGAAACAGCTTCATTCCTCTTGAATCATAAGGCGCAAAAGGCCCCAGATGCTCGAGCAGGCCATAAGCGGTATGGGCCAGGCTGCTGGCCCTGTCAGATGAAGCTGGACGTCTTCTGTCGCCGATGTATTCCAGCCACGTTTCCATATGTCACACCTCTGCTGCCTTCGGTACGTCCTAATCAAATTTTGAATCACAAAGCATTAATGTATTACGGCACATTCGCGCTCCCGCGCTGCCTTAAGTGCGAGGTCAACAGCATTTGTCTGCTTCTGTGTAAGGCCACTTAAGCGGGGCATTTCTCCTGGCACTTTATCCGCAAAGTAGGCTTTCTCTGCGAGAATACAGGCGGACCTGTAGCTTGCGCCATCCGGGAACAGCCCGGGCTCCCCGTCCATACCATTGAGTATTGCATAGGTAACGCTCAGTACATCATCGCCTGCGTCACCTATGTACGTGTATGCAGGGACTGAACGAGATGTGCGGCTTTCCATCATCTTAACACCTTTGCTGTCATCCAGCTAAACATTTTCCTTTCAGTTTTTATATTTTACGATATGAGACTGGTGGGATTTGAAGGAGAAAACTTTAAATACGGGCTCTGCCAACTCTATTAGGCTGCTTTCATGGATTCGAGGTATAGCTCCTAGAGCTTTGCTTCGTCCCAGGCCCCCCATGCTATATTCGGGCTGGAGGACGGAAGCCAAAAAGCGTTTCATAACTGTTAGGATTGGCCCCCCGCACCCATGATGCCTGATTATTTTAAGATGGGTCATCTTTTTTTGAGAAGAATCATCCCCAAAATCAGCAACACTTTGGCTTATCGCCAAAGGTTGCCGGGGATGTGTAGACTCTCGCACCTGACAAGAACCCAATCCTGTCCAGGTACATGATGTTCAATTGCATAGTCTACAGATAATATTTATCGTCGGGTATATAAATGTTTGCACCCCTTACTGTCGGTTTTCGGGTGGATTTTTTTCATAGAGTTGCCAGGATTTGCAGGAAAAAATTTGGAAAATTTTTCCAAAAAGCATTTTTGTTCCAGTTTTTGTGGGAAATCTGGTATAATTTCCATTCCGGTATTTTTTATTAAGTTAAACCATTTTATTGTCATGACCATAAAGGCCGTCCTGTTTGACCTTGACAACACGCTTATAGATTTCCTCAGGATGAAGAAGATGAGCTGCGAGGCAGCGATAAGTGCGATGATAGACGCCGGCCTCCCCATGTCGAAGCAGAAGGCTACGGATATATTGTGGAATATGTACGACAGGTACGGCATAGAATACGGCAAGATATTCCAGCAGTTTCTCATGCAGACCATGGGAAAGATAGACTGGAAAATTCTCGCCAGCGGGATAATCGCATACAGGGGGGTCAAGGCGGGCTTCATGGAGCCATATCCCCACGTCATCCCGACGCTGATAAAGCTGAAGCAGCAGGGGTATAAGCTCGCGGTTGTAAGCGACGCCCCGCGGATGAAGGCTTGGCTGAGGCTCGCCTCCATGAAAATCACGGATTTTTTCGATGTGGTTGTCACATCAGACGACGCCTCCGGCAAGCTCAAGCCGGACCCGCTGCCGTACAAGATTGCGCTGAAAAAGCTGAAGCTGAGACCCGATGAGGTAATATTCGTTGGCGACAACCCCAACAGGGACATAAAGGGCGCAAAGAGGCTTGGCATAGTTACAGTCCTGGCCAAGTACGGTAAGTGGTCCAAGCCCACTGACACTTCCTTAAGGCCCGACTATGAAATAGACGACGTCAGCGAACTGCTGAAGATATTGAGAGGGATGAGATGACATTGATACTTTATGTGGCAATAGGCATTCTTTCAGTCATCATCGTGTTCCTGATAAGGGCCCATCTGAAGATGCAGAGAAAGTTCCTGTCCCTGCTTTCAGACAAACATAGCCTCAGCACCAAGTACGGCAAGATGAGCGAGCAGTTCATGCCTGTGCTGGATCTTTACCCCTACGACAGGCAGAAGTTCAGGTTCATTGGCAGCCCCGTGGACGGCGTCCAGTTCAACGACGACAGCATAGTCTTCGTCGAGTTCAAGGCTGCAGATTCGAAGCTCTCGCCTGACCAGAAAAGAATAAGGCAGCTTGTTGAGGAAAAGAAAGTCAGCTTCAGCGAAATCAGGCTTCCGTCACCTGAAAAATAGTACTTTTAAAATTCCGTTTTAATCTACTATTACCCCGTCGCTTTCATCGCTCTCGTCATCGTCTTCGTCATCTTCGTCGTCTTGCTTCTGCGCCGCGGCGCCGCTCAGCTTCTGTATGTCCGCCCCTATCTGGTTCATGGCGGCGCCGAGCTTCTCCATCTCGGCCCTGAGCTTCTCGCCGACATTCTCTATCTCTTTCTTCTTTTCACCTATCATGGAAAGCGCGTCGGCGTGGCTCCTTCTGGCCACTATTCCGGAGCCTATCTCTACCATGAAGCTGTCCTTCTCCCTGAGGGTTCCGTAGCCGTAGCAGCCCGCGCCCAGCGGGACGAGCAGCTCGCTGCCCGCGCCGACGCTCTTCATTTCCTGCAGCGCTGCGTCTGTCATCTCAAACTCCGCCATCCTGGACTCCAGTATCTCTGCCTGCTTAAGAAACTCCTCGAGCTGATTCTGCAGAATCTGGTAAACCATCACCTTCTCCTGTACAGCTTTCTGGTTATCCTGTATCATAATATCACGCTTATGGTATTCTATTGTAATGTCACGGGGGATATAAATACATCCCGCTCACAGCATTTTCAGATGCCCTGTGACCTTGTCAATCTCTTCCTCGTACCATGGTCCGATGCCCAGAACGGTTATGGTCCCCGGCTTCACCTCTGTCCTGCCGGCATCCTTTATCATGACATAGGGAATCTTGGCTTCCTTCAGCTTCTTCTCTATGGCCTTGAGCTCCTTCAGGTCGTCGACCTTCAGCACCACCTTCTTTGAGCCCCACGCCTCCCATTCCAGCTGGGCATCGAAAGGCGACTGCTTGTACGACTCTATAGATGCGTGGGCGACCTGCGCAGCCATCTTTCCCGGGCTCAGCTTAAGGTCTTTCCTGACCAGAACAACCTGCTTCCACATAACTAGAATAGTTCACAAAGGTATTTAATAAAATGAGTACCGGAGGTAATTACTGGGCTGTGCCTGTTATCGTCCCGGTGTCAGTCTGCGTGAATGACCTTCCCTGGGGCGTGTAAACGACTTTGAGCTGCACTGAAAAGCTGCTCCCCGGCGCCAATCTAGCGCATTGCGTTGTATTTACCTCTGTAGCGTATGTCCTGGTAAGACCGGCACCAAGGCTTCCGGTTGCGCCTAGCAGAGGCACGT
>Ga0315291_10011879_pt1 | contig 10592 bp, 7 predicted proteins | sample YL17G12_20_MG_FD_203070 | JGI IMG/M metagenome (GOLD analysis project Ga0315291, IMG submission 203070) | Sediment microbial communities from Yellowstone Lake, YNP, Wyoming, USA - YL17G12_20 | ecosystem: Environmental > Aquatic > Freshwater > Lake > Sediment | place: USA: Wyoming | collected... | reverse complement strand
TCTTGCTGGTTTTATGTATTCCCTTCATCCTGCCTTTGGTCTGGATGCTATCCACATCGCTGAAAGAGGACAGCCAGATCTACGCTCGGGAAGGCCAACAATCCGCCATTTCGTTGAAAACTCTTATCCCTGCACCGATCAAATGGAGCAACTACGCCGAAGCAGTGAAGACCGTGCCCATCGGCACGTACCTGCGGAACACGCTGTTTCTGTGCGCCGCGACCGTCATTGGTGCGGTCCTGTCCAGCGCCGTGGTGGCATACGGTTTCGCCCGAATGCGATTCCGGGGGCGGGAAGCCCTGTTCATGCTTATGATCGCCACAATGGCGTTACCGGGACAGGTCACCATGATCCCGGTGTTTGCACTGTTCCGGTTCCTGGGCTGGTACGGCACCTTCCTGCCGCTGATCGTGCCGGCATTCTGCGGCAATGCGTTCTATGTTTTCCTTCTGCGCCAATTCTTCCGAACGATACCTGAGGAATTGGCGGAAGCCGCACGAATTGACGGCGCCGGCGACTCGCGGGTCTTCCGGCAGCTCATGCTACCGCTAGCGAAGCCGGCGCTGGCAACCTGCGCGCTGTTTCAGTTTCTAGGCACATGGAACGACTTTTTCGGCCCGCTGCTGTACATCAACGACCCCTCCCGCTACACACTGGCGTATGGGCTCCAGCAGTTCATGTCAAGCTACGGAGGGGAATGGGCACAGCTCATGGCGGGCGCCAGTATGTTCACGGTCCCCATCATTATCCTGTTTTTCCTTACCCAGCGGACGTTCATTCAGGGCATCGCAACGACAGGGGGAAAAGCGTAAACGGTGTTAGCAACCACTTGGCGAAGTAATGAAACGAGGAGGAAGAAACAATGCAACGACCAGGTATGACCTTGGTATTGGTTCTCGCCGCGGCATGTATGACAGCCCTGCCTCTTGTGGCAGTGCCCGATGCGTTCTCAACGGGGCCACTGGGAGACCTGCCGCGTCTCAAGGGCTTCAGCGCGGCGCGTCAGTCGAGCTTTGACCCAACCGGCGGCAACGCGGACGGCCGCCACGACTGGCCAATGCAACCCGGCGAGACACGAACCATCGCCCAGATCGAGGGCGCCGGCGCCATCACCCACATCTGGATAACGATCGCATCCAAAGACGAGAAGCACCTGAAGAACCTCGTTCTCCGCATGTACTGGGATGGCGAGAACAGCCCGTCGGTCGAAGCGCCCATCGGCGACTTCTTCGGCCTAGGACATGCGAAGTACTACCAATACAGCAGCTTGCCTGTTCAGATCGGCACCGACAAGGGACTCAACTGTTTCTGGCGGATGCCGTTCAGTAGCGGCGCACGAATCACGGTGACGAACGAAGGGCCGGTTGAAGGCGAAGCGTTTTACTACTACGTTGACTACCAGCAATACGATAGCGCGCCCAAAGACACCGGGCGATTCCACGCGCAGTATCGCCAGGCGTATCCCTGCCCGGCAGGCAAGAACTACGCGTTCCTCGAAGCCGAAGGTCGCGGACACTATGTGGGCTGCAACCTCTCGATCCACAACCGTGCGGGGGGCTGGTGGGGCGAGGGCGATGACATGATCTACATTGATGGCGCGGAGCAGCCGCAGCTCCACGGGACCGGTTCCGAGGACTATTTCTGCGGCGCATGGGCCTATGGCGAACCGTTCAGCAACCTCTATTTCGGCTGTCCGCTGATTGACGGCGGCCACACCCAGAATGCCCTGTGGAACGTGTACCGCTATCACATCGAGGATCCGATCCCGTTCACCAAGTCGATCAGGGTCACCATCGAGCACGGACACGCCAACAACCGTAAGGACGATTTCTCGTCGGTAGCCTACTGGTACCAGACTGAGCCGCACGCCGCGTTTCCGCCGTTCCCGAAACCCGAGGACCGGTTGCCCTCGAAGGCTACGGTGTACACGGAGAGTTGGGTATATGAGGCAGAGGAACTGGCTCCAGCGTTCCAGAACCAGCAGGTGGTCGCGCAGCCGATGCAGGAGTTCGGCAATTCCTGGAGCGACGGCGGCCACCTGTTGTTCAAGGCCGATGGCCCCGCGGTATACAAGGCAAGCCTGCCGACCTATCCCAGCGACGCAGGCGACTACACGATCGAAGTATGGTACACAGCTGGGCCGAATTACGGCCGCTGCGAGCTCTGGCTCAATGGCGCGAAGGTCTGTGAGTGGGACGGGTTCAACGCAAGCGGTGTCGTGCGCAAGAAAGTCGAGAAGCCCGGCCTGATCACGATAAAGCCAAGCGGGAACATCCTCGAACTGCGCGTGGCCGGCAAGAGCGACTCCTCGAGCGGCTTCCTCGCGGGCTGGGACTGCTATCGGGTCACACCCCGGTAGTCGTGTCATCATTGAGGGTCGCGTCGTTAGCGAAACAGTTCTGTCACGCACAGCCTACACGATGCGGGCGCTCAACTCGCTTCTCACGACCTGTGCGAGCGGTGTATAATTGTCAACCGGTGCCGCAATGGGGATGTTTTGCGTAACGCGATAACCCGCGAAAGGGGACGGTGAATCAACCATGATAGTGCTAGTCGCAGCCTTTGTGAGCCTCGCGTTGATGAACGGCGGAAATGCCCCCGGTATTCAGGCTGGAGGGGCGCCGCCTTTTGAGGAGATGCTAAAGATTGACGTCCATGCCCACATCTTCGACGAAATGCCGGAATTTGTCGAGATGCTGCGGCGCACCAACCTGCGTGTCGTGAATATCTGCCTGTACGGGAATAGGCCCGAACTGCTGGAACCCGCGGAACAGCGGGCTGAGTTATTCTACCAGAAATACCGTGGGCGTTTCTATTTCGCCTCGACCTTCGACCTCACCCGGCGCAACGAGCCCGACTACGCTAAGCAGGTTATCGAATGGCTCGACAAGACGTTCGAAGCCGGTGCGCTTACGGTTAAGATCTGGAAGGAGGTGGGCATGGACCTGAAGACGCCCGGCGGCGCGTACCTGATGCCTGACGACCCGCTGTTCGACTCGATCTATGAGCACCTGGTGAAGCGTGGGAAACCGTTAACGGCGCATCTTGCAGACCCCATTGACGCCTGGCTGCCTCTCGACCCCGGCGGCGCGCACTACACGTACTTCCTCAAGAATCCGAAGTGGCATGTCTACGGGCGAAAAGACGTTCCCAGCCACGCGGATATTATCGCGGCGCGCGACAACATCATGGTGAAGCACCCTCATCTTGTTGTCATCGGCGCGCATCTAGGAAGCATGGAACACGACCTTGACGAGGTGGCGAAACACCTCGACCGTTTTCCAAATTTCTATGTTGATGTTTCAGCGCGAACCTTCGTGTTGCACCGGCAACCCGCGAAAAAGGTCCGCGAGTTCTTCATCACGTATCAGGACCGCATCCTCTATGGCACCGACGCCGACAAATTCACGGGGGGAGGCGTTCCTTCAGAGGAAGAGCGCGTTGCGTTTACCGAGGGGATGGAGAAGACCTACCGGGCGGACTACCAGTACTATGCCAACAAAGGAACGTCCACAGTTGGTGGAGGGGAAGTCGAGTGTCTGGGATTGCCGTGTGGCGTCCTAGAGAAGTTCTACCACAAGAATGCGGAGCGCCTGATGCCAGCCCTCGCGGAACGGTGATAGAGACTACGCTCGTCATGTGACGGCTTGTTTTCCTGCTCTTGCCCGCCGTCACATTCTCGCCTTGTGCGAAGCAGGTTGCGGCGCGCCCGGTCGTTTCGTTTGCGAGCGGTTCCCCGTGGTCGCCTTCTTCGGCGATGCTTCTCCCAGTGAACAAGATCCGCCGAAACGGCGACGTTCGTGTTCCACTGGAGCGGGTTTGTGCACGGTGCGGTCCCGTGGTAGCAAGCGCAGCATCGGTCCTTGTACTTCACGACCTGATCGACGGCGATCTTGAGAACTTGGAATGAGTAACACCTTGGGTTGATGTAACCACGACCACGAGCACCTCAACCGTTACGTAGTTCCTACATCGAGGATTCCCACTTTGGCTTACGAACCACAGTCAAGATGTAACAGCACTCATCGTCCACGGCACTCAAGCTTTGCGTATTCGACCCGACGCGGTTGTCCAGTGGCTAGGACCAGCCAAAGTTCGATCTATCTCCGGTCTCGAGATGCGCGATGAGCTTGACAGGTCATCTGCACTCGATGCTGGCCTGCTACAACCAAGTATGACGCGTTACACGCAACCCCACAACCGCTTTGAGCCAGGCGTTGCAGGGTCCTCTCAATACACACGACAGCGACGGTATTGCTCCAATCCCTTCAGGAAGCGGTAAAGAGAGACAATGGCGAAATCGCAGCGCAGTTTCCGAGAACAACCCGAGAAAAGCTTGAGCATGCCCGGTTGCTGGTAGCCAATTGACTTGCTCATGACGACTGATTAAGCTATTGGAAAACGGGTGGCTCCCTGTCACAAACAGAGAAGATGCTAACAACGAGACGACGGACTCCGGACAACTGTCACCTTGGAGCTTCGCTTTTGTACCGACATCCAACGTGAGTTTCGCGGCGGCTGACAACTGAAACTCAAAAAAGGGGATTGGAGATGAGCAAAGTCAGGGTTGGACTGATAGGCAGCGGTTTTGTGGCAGACATTCATGCGGCCGCGTTCAAGACGGTGCCCGATGCTGAAGTGATGGCGGTTGCTTCGCCGACTCCGGGCAAAGCGAAACGGTTCGCGGAAGAACGCGGGATTCGATATGCGTTTGAGGATTACCGCGAGCTGCTAAGGATCGAGGAGATCGACATGGTCACGCTGTGTCTTCCTAACCATTTGCATGCCCAGGTGACCATCGATGCTGCAAGGGCAGCCAAGCACGTCGTCTGCGAGAAACCGCTCTGCCTGACGTTGGAGGAAGCTGACCACATGATCGAAGCCTGCCGTGAGGCAGGTGTTCTGCTGATGTACGGCGAGGAGTTGTGCTTTGCTCCAAAGTACGTGCGCGCGAAGACGCTCGTGGATGAAGGCGCGCTTGGCACGGTGTTTCTTGTCAGACAAAGCGAGGAACATTTTGGGCCTCATTCGCCCTGGTTCTGGGACGTAAAGAAGTCTGGCGGAGGCGTATTGCTGGACATGGGATGTCACTCGGTCGAGTACGCGCGATGGGTACTTGGTAAACCAAAGGTGAAAAGCGTCCTTGCGCATATGGGAGTCCACGTGCATCGAGACAAGACTCAGGGAGAAGATCACAGTATCTGCATCGTAGAGTATGAGAATGGAAAGGTCGGAGTGGCGGAAAACAGTTGGGCTAAGCCGGGCGGTGTAGATGACCGATGTGAAATATATGGTTCTGAAGGGTTCACCCGCGCGGACTTGCTGCGCGGCAGCTCGTTGTTGACCTTCAGCGAAGGCGGTTACGGCTATGCAGTAGAGAAAGCGACTACCACGCGTGGCTACAGTTTTACAGCTTTCGACGAGGTCTGGAACTACGGCTTCCAGCATGAGATGGCGCATTTTGTGCGGTGCGTGAAAGGGGAGGAAACGCCGATCGAGACGGGCGAGGACGGACGTGAAGTGCTGAAGATTATCTATGCTGCCTATGAATCGGCGGGGAAAGGACGGCGGATAGAATGGCCTTACAATCCTCCGCGTGTGGATAAACCGATTGACCTGTGGCTTGGTTGAGAGAAAACGACCTTGAAGCAACATACGTCAAGATCAGGCTCTCAGTCAGCAATAGCCTTTGTCTAACGATACACCGGACACCTCTTCATATCAGGGGAAACGAACTCACAGCTCCCATCCCTTCCGGTACTCTTTGGTCACGCAGTTGTTCGCCTGGGGCACATTGGTGCACTTCATGTTTGGTCCATCCCAGTTCAACTTCTCCCCGGTGCGAATGGCTATATTGCCCAGCAGGACGACTTCCGTCAGGGGACCGGCATAATTGAAATTGGCACCCGCTGGTTTGCCGCCCTTACAAGCCTCGATCCACTCTGCGTAATGGCCGATGGATCTTGGGATTGTCTTGTTGGGCTGCTTATACTCTTGCATCCTGGATTCAGGTAGCAGCCGCGGATCTTGGGCGTTCTCATCCTTAGCCATGATTTTGCCCTTGTCACCCGCAAACAGGACACCGCCGTTCTTGTTGCCCATGGGGCGACCGTCCTCCAGTTCCTCCGGTCGTTCAGGCATTAGCCCGCCATCGTACCACGTCAATCTGACAGGAGGCATGTCGCCGCGCGCGGGGAACTGGTAATGGACGATTGACGCCAACGGTGCAGTTTCCGAATTGACCGGGGTCGAGCTGGCTTGCACGCTTGTTGGGCAACCGAGATTAAGTGCGTAGAAAGGAGCGTCAAAAATGTGGCAGCCCATGTCACCCAGCGCCCCCGTTCCGAAATCCCACCAGCCGCGCCAGACGAAGGGGTGATATGCGGGATTGTAAGGTCTCTCAGGTGCCGGACCGAGCCATAAATCCCAGTCCAGTGCGGCGGGCACGGGCGGTGTTTCCTTAGGTCTTTCGACACCCTGAGCCCACCATCCGGCAGGTCTGTCCGTCCAGACATACACCTCGCGGACAGGACCGATAGCTCCGTCCCGGATCCACTCAGTAATCAACCGGATACCCTCGTGAGAATGACCTTGTGTACCCATCTGAGTAGCCACCTTGGCTTGACGAGCTGCCTCCGCAAGCTTGCGGGATTCGAAGATCGTATGGGTCAGCGGTTTCTCGCAGTACACGTGCTTACCCATCTTGATCGCCGTCAGAGAGATAATGGCGTGCGTGTGGTCAGGTGTGGCTACTACTACCGCTTCGATGTCTTTCTGTTTCTCCAGCATCACGCGGAAATCTCTGTAACGCTTCGCATCAGGAAACTCTTTGAACGCCTTAGCTGCGTACTCCTCATCAACGTCGCATAGCGCCACTATGTTTTCGCGCTTGAACTCGCGCAGGAGATCGTGCCCTCTGCCACCTATGCCAATCGCAGCGATATTGAGTTTTTCGTTCGGCGAGGCAAACCCAGCGCCTCCCAGGACATGTCGAGGAAGTATCGTGAACACGGTTGCAGCTGCGGCACCAGATACAAAACTCCGCCGAGAGATTCTGTTATCTCGTAGCTTGCTGGTTTGTTTCTCCCTGCTCATTGTACGTTCCTCCTTTAACAAGTTGCTTCCGCAATCTTCCGAGCCTTCCTTTAAGTATATCACCACAGGATATAAGAAAGCCAATTAGCGTCCGATTGTTCGCTCCCCGACGTTAACGCCCTGCATATCGTCAAAGATCCACAATAGGGAACCACGACGTCTAGGTGGGAGTCAATTCACCGGAGGAGATCTTATCTTCGTTGCATTCTACAACTTGGAGTTCAACCATGTGCCTTTCTCGCACGCGGGGAAACAGCATTCAACTACATGCCGTTCTGTTCATGGTCACACCCAGATGACGCTCGTATCAGTTGGGCGAAGGGGATCCGCGCACCACGAGCAGAAACCTACAAGTTCTCACGCGGTGCTACGTTTCTGGGTGGAAAGTGAAGAGAAAACGAAGAGCGGAGCTCAGGCGCTACCAACACAATAATCTGGAGTCACCCGTGGTGATAAGTTCCGTAAGAGCGCACGATCTTGACCGTGCGTCTGTTGTCGTATAAGATGTGCGCAGGTTCATGGAAGACAAGAGGGAATAGACGGGGCAATTCGAGGCTAAGAGGCAGAGAGGCGGTATCATGGGAAAAGACAGAATTGCACGAAGAACTTTCTTGGGACGGAGCACAGCCCTCGCGGCGGGACTGGCGCTAGCGGGTGCAAGCTGTGCTAAGGCGATAAGGAGAAAGCTGCCGCCCACCGCCTCTATCATCAACTACAACCCAAGGATGAACTATCGGCGGCTCGGGAAGACCGGGGTCTACGTGTCTGAAGTAAGTCTTGGCGGTCATTGGAAGAACCGGACCGGGGGTCGGTACTGGGATAGCTTTGAACGGGACGAAGTTCCCGAGGACGTGGCTAAGAACCGGACTGAAATCATCAGTGCCTGCATTGACGCCGGGATAAACATGGTTGATATTACCACGTCCGCAGAATGCTGTGCATACGGACTTGCTCTAAGACATCGCCGCGAAAAGTTCATGATCGCTGCCGACGATCACATCCTCTCCATCCGCAACCCGGCAAATCGCGCCGTCGAAAAACAGCTCTTCTGCGTTGATCAATGCCTGCGGCGGCTCAACATGAACTACATGGACGTTTGGCGACCCCAGGTCATGATGGACGGTAGCAACACGGACGATGAGATCAACGTGCTGGTAGAAACATTTCAGAAAGTGCACGAACAAGGCAAGGCCCGGTTTTTGGGCATCTCCTCACACAATCGCAACTTCCTCAAACACATCATTGAAACGTTTCCCGAGTTCCAGATGATCATCTTTCCGTGCACGGCGAAAACCAAGGCTCTAACCGCTGGGTCGCCACCCCCAAAGCGGGAGGATGTCGTCGAGATTGAAGCCGGTGCAGGAGGAAAAGACCTCTCGACATCCATCTTCGACGCGGTGAAGAAACTCAACGTCGGCGTGGTCACAATCAAGCCGTTCTCCGGCGGAAGCCTGTTCCCCGGATCGGCGCAGTTTCCTGTCTTGGACCCCGGCTCAAAGGAATATCATGACGTGGCTCGGCTGACGCTCCAGTGCATCTTGGTCAACGACGCAATCTCGGCGACGGTCCCTGGCATGACCACCGTCTACGAGGTGCAGAACAACGCTCGTGCATCTTACGCGCGCATGGCATCGCTTGATTGGGGTGACGCGAAGAAGTTCACGGAAGCCGCAGACCGCATGTGGGCGTCGCTACCGGAGGAGTACGCTTGGCTCCGCGATTGGGAATGGGTGTAACAGAACGCTGGTTGTGGGATTGATGGACATGAAGATGCTGCGAAAGATCACGAAGATTTCGATGCGAGTTCTGAGCTTGTTTCTAGTGATTTGCTGCCTTTCTTGCAGCATGAAATCGGGCGCGCCAGTTAAACATTCTGAACAGGTGGGGTGGGTCTCCCCGTTCAACGGTAAAGACCTTGCGGGTTGGGAAACGCTCGGAGGCGCGTCCTGGACAGTTGAAGATGGATGCATCGTCGGGCGGCAAGGACCTCATGGCGAAGCCGGCGAGTTACTGAGCACACAACAGTACGGCGATTTCGAACTCGAGGTCACGTTCAAGATGCGGTGGCCCGCGAACAGCGGTGTCTGGTTCCGCTACCAATCTGCTGAGAAGGCATACCAAGCCGACATTCTGGAGTTCACCGATCCCGTCTGTTACACCGGCTCACTCTACTGTCCGGGCAAGATGTTCCTTGCCTTGAACAAGGACCCCGGCATCGTCAACCGCGACGGGTGGAACACCTTGAAAGTCCGCGCGCAAGGTGACCATATCGTCATCACACTCAACGACATCGTTACTGCCGATGTTCACGACGATTCATCGAACGCCGGTCGGATAGGTTTCCAGGTTCACCCTGGCGACGAGTTCAAACAGATGCAGATCACCGTCCGCAAGGTGCTCATTCGCTCGCTTCGTTAAAAGACATTTCAAAACCCGCGTGAGCCTGTTCGGTATCAAAGAAGAGATTGCCACGCTCCCTTCGGTCGCTCGCAATAACGGCATGTGTAAGCCACTGGCTTCGTCAACGTTAGAGCGGAGGGCTCTTGGCATCGTCATTGCGAGGAGCATAGCGACGCGGCAATCTGTTTCTCAACGGTGGGAGCGTTTTGAAACAGGATCTACGCTGATTCTAGCCGCCGACGGTCTCCCAGGCTTGAGTTTTTGCGGACTTCAGTACGGCGTCACAGACATATTGAGTTTCAAGCGCGTCCCTGAAGTTGGGTCGTGCAGCCTGTCCCGTCTCGAGTCCTTTGAGGAAGTCTGCGAGCGCGTTGATGAACGTATGTTCGTAGCCGATAACGCAGCCGGGCACCCAATACTTGTCCATATAAGGATGGTCGGAGTCCGTCACCAGAATGGTGCGCCAACCGCGCACATGAGAATCATCTCGGTGGTCAAAATACTGAAGCTGGTGGGCATCTTCGAGGTCGAAGTATATGGAGCCGCGCTCACCGTTGATCTCAAGGGTGTTCTGGTTTTTCCGTCCACGAGCGTACCGCGTTGATTCGAACGTCGCCAGAGCGCCGTTCTTGAAACGCGCCAGGAACGCGCACGCATCATCTATTCTCACCTTCTTGCGTTTCTTGGGTTCATCTTGCAACGCCCGCTCTTTGATAAAGGTCTCGGTCATTGCCGAGACTTTCTCGATGCTGCCGATAAGCCAGATCGCTGTATCAATAGAATGTGCGAGCAGGTCGCCGGTGACGCCGCTCCCCGCTACGTCCGCATCCAGCCGCCACAAGGTTGCGCCGCCCTGTGGCACATCAGGGCTGATGGTCCAATCCTGGAGGTACTTTGCCCGATAATGAAACACGCGTCCAATCCGTCCTTCGTCAATAAGTTGCTTCGCCAGGGAAATAGCTGGCACGCGGCGATAATTGAACCATACCATGTTCGAGACGCCCGCCTCTTCGACGGCTTCCGTCATCTCAAGCCCTTCCTGAGCGTTCATAGCTAACGGCTTCTCGCACAGCACCATCTTGCCCGCCTTAGCCGCG
>Ga0315291_10011877_pt1 | contig 10593 bp, 7 predicted proteins | sample YL17G12_20_MG_FD_203070 | JGI IMG/M metagenome (GOLD analysis project Ga0315291, IMG submission 203070) | Sediment microbial communities from Yellowstone Lake, YNP, Wyoming, USA - YL17G12_20 | ecosystem: Environmental > Aquatic > Freshwater > Lake > Sediment | place: USA: Wyoming | collected... | reverse complement strand
GGCATACTCGACAACGACACCGATGGATTCGTTTTCGCCCTGTGTCTGCCATGACCGTCTCCCCCTCCTTGGAAGCGGAACAGGCAGATTATAGCAATGGATAAGTTATTTCTTAACAGCAACTTAGAGCATAACGTCAATAGATCTCGATGCTCTTGACCACGTTTCCCCCGGAGGCCCCGGAACCGTACAGGCAGCGATCGACGGCGGCCAGGAGGTCTTCGGGCGGGAAGTTCTTCGGTGGCAGGACGACCGTGGCTGCCCCCACGCTGATGCAGACGTCCCGCCGACCAACGTGACCATGCTTTGCATGGTACCCCGTCGGTGCCCGGTCTGTCGGTTCAACTGATCCCGTGCGGCGGAACTGTGCGATCAATTGGTTGCCCAACTGGACGGCCAGCCGGCGTTCGCAATTGGGAAGGACCAAGGCGAAGCCCGCTTCGCCGTGTGCCAGGCACAGGGCGCAAGGATGGTCCAGCCTTCGGCAGAGGTTCTCTAGGAGCTGCCTCAGCTCGCCCAGCCATTCGACGCCCCGCTCTACCAGCAATTCCTCGGGGCGATCGAGCTGGACCAGCAGCAGGCTCAACGGGGAGTGAGATTGACGGCAGGCGGCCACACCCACCGCCAGCCGGCCGAGCAGGCCGGGGTCGGCCTCCACCGCAGTGGAGCCGACTGCCCGGCGGCGCCTCGCGGCCGGTGCCGCCCAAGGCGGCGGGCCCGGGGTGTCGGCGGCCGGCACGGCCTGCGGCGACGGGGATCCTTCGGCATGGGCCGGGTCCGCCGGCCGGCCGGAGACCCTGGCCACGGCCGTGGCCAGTTCCCGAAGCTCCGCCAGCAACGAGTCTTCCTCCGACTTCACGATCTCGTCCTGCCGGTGGCAGAGCATCTCGCGGGCCGCCTCGCCGGCCACCTCGGCCAGCCGTGCGTGGGCCTGCACCAGCACGTCGCGGTAGTCCAGTCCCTCGGGCAATTGCAGCGAGAGGACGCCGGCCAATTGTGCGACCTTTTGTTCCAGGGTTTTCACCAGCGCTTCGAGCCGGGCTTCAGAGAAGTCGCCATACCGCCGCCCGACTTCCAGCAACTCGCCCAACACCTCCGGCCGCTCGTCGGCCAACAACCGAGCGACCAGCTCGGCCAGGTGCAGGATCTGCGGCAAGGCCTGCTGCGGGGAGTGCCAGTCGTTCGATTGGCGGTGCGAGGTGTTCCAGGCGACGGCCTCGACCAACATCTCGGGCAGGCCCCAGTGGGAGAGCAACCTGGCGGAGAGCTCGGTGTGGTCGAAGCCCATCGACCGGGTCTCCAGCTCGGCCAGGTCCTTGCCGGCGGCGTGCGCCCGGTCGAGCAGCCTCACGTACGGCTCGTCGAGTTCCTGGATCAGCAGCAGCATCCCCACGTCCTGGAGCAGGCCGGAGATGAAGGCATCGTCCCCCGGTGTGTTCCAGAGCGCCTCGCTGATCTCCCGTGCGGCGACGGCCTTGGTCAAGGTGTGCCGCCAGTATCGCCCGAGAATCTCGTCCCTGATCCCCCAGAGCAGTCCTGCCGGCAGACTAAACCCCAGGACCAAGAGCTTCAGGGGCTTGATCCCCAGCATGGCCAATGCCTGGTTCAGGTCGGAGACCTCGCGGCTGGGCCCGAACAGTGAGCTGTTGACCACCCCAAGAAGCCTGCCGGTCAGCGCTGGATCGTTCTCGATGCACTCCTTCAGCGCACGGGTGTCGACCTGGGGATTGTTGGTCAGTTCCAGCACCTTCACGGCCACCGCCGGCAGGCTGTAGAGCCGGCCGGCCTTGGCAATCAGCCGATCGAGCGTGGTCGCCGGGTCGTTCATAACAGACGTAGGAGAGAAAGGGTTGGGCGGCCTACTCCAGGCGGGCAGGTGATCTCGGCGCAGCAACGGTCTGTCGCACCAAACCCGACGTGTCGTGTGCCAGTGGCGGCGGGTACCGACGGGGCAGGGCACCGACCGAAGGTTGGTCCCGAAGCATGGTCGCGTCGCTCCCCCACTGCGGCTCAGGGGCAAGCAACCCGCCCCCGGCACACGTCAATCAGACTGTGGCAGACCACTCGAGCACATTCCAAATCTAGCTCAGAGATGGTTGTCGCGACGCCCCCGGGAGAGACGGAACCAACCCAGAAGCGAATAATCTCAACAACCGACGCGGCCCACGACATCGGCACCCACGATCCGCCGGGCCGGCAGGCCGAAGAGCACGCCCACCGGCCGCCGAGGTACTACTCCACCGGGTTGGCACCGGCGGGCAGAAAGGGGTGACGACTACTTGCGGTGCCGAATCTTGGCCCGCATCCGCCGTTTCTTGCGGCCGAGCTTGCGACGGCCTTTTCCGGTCTTCTTGCTTCCCACACACTACTCCGTCAGACGTTCTGAAGGTTCACCCCAATGCGGCAGAACCGGCCAACAACCGGGCCCGCGGCGGCGGATTCCCTGTCGCCGAGGCTCAGGTTCACGGCAGGTCCCAAGTATAACAGAACCGTCCGGGGTAGGGCAACAGGTGCCGCGGGAAGACGCCGGGGCTCAATCGTCCAGCAGGTCCCAGCCGTCGGTCTCCGAAATGGCCTGGCGGATGAGGATCAGCAGGACGTTGGGGTCGTACGGCTTGCGGACGAAGTAGTGGCCCCCGGCCGCCCGGCAACGTCGCAGGACGTCCGGCCGCTCCGTTCCGCTGAGAATGATCACCGGAATCGCACAGGTCTGGGGCGAATCGGCCAACTGTTCGCAGATGGTAAACCCGTCGATGTCCGGCAACCGCAAGTCGAGCACGATCAGTGCGGGGTTCTCGGACCGGACCTTGTCCAACCCCGACTGGCCGGTCTCCGCCGTGATGACCTCGAATCCCTGCCGCTCGAGGCAATCGGAAAGCACGTCTGCCAGGGCGTCGTCGTCATCCACAATCAAGATCTTCGGCCGCTGGCGCGTGGCGATCGGGGCGCAGTCAGTCTGCTCCAGGATTCCCGCAAACATGGCACACAGAAAGAACTGAATAATTGGGCGATCCGCACACCGGGGCCGCACCGCCACGATGCGCTGTTTCCAATACTACACTTGTCAAACTTAAGCCACCAACGCCACCCGGTCAAACTCGATCCGGAGATAAGGATTGCGCAGATTGCAGGGACCTTGCCCTGGTGCTCTGTCGCACTTCGATTGACGGGTGCCAGGGGCAGCTTGTCTGCCCCTGAGCCGCGGCGGCGGGCCAACGCTTCGCGTCGGTGCCCGCCGCCACCGGCACCCAACACGTCAGTCCTGGTCCGTCAGACGACTAGGGCAGGGCGCCCGGCACCGGCGTGAGTTATACTTGCCGGAAGTTGTCCGGGGATTCCCGCGGCGGAAACCTGCCTGTAGGAGGCGTCTCCAGACGCCGTCCCAGCTCAGGGCACACAGATCGGCGACTGGAGTCGCCTCCTACAATGGCCGATTCCCGGACACCCTCACGCAGCTCGAAAACCGCCGCCGTAGGCCCCCGCACACCTCGCTTCCTCCCGGTCCAGGACAAGCCATCCGATGTACTTGCCCCCTCGACTCGCCAGCCGGCTCGTGCCTGTCGCGCTCGTCTGTTGTTGCCTTTGCCCGGTCGTCGTCGAGGCGTCCGATCGCAGCTCCTCCTACTGGGTGGCCCTGGAATCGATCACGGCCGGCGAGCTGAAGCGGCACGTGGATTACCTGGCTGACGACGCCCTGGAAGGCCGCGAGGCGGGCAAACGCGGCGGCCGGGCGGCCGGCAATTATCTCCTCGATCGACTCGCGGAGCTGCAGCTCCGCGGCGCCGGCGCCGACGGCGGTTTCATCCAGCCCTTCGCCCCCAATTTCCGCAACATCCTGGCGCTGCTCCCCGGCAGCGACCCCGAACTGAAAAACCAGGTGATCCTGATTGGCGCCCACTACGACCACATCGGTTACGGCACGCGGCGCAACAGCCGCGGCCCCGTCGGCTACGTCCACAACGGAGCCGACGACAACGCCAGCGGGACCTCGGGCCTGCTGGAGCTGGCCGAGGCCTTCACCATGCTGGCGGAGCCGCCCAAGCGCTCGATCCTGTTCGCCTTCTGGGACGCCGAGGAGAAAGGGCTGTTGGGGTCGCGGAACTGGACCGCCCATCCCACGGTCCCGCTGGAAAACGTGGTGTTGGCCATCAACCTCGACATGATCGGACGGCTGCGCGAGGACCGCCTCACGGTGTTCGGCACGCGTTCCGGTTACGGGCTGCGGAAGCTGGTCAGCCGCCAGAACGTAGGGCCCGCCCTGAAGCTGGATTTCTCCTGGACGCTGGAGCCCAACTCCGACCACTATCCTTTCCTCCAACGGGACGTGCCGATCCTGCTGTGGCACACCGGCATGCACGATGCCCACCACACCCCCTACGACGACGCGAAGCTGATCAACCCCACCGGGATGAGCCAGGCGACTCGGCTGCTGTTCCAGGTGGCCTATGATCTGGCCGATGGCCCCCAGACGCCCCGTTTCCGCCGGGAGGCGGGCAGCGAGACGGAGAAGACGCGGGCCTGGCGGGCAGCCCAGAAACCCCAGCCCGCCGGTCGGCTCGGCGTTGGCTGGCGAGCGGACGATACGTCTCAGCAGGGCGTCCGCTTGACGCGGGTCGTCGCCGGTTCGCCGGCCGAGAAGGCCGGCCTGCGGCCCGGCGATCAGATCGTGCGGTTTGCCGGCCGGGAGATCCACTCCGGCGAGGACCTCAGTGCGGCCGTGATGGCTGCGGAGAACCCGGCGTCGCTGGTCCTTGAGCGGCCCGGGTACCGCGCGGTGGCGGGGTATGGCATCCGCACATACCCCCCACCGCCGGGTGGCCCGGAACCGATCGAACTCAGCGTCCAGCTCGACGGCACGCCGCTGCGTTTGGGGATCACCTGGCGGGTGGACGACGCGGAGCCGGGCACGATCATCCTCACCTACGTGGTCCCCGGCTCTCCCGCCGCACGCGCCGGGCTCCAGGCCGGCGACCGCATCTACCAGATCGCCGGCCGCGATTTCGACGACGAGGGCCGGTTCGCCCGGCTGGCCGCCTCCCTGCCCGAACCGCTGGAACTCCTCGTAGAACGCGACGGCCAGCTTCGCACCGTCGTGCTCCACTTCAAGACCGAGCCGCTGCGGCAGGCGGCGTGAGTGGGTAGTGGGTAGTGGATAGTGGATAGTGGATAGTGGAGAGTGGATAGCGGAGAGGGGAGAGGGGAGAGGGGGGAGCGGGCAGGGCACAAAATGACCTTGCGTGATTCCGGAAGGAAAGCGGTTTAGCCCGGATTATTCACGGTGGTGTGCCACTGCTTGCCGTAAGGCAAGCAGTGCGTCGACGTTACGCACTGCACTGCTTGTGGCGAAGCAGTGGCACACTGCGACGGCTTTCGCTGGCCCGCGAATAATCCGGGTTTAGCCGCCGCGGCCACGCGGCGCAATTCCCCGACACGCCCATTGGGGCTGAACCTCCAGAATACCCCGACTCACGCAAATCCATTTAGGCTTGGCTCGTCGGCTATCAGCCCGGTTCACCGGGCTGTGCCGCGTCAGCGGTGTTGGACCCGCCGTTTGCGGCTCGTTGGGCTACACGTCGTTTGTGGCTTGCGGCTGAACGTGAGGGCCGTTTACGGCCCTTGTCCGCCGAAGGCGGTATTCGGCCCGGCGTTTACGCCGGGTTGCTTGGGCGACCCAAGCTGTTTTCCTTTCCTATAGGCCCGTTTACGGGCCTTCAACAAGGGCTTTAGCCGCTTCCTTCGGCTGAAGCCGGCCTACCGAGAACGCCCGCGAACGGGCGTCGAACCAAGGCTCCCTCATTCTCTCTCCGCCTACCTACCCGGACGATTCTAGTCAGCGGGAACGGTTTGCTCGCCGGCCCGGAGTGCCGAGATTGCCGCCGCCCAGCAGGCCGCGGTGTTCCCGGCCGCCGCAGATCTCGTTATGGGTCCATCCGCGGTCGATCAGCCCCAGGTAGAGCGGTTGCTTGGCCTCTTCCAGCCCTTTGGCAGCGGTGAGGAAGGCGAAGAGGTTCCTTCTTTCCCCCAGCAGGTTCGTCGCCTTTTCCACGCGGGTGATGAAATCGCCGACCTTCTCGGGATCCAAGTCGATCCCCAGGTGCACGCCCCCGGCATTGAGTCGCTCGGCCAGGGCGTAGGTGATCTGGTAGTCGCCCGTGATGACGAGCGGCCTTGAGGCCGCTGAGAGCATATCGTCGATCAACTTCTCGCCCGGCGAGACGAGACGGACGACCACGTCGTTTGCCTCCAGGCTCTTAAGCGCCTCTCTTCCCACGTCGGTCAGCCGCCCGTTGACCACCCACACCCCGTCGTCGCCCTTGATGTCCACCCTGCCGATGCCGTAGAAATCCACGGCCAACTCCAGCAGGCGAACGTCCTCGCCGATCGCTTGAAAATTGGCCAATCCCCGGGTCAGTGATTTTTGGGCGCGCGGGCCCTGACCGGCCGCCCTGGCCGGCCCGCCTGCATCGGCGGGCGATGTCCCTCGGAACAGTTCTCGGGCGCGATCATAAAGCTGATCGTGGAGGGCCTCCTTGGTTTTCTCCTTGATGTCCACGTACGTCCAGGTGCTGTTGGGGAGGTCCGGGTTGAGATTGCTGATCTCCATCCGCATGGCTCGATAGAGCTGCTCCCGTCGTTCGATGAGGAGCTTCTCGGCGGTTTCATCGGCCAGGTTTACCATGCCCTGCAAGACAAACTGTCCCGTGCGGCGGAGCATTTCCGGCTCGATCCTCTCGGTGTCGTCCTCGGGCTGGTGGTAGTCCTGGTGGCCCACCCCGTCGCGGCTCATCAAGAAGACCGCCTCGATTCCCCGCTTGATGAATCCGGTGTGGTCGCTTCCGCTGGGGCCGCCCTGGCTGGGCTTGATCCGCTTGAGGAGATCCGGATCCTGGTTGCGTTGGATCACCTGCCAGATGGTGGGGAAATTCAGGGCTCCCATCGCATCGAGGCCTTCCCCCATCCCCACCATGTCGAGGTTGAAGCAGGCGACCACCTTGTCCATCGTGACCCCGTCGCAGGGCCGGTTCGTGTAGTGGAGTGAGCCCAGCAGCCCGCGTTCTTCCCCACACCAGCAACAGAAGATGAGGGTCCGCTTGGGCTGGAACTTGCCCTCGGAGAGCGCGCGAGCCACTTCCAGGACGACACCGCAACCCGAGGCGTCGTCGTCCGCCCCGTTGTAGACGTAGCCGCCGCGGACTCCGAGGTGATCGAGGTGGGCGCCGACCAAGACGTACTGATTCTTCAGTTCCGGGTCCGTCCCCTCGATCTTGGCCAACACGTTCCGTGCCACGTTGTTGCCATGCTGTTCGTCGTATCGAGTGGAGACGTCGTACCCCTTGAGCACGGCCTGGACGCCCGTCGTGCGGGACTGGGCCCGCTTCTGCTGGATTTCTCTGCGGATGGCGTCGATGCTCCTCCTCAGGCCCTGCGGCGACTGCTGCGGGTCCTGCCTCATGATGGCCCGGAACACCCGCTCCTGGATCGTGAAGCAGAGGAAATTCCTTTCCGGCTTGAAGGTGGGCGGTGCCGATCGCCGCGGCGGCCGGCGTGGCGGCGTGCTGCCTTCGGGCGGCCCGCCGATGTCGTAGAGCAGGACGGCCGCCGCGCCCTTCTCGTAGGCCGCCTTGATCTTGCTCAGATTGGTGGACTCTTCCTTCCACGGGTCCTCTTGCACGTCGGTCTTGGCGGGCTCCTCTGGCGACTGGAACGGCCGCCGCAGCGGCGGCGCGTCCTGGGGTGAGCCCCGCAGGACCAGCACGATCTTGCCTTTGACGTCCACTCCCTGATACTCGTCCAGGCCTTTGCCGGGTGCGGCGATTCCATATCCGACAAACACGATCTCTCCTTGTTGCGTGGTGGCTGGCGTAGAGGGCGGGTCGACCGAATAATCCCCGTCGTCCAGCGGAAAGGCACGCCCTGCCACCGTGAGCGCCGGAGTGCCGGCATTCCAGTCGAAGCCGGGGATGCTGACCTTCTGGAAGTACGTCCCCTCTTCCCCCGCCGGCTTCAGTCCCCATGCCTGGAATTGGGCGGCGACCCATTCGGCGGCTTTGCGGTATCCTTCCGTGCAACTCGCCCGACCTTCCAGGGCGTCGGCACTCAGATGGGCGACGTACGCCTTGGCTCGCGCACCGTCCACGACGAGTCGGGCAGGGTCCTCGCCTCCGTAGGCTGACACCAAAGACAACAGGATGACCAGGGCGGGGACCGTGATTCGCTTCAGCATGGCTCTTCCTCCTCGACGAACGGTGGTTCTCACTGGGGCGGTACTGGCTCTGGCATGTTCCCGTATGATACCCCTCCGGATAGACCGTCTTCAAACAGATTCTTGGCCCGATTCATTCCCTGCCCGGCACGGCCCGCCGGACACGGCGGAGGGACCAGGAACCAGCGGACGGTGGACAGCGCACTACGGGCAGCGGATAATAGCGACTTCCCGACCCCCGATCCCCCTATCCCCTGTCCCCTATCCACCGGCTGTCAGAAGCCATGTCCGAGATCGTGCGTTTTTCGATCTCCTTGGAGGACGATCTGCTCCGGCAGTTTGACCGCTACTGCACGCAGGAGCAGTATGCCACCCGCAGCGAGGCCGTCCGCCAGTTGATCCGCGAGACGCTCACCACGCGTGCCTGGGAGCTTAAGTGCCAGGACGCGGTGGGCACGCTGACGCTGGTCTACGACCATCACCGGGCGCAGTTGACCGACCGGTTGACCCAGTTGCAGCACGACCACACCGAGCTGATCGTCTCCACGCTGCACGCCCATCTGACCCACGACCTCTGCCTGGAGGTGATCATCCTGCGGGGCCCCGCCGCCCGATTGCAGAAGATCACCTCACAATTGAGGGGAATGAAGGGTATCTACAAGGGGGAGCTGGTAATGGCCAGTGCGGAGCAGCGGTAGGGGGTCCACCCAGACTGATCCCCTGGCCGCTCGACAGCCGTTGACCCCAGTGTTACAATACGGCTATTGGTATTACTGGGGCCCTTTGGAGCGGCACGATGCGAGGATTGCCAACCGCCGGTTGGATCGCCGCACTGCTCGGTTGCCTGGTGGCCGGCGCGGCGCAGGCCCATTTCCAGGTGCTGATCCCCTCGACCGACGTGGTCGCCGTCGGTGGGGACCGGACCGTCACGCTGGAGATCGTCTTTACCCATCCCATGGAGCAAGGCCCCGCCATGGAGATGGCCCCGCCGCGGCAGTTCGGTGTGCTGGTCGACGGCAAGAAACGCGACCTCTTCAGCGGCCTGAAGGCCCGCAAGGTCGACGGCAAGACGGCCTTCACCTGCCAGGCCCGGACCACCGTGCCGGGCGACTACGTCTTCTTCATCGAGCCGGCGCCGTATTGGGAGCCGGCCGAAAGGAAGATGATCGTCCACTACACGAAGGTGGTGGTCGACGTGCTGGGCGCCGAGACGGGCTGGGATGCGATGGTCGGCTTCCCGGTCGAGATCGAGCCGTTGGTGCGGCCCTTCGGCCTCTGGACCGGCAACGCCTTCCGGGGCATCGTCAGGAAGGACGGCCAGCCGGTGCCTTTCGCCACGATTGAGGTGGAGTACTACAACCAGGACAAGAAAGTGAAGATCCCCAACGACGCCTTCATCACCCAGGTGATCAAGGCCGACGCCGCGGGGGTCTTCTCCTACACCATGCCCAAGGCCGGCTGGTGGGGATTCGCCGCGCTGCTGAAGGGCGAGCAGAAGATGAAGGGCCCCGACGGCCAGCCGGTCGACGTGGAGCTGGGTGGACTGATCTGGGTCAAGACCGTCGACATGGACAGCAGATAGCAGGTAGATGCGATGCACCTTTCCGAAGCCGTATTGTCGGGCTCAATCGACGGGAAGCTGGTCCTGGGTGCCGGCGCGGCCTTGGCCGCCCTGGGCACAGCCGTCGGACTGCGGAAGATGGACCACGAGCGCCTGCCCCAGGTGGCCGTGCTCAGCTCGGCGTTCTTCGTGGTCTCGCTGGTCCAAGTGCCTGGGCCGATCGCCGTCCACCTGGTCTTAAGCGGTCTGCTGGGGCTGATCCTCGGTTGGGCGGCCTTTCCCGCCGTGTTGGTGGCGATCACGCTCCAGGCAGTGCTCTGGCAAGTCGGCGGCTTGACGGCGGTGGGGATCAATACCGTCGTGATGGCCCTGCCGGCGGTTCTTTGCTACTACGTGTTCGGTCGCGCAGTCCGCGTGCCCGGCCAAAAGGGGGCGTTCGTTGCCGGGGTAGCCGCCGGGGCAACAGGGGTCGTGTTGGGCATCCTGCTGGCCGCCGGCTCGTTGCTGGCCGCGGGCGAGGGGTACAAGGTGCTCAGCGGGCTGACCGTTCTGGAACATCTTCCGGTGGCGGTCATTGACGGTCTGGTGACCGGCAGCGCGGTGGTGTTTCTCCGCAGGGTGCGGCCCGAGTTGCTCGAAGCCCCGTTGCTCCCGCCGGCCGGCGTGGAGGTGCCGGGTGCCTAGGATCGGCCGACAAGCAGGTTGGGGACTGTCCCGATTTTCGCAGAGCGAAAATGGGACTGTCCCCTTTTGGGATGACCCACGGCTGCGGAGGTGCCAAGTGCCTAGGATCGGCCGACAAGCAGGTTGGGGACTGTCCCGATTTTCG
>Ga0315291_10011874_pt1 | contig 10595 bp, 9 predicted proteins | sample YL17G12_20_MG_FD_203070 | JGI IMG/M metagenome (GOLD analysis project Ga0315291, IMG submission 203070) | Sediment microbial communities from Yellowstone Lake, YNP, Wyoming, USA - YL17G12_20 | ecosystem: Environmental > Aquatic > Freshwater > Lake > Sediment | place: USA: Wyoming | collected... | reverse complement strand
CTCATCGCGGAACTCCTGGACCGCCGTTCCGGCATCCCCGATGGCGGAATCCTCTCGTGAATTGCCGCGGCGACTGCTATCCTTCCGAGAGGTTTCCAAGAGGTCTCCAAGCCGCATCTGATCGCGGCTTGGGGGCCACAAGCCGCATCCGATCGCGGCTCGGAGGCCGCGACCCGTGAACGAGTACCGCGTCAACCTGGACGTATACAACGGCCCGCTGGACCTGCTGCTGTACCTCATCCAGCGGGAGGAGCTGGACATCTATGACATCCCCATCGCGCAGGTCACCGAGCAGTACATCCGCTACGTCGAGGCGCTGAAGCAGTTGGATCCCAACCTGGCCGGTGAATTCCTCGTCCTGGCCGCCACCTTAATGGAGATCAAGACCCGGATGCTGCTGCCCACCCTGCCGAGCGAGGAGGGCGCCGCCGTCGGCCTGGAGATCGACCCGCGAAGCGAGCTGGTGCGCCAGCTTCTTCAGTACAAGGCCTACAAGGACGCCGCCGGCGACCTGCGCGAAGCCGCCGCAGAACGCGCGATGATGTTTGCACGCCAACCTGACAAGGACCCGGCCGACCGGGAGCGGACCGTCGACCTGGAGGACGTGCAGATATGGGACCTGGTCGACGCGTTTTCGCGCCTGATGGAGGCGATAGGCCGGCAGCCGGGGGCGCCGGAGATCATCTACGACGACACGCCGATTCAGCTTCACGCCGCTGACATCCTGGACCTGCTGCACCGCCAGGGCGAGATCGCCTTCCATCACATCTTCGAAGGCCGAACCAGCCTCAGCGAGATAATCGGGCTGTTCCTGGCCTTGCTGGAGCTGGTGCGGCAGAAGACGGTCCGCGCCGCCCAGGACCGCAACTTCGGCCAGATCATCGTGAGCCTGGCGCCTGCCCCGCAAACGGAGGGCCGGGCCGGGCCCGAAAGCGCCTCGGTGGGACACCCGGAATCAGGCGCGCCTGCGGTGGCCACGGAAGCTATTGAGCCGCCCGGGTCGGGTGAGCAATTGAAAGCACCGCCTGGTGAGCCCTCCCCCAACGAAGCCGCGTCAGGCCGGTATGTCAGCGAGACGCCCGGCGGACCGGGAAAGCCCAAGGAAGACAACGATGACGATCGAAGCGAGGCTGAAGGAATTGGGGCTTGAGCTTCCCGCGGCAGCAACCCCCATTGGCGCATACGTCCCGGCGGTGCAGAGCGGAAGACTGGTCTTCACAGCCGGGCAGTTGCCCAGCAAGGACGGCAAGCTCATCGCGACGGGCAAAGTGCCGACGGAGGTCCCGCTGGAGCAGGCCCAGGCCGCCGCGCGCCAGGCCGCTCTGAATGCCCTTGCCGCCGCCAAGTCGCTGCTGGGCAGTCTGGAGGAGGTCGCTCGCGTCGTCCGGGTGAACGTGTTCGTCAACTCCGCCGAGGGCTTCAGCGATCAGCCCAAGGTCGCCAACGGCGCAAGCGAACTGCTGACGGAGATCTTCGGCGACCGCGGCCGCCACACCCGCTGCGCCGTCGGCGCCGCCGAGCTGCCCCTCAACGCACCCGTCGAACTGGACATGGTTCTGGAGACGCAGTAGCGGTACGGGTGCGAGGCGCTGTCCGCCGCCCGTCAGCGGGAGTCATTCAAGGTAATGGCATGCCCCGATTGGGCGGACTCATAGGAGGCGAACACGAGTTCCACCGTGCGCAGGTTGTCCTGGCCGTCCGTCTCGGCCTTGGCGCCGGTCCTTAGGGCTTGCAGCAGGTCGCGGTTGCAGTCCACGATGCTTGCGTGGACCACGTCATATACCGGATCGGCCCAGGGGTAGCGCGGCGGCGGGTGACGGCGGCTGCGGGTGCCCTCGGCGTCGGTGACGCGAATCCAGTAATCCGGGCCAAGCTCGATGGAGCCTTTCGCGCACTCAGCCAGCACGTAGGTCTCGGGGAACCGCTCGTGTTCCAGCCGGCTGGCATAGCTCATCTCGCAGGTTACCGTCGCACCGCTTTCCATTCCCATCACAACGGTGGCCACGTCCTCTCCGCGGATGCCCGGATTCACCCGATGCGTGCGGCAGTACAGACTGCGCGCCTCGCCGAAAAGGAACCGCGCGGTATCCAGGATGTGGCTGCCGATGTCGGTGAGGATGAACCGCTCCAGCTCGCGGAGGAAGGGCTGGTTGTCGAAGACGGGGAAGCTGCACGAGAAAGTGATCCTCGCGCGGAAGGGCGGTCCCAGATCGGATTGATCCATCAGCTTCTTGAACTGGCGCAGCGGGTGCTGCCATCGCCAGTTCTCGTGGATCATGAAGGGGACTCCGGCCTCCCGGCAGGTCTCCACCATCCGCCGCACGGCCGGAAGGTCCGGGGCCATGGGCTTCTGGCATATGACGGGGGTGCGGTGACGAGCGGCCAGCTCAACGAAGCGCTGGTGCGTGTCCACGTCGGTGATGATGTCCACGAAATCCGGCCGGACTTCGCGGAGCATCGCCTCGGCGTCGTCGTAGACTTTTGGTACGCCGAAGCGGTCGCCGATGGCCTGGGCCTTGGAGCGCGTGCGGTTATACACGGCCACAAGCTCCACGCCTTCCAGTTCCCGCCAGGCGGCGATCTGGAATTGCGACCAGAATCCACAGCCCAGAACGGCGAAGCGAAGGTTCGACATATATCGACGTTCTCCCTCAGTCCGGTATCAACCCCCGGAGATAGGCTATGCTTTGGGCCACCCACCGGCGTTCCTTGGCGATCGTTGCCTCCAGTGAATCCTCCGGGGAAATCCATAGTTCCAGGATCGCATTGACGTCAGGTCTCCAAGCCGCCTTGCATTGCGGCTTGGGGGCCTCGATGCGCCCGGCACTCCGCAGGCTGTCAAGCAGCCAAGGCACATTCAACTGGCCTTGCCCGGCCGGGGTCCCCTCCAGCGTGAAGCCCAACCTGTGGCTCGATCGGAATATGCGGAAGTCCTTCACGTGCAGGCTGACGGTGTATTTCGCCAGGCGATCCACCACCGCTTGCGGGCCTTCCAGCGAGCCGAAGGAGTTCACCGTGTCCAGGCAAAGGCCCACCATGGGGCTGTCCAGCTCATCGAAGATCTCTGCCAGCGTGTCGCTGGTGAACCGGTCGTGGTTCTCGATGGCCAGGCGGACCCCGGTGCGCTCAAGCTCCGGGAGGATTTCCCGGAGAGTCCGCACGATCTCGCCGGGCGTCGGCTTGAAAGGTCCTTGATCGACCACCATCCGCACGATCGGCGAATCGAAGCGCTTCGCCAACATCAGGTATTGCCGCACCCGATCGGGCTGCAAGCCGCTGGCGCCCACTTCGATGGACACGGCGGTTTCCGTCGCCTTGCGATGCAGTGCGGAGAGGTCGCCTTCGGAGAGTTCCTCCAGGGGCATGTTGTCGCAGATCTGCACCAGCCGCACGCCCAGCGACGCGGCGGCATCCAGCAGGTCAAACGGCATCATCGGCCCGCGCGGCCGCCCGGGCATCCCGATCGCCCATGGGTATGCGTATGAGCCGATGCCGAGTCTCATAGCCCTCTGCCCGGTTGCCACTGGAATCCAGCAGCACCGCTGCTCATCGGGTTGCTCTCGCTCACTGGCAGTGGAACCGCGTGCGCGCGTCCAAAGGCCCATACCGGTCCTGGGCAGCCCCCGCGCCCCGGCAGGGCCGCAGCCAGTGTCTCGCCGTTTCCGTTGTCCACAACCTCAGGTTTCATCACATGTTACTTGCGGGACACGCTCAGGTGTGGCTGATCCGCACCCTTCCGAGCTCCAGGGTTTTCCAGGATTCTCCATGCCTCTTGGGCTGAACAAGCGGTACCACCAAGGCGGGTAGGGACCTGCGCCGCAGGCCCGGAGGTTGCACTTTTCCTGGTGCACCCGCTTGACTTTCCGGCGGTGCCCGCCGATAATGTATTAGCGACCAAGACAGCCGCAAGTGTGCGACTGGCGAGGCGAAAGCCTCCTTGGCCGCGTTTTTTTATGGCCATTTCTTGATGCCGACGCCTGTCAATCGGCCCTGATGTCGCCAGAACCGCCTCTGCATTGCATGGTATTCCGCGTAGTGCCCGCCGCGGGTCATCTCCCTGTAGAACACGTTGCTGCAAACATCCGCAATCTGGATCAGATTCGAGGTGTGCGACTTGGCGAAGAAGGCGCCCTCGACGATGTGCAAGGGATCGAGGTGTTCCGACTGGGCAAGGAGGAACGACTGGAAACGGCGGAGGTTGTCGTCGCTCCTTTCCTTGGTCGGGTCCAAAATGACGATTCCCGACTTGTCCCGCTGATTCTGCAGGAAGAGATTGTACCGCTCCAAGAGCAGTTCCAGCGACCGCACCTCTGGCTTGACCACCCGGTCGCTCTTGCTCGTGTCCACCTGGCACTTGTCGATCACGACGCCCAGGAGCGTGATGTCCGGATTCCCACCCACAAGCTCCATCAGGTTCTGAAGGAAGAACTTCCGTCGAGCCTCGTCCCAGCCAACGAACGCACCCTCGCCGCGGCGTATGTCACCGGCCCTGATCTCCGCATCCCAGTTCAACCCCCGGTTCCTCTTGAAGCTTGTCAACCTATCGTTCCACGCCTTCCACTTCCAGCCGTGGATAATGACCCCGACACGCGCGAAGTGGGTGCTGCCGCCCCAGCCTTTCCAGTTGCCACCCGGCGGGTATCCAGGGTCCCCTGACTCGTCTACGAACATCATGTGCATGGTTCCATGCCCCGTCGTTACGCTATGGAATGTCGCCGCAGATCTTCCTGATGCTGGTCAGGAGGTTCTCTTTCTCAAACACCTTTTTCCAGTCGCTCTGGAAGATGTCCTTCTTGGCCTCCTCGATGGCTCGCAGGCAGCCGTCGGAGAACCGCACGTTGCCCAGCATACCGAACAGCACGGCCGACTCGATGCCCATGTGGCCGAGGATGAAGTCGCGTGCTGCGGCCTCCGGCACGCCGCGGCGGATGACCTCGTCCAGCCCCTCGCGGATGATCGTCAGGCAAGTGGCCGCCACGGTCTCGGCCAGGGCAGGCTCCAGCAAGGCCATCTGCTCAACGGTGACGCGGTGGACCCGCAGGATCGGGCCGAACATGGCCGCCGCGATGGCCTCGCCTTTGGCGTAGTCGGCCTCGGGGCCTTGCATCAGGGCGCAGACGATCGCCTGGCGGGCCGAGCCTGCGCCGAAGTAGTCCTTGCGGGCCTCCGGTTCGGTCTCGTCGTTGAACAGAGGCGGATGGGCCGGATGGACCACGAAGTACGAGACGTCCTTGCGCGGCGGGAGCTTCCCGTTGTACGGTGCAGCCGGGTCAAGCGTCATGATCAGCGTCCCGGACCCAAGCTTCGGCACGATCGCCCCGGCGACGGCGCCAATGAGCTTGTCGGGCACGGCCAGGATCACCACATCGGCCTCCCGGACTGCCTGCTGCGCCGACACGGCCGTCAGTCCCCGTTCGCTCAGCTTGGCCTCCATGGTCTTGTCCGCCTCCACGCAGAGCAGTCCGTACTGCTTGAGGTCCTTGAGCTTGGAACTGATGCGCGTCCCCATCTTCCCCGCGGCGCCGAAAAGCGCGATGGTGGTCATGACCGTCTCCTATTGGGGGTTATGCGCGCCCCGGATTCATCAGCGTCCCGAAAAAGTCCGTCTTGCCGTTCTGACCGCCCTTGAAAACGATCTCCAGTCCGTGGATGGGCGATCCCGGCGCATGGGCGGTGCACAGCGGCGCACCGGGGGCCAGCGGGGCGAGCATCTCCAGCGCCTCGACGCCCATCGTCTTGGCGGCAAACCCGGAGGTGTCGCCGCCGGTCACGGCGGCTCGGCGGAGCTTGGACCGGTCCAGGACTCGCAGCAGGATGTCGCCCAAGGCCCTGCCGATGATCTCGGCGCTTCTCAATTTGGCGTCCTGCCCCATCGCTTCCAGGCGACGGACGGTGGTCGCCAGGCGTGGGTCCTGCGGCCCCCGGCAACTGGGAAGGACCACGCTGTGGCCGTCCTTCAGCACCCCGACGGCCTGTTGCACCGATGCTTCGATCTCCGCCTCGCGGTGTTGCGGATCGACCAGCCGATCGGTCTTGAGCGGAATCTCCCTGGCCCCTCGTTCCAGCAGCCAGGCGATCTGCCGGTCGGTCACCGGCGAGCAACTGCCCGAAACCACGGCCAGCCTGTCCACCGAATCCGCTCCCAGAGGCCGAGGCGACGGGAGCAGCCCTTGGGACTTCATGTGCGCCGTCAGGGCGTATTCCACCCCGGAGGAACCCACCACGAAAAGCTTTCTGCCCTTGGTCATCTGGTTCCATATCAGCCGCCCGATTTTGGGCAGGTGCTCGTCGTAGAGCACGTCGAAGAGAATGACCTCGTCACCGGCCTCCAGCAGTGACTTGAACCTGGCATCGGCCTCTTGCGGCGGCAGCGCCAGGGACAGGACGTCAAAGAGGCCGATCTTCTTGGCCGTCTGCTTGCCCAGGTGGATCCCCAGGTCGCTTTCATCCATGGGCGTGGTGGGATGGTGCCGCATGGTCGGATGGCGGTCCAGGCGACAAGGCTCGGTGTCCAGCCCGCTGCGGGCGAACAGGTTGCCGAAGGCACAATAGCGCCCGAGTATCGGCGCACCCACCAGAAGCGCCGTGACCTTCGAGCCGAATATCTCCATGCCGATGTCGATGGCGTGGCCGATGCTGCCGACCTGCGGCGAGGAATCAAAAGTCGAGCACATCTTGTAGTGCACGATCGGGGTCCCCAGCGCCGCCAGCTTCTTGAACGACGCTGTCAGTTCCACGTCCATCTGCGCAGGCGACATGGTCCTGCTGGCGCCCGCCAGACCAACCGCGCGCAGCCCTTCGTACTTTCGGAGTTGCTGCACCGTCGGAGGTTCGATGAACATCACCGTCCGCAGTCCCGCGCGGGTCAGGGCCTCCATGACGTCGGTCGTTCCAGTGAAATCGTCGCCGTAGTAACTCAACAGCAGATCACTTGGCGCGCCCATAAATGCTCCTTTCATCGCCTCATGCGGCCTCCAAGCCCCGATGAAGTGCGGCTTGGAGACATCATCGCCTGATCCTGCCGAACTTCTCCAGAGTCTGCCGCAGTTCAGGATGGCTTGCGGCGTGTGCCTCCAGCGGAATGCCTTGCACCGCGGCCTCCCAGGCCTGTTGCAGGGCCCGCACACCGGCGCTCGGGCCGCCGGGATGGCCCAATATGCCCCCGCCTGCGATGTAGATGACGTCCACCGTCCTGGTCCGGCGGTAGGTCTCCGGGGCCTGACCGCCCCACTGGCCTGAACCAAGAACCGGCATGGGTCTTGGCATGTCGAACAGCGGGGCCAGGCAGGCCTCGATCGACTTCACCACTGACTCGTCGCCTTCCCAGAACTTGTTGGCAAGCCCGTTGACGTGCAGGTGATCCGCCCCCGTCAGCCGCCAGAGCTTCTGGTAGGCGGCGAACTCCACGCCGAGCATCGGGTGGCGGTTCCACATCCCCCAGCCGTTGCGGTGCCCGTGAATGGCGAGCCGGCAGCGGCGTCGCAGGGCGGCCAGGCCCACGAACCCGATGCTGTTGAGGCTCACCATCACGCAGTTGCCCCCCGCCCTGGCCACCGCCTCCTGGTGGTGCAGCATCGCGTCCAGCTCGTCGGTGATGTTGCAGGCATACATCACCTTCTTGCCCGTCCTCTGGGCCACGTCGTCGATGGCCGACATGACGGATTCCACCCGCCGCTCCAGCGGGGAATGCGGAGGATTGGCCATCACCTCGTCATCCTTGATGAAATCGATGCCCGCCTCCGCCAGTTCTCGCGCCAGCTCGCCGGTCTGCTGCGGCGTCATGCCGATGTTGGGCTTGATGATCGTCCCGATCAGCGGCCGCCCGGATACGCCCGTAAGCTCCCGCGTCCCCTCGATGCCGAACCGCGGGCCGGGATACGCCTTGGCAAACGCCTCGGGAAGCTCCAGGTCCGTCAGGCGCAGGCCCGATACCTCGGTCATCTCATAGAAGTTGCCGCGGACCATCGCCAGCAGCGTCGGGATGTTAGCGCCGACGTTCTCCAGCGGCCAGGACAGCACCACCTCGGCCCGCGTGTACCGAATCGGTCCCGACGCCCCCGCAGGCCCCCGCGAACCGGGCAGGCTGGGCGAGTCTGCCTGTCCCAGCGGCACAACGCTTTCCACCCTGGCGCCGAAACGCTCCCGGAGGCTGGCGGTCTCCCCCGGCACGGCGACGAACGTGCCGGTGGACATCCGCGCCAACGCCTCCGCCGCCGCCTGGGGCGACAAAGGCGTCTCGATGAGATACCTGGCCGTGATCCGTTCGGACATGCCGGCTAGCCCTTTGTCTGGAGGTCCAGGCGAGCTACGCATTCCGGCGGAAGGTCCACATCCGCCTTGCCGCACGCAAATGTGATCTCCTCGCCTTCAATCGAGCGGAATTCCTCAGGCCGGGACATGGCGATTCCCGCGCTCGACCGATCCAGCCTGACGATCCGGCCCGTCGATGCGCCCTCCAGCTTCACCGCGGCCTTCCGGTGCGACTGCGTGAAGTTGCACAATAACAGGCGGTGTCGTCCGTTGCCCACCAGTGCCATCGCCTCCACGTGCAGTGGATGGGCAGATCGAACCAGCCCTGCCCGATCGCCTGCCAACTCGCCAACATCGGCCAGGACATGATAAAGCGGAAAGACCCCGCCGGCAACCGAAGGAAATCTCTCCGGAATGGGGGCGCCTTCCTCAAGCTCCATCACCCCGCGCCAGCCGGTCGTCTCGTAGTACGTCACGCTGTCCGCCCCTGCCTGGGCGAGGTACTTGATGCTGCCCAGCGTCCAGGCCGCCGCGAAGAGCGACGGTTGGCGCGGATCCACCTGGGGAGGCACTTGGCCCGCCGGCGTCGGCGGGTCGGGTCCCGTTGCGTTGGGGTTGAACCGCGGCCGGAGCGTCACGGGCGTCACCAGGACCGGTTTAGCACCGCCAAACTGCCTGGCGCTGTCCACCGTGTATGCCTGGGCCGCAAGCGTCTCGACAAGCGAGGCGTCGTCAAAGGCGTGGACCTGCGGATTGACGGAGTAGCAGATCGCCTCGCAGACCTCGAGCGGCGGCCTGTTGCGATTCAACTCCGCGAAGTAGGCGTTGGTCCCGCAGACGATCCGCCCCCCCACGCCGCCGGTCCGAAGCATCTCGGCGGCAAGTTCGACCCACTTCCGGCTGGTGGACTTCTCGGCAACATGGAAGACCAACCAGTCCCCCACCGGGGGCTTAAGCCGCCTGCACTCCGCCAGCAGGGCCGCCAGTTCCGCTTCGGCGTTGTCCGTCAGCATCACCGCGGCTTGAAGCGACACGTCAAGCTGCCTCGCCTGCCGATCCGCCTGCTCAAGCCACTTCCGCCAGTCGCCTTCGCCCAGGCGCAAGTCCACCCGCAGATGATCCAGATTCAAGGCCCTCAGCCTGGCGGCCTGGCGATCGCTGAGCGGGCGGCCGTGGCTGGCCAGACCCAGGCCGATCTTCGGCAGCGGACAAAGCGAGGCCAGGTCAACGTCCAGTTCCACCGCCGCATCCGGGTGTGGCCTCGCAGCCGCGGCGGGATGCGGCTTGGAAACCTCGCCCAACGCCGCCTTGCCAGGCGCCGCGGGCATTGCACCGCCGGGGCCTTTGAGTCTCAGCGTCACGCTCTGCCTGATTCGCTCGCCCTTGCCCACCTCAACGGGAAACGGCAGTTCCAGCGGCGTGCAGTAGGTCTTGTAGGAGGCATCAGTCCAGTTGCGCTGGTCCTCCATCTCGAAGAGATCGCCGTCAAACGTCACCTCGGCCATGATCCCGCCAGCCGCCTCGTGGGATATTCCCCGCATTTCCTTGAACGGCTGGTGAGGCGATATCCACTGAGGGAAGCGGCCCTCGACTGTGGTTCCGTCCGCTTTGCGCACCGTGCAGGGCCTTCCGGCGCACGGCTCGATGGGATGCAGCACGCAAAAGCCGATGCGATTGCGGAGGAAGGTCACCCTGGCCAGGCCGTCGAACTCGTAGACCACCGTGCCGTCCCGCGTCCCCGTCAACCGGCCGTTCCAGGCGAAATCGATGTCTCCCTCTCTGCACTCGACGGCAAAGGAAACCTCAAAGGAGTCATCCCCCCTGCGGACGCGCAAGAGCCGGACTTGCGGCTTGACCGTGCCCCAGTTCCGATCCCGTACGGCTGCGTACACGCCCCGCAGGACTTCCTGTCCGCCCAGGCGGACGTACCGTACAAACGCCTCGCCGGGTTCAAACACCATGCGCAGAGGCCCGGCCCGCAGTTCGATTGCCTTGGGACGGCGTTGCCCGCCATTGCGCGACGATGCTCCTGGGAACACCATCGTTTCGAAACCTCCCGAAGTGGCCTCCAAGCCGCGATAGAATGCGGCTTGGAAACCTACCTTGCTCGCAAACCGTCGGCGAATATACCGCAGGCGCGGTCCCCCTTCCAGCCGCTCTTGGCCATTGGGTCCATTAACGTTTTGGTGAACCCAACACCCTGAGGTGTCGCGGGCATCCTGCCCGCGCGTCCCGCGGCCGTCCCGGCCGCGGGGAATCACAGCGATCACGGGGGCAGGATGCCCCCGTCACACGCGGGCGAGACGCCCGCGACACGAGGTTGTCCCCCCAAACGTTTATGGACC
>Ga0315291_10011873_pt1 | contig 10595 bp, 8 predicted proteins | sample YL17G12_20_MG_FD_203070 | JGI IMG/M metagenome (GOLD analysis project Ga0315291, IMG submission 203070) | Sediment microbial communities from Yellowstone Lake, YNP, Wyoming, USA - YL17G12_20 | ecosystem: Environmental > Aquatic > Freshwater > Lake > Sediment | place: USA: Wyoming | collected... | reverse complement strand
AGGAACTGGATCTGACCTACGAATACGACCCCGAGAACCGCCTGGCCGAGGTGAACAATGAAGGAGACCGGACAACGTACGAGTATGACCCGGCCGGGAGGGTTCTCAAGACCGTGAACCAGACCACCGGGCTCACCGACGCCCTGACCCGCAACGACGCCGGGCTGCCGGTCTCCCAGCTCATCACCTGGGGACCGCGGCAGCTCTATGTCTTCAGCCATGACTACGACCTCTCGGGGGACATGGTGAAGAAAGTCGGCTGGGGGGCAGAGTTGGCCCGGTCGGACTCGGGGGTGGGGCTGACCCCTTCGGGTCGGGGGGGCGGGCTGACTCCTGGCAGCGACGGGGGCGCGTCGGGCGCCTCAGATGAGGGTATCACCCGGTACGCCTATGATGGGATGGACCGTCTGACCCACGTGGAGTATCCGGACGGGCGGTCGGTGGAGTATGAGTTCGATGACCTGGGGAACCGAGCGAAGATGGTGGAGATCGTAGGGGTCCCTGGCGCGGGGGACGCGTCCCCCGGAGGCTCGGACGGGTCTGGAGGCGCGTCCACGGGCCAATCGGTGAGCCAGACCACCTACACCTACGACGCCGGCAGCCGCCTGCTGGCCGCCGAGACCGTGAGCGGCGGCGACAGTCGGACCGTCCTGCACTTCGGCTACGACAGGAATGGCAACCAGGTGGCCAAGGAGGATCTGATCTACGCCGGCGGATCGGTCATCGGCGAGGACTCCTGGAGCTTCGGTTTCGACGGGCTGAACCGGCTGAATGGGGTTGTGACCCCGGAGGCGGAGCGGTATCGGTACTCGTACAGCGGAGAAGGTCTAAGGGTCATAAAGCAAAGCGTGGACCAGACGCGCACCTACGTCTGGGACGGCCAGAACATCGTTCTTGAGGCCATCGCCGATGTCGGGCGCACCACAATGGTTCGGGGCACACGGCTCATCTCTCGGACAGCACCTGGCGGGATCTCGTACTACGCCCACGACGCCCGGGGGGCTGTGTCGGCCCTGTGGGGGAGCGGGTCAGCATGCCTTGACGAGTATCGGTACGATGCCTATGGCGCGTGTGCCGTGGAGACGGCTGGCCACGATCTCAGAGTCGAGCGGAGCCTTGTCTCCTCAACCTTCCGGCACGACGGTGAGCAACTGGACGGAGAGACAGGCCTGTACTATGTGCGGGCCAGGTTCTATGACCCAGCGGAAGGACGGTTTCTCTCTGAGGATCCACTACTGTCGACCTCCGGCAGGTACTATCCGCTGGCCACTGCGGCCTACATCTACTGCGGCAACAACCCCTTGAGATTCCGCGATCCGTCGGGCCTCTGGTACCTGGACATCAACTTGACACTAGTTAGTCCGGTGCCGACGGTGGGGGTAACGATGGGTGTCGTGGTCGATATGCTAACTGGGGACATCTACGTCTACCTTGGAGCGGCCAGCGGTACGCCTGGCGTGACGGGCAGCCTAACAGCAGGCTTCGGGACTGACCCATCCGAGGGTCCAATGGCTGGCGCGAGTGCGAACGTCCTTGTTCCGATTCCAGTTGCCATTCAGGGGGGCACAGGAGAGGACGGCTCCGACTTCGTGGAAGTGGGCCTGTTCGTAGGCTCGCCGGGCTACTGTCTATCTACCTACAACATGCTTCTGATCTACGACGCCTCGGGGTCGAACGTGAGCGGTGCCGACCACCACCGTTCCGTTTAGCCGATGAGTTCCGAGAGGCCGGCCAATCGGATTGAGACGTCGGGCCGGGAGAAGGTGGTGAGGAGTCCTTGAGATGTACACCGTGGACTGCCAAGTGCAGAAGCATACGGCGACTTGCCATTGTGTGTCTAGTTCTACTCCTACTCACAATCATGGCTTCTTCCTCCTGGCGTGGGCCAGCCGTGGAAGGGCTTGCGTTCAGTCTCCTCGCAGTGTTGGCGCTGAGCCTGCTACCCTATAGTCGACGCAATGCTCGCATCGGGAACCGCTGGCAACGTAGGGTATTCGGCAGGACGCTTCTAGGTCGCTTCATACCCGACGACGACACTGCGGCTGCACGTTCTGAGGTGGCCACGTTCGCAATCGGCGTAGCATTACTGCTCCTGGCCCTGTACAGATTCGGCCAATGCCTGGAGCTCGTGGGGAAGTCCTGACGAGGGAGCGAAATCCCCAAGTCGGTCTTGACCTCTTCGAACTGAGCCTGAGCCAGGCGCCGGGTGAGGGCCTTTTGGCTGCGGCGATTGATCTCGTCCTCCAGGAGCGTCTCAAGAGACCCGAGATAGCCGACTTCATCCCGCTGTGCTTCCTTGAGGCGGAGGTCAAGAGTGTCGAGCATCCCGCCCAGGCGCAGAACCCTCAGGTGTCGCTCCAGTTGATGAGTGAGCAAGGGCGATCACTCCTTTCCGATACCGTTCCGCAGGAACAGTCAAAGCTCAGAACGCGGAGGAAGCTGAAGAGCTATACAACATAGGCAAGTACGGGAACGAGATGGTCACGATTTCGACCTACCTCATCCCGGCCGGCACAACCGTCTACTACGGTCCGATAGACGGAGGCAGCGTCTATCAGTACTATGTGCCCGACTCTTTCTCGGCCGACGTGCAGCTTCTGAAGACCGAGGCTCTGCCGGGGGCGTGACACTCAGATTCGAAGGAGCGAGGAGGTCAGCACAATACCATGATTGGCTGCGGAAAGAGCCGCACAAGGAAACGCATAGCGAGGCTTCTCGAGAGTGCCGGGCGTCATCGAACCTTTGGCCGTCGCACCAGACCTGGATAGTGGTCAGGTCGAAGGGGTCGTAGCGGAGTTACACCCTTCTCCTAGCCAAACGGGGGTCGACCTCGTAGCGGTTTCCCTGCAGGGGGACCTGGCCGGTCTTGTCGACCCGGCGGCACTCCTGCCAGAGGAAGACCTCGGTCAGGCGAGTGGGGTCGGGGAGCCGGATATCAGCCATCCCCCTGGCGAAGCGGGCGGCGGGTGTCTCCCCGGTCTCGCGGTTTGCCCAGTGGTGGTAGCCCTGCTCGAGCCAGGCGCCGAAAGGGGCGTTGAGCTCCTCCAGGGTCTTGGCCGGCCGGGCCCTAAGCTCGGGCAGGAATGAGGAGTCCACGGTGCGCCAGAACCTCTCGATCTTCCCCTTTCCCTCCGGGGCGTAGGGTTTGGCCAAGATGTGGTGGATGCCGAGCTCGGCCACGATGCGGGAGAACTGACGGGAGGTGTAGATGACCCCGTTGTCGCAGTAGAGGCGGGCGGGCAGGCCTCGTTTGAGGAGGGCTTTCCGTAGACCTACGAATACGACCCCGAGAACCGCCTGGCCGAGGTGAACAATGAAGGAGACCGGACAACGTACGAGTATGACCCGGCCGGGAGGGTTCTCAAGACCGTGAACCAGACCACCGGACTCACCGACGCCTTGACCCGCAACGACGCCGGGCTGCCGGTCTCCCAGCTCATCACCTGGGGACCGCGCCTCCTGTATCTCTTCGAGCACGATTACGACCTCTCGGGGGATATGGTGAAGAAAGTCGGCTGGGGGTATGCATTTCGCCCAGCGCCACCACCTTTCCGTCGGCGACGGACAACAACCGTACGTTACTGGAGTGATAGCGCGTGGCAGCCCAACGTCCGAGTGCGCTTCAAGTGGCGGCAAGTATCGCCGGTCTGACGGTAGTCATCGTTGGGGGTGTGCTGGGGTGGGTCACTAGGCCACTTGGCGCACTGGCGATGTGCGGAGGAGCAGCCCTCTATCTCCTCTGCAATGGGAGATACATCTCTGGCCAGGCCGTGTCGGCAAGAACCAAGATGCGCAGGGTCCTGCCTCCAGGGATCGCGCGACTTTTCGTGCCCTCGGACGATGAGGCAAGGCTGGGCGGTCTCCTAGCGGCAGCTTTCATCGATCGACGCCCTACGGAAGAAGCTACGGTCCCTCTGCCCGGACGCGGAGATCTGGTGGATTTCAGAGCCGACGGGAACGCGGTGGATGACCGTGGGCTACTACCTGGCCGGACCCTTACTTCCTGGTTTCCAACCAGAAGGCCCACGACCTACGGCGGTTCTGGACCAGGCATGTGAAGAACGACGTGGTTGACGCGGAGACCCTGGCGCGGATCGAGCTGGTGGCTCCGGAGGCGGTCTGGCCGATCAGTCGCGACCCGGAGATGCAGAAGAATGGCCGCTAGGGCAGCTCATCACCTGGGGACCGCAGCAGCTCTATGTCTTCAGCCATGACTGGCGTGGGCCAGCCGTGGAAGGGCTTGCGTTCAGTCTCCTCGCAGTGCTGGCGCTGAGCCTGCTACCCTATAGTCGACGCAATGCTCGCATAATCGGCGTAGCATTACTGCTCCTGGCCCTGTACAGATTCGGCCAATGTCTGGAGCTCGTGGGGAAGTCCTGACGAGGGGGCGAAATCCCCAAGTCGTGCAGCTTTTCATCTCATGACCGAGTTCAAGCCGGAAGGGATCGCCAGGCCATTCATCGAGAGAGCCATAGCGAAAGAGCTTGCGGAGGTTGTGGGCGAGGCAGACAAGCTGCCATTCAGTCGAGCATTCGGCCAAGGTCTTGACCTCTTCGAACTGAGCCTGAGCCAGGCGCCGGGTGAGGGCCTTTGGCTGTGCGCGGCGAACTCCTCGAGGGTCAGGTCCCTATGGCGGAGAGGGCGAGGATGTCAAGAGGTGTGGAGCCGAGCCGACTGCCAGCCTGTAGTCGACCGGACGGCCCCAGGCTTCCACACCCCGCAGCCGTTCCTGCCGGGCGTTAAAGTGCACCCACACGGTAGCGTCATCGAACCTGGGGTTGCGGGCGAGGAGTTCCCTGTCGCCGTGGCAAATGGCCTCCAGCGCCAGAGGGAGTTCGCGCCGGAGGATGGCCGCCCGCAAAGCCCCTGAGCCGAACACGAACCCGCCGCTAACGTGAAGGTGGACGTGTAGGGTTGGTTCTCCCCCAGCCTGATCCGTCCGCCACTCCGCGAGCACCTCGTCGCGCATCAGTCGCGTGTAGCGGCCGGAGATCTGGGTCAAGTCATATTCCGGGCCGATAGTCAGGAAGAGGTCCCCGGTCAGATCGGAGTGCGTGAGCGTGTAGCGTCTCCTGGTGACGGGGTCCCAGGTAGCGCCGGCGTCCGAGGCGGCGTCGGCCCCACCCGTGAACCTAACGTGAAGCTTCTCCGAACTCAAGCGTCCCACGGCGCCTCGCCTCCAAGCCTACTACGCCTGGCTCCCCCAGGAGGACAGTATTGACCGGCGGCGGGCGAAAGAACCCCAAAGCCGCCTTCGACAGGGTCTGGGACAGGGCCAAGGAGTTCGCTCTTCTGCTCCACTTCTTCATTCTGCCCTTTCCGGCAGACCCAGCGGTCAACTACAAGCGGTTGCGCCTTCGCGTGGAACTAGGCCTGGCCCGGGCAATCGACGACTACTTTCAGAGTGCATACGATGGGTGGCAGGTCTGGGACCAGACATGCGGTCCCACCCACCCGGCTGACCGTGTAGCTGTCGTCCGCCATAGCTCGCCTTCGGCGACTCGTCTGGCCCGAGAGTGGGGTTGCCGGATTAGACCGGCATGACCGTCTTGAGCCTCCTCTTGTACTCGACAATGGCTGTGTGGCTTATCAGGTTGTAGAGCTTCGGGAACAGGCCGCGCAGATTCTGGCGGCTTCCGGCGAGCACCTCAACGTCGGACTCAATAGCGCTTCTATACAAGAAGACCCGGATGTCACCGCCATTGGTGACGAGGTAGTAGGGGGTCCCCAGCCAGATAGCGTAGGTGCGAGCCTGGCCGATGTAGTCTTGTAGGTGCTTGCCCGAGGCTTTGGCTTCGACGACCATCAGCGCAGTATCCTTCGACCTCTCCACTCCGTCGAAGAGGACGAAGTCGGCCTCCTTCGTGGTCTTGCGCACTCCCTCAAAGATCTCGACCGGATACCCGTCTGAACGGTCGTCCTCACCGTAGCCGAGACGATGCAAAAGGGGGATGATGAATCGTATTTCAACTTCCTTCTCGGAGGCAAATGCTTTCCGCATGATCTCGTCGAACCACGGGTCGGCGATGGCGCTCTCGAGCGGTCCTTGAGAGGCGCTGCCCGCGAAGTCCTCGACCGGAACCTGCGGGTTGACTAGCGTCAGGGTTATCCACTCATCGCGGCCTGAATCGGCCAGGTTCGGGAAGATGTTCATTCCCGCCCCTTCCAGAATGGAGGTCAGCACGGTTGCCCTATCCTTCGTCTTCGAGTTGAACCTGAAAGCCCTGAGCAAGGTCTTCAGAAGAACTCGCTTGGACTTCCTGGGGCTTGACCCTACGGCGTCGCGGATGTCCGCTACTACGTCCCGTTGATCCTTCGGTGGTCTGGGCACAGACGGTCCCTCCTAGTGGAACCCCTTCTGCAGGAATCTTTCCCGTGTGTTGCCAACACATGTGGGCTTAGCCAGTCCTGCACCGTGGTTCCGCGGGAAGGAGTCCTACCGCGCCTGCACTTAGCCAGGTGCGCGGTTCGAGGCTCTCGTTCCTCAGTTCTCGCCCATGCGGGACCCCAGGCTGCCGGGGGGAGGACGCCCCAGAACGACAGGGATGCCGCGATGAAGCCAATGGCGACTCCATGAAGCAGAGCGCTCCGGTCAACGAGCGGCCTGAGCCACCCGGGCTGCTACCCCGGCTTCTCGAGAGGGCGCCCCAGGGCCAAGCCGGCCAGCGCCCCCTCGGGCGGGAGGAGCATCCCGGACTGGGCCGCGGGCAGCCAGCGGAAGGCGAAGCGCAGGCCCTGATCTATCCCATCCCCGCCCACCGCGTGGACCCAGGTATCAGGGAGGCCGGGCGGGGCGCCGACGGCGAAGAAGACCCAATCCTCGGTGAAGATGCCCGAGGCTCCGGGCTCAGGGTAGATTACCCGTGGCTTCTCCCAGGGAGACCGCGCGTCCGCCGCTTCCGGTGAACTGGTGGCCTCGCCGAGGAACGTGGCGGATGTTTCGCCCCAGCCGGCGAAGCGGTAGCGGCGACGCCCGACCTCGAGGACCGGGCCCACTTCAAGACCGGCCTCCTCGCGGATCTCGCGCCGGACGGCCCCCTCGTCAGTTTCGCCCGGTTCGACGTGCCCGGCGGGCACTTGGATGCCGGCCTCCGGATGGCCGGCGTGCTCAAAGACCAGAACCTCCGGCCCGGCTGGTCCCGGTCGGTGGATGTAGGCCACAACCTTCCGCCCCGCCGCCATGCCCTCGGTCTCAGATCCCGCCGCGGCGTGCGCTGTCTCTTGCTCCGGCCCACCGGTCGCCTGGCGCCCGGCCATGACCAGGAACTCCTCGCGGGTGATGCCCATCAGCGCATCGTCCCAAAAGCGCCCGTCGCGGAAGACTCGCTGCCGGATGCGGCCCTCCTCGCGGAAGCCGCAGGCCAGGTAGCAGCGGTGGCCACGCTCGTTGAACTCAGCGTGGGTCAGGTTGATCTTGTTCAGGCCCAGGAAGCCGAAGCCGTAGTCGAGCATCGTACGGACAGTGTCGCGGCCGAGACCCTGGCCGTGCATGTCCTTGCGCCCGATGACGATACCGAGCATGGCGAACCGGTTCCGAAAGTCGAAGTCGTGCAGGCCACAGGAGCCGATGTAGGTCTCCTCGGGGTCGTCCTTCAGACAGATGGCGAGGTCGACCCCTTCGGCCGGGTTCATCTTCAGGCGCGATTCAACGAACCTCTCCGTCTCCTCCAGGGACTGCGGGTGAGACCAGAAACCAAGAAAGCGGACCACGTCTTGATCGTTGACCCACTTCTGAATGTAAGGCACGTCGGCCCGGCGAAATTCCCTTAGCCGGACGCGCTGGCCGACAAGAACCGGCATGAGTCCACCCCCCAGAGACGCCCTCGACGGGCGCTTCCGCGCTCTAGTCGCGCGACTCTAGTTTCCCTCCCGGCGTGGCGAGGTCCTTCGCCTCGTTCGCGCCTGCCCGTTTCTTCCTGGGAGCTAGGGGTGGCCACCCATGTCAACGGCGCCGGGGACGAGATGACCTCCGGCGCTCCCCTCCACCTGTTCGAAGAACCACTTCTCCTGGGCAACATCCGGAAAGCTGGAGTCTGGCCCTAAGGCGGACAACCTCACGATAGATTCCCGGACCCTCTTCACTGGGGTGAGAAGCCGGCTGCGGCGCGGCTTAGCCGCGCCGCAGCCGGCGGTCCGTCTCGCCTGGCCCCGGTCCGTCTCGCCTGGCCCCGGTCCGTCTCGCCTGGCCCCGGTCCGTCTCGCCTGGCCCCGGGTCGCTTGCCCCCGGTCCGTCTCGCCTGGCCCCGGTCCGTGTCGCCTGGCCCCCGTCCGGGTCGCACAACCCCGGTCCGTCTCGCCTGGCCCCCGTCCGGGTCGCACAACCCCCGGTCCGTCACGCCTGGCCCGGGTCCGTCTGGCCAGACCCCCCGGTCCAGCCCCGCGCTTCCGGTCTAGGTCAGGTACGGCGGATCATCCACACGGACATTGATCTGGACGGTTTCCGTGACCTTGACGAAGAGCTCGATGACCACGCGCTGATCCACTACCTTGTAGTAATCGCAGTAGATACCGTCGTAGTAGTCGGGCAGCGGGCAATCCGGAGTCTCGTGGATCAGGATCCAGCCGACGTGCTCGATAGTCGGGTGGACCTGAGCCGTCATGCCTGCTTCGGCGTTGGGAATCTCCACAAAGGCCGTGAACGGAATGTCGACCGCCTGATGGCGGACGACATCGTTAGGCCCGACGTAGAATATCTGCTTGTGGATCGTCCCGTCGATGAGAACCTTGCCTCGGATGACCTCACTGGAGACATCGGTGACGAAGGCCATGATATCCTGGACTTTCTTGGTCGGAACGTCCAAGCAGACCTGGTCCTCGATCAGGACCTCCTTCGTGTTCTCCCCGGCCACGCGACCGACCTTGATCAGCGGACCGCTCGGGCAAGTGCAGAGCATGGTCTGGGCCGTCTCCGTCACCTTCACGAAGATGGACAGAACCACTCTTTGGTTGACCTCGTCGCCGTCCAGACGGAAGCTCGTCCTCGACACCGTGATGACCGCGTCCACACTCTGACCCGGCTGCACGCCGTCCAGGGGCACAACGACGGTAAACGGCACATCCTCTGCCTGGTGGTACTCCTGGTGGTCGAAGGCGCAGATGAAGAATATCTGCTTGTGCAGATTGCCGTCGATGATGACCTGATCCTCGGCGGCGGTCGCCGTGTAGTCGTTGACTATCGCCCGGACGACCCTGACCTTCTCGACCACGCAGGGTAGGTGGACCGTGGACTCGACCACCGATCCGGTCGTCGTCTCGGCCACGACGCGCTGCAGCTTGTAGAGCGGGCCGGTGGTTCCCAGGATCACGTTGATTTGCTCGCTCCGGGTCACCTTGACGAAGAAGATGATCATGACCCGCTGGCGAAGCTCGTTCGACGGCAGAGTCCCGACGAGACGGAACTCCACGTCCTGGACGGTGGGATGAACCTGACAGTGCATGCCGGGGTGGGCCCCCGGGACACTGCCGAGCGCGCTGAACAGGACATCCTCGGCCTGGTGGAAGACGCGGTTCCCCGGTCCGACATAGAAGATTTGCTTGTGGACGGTGCCGCGGACTACCACTCCGTCTTCGACGACCTCGCACTCGAGTTCGGTGATTCTGGCCTGGATGTCGGCTACTTTAGTCGACGGGAACTCGAGGTAAACGGTCTGGTCGACAACGGCTTCGGTGACGTCCTCGCCGACGACGACGTCGGCCTTGATAAGCATTCTGGCCACTACGTATTTCCCCCCCTCCCTGGTTCGGCCCGACCCCGTCTTGTTGTTTCCTGGCGCTCTGGCGCCCAATGGGATCGTCGGCCGTGCGTTTCTCCTGCTATCGCGCAGGACGCTGCATCCTATGTCTTGCGGGAGGGAGGGGTGCGGGCGGGAAAGAGGGCAGCCCCCACTTCGAGGCTGCCCTCCGCGCATCCATCATCCATGTCCCTGGACGCCCCAGCATCCAGGAATCTTCAAGGCCCTTACCTGCCCACAAACATCTGCGTGAACACCAGCCCGAACTGCCCACCCTCGACCACCCCGATGCCGATATGGGTGAACTCCAGGCGGAGGATATTGGCCCGGTGCCCGGAGCTCTGCATGAGACCGTCGTGGGCCAGGGCCAGGCTGGAGGCCGAGGCCAGGTTCTCACCCGCGTAGGTGAAGGGAACCCCGGCCTCTCTCATCATGTCGAAGGGCGACCCATAGGTCGGCGAGGTGTGGCTGAAGTAGTTGAGCAGAACCATGTCGGCGCTCTTCATCCGCGCCAGGCGAGTCAGTTCGGGGTCAACCGACAGGGCCGGCAGACCGACCACGGCCCGCTCCTGGTTGACCAGATTGACCATGGCCTGCTCAAGGTCTGCCCGGTAGGCGGGGTCCGGCTCGACCGGCGCCGGTGGCAGAGGTGTCGGCGGCTGGGGATCAGGCGCCGGCGGGCTGGGATCAGGCGCCGTCCACGGAGGCGCGACCGGGTCCGGTTCGACCGGGGCCGGCGGGCTGGGATCAGACGGCGTCCACGGAGGCGCGACCGGGTCCGGTTCGACCGGGGCCGGTGGCAGAGGTGTCGGCGGCGCGGGTGGGTTGGGGTCGGGCGCCGGTGGCAGAGGTGTCGGCGGCGCG